>Ga0116229_10012971_pt1 | contig 11887 bp, 12 predicted proteins | sample S1TSphgellanicum_3_FD_87313 | JGI IMG/M metagenome (GOLD analysis project Ga0116229, IMG submission 87313) | Host-associated microbial communities from peat moss isolated from Minnesota, USA - S1T2_Fc - Sphagnum magellanicum MG | ecosystem: Host-associated > Plants > Peat moss > Unclassified... | reverse complement strand
CGAACCCGAATCCGTGCGCGCTTTCTGCGAGACCTATCTCAGCAAAGCCGAGTACGAGCGATTAAGCGGGGCGCACGGCGCCGCCGACGGCGCGATCCAGCATCCGAGCTTCGGGGCGATCCGCATCCACGCGTTCCGGGCCGAAAACGGACTCGCGCTGTCGCTGCGCCTCCTGCGCGACGGTGTCCCCGAACTCGCGGCGCTCGGCCTGCCCGCGATCGTCTCGACCTTCGCCGACTTCGCGACGGGACTCGTGCTCTTCACCGGGCCAACGGGCTCGGGGAAGTCGACGGCGCTGGCCGGTTTGATCGACGAGATCAACGGGCGTTACGAGCGCAATATCGTCACGATCGAGGAGCCGATCGAGTACCGGCATCGCAGCAAGAAATCGCTAATCCGTCAACGGGAGATCGGCCGCGACGTCAGTTCCTACGCCGAAGCGCTGCGGGGCGTCTTGCGAGCCGACCCCGACGTTATTCTCATCGGCGAACTGCGCGATCCCGAGGTGATGTCGGCGTGCTTGGCGGCCGGCGAAACGGGACACCTGGTCTTCTCGACCTTGCACACGTCGGAAGCCGCCGAGACGGTTCAACGGATCGTCGGAGTCTTCGAAGGCGGCCGCCAAGAGCAAGCGCGCATGCAGCTCGCGCAAGCGCTCCAAGCGATCGTTTCGGTGCGCTTGATTCCCGACGCCGCCGGCCTCGGTCGCCGGCCGGCTTGCGAAGTATTGGTCAACACGTCGGCCGTGCGTTCGCAACTGATGTCCCCCGAAAAGACGATCCAAATCCGCAACACGATCGAGACGTCGCGCAAAGACGGAATGCAGACGTTGGAAATGGACCTCAGCCGCATGGTCAACGAGCGCCTGATCACGTACGAAGCGGCGATCGCCGCTTCGGATTACCCCGAACAGATCCGCACGAGTCCGGCGATCCGCTAACGATGTCGATGATCTTCGCCTATCGAGCACGCACGCCGGCCGGCGAACGCGTGCGGGGAACGATGCGGGCGCTAGACCGCACGGCGGCACTCGTCAAGCTGCGCGAGCGAATGCTGATTCCCTCGCGCCTGGAGCCGGCGGTGCCCGGCTTCGGGCCGGTGCGGCTGCTGCAGCGCTCCAAACCGGCCGAGCGACTCGCACTCTTTCGCGCTTATGCCGCGCTCGAAGGAGCGGGCGTCGATTTCGCGACGACGATGACGCTCCTGCAACGGCAAGCGCGCTCGCCGCGCATGCGCGAAGCGTTAGCCAGCGTGCGCGCAGACGTGGAGCGCGGCGGCGAAAAACTGTGGGCGGCGATGTCGCATCGGCCCGACGAGTTCACGGATCTGGAGGTCGCGATGATCGCCGCGGGCGAGGAGGCCGGCAATCGGGAAGAGATTTTAGACCGGCTGGCCCGCTTTCTCGAACGCGACGAGCAGCTGCGCAAGAAGTTGCGGGCAGCGCTTTTTTATCCGAGCATCGTCTTCGTCGCGGCGCTGGGCGTCTCGGTCTACCTGTTTGCATTCATCGTGCCGCAGTTCGCGCGCCTCTTTGAAAGCTTAGGCATCGAACTTTCCCCGGCGCTGACGGCCGCGCTCTGCATCGACCGCGCGCTAGCCGACCCGCTGATCGACGCTGCCCTCGCCGGCGTCGTCGCGGCCTCGGCCGCCCTGACCTGGCGCGCGCTGCGGACGCCGGAGGGTGCCCTCGCCGGCGACGCCCTGCGCCTGAAACTGCCGTACGTGGGCGAGACGATCGCTAAATCGATTCTCGCCCGCCTCTGCCGGGTACTCGCGACGCTCTTGCAATCGGGCGTCAATCAGATACGCGCCCTCGAGGTGGCGGTTCCCGTCGCCGAGAGCCCGCTGTTCGGGCGCGCGATCGAAGCGGCCCGGGAACGTTTGGCCGGCGGTCAATCGGCCTCGCTGGACGAGTCCCTGGCCGGCTCCGCGCTCGTGCCACCGCTCGTACTTGGTTTTATCAGAGTCGGCAGCACCGCCGGCAACGTCCCCGACATGCTCGTGCGGATCGCCGAGTACTACGAAGACGACGTGGAGGCGCTCCTGGCCACCTTGCCGACCGCGATTCAAACCGGCGTGACGATCGGTCTGGGTGGCGTCGTCGCCGCGATCGTCTACCTCGTCTACGTGCCCCTTTCGACGTTGAGCTCGTCGATCCACTAAGACCACTTTCCGCTAACCCGCTCCACCGCGAGGAACTTCATGACCGAACTTTCTCAGCTTTCCCGCGCTCAGCGCGGTTTCACGCTCGTCGAGTTAATGGTCGTCGTCGCCATCATCGCGCTGCTGGCCGCGATCATCATTCCGAACTACGTCCACGCGCGGGCGCAAGCCAGCGTTTCGCAAAGCGAGGCGAACATCAAACAGATCGCGACCTCACTCGAACTGTACTACGCCGACAATCAAGCCTATCCGCCGACCGCGGGCGGTACGGTGACGCCCGCCCTCTTCGGCGGCGCGGTCAATCCATATCTAACCGCGACGCCGACCAACGCGCTGGGACGCAAGGAGTACGCGTACGCGAACGTCCCGGCGGCCGGCGGAAAGCCGGATTCCTATACCGTGACCGACGCGGGCCCCTACGATCCGACGACCTTGAGCAGTCTGCCGCGGGGCCCCGGCAAGGGCGCGCTTTGCGGGACGGCCGGCTGCACGCATCTGGTCTACGACCCGCAGGACGGTATCTATGGAGATTGAACCGACGAGCGGATCCCGCACCGTAGCGCTTGGCCTCGCCGTGTGGGGCGCGTACGCGGTCGCTCGTGTGCGCGCCGTCGAAGGGCGCGGTGCCCTTCCTTGGCCAGAGATCTGCAGCGCGGCGGCCATCGCCGCGTGCGCGCCGCTACTCGGCCCGTCGCCCGCGGAAGCCGCCGCCCGCGGGGTCGCGTGCATCAGCCTCTGGTCGGCTGCCGGCGCCGATGCGCGGACGGGCTTCCTCTTCGATGCCGTGACGTTCCCGGCAGCCGTGCTGACCGCGATCATCGCGGTCGGCGGCGGCCACGCCGCGAGCGCGGCGCACGGCGTGCTTCTTCTCGTCGGCACGTTTGGTGCCGTCGTCGTGCTCTCGCGTGGGACGCTGATGGGCTTGGGCGACGTCAAGGCGATGTACGCCCTCGGTGCCGCTTTCGGGCCTGCTGACGCCGCCGTGGCCGTCGTCGCGGCATGTCTTTGCGGATTGATGGCCGCGTTCGCTTCGGCCCGAGCCGAACGGCCGGCGCAAATCCCCTTCGGACCGCACCTCGCGAGCGGCGCGGCGGTCGCGTTGATTTGCGGCGATGCGTTGGCACGATCGATCGCCGGAGCCGGCACGTGAGGTTGTTCGGGCGCGCGGCCACCCTTCCGCTGGGAGCCGACATCGGCCGCGAAGCGGTCTCGCTGGTGCGCGCGACGCTTACGCGCGAGGGCGTCGCCGTGCGAGAAACCGCGACCCGCGCCGTTCCGTCCGCGGCGGATTCCGACGTCGATTTGAAGATCGCCGAAACGATCCGGCGCGCCCTCGAAGGACTTACGACGCGCGAACGCCGGTGCGTTCTGGCTGCTCCCGCGAGCGACGTCGTCCACCGAACGTTCCGCCTGACGCCGGGGATGGGTCGCCGGGAAGCTGAACGGTCGGCCGCCTTGGAGGCTGACATGCTCGTCCCGTGGGCGGCGATGGACCGCCTGGTCGCGCTCGATCCGATTCCGGGTCGCGCGGGTGAAATGTTGCTTTCGGTCGCGCGCTTGGGCGCGGTGTCGCGGTTGGTGGCAATCGCCCGCGCGGGCGGACTCAAACCCATCGCGGTCGACCTGCCGGCCTGCGCGTGGCGGCGCGCCGTACCCGAGGCGGACGCGTTGCTCGACGTCACCCGCGAACGCGCGGAACTTGTGATCTTCGGCGACGCTGCGGGCACGACCCACGCGTTTCCGCCGCGCCTAGTCGACGAGCGCCTGGCAACGCTCGTCCGCGCGGCCTTGGTCGAAGCGCGGCGCGACGGCGTCGCGGACGTGCGGCGGCTCGCGGTCTTAGCGGTCGAGGATCGCTACGAGGCACTTCAAGCCTTGCTGCGTGACGATGGGTACGCGATCGCGCCGGTCACGTGCGGTGCCGTTCGCGCACCCGAATGGAGCTACGCGTACGGTCTGGCCACGTGGTCGATCGAGCCGGCCGCCGAGCGCGCCTCGTGATCCGCGCGAACCTCTTGCCGCCGCGCAAAGAGAAACTGCGGATCTTCGGCGTCGGCATCGAACGGGAACTCGCCGCGACGTGGGCGTTCGCCGCGGCGGCGGTCGCGGCCGTTGCCGCGGGCACGTTCGGAGTAGAAGCGTTGGCCGCCGCACGGGCGCAACGCGACGTGGATGCGGCCACCGCCGCGGTCGCCGCGCACGCGGCGTTTCGCTCGCGAGCGCAGGCTTTGGCTCTCGAGGTCGCCCGCTACCAAGAGTTCGCGCGCGAGCTCGATATCGTGAGCCCGAGCGGCTCCGAGCGCGCCGACGACGTCGTTCGCGTGGGGAATGCCCTGCCACGACGCGTTTGGCTCGACTCGCTCGTTTCGAGCGGCGATCACATCGAACTCAGCGGCACGTCCGCTTCGCTCGAGGCGATGGGCACGGCGCTGGCGGCGCTCGACGGGGCACTGCCGGGTTCGACCGCGACGCTCGTCCGATTGGAACGTCTCCAAACCGGCGCGCGCGCGTTACGCTTCGCCGCGCGGATGGATGCGCCATGAATCAAAGCGCTCGACGCGAGCTGGTGCGTCTGGTCAAAATCGTGACGGTCGCCTGTGCGTTCGTCACCGCAGCGCTCGTTCACGCAGCGTATCAGCCGCGTTTCGAGGCGTTGCGGAGCGAACTTGCCGAGGCCGGACGGCAGCTCCGCTCGGACGAGGTCACCGCGGCGGAGCTCGCGCGCCTGACGCGCCGCAAACCCGAATTGGCCGCGCGTTACGCGACCGCGTTCAACGGGCACGCACAGGCCGACTTCCTGCGCGAACTCGCGCGCACGCTGAGCCGCCGCCACCTAGCACTCGCGTCGACCAGCGCCGCTCCCGGCCCGCCGCCTGACGGGCCGAGCGATACGTTTCACTCCGCCTTTGCCGCGACGCGCCTTAGCCTCGAAATACATGGCGCGTATCGCGACATCGTCGGCGCGCTCGTTGATCTGTCGAATGGTTCGGAACTCGTACGCGTCGAGTCGCCAAGTCTTCACCGCTCGGACGGCCACGTGTCAGCCGACGTTCCCGTGACGGTCTACGATCCGTCCCGCCCCGCTTCGCCCGCACCGCTCTCCGCTTCGCCGGCACCGCTCTCCGCTTCGCCCCCACCGCTCTCCGAGGGAGAGAACCGCCCATGATGCGGCGTCTCGATCGTCGCCATCTCTTTCTGACGCTCACGCTGTGCGCCGCGGTTTGGCTCTGTCGCGCCGAGCTCGGGCTGGAGGCGGAGACGCTCTCGCCGGACGCGCATCTCGGCGCCCTGACGGCGATATCGGCCGAGCGCCGGCTCGTCGATGCGATCGTTCGCGATCCGTTCGCTGGTGCGCCGGACGGAGACGCGCCGGCGCTGCCGACGTCGCCGTCGGCTTCAGACGCAGGTACGGTGGGTGTGCGCGTACCCGACATCGATACCGTCGCGGGCAATGCCGCGCCCGCGACGCAGCTGGTCGTGCGCGCCGCGATCGTGGGTCCCAATCCGGTTGCGTACGTAGACGATGGCTCCGGCATGCAGCTCGTCCGCATCGGCGATGTTGTCGGGGGACGAAACGTCAGCGCGATCGATCTGCAAGGCGTCGCGTTCGCCGACGGGACACGCCTGGACTTAGCGCCGGCTCCGGCGCATGAGGATGCACCCGACCTTTTCCGGGCCCGACCGCGTGCCCGCGCCGCGCGGATGGTCCGGGCGCATCGCACGTCAGCAGCGCCGCCCGGTGCCGCATCGACGATACCGGCGTCGCCACGAACCGAAACGGCGACACCGTCCCCCGCGCCGGAACTGCTCTATCCCACGCCTGGGCCATTGCGCACCGCCGACGCGCGTGGCCTGGCTCCCGGCGTGAACCCGACACCCGATTTCTTCGATCCCACGCCGTTCGCGTATCCCTATCCTTACGCACCTCCGCACTGATTCGGAGCAGGTGACATGCCCACGTTGATACGCCGGGTCGCGCTCGCGGTGCTTGCAGCCGCACTCGTCGCTGCTTCCATGACCGCGGCCCTCCTTCCGGTCCGCGGTGACGGCCCGATCTCACTCGACGTGCGAGATCTCGACATCTACGATGCCGTCCGGCTACTGTCGACGCAGTCAGCGGTCAATGTCGTCGTCGATGACTCGGTGCCGCACCGCCCCGTCACCTTGCGCCTGCGACACATCGGGTTCATGCAAGCGCTCGCGACCTTGGCGCAGGCGAACGACCTCGAAACGGTTCAGCTCGGCGACGTGATCTATCTCGGCGCCGCCGAGGTGATGAACCGCCGCTATCCGGCAGGCACGACGATCGGAACGCGCAGCGCGCTCTTTCACATCGCCCGAGCCGTGCCGGAAGACGTGGCCAAACATCTCGAGGAGGCGCTGCCGAACGGCACGATCATCGTGCCCGACCGCCGTACCTCGAGCGTGTTCGTGAGCGGTTCGTCGATCGCGCTCGGAAACGCCCGCGCCCTCATCGACGCGCTCGACCGGCGCACCGCGTTGCAATACGCATCGATTCCGATGCACTACGCGCGCGCTGCGGATACGTTGCGGGCGGTCCAGGCGCAACTGACGCTCGTGCCGCCCGAGACGCTCACGGCGCTCGATCAGCAAAACGAACTCGTGGTCGCCGGTTCCCGCGACTTCATCGCCACCGTCGAGGATCTCGTAGCGCACGTCGATCGGCCTGGACGTCAAGTCCGCTATGAAGTCCGGGTCACGGACATCACGCCGACCGAAACCAGTAACGTCGGGATCCTTTTCGGCGGCATCGACGAGCAAGGTCAGGAGCACGCCGGCACCGGTTCGACCGTCACGACCTTCTTGCAGAATTCGCTAGCGGTCAACGCCACGATCAATGCGCTGGTCACGCGCGGCGACGCCCGGATCCTCGCGCGCCCGAGCATTTCATCGCTGAACAACGTCCAAGCCTCGTTGCTGGTCGGCGAGCAGTATCCGATCGTCTACTTCGACGCGCGAACCGGCACGCAGCAGGTGCAATTCGTCAACGTCGGCGTCAACTTGACCGTCACGCCGACGATCGGCAGCGACGGAGCGATCACGACCGATCTCGAAACCGACTATAGTCAAGTAACCAGCTCGATCTCGAGCTTTCCCGTGATCTCGACCCGCAAAGCGCAATCGACCCTGCGCGTGCATGACGGCGAGACAATCGTCATCGCCGGGCTCTTTTCCGACGTCGATAGCAAGACGTTGACGAAGGTGCCGTTTCTGGGCGACATCCCGATCGTGGGCGAAATCTTTCGCAACCGCGCCCGCACCCACAGCCGCGATGAAGTCGTCTTCTTGATCACGCCGCATCTCGTCGTCGACGGCGACCCGGAAAACGCGCGTCCGCCCGCCGGCGTCCCGAGCGATCCGTAGCCGGTGCCGATGCAGACAGTCACAGGCGTCCCCGAAATCCTGTTGGTCCGCGTGCGTGCCGCAAGCGATCCCTACGCGGCCGGCGACGAACTGGCACTGGCCTTCAACGACCCCGAAATCGCACGCCTCGCCACCCTCGCGGGCGGACGCGTCGCGAAACCCCAGGTTGGAGCCGTCGCGGCGCTCGAGAACGACGTTGCCGGATCGGCCGCGCGCCCAGCACCTCCGATTCCCAGAGCCGTACATGTGGAAGTGACCTTGGCGGCGCCGCCGTACGCGACGGGCGACATCCTCGCGCTCTGGTTCGTCGACCCGCGTTTCGCGCGCATCGCGGCGATGCGGGTGCCGCCTGGCGACCTGGTCAAGGCTGCCGGCATCCCGCCCGCTGTCGCCTCGCCGCGCGTTGCAGTCGGAACGGCGTCCGATGTCGCGCTCGCGCCCAGCGCACCGCTCGGACCAGGCGTAGCCTCCCTCGCGAGCGTGCGGCTGCACTGGGGCGGCGACCGCGTGCGGCGCTTCGTGCAAGTCGTCGACCGGCTATTCACGGTAGACCGGCTCGGCTGGTATCGTCACGCGCTAGCGATGCGGTTGCTCGTCCCCGATGAGATCCGGTGCGGCGATCCGGCGCTCGACGCCACGGCTGCCTCGGCGCTGCAAGCCCTGCGCGACGCCGCGGTCGAAACGCTCGGCGGTCCGTTACTGGAAGCGTTCATGCCGAATTTCACGGTCACTGCGGAATGGCTGGACGCGCTCGACGCTCCCGCCGGCGCGCGCGCGCTCGCGCACTTGCGAACGACGATCGAATCGATCAACGTCGTGCGGTCCACTCCGGTCGAGTTCGAACCCGAATCGGAGAGCACGGTCGGGACGATCTTCGCAGCCGAGCTCAGCGCGACCGCCGGCTTGAGCCTCGACGCGATGCTGCCGGTACTCATTCCGTACCGTTCGTCGTTTCCCGAGATCGACGAACGGTTAGCGGCTTATCGCCACGCACTGATCGAGCTCTTCGGCCAGACCGCGCGCTCGGCCAAGCTCGTGCGTCTGACGCAAATGGCGGAGCCGTGTCACGCGCTGGACGACCGCCTCTGGCAACTGGTCGGAACGATCGGAGAATCGTTCGGCGGGCTCACGGCGGGATAACGGAGGATCGGACGCTGTTACCTGTGGCATCGGTGTTACCCGCAATCGCAACGCTCGCAGCCGGCGTCGCATTCCTGCTGCCTTTGCGCGCGCGCTTGAAAAGCGCGCGCCGGCCGAGGCCGGATACGTTTGCCGCCGCCTTGAAGGCCGCGGTGCATCTGGCGCCGCAGCCCACCGACGAAGCCGCTCGCGTTGACGTGGCCCCCGCTGCCGGCGCTCTCGTGACCGAAGACCACGTCGTCGGCGACAACGATCCCGACGGAAATGACGGTCAGGCCGGCGATGACCGTCATGCCGGCGATAATCCTCTCGCTCCGGCCGGCGCTCGTATCACCGCACTCGAAATTGCCGTCGATGCGGAGCGCGCGCGACCGGAACGGAAGGTCCCGCTGACCCGGCTGCCGCTACGCCGGCACACGGACGCGATCGGCTGGCCCCTGCTCCTCGAAGGACGGAACCCGGGCTGCGACCGGGATACGCGTCACCACTTGCTCGCGGAATTCGCTCGAGCCGGCGACGCGCCGGACGTGGCCATTCTGATTGCAGCCTATCGTGAGGAAGACGCCGCGGGCCGTGCGCTCGCGCTGCGCGGCCTCAAGCTCCACACGTCGAGCGACGTACGGGCAATCTTCGAGGAAGCCTTGCGCGATGGCTCCGACGACGAGCGAGCCGCGGCGGTCGAAGCGTTGACCCTCTGCGGTCCGCGCGAGAGCCTCGTGACCGCGCTGTCCGACGGCGTCGACGCGATTGCCGCGCGCGCGGCCCTCGGCTACGTGGGCTCGCGAGAACGGGCCGACTACCATCTCGCGCTGACCCCATTTGTCGATTCGGCGCGCATCGATGGGCTGCTCTCGCTGCTGGCCGGTTACCTCGAATGACCGGCGCCGCGAATTCGCCCGACACGATCTTCGACCTGATCGCCTGCGGCCGCGAACGGCAGGCCTCCGATCTCCACATCGAGCCGGGACAAGGCGCCGCGTACCGGATTTTCACACGCATCGAACGTCTACCAGCGAGCCCCCAAACGCTCGAGGTCACGGCCTTCCTCGACGCCACGATCGACCGGCTCTCACGTTCCCGGCTGGAAAAGAACGGATTCGCGGATGCGGTATTTGCGAACGACCGTATCGGCGCCGTGCGCATTCACGCGTCACGCGGCCGTAACGGACCGCGACTCGCGATTCGCTTGCTGGCCCGTAGCATCCCGGAGCTCTCGTCCTTGAAGCTTCCCGAGATCGTCGATTCGTTCGTCGGCTTACGCTCGGGTCTGGTTCTCTTCGTGGGACCGCCCGGTTCGGGAAAGACCACGACCATCGCCGCGATCTTGGACCGCGTCAATGAATCGCTAGCGAAACACATCGTGACGTTCGAAGACCCGGTGGAATATTCTTATCGATGGTCGCGGGGTATCGTCACGCAATACGAGATCGGACGGGACGTCGCGAGCTTCGCGGAAGGCGTGCGCGGCGCGTTGCGCGCCGATCCCGACGTGTTGTTCATCGGTGAACTGCGCGGCCTCGACACGGTCACGGCGTGTCTCCATGCCGCGGAGTCGGGTCACGTGGTCTTCGCCGCGCTCCACACACCATCGGAGACACCGCAGGCGATCAATCGCATAATCGGCCTCTTCGCACCGGCCGAACAGGAGAACGCCCGTCTGCGCGTCGCCGACGCGCTACGGGCCCTCGTCGGGCTACGCCTCGTACCGCTGCGGAACGGCAGTGGCTTGCGCGCCGCCGCCGAGATTGTGATCGCGAACGAGGCGGTGCGGCGTCTCATTCGGGATGGAAACGCGCACCAACTGCGCGCAACGGTCTCCACAAGTCGCCGCGAGGGGATGCAGACGCTCGAAGCCCACCTCTCCGAGATGATCGCGAGCGGCGACGTTGAAGCCGCGACCGCGCGTTCAGTTTCGCTCTACCCCGACGAAATCCGCGAACCCTCGGCTCCAATTCGCCGGCGTTAGACGTGCGGCAGCATTTCGACGCCACCGCGTGGCGATCGCTCCAACGACACATCCTCGAGCTCGAACGCGAACGCGCCGAAGCGCGCGATCGCGCCGATATGCTGACGTCGTTGTATCGCGCGTTCGCCGACATCGCGGTCACGCGCGGGCCGCAGGACATAATCGAGCGTGCGCTCCGCGCCGCATTCGATCCGCTCGGTTTTTCTCGTGCGATCTTCTTCGCCGTCGGTCCGCCCGCCGGTGCCGCGGGACCGATCACCGCTCGCCTCCGTCTTGACGGCGGCGACATCGTCGAAAGCGCGCCCGACGTTGTCGAGGTAATGGACGACCGTCCAGGCAACGCCCTAGCCGCGGTGGCATCAGGAGAACGCGACCACGACGTGGGCACGAATTGCGATCTGTCTTCGCCGCTCGTGGATTGCCGCGGCTGGTACGTCCTGACGCGGCTCGACCGCGCATCGCGGCCCACCGGTCTGCTCTACGTCGACGGTCACCGCCACCGGGCTCCCCACGAGCCGGAAACATCACTGGTTCGAACCCTGGCAGCCATCGCGGCCGTCGCGATCGACAACGCGACCCTGTTCGCGCAAATGCAACGCCTAGCGGACCGCGACCCCTTGACTAACCTTTTGAACCGTCGTGCCTTCTCAATCCGGGTAGCCGGCGAACTCGAACGCTGCAAGCGCGAACGCCGCGCCGCCGCTTATGCGATCGTCGACGTGGACGACTTCAAATCGGTTAATGACGCCCACGGTCATACGTTCGGCGACGTCGTGCTCACGCGCGTGGCTCAAACGCTCGCCCGCTGTTCGCGTCCGCAGGACGTCGTCGGGCGCTTCGCCGGCGACGAATTCGTCGTCCTGTTCGCGGGAATCGACGCCGCCTTGGGCTATGCGCTCGTTGCGCGGCTATCCTCGGAGCTGCGCTCGGCCGACTTACGGTGTTCGATCGGCGCGGCACTCTATCCGCACGGAGGCCTGGACGCCGATGCCTTGTTCCTCGCAGCGGATCGCGCGCTGTACCGAACCAAAGCTGCCGGCAAGAACGGTTTCACATTCGCGTAGTGCCGGTTCAGACTCGTGCGCGTTAGCGGCTAACACGAAAAACCCGCCGGCATTGCTGCGGCGGGTTCGTCGTATAATCTGGCGCTGTCCTACTCTCGAGGGACCCTGCGGTCCGACTACCATCGGCGCTGGCGGTCTTAACTGCCGTGTTCGGGATGGGAACGGGTGG
>Ga0116229_10012970_pt1 | contig 11888 bp, 10 predicted proteins | sample S1TSphgellanicum_3_FD_87313 | JGI IMG/M metagenome (GOLD analysis project Ga0116229, IMG submission 87313) | Host-associated microbial communities from peat moss isolated from Minnesota, USA - S1T2_Fc - Sphagnum magellanicum MG | ecosystem: Host-associated > Plants > Peat moss > Unclassified... | reverse complement strand
TAGAGAGCAATGACGCCATCGATCATGTTCAGGCTCCTTCCACCGCTTTGCGCGTCGCTTCGTTTTTGATGTGACCGTCGAACGTCAGCACCGCTCCCGCGAACACCTCGTCCTGCCAGTCGATGCTCAACTCACCCTTCGGCAACGCGGGTTTCAACAGATTGAACAGATTGCGCGAGTACATTTCACTGGCATGAAACGCGAGCGTTGCGGGCAGATTCACGGGTCCCAAGACCTTGACGCCGCCGTGCAACACCGTCTCGCCCGCGCGCGTCAGCGCGCAATTGCCGCCTTGTTCCGCCGCGATGTCGACAATCACGGAACCCGGCTTCATGCGCTCGACCGCGGCCTGGCTGATGATTCGCGGTGCGGCGCGGCCCGGAACCGATGCGGTGCTGATCACGGCGTCGCTCGCCGCGATGCGCGCATCCAAGACCTCTTGTTGCTTCGCTTTTTCCTCATCCGTGAGCTCGCGCGCATAGCCGCCCGCGCCATCCGCGGACACACCGGTCTCGACGAACTTGGCGCCCAGCGACTTGACCTGATCGCGGGTCGCGCTGCGCACGTCGTAGGCTTCGACGACCGCGCCCAGGCGCTTGGCGGTGGCGATTGCCTGCAATCCGGCGACACCCGCACCGATCACCAAGACGGCCGCTGGGCGGATGGTGCCCGCCGCCGTGGTCAGCATGGGCATGAATTTTTCCAGCGAATTCGCCGCAATCAGCACGGCTTTGTAGCCGGCGACGGCGGCCTGGGAGGAGAGGGCATCCATCGACTGGGCACGCGAGATACGCGGCACCAGCTCCATCGCGAAACTCGTCAGCCCCTGTGCCTGCATGGCGCGCACGAGTTCCGGTCGCGCATAGGCCTGCATGAAGCCGACCACGACGGCGCCTTTCTTGAGCGCCGCGACCTCTTCGAGGCTCGGCGGCTGCACCTTGAGCAGCACGTCCGCGCGTGCCAGGATGGCCCCAGCATCTGCGAACTCGACGCCGGTATACTGGGAATCTGGAAATTGTGCCGCGACCCCGGCGCCGCTTTGCATGACGACCGTCGCGCCAAGTGCCTTCAGCTTCGCAGCGATTTCCGGGACGATGGCGACACGATTTTCATTGGCAGCGGTCTCCTTGAGGACACCGACGACGACAGGCATGCAGGTTATCTCCCCCTAAACATTGAATTATGGCACAAGACTCGACTATCTTAAGTGTTGTATGAACACCGGTGTAGACGACCACGAACCCTTGGCCGACTGGCGGGACGAAATCTCGCTGGCCTCGCAAAGCTATCCGTTGAGCCAGCAAATCCTGCGCACGGATGTTTCGGGCATGCCGCTGGAATGGGTCGATTATCGCGAGGCGGCGCGTCTCTACCACACGGAGCAAGTGGCCTATACCTGCGGCACGCAGCTGTACCGACTGTATGGCGGCACGTCGGCCCGTACGGGGCTGCGCACGATCGTCGATGTGAACTCGATCATCGCGACCTTGGGCGTCACCGGCAATCCCGGCAATTTGCGTGGTGCGACCTACACGCCGCCACTCAATAATCAGACGCTGTTCCGCCGCGACGCCTATCTGTGTTTGTATTGCGGTGCGCGTTTCAGCTACAGCCTCTTGTCGCGCGACCACGTCACTCCCTTCAGCCGCGGCGGCCAGGATACCTGGGGGAATGTCGTCACGGCCTGCCGCCGCTGCAACAACGCGAAAGCCTCGCGTACTCCGGAGCAGGCGGGCATGCAGCTGCTTGCCGTGCCGTTCACGCCGACCTATGCGGAGTACATCTATCTCAAGGGCCGGCGCGTGCTCGCCGATCAAATGGAATATTTGATTGCGCATTTCCCCCGCTCCAGCCCGCTGCACGAGCGCATGCAACGCTGGCCGATGTGACGCGCTCGTGAGCGCCCCTCTGCGATCCGGCGTGGTCTACCATGGCGATGCCAGTTATTTCGTTTTTCGGGCTTATCACTCGATGCCGCCGGACATGGTCGACGCCGACGGCAACGCGACCCACGCTCTGTACGGTTTCGCGAGATTCATCTCGGACCTGCTCGAACAAGTCCGGCCGGAACGCATCGGCATCGCGTTCGATCACAGCCTCGGCAGCGAAACCTCATTCCGCAACAGCATCTATCCCGCCTACAAGGCGAATCGCGAATCCGCGCCCGCCGACCTCGCGCGCCAGTTCGGCTTGTGTCGCGAGTTCTGCCGCCACATGGGTCTTGCGGAATTCGCAAGCGCCGAATACGAGGCGGACGACATCATCGGCACGCTCGCCGCACGGTCGCGCGCCGCCGGTTTTCGCAATGTGCTCGTGACTCGCGACAAGGATTTGTCGCAACTGATTCGCGACGGCGACGTGTTTTGGGACTATAGCGGCAACATTCGCTATCACTATCACGACATCGGGCCTCGCTTCGGCGCAGCCCCGGAGCTGATCGCGGATTTTCTCGCCCTGACCGGCGACAGCGTCGATAATATCCCCGGGGTTCCGGGCGTCGGCAAGAAGACGGCCGCCGAGTTGTTCGCGAGCTTTGCGTCGCTCGACGACCTGTATGCCAATATCGAGCGCGTGGCGAGCTTGAAGCTGCGCGGCGCTGCGGGGGTTGCAGCCAGGCTGATCGCGCACAAGGAGGCGGCCTATCTCGCGCGACGGCTGACCGGCATCGTCTGCGACATGCCGCTCGAAGCCTCGGTGGACGACCTCAGGCCGCGGCCGGCGGATGCCGCCGCGCTCGAGAGATTTTTCGACGCGCACGGATTCGGAAGTATTTTGCGGCGCCAGGCACGCCGCATCGCCGGCTTTGAGGCGAATTGAACGTACAATAAGAGCAGGATCGACGGGGAGAGCGTCCGTGGCAAAACAAGATATTCAATCGGTCATGCACGAGTTGCGCGTTTTCGCGCCGCCCCCTGAATTCGCCGCGCAGGCGACCCTGAAGGCCGGTGAGCTTGCGGACATGTACGCCAAGGCGAGCGCAGATTACATCGGTTTCTGGGCGGATCTGGCCAATGCCGAGATCGAATGGCAGACGCCGTTCACCATACCGCTCGACGACGACGACGCGCCCAACTACCGCTGGTTCACCGATGGCCGGCTCAACGTTGCTTACAACTGCATCGACCGGAATCTCGCGCAGCGAGCCCTCAAGCCCGCGATCATTTTCGAGGGCGAACCCGGCGATGTGCGCGTCCTGACCTACCGGCAATTGCACGAGCAGGTGTGCTGTTTTGCGAATGTGCTCAAGGCGCAGGGCATCAAGCAGGGCGATCGCGTCGTCATTTACATGCCCTTGATTCCCGAGGCCGTGATCGCCATGCATGCCTGCGCCCGCATCGGCGCCGTGCACTCGGTGGTGTTCGGCGGCTTTTCGGCCAATGCGGTCAAGGACCGCATCGAGGATGCCGGCGCCAAGATGGTTATTACGGCCGACGGCGGCTGGCGCGGGGGTAACCGCATCGAGCTCAAGCGCGCGGTCGACAAGGCCTTGGCCGACGGCTGCAAGTCCGTGCGCAGCGTGATCGTCTACTCGCGATTGGGCGGCGAATGCGCGATGCGGGCCGGTCGCGACCATTGGTGGAGCGATCTCGTGCAGGGCACGAGCACGCAATGCGAGCCGGTCTGGGTGGAGGCCGAACATCCGCTGTTCCTGTTGTATACGTCCGGATCGACGGGCAAGCCGAAGGGCATCCAACATTCGAGCGCCGGTTATCTGCTCAACGCCAAGTTGACCAGCCGCTGGACCTTCGATCTGCAAGAGCATGATGTGTACTGGTGTACCGCCGACGTGGGGTGGATCACGGGCCATACCTACGTCGCTTACGGACCCTTGGCGGCGGGAGCCACGATCCTCATGTACGAGGGCGCGCCGAATTTCCCGGACGGCGGCCGATTCTGGAAACTGTGCGAGACTCACGGCGTCACGATTTTCTACACCGCACCGACGGCCATTCGGGCGCTCATGAAACTCGGCGAGGAGATTCCGCAGCGCTACGATCTGTCCAAGCTGCGCTTGCTCGGCAGCGTGGGCGAGCCGATCAACCCCGAAGCCTGGATGTGGTATCACCGCGTCGTCGGCAATTCGCGTTGTCCGATCGTCGATACCTGGTGGCAGACCGAGACGGGCTCGATCATGATGACACCGGTACCGGGCGTGACCCCAACCAAGCCCGGTTCCTGTACCAAGCCCTTGCCCGGGATCTTTGCGGACATCGTCGATGATGAAGGCCGAACGGTCAAAGAGGCCGATGCCGGCGGGTATCTCGTGATCAAGAGACCCTGGCCGTCGATGCTTCGCACCATTTGGGCCGATAATCAACGGTACCTCGACACCTATTGGTCCAAATTCCAGAATCGCTTCTACGTCGCCGGTGACTCGGCGCATCGCGATGCCGATGGTTATTTCTGGATCATGGGGCGCATCGACGATGTGCTCAATGTCGCCGGTCATCGCCTCGGCACGATGGAGATCGAATCGGCGCTGGTCGCCCACCCGGCGGTTGCGGAGTCGGCGGTCGTCAGCAAGCCGCACGAGATCAAGGGCGAGTCCGTGTTTGCGTTCGTCGTGCTCAACGGGCCGCGTCCGACCGGCGACGCGGCATCGGCGCTCATTGCCGAATTGCGGAACTGGGTCGGCGAGCAGCTGAGCCCCATCGCGAAGCCGGACGAAATTCGTTTGACCGACAATCTGCCGAAGACTCGTTCGGGCAAGATCATGCGTCGTCTGCTGCGCTCGATTGCGCGCGACGAAGTGATCACGCAGGATGTGTCCACGCTCGAAAACCCCGCGATCTTGGATCAATTGCGCGGCGTCGATGCGACGCCGGCGCGCGCTGTCACTGCGCCGATCGCGAAGCGCTCCAAGGCGGTGAAGTCTGCCAAGAAGGCGGCCAAGAAGGCCGTCAAGAAGACCGCGAAGAAGGTCGCCAAGGCCGTCAAGAAAGCGGTCTCGCGGAAGGTGTCCGCACGGCGCACGGCGCCGCGGAAAAAAGTCGCTGCGCGAGCAAAGCGCGTAGCGTTGCGTAAGCCGCGTGTGAACAAGGCGCGCGCGAAGAGTCCGCGCGCCAAGAAATAGATCCCAAGGTGATGTGCTCATGATTTTTTTGATCATCGGTCTGCTGATCTTTCTCGGCGCCCACTCGACCGCGATCTTCGCACCGGCCTGGCGTGATCGCCTGCGGCAGCGTTTGGGTGAGGGTGGCTGGAAGGCGGCGATCGGCATCATCGCCCTGGTGGGACTCGTGCTCATCTGCTACGGCTTCGGTTTGGCGCGTCAGGATCCTATCGTGTGTACTCGCCACCTCACTGGCTGCGGCATGTCGCGTTTCTGTTGATGCTGCCCGTGTTTCCGCTGTTGTTCGCGACCAATCTGCCGGGGCGGATCAAGACCCTGACCAAGCATCCGATGTTGGTCGCGGTCAAATTTTGGGCGCTCGCGCATTTGCTTGCCAATGGCCGGCTTGCCGATATCCTGCTGTTCGGCGGTTTCCTGGCCTGGGCCGTGCTCGACCGCATCTCGCTCAAGCGCCGCCCGCCGCAGGTGCTGCGCATGGCCCCGGCCCGTCCCTGGAACGACGCCGTTGCGATCGTCCTCGGTCTCGCGACTTACGTCTTCGTGATTCTCTGGGCACACGTCCGCCTGTTCGGCGTTTCGCCCTTGGGATAAATCCGACCTACGACGATGTGCAGGCGGCGGCGCAGCGCTTGCGCGGACATGCGCACCGCACACCGGTGTTGAGTTCGCAAACACTGGATACGATGCTGGGCGCACGCGTGTTCTTCAAGTGTGAGAACTTTCAGCGCATGGGCGCCTTCAAGTTTCGCGGCGCGTTCAACGCGCTCGCCAAACTCGGCGCATCGGCACGCGCGGGCGGTGTGGTCGCGTTTTCTTCCGGCAACCACGCCCAGGCGGTGGCGCTTGCGGCGCAACTCTTGCAGCTCCGGGCGACCATCGTCATGCCGGAGGACGCACCGGCCGCGAAGCTTGCCGCCACCCGTGGCTATGGCGGCATCGTCGTGAGCTACGACCGCTATCGCGAGAGTCGTGAAGAGATCGCCTCGCAAATCGCCGCCGAACAGGGTGCGACCCTCATTCCGCCTTACGATCATGCCGACGTGATCGCGGGCCAGGGAACCGCCGCGCTGGAACTGTTGGAGGAGGTGGGCCCGTTGGATAGTCTATTCGTCTGTCTCGGCGGTGGTGGCTTGCTCGCCGGATCCTTGCTCGCGGTCAAGGCCCAGAGCCCGGCGTGCAAGGTGTACGGGGTCGAACCGGCCGCCGGCAACGACGGTCAACAATCCTTGCGTCGCGGCGCGATCGTGCGCATCGATGTGCCAAAGACGATCGCCGACGGCGCTCAGACCCAGTCGCTCGGCCGCATTCCTTTCGAGATCATCCGCCGCGAGGTCACCGACATTTTGACGGCCGACGATGCGGCGCTCGTCGAGTGCATGCGGTTCTTCGCGACGCGCATGAAGATCGTGGTCGAGCCGACCGGCTGCCTCGGCTTCGCGGCGCTCAAGGCGCTTGGTCGCGAGTTCGCGGGTCAGCGGATCGGCGTCATCGTCAGCGGTGGGAATGTCGATGCCGAGCGCTTTGCGCAGCTGCTCAGCCTGGGCGCGCCGCCGACGGCCTAAACCAGCAGCCCCGGCAAGGCCCCCGTGCAAAGCGCGCTCACCCAGTCTTCACAAAGCCCGATCGCATCGTGTGCGGTGAAGGTTGCGGGATTCAAACTCAACTCGATCCAAAGCCCGTCGAGCAAGGCCGATAGGGCGATCGCGGCCGGTTGCGGCCTGAAGGCCGGTGCTTCTCCAGCGTCGTCGAGCGCCGCGAGCAGGGACTCCAGCATATTCCGGTACTCGCGATACGTTCGGTCATGCACGCTGCGCATTTCCGGTGAATGCAGCACCATGCTCCAGAACACGAGCCAGACATTGAAAATCGCCGGATCGATGAGCTCCGGAGCAAACGAGGCGCGAAAGAAGCCGCTGAGCCGTTGGCGGGGACTGAGCTGGGTTTTGTCGACCTGGGCGCGCATCGAGGTCCGCAGTGAAACCGCCAAGCTGTCGTAGGCGGCCGCGATCAGTTCGGACTTGCTCTTGAAGTGATGGTTGATCAGACCGATCGAGACGCCCGCAACCGCACTGATCCGGCGGATCGATGCGCCCTCGTAACCGTGCTCGCGCAGGCTCTGCAGCGTCGCCTCGACCAAGGCTTCGCGGCGCACCGCGGGCGTCGCACGTTGAAATTTCGGAACATGCGGGGTGCTCGCCATGCCTCGCTCACTCCGGCAGATAGGGTCCGATTCGCGCGCTCACGTAGCGCCTGATATCCAGATTGAAATCTTCCATCGGCGCATAAAATCCCGAGCGGTGCACGCGAGCCCGCAGACCCTGTTGGACCGACTCGCAGACGCTCCAGTCCTGGCGATTCACCAAGTCCCAGAATTCGACGGCATCGGCCGCGTCGAAATCCGGCTTGGCCAATTCGAAGGGTTCGAACAGGAAATGACAAATGATGTCGGTTCGCCCCGCCGATCGGGGCTGCAGGATGAACGCCGCGACATGATCGCAAGCGAGACTCACGAACAAGTTTGGATAGACGAGCTCACCCTTGTGACGGACCTGTTCGTCGGCGTCCAAGCCCGGAAACGCGCGCCGTCGCGTCGTGCCGCTGTGCGTGAACGTATAGGCGCCGTCCCGGTGGGGTACGCCGCGACTCCAGTCCAGCTGCGCGCCGCCCGCCTCCCGGAATGAGGGGACGACGGCGCACAACTCGGGATGAACACCGCCGCAGTGGTAGCACTCGTTGTAGTTCTCGCAGAGGATTTTCCAATTTGCCGCGACCTCGTAGCGCCGCGTCGCACCGATGCGCAAATCCGCGAGGGGATAGCGCTGCAGCCGCTGCGGCACCTCGCCCAACTGGGTGGCGAGAGGCTCGGCATCCGCCGGCGTCAGGTGCAAGAAAACGAAGCCGCCCCAGACGTCGACGCCGATCGGATACAAATGAAAATCGTCTTTCTTGAAATCAGGGTTTGCCGCCAGGTGGGGTGCCGCAATGAGTGCGCCGTTGAGGTCGTAGGACCATTGATGGTAGGGACAGACGATCATGCGGCCGGATGTGACGCCGCCCGCGAGGCTCACGCCCCAGGCACCCTGCGGCTCGCCGGGCGCCGCACAGAGCCTCGCGCCACGATGCCGGCAGACGTTGTAAAAAGCGCGGAGCTCGCCGTCGCGATTGCGCAGCAGCAACACGCTCTCGCCGAATACGGCCAGCACCCGATGATCGCCCGGCTTCGGCAACTCCTGCTCGCGGCAGGCGGCAAACCATTCGCGCTGGAACAGCCGCTCTTTCTCGACCTTGAATACGGCGTCCTCGTGGTACCAAGCACTCGGCAGGGAGCGTTCCATCGTCAAGCGGCTCTCGGGGGGGCCTTCGGTCATACGGGAACGTCCCGCTTATAGGGCAAGCTGCCGGCTTGCACCTCCAGTTCACGTGCATAGCGATGCCCGCTGTGCACCGCATGCACGATCGCGCCGGGGGCGAGCGCGTCACCGATCAAGCGCACCGAGGCGATGCCGGCCTGGTCGAGTTCGGCGCCGCGCGCGAGCAGCGATCGATACAGCTCGTCGCGCGGCTTGCGAATTCCGACGATGACCAGCGACCGACAAGCGAGGGCCTTCGTCACGCCGCCGAAGATGTCCTCCATGATCAGTTCTGCACCGTCGAAAGCGGTGACGCGTTGGCCGGTCAGGATCGGCACGCCCGCTTTGACGAGCGCGCGATGGATGAGCGGCAACTCGTTGGTCATCAAGGTCCACGCCGAGGCGCTGCCGCCGGTCGTGACATAGGTCGTGTGCTGCCCGAGCTTGGCCAGATGTTCCGCGATCGCGCTTGCCAGGTAATAGTTGTCGAAGTCGAACACGACGATCGGACCCTCCGGAACCAGGCCCGCAGCAATGTCGTCCGGCGTGAACATGCGCGGCGCATCGAGCGCCGGGATCGGAAATTCGTTGGCGCCGTAGAGCATCGTCGTCCAGCGCGCACCGGTCGCGACCACGACGTGCGTATGCTCGAGCGCGAGGATGTCGTCTACCTCAAGTTCGTTGCCGGGATAAAGACTGACCCTGGGGCTCGCGCGCAACTGACCGAGGCGCCAATCGACCACGCGTCCCCATGTGGCGAGGCCCGGCAGCCGCGTCTCGAATCGCAGCCGGCCGCCGAATTCCTGGGCTTTGTCGGCGAGCGTCACCGCATAGCCGCGCCGCGACAGCGTGACCGCGCACTCGAGACCCGCGGGGCCCGCGCCCACGACCAGCACGGAGGCGCTGCTCGCGGCAGGCGTGAAGCGTTCCGGATGCCAATCACGGCGCCACTCCTCACCGGCCGTCGGATTCTGCGTGCAACGAACCGGGACACCGTCGTGCCAACTGGAAATACAGATATTGCAGCCGATACATTCGCGAATTTCGTGTTCGCGGCCCTCGTTGATCTTGTTCGGCAAATACGGGTCCGCGATCGACGGTCGTGCGCCGCCGATCAGGTCGAGCACGCCGCGCTTGATCTGGGAGACCATGACGTCGGGCGAGGTGAAGCGGCCGACGCCGACCACGGGCTTCTTGGTCACGCGTTTGACGAATTCGATGATGGGCTCGTGACTGCCCTCCGCGGTGAAGCGCGACGGCGCACAGTCCGTGGGGCTCGAGTCCATTTTCACGTCCCAGAGGTCGGGCACGTCGGCGAGCAAGGCGACCACTTCGTGTGCTTCGGATTCGGCGGTCGTGCCCGGGCGGCCGCGCAGTTCCTCGAGACTGATCCGCAGCGCGACCGCGCAACGATCGCCGACGGCATCGCGCGTGACCTCGAGCAGTTCCCGCACGAGCCGCACGCGGTTCTCGATCGAGCCACCATATTCATCGCTGCGCTGATTGTATTCGGGCAGCAGAAATTCATAGGGCAGGTAGCCCATGCCGGCATAGACATAGATGATGTCGAAGCCGGCGCGTTGTGCCCGGCGCGCACCCTCCGCCTGCCACTGAAGCAGTGCCTGAATATCGGCGCGATCCATCGTGCGCGGGCGCAGATTGCCCATGAATCCCAAATGCGTGGACAGCCAGGGCATGCCGGACGGCGACAGCGGTGCGATTCTGCTGGTGCGATTTAGCGTGCAGGCCCCACCATGCCATAGCTCGACGCCTGCAAGCGCGCCATGCTTGTGCACGGCGTCGGTCATCAGGGCATGCGCGCGAATGTCCTTGTCCTCCCAGAGCAGCGCGAACGGCAGCGGCGAGTCGTCCGAACTGGGGTGGATCGACACGGCCCCGGTGCAGACGACTCCCCAACCCCCCTCGGCTTTGATTTCCCGAAAGCTCGCGCGGACCTGGGGCAAGGCATTGGTCATGCCGCTCGCATGGGGGACTTGGTAGAAACGGTTGGGCGCCGTGACGGGGCCGATGCGCACCGGATCGAACAAGACGTCGAAGCGCGGATTTCGCGCCATGGGGACCTCGGCACGGTGATTGCTGGGAACGGGTTTAAAGGCGCGATCGAGAGTAATTGATCGACCGTATAGTAGCAATCAGTTTCAGGCGGGACGGTGGTGGTGGCGATAGCGGCGCCAGGCGGCCTTCGCGATGATCAACCAGCCCACCTGCGGCGGGTGAATGACGGCGTGCAAGGCGCGCGCGTAGTCGAGAGTGAGCCCCGGCGTCCAAGCCATCGTGTCCGCGCGCCGATAGAGCTGGCTCGCCAACCACAGTTCCGGGCTGTGCAGCAGACGAAAAAATCGCCACCAGTGGTGGCCGCGACGGCCGATGACGCCGACCAGGGCCGTCTCGAGCGCATGTGTGACCGTGCTCGAACAATTACGGTTCGTAAGGTTATAAGTATTGTCCTGCCGGTAGGCTTCCCAATAGGCCTTCAGCCGGTTGTAGTCATAGTCGAGGTGATGGAAAACGACCTTCTCCGTCGACTCGCACCAGCCCGCCGCTTCCTCGGCGTAGCTCGGTTGGAAGACGCCGGGGATGTCGTTGTCGTCGGATGCCTTGAGCGTATGCATGAACTGGTCCGGCGAACGCTCGATTTCGACGCCCGGATAGTGACTGATGTAAATATCGGGCGGCACTTCCATGGCCGCATGACCCGTGGAGATCACGCCTTTGCGATCGACCGCCGCTGCGTAGCGATCGATGATCGGGCGCCGGATGGCGCCGTCCGCGGAGCCCACCGGCGTCCAGACATGGACGATCAAATCCCCCCGATGGCGCTCTGTCGTCTCCGGCACGCGGATCAGCGGCTGATAGAGCGATTCCAGGCCGCGCCGACCGGTCAGCAGCGAGACCGACGCGTAGCGCGGCAAGTTGCGCAACCTGAAGCCGACGCGCAGCAGCGCCCAGCCACTAATCATGAGTCCGAGGCCGACCGCAACGGGAATCGTGGCCGTGTAGGGGATCGGCCAGGGCGACAAAATCAACACCGCGAAAATGAGCTCGACCACACCGGCGGTGAGCGCGAGGCGCCAGCCGCGAAAGCGCACGACCAAGGCCGCACTGATGCGCAGCATGCCGCCGATCACGAAAATCAGGCCCATCAGCATGGACAGCAGAAAGGGGCCATCCGGGTAGGGATCGAAGATCAGCAGCGCGACAAGCATGAACAGCAAACCCTTGATCAAGCGCAGGCGGTTACGACGGCGCGAATCCAATCCGCCCATGGTCACGGCGATCGCGACGAGTCCCTCGAGCAGCATCGCTGCGCCGAACAGGCGCAGCGGGAAATAGCTCTTGCCATCTAGGGCATCGATGAAAATCACGAGGCCGGCGACGCCCCACAGGATGCCGATCACGGCGAGCCAACGCCAACTGCGGCGTACGAAGTCCGTGCCTAGCAG
>Ga0116229_10012966_pt1 | contig 11891 bp, 11 predicted proteins | sample S1TSphgellanicum_3_FD_87313 | JGI IMG/M metagenome (GOLD analysis project Ga0116229, IMG submission 87313) | Host-associated microbial communities from peat moss isolated from Minnesota, USA - S1T2_Fc - Sphagnum magellanicum MG | ecosystem: Host-associated > Plants > Peat moss > Unclassified... | reverse complement strand
GCACAAGGTCACATTCAACGTTGAATTGCACATACACTTGGGCCAGCCCACCTTTTAGCCATGACCAAGCCTTTAGGTGGAATTCATCCCATTACCATAGGGGAAACGTTGTATTGACTCACAAGCCATGTTTTATGCTTTTAATTTTGCAATGCCTTTGTAACACATTTCTCCCCACACTAATTCGAAATAGCAACCAAAGGTGGATGTGAAATAATAATCCATGGCATTAGATGCAGCTTAAACCTTCACCCTGATTGGGTTGTTTTTCAATGTGATTTTATGAATGTTTTCAATGCGGTGTTAAAAAGGGTCATATTTCAAGAACTTCGTGCAGTAGGTGGGGACATCATACAACTTATCCCCTTTGTTAATGCATTATATGCATTTGAATCTCCTTTCTTTTACAATCACCATAACCGTGATGGCGATGTCACGATCATCCCATCTACCATGTGAACTTGTTAAGGTGATCCTTTAGGAGGGGCATTATTTGCTTTAACTCACCTTAAGGAATTACGTTCTATAATTAACCATTTTTTTTCTTGTTTATTTCCATCCATTACAGTTGACATTCATATCATTGCCCCCCCCTCCATTGTATCCTTTGCATATGAACATGTTTAAACCGAATTCCATGTAATAAGTCTTTCTATTCAATTAAAAAAATGTGTAGCATGGTCCATTTTTTATTTGCCACTTGATTTCAACACCCCATCCTAGTTTAACACACCATTAGAAGGAATAAAGTCTTGGGGGTTCCATTAAAAATCTCATCATTCAAATCATCCTTTATAAAAAAACACCTTACTAAAAAATGTTTGACATGCTAACCTTCTCCCTAGACTAGGCAATGTTTAGGTAGCTTTTGGAATTTTAACTCATTATTACATGCAATGGCCATCATATCTATTACATTGCACACCACCTTCTCTCACCTTCACATATATTTTTGTTTATTTTGACTCTTCCTTCTTTCAAGTGTTTGGATGCCTTTTAGGTCTAAGGTCCTTTGATAGCCTTTAAGGACCTCTAGCCTGTAAACAAGCCTTTCTCCCAATAATTCTAAGGGGTATTGGCTTCATATTGACATCCATTATCACCCTAACAACCTATTTAGGGAGTTGGGCCTTTGTAGCTTCAATCATAGCAGTTAGGTTCATGGTTAACCAATGTCCTTTCTTTTTTCAAACTTTAATGTGAGTTGACAACAACATCTCAAAACAATGTCCGATCTTTTATAACCCTTAACACATGCGTGTTTTCCTTTTTTTAAACAACTCATTGTACAATAAATGATTCATCTTCAAAATTCCATTTTGTAACATTTCAACCATCATACCCTATTTAACATGTTTTTTAACGAAATACTTGAGGCCCATCGTGCTCAAATTTTATCATGTTCTGACCTTGGGGCAAGCATTTGGTTTATAGCTTAACCAATCTTCCCAACCTTTTGATCATCTTCCCCAATTTTCTCCATTTCAAACACGGTTCAATCTATCACATCCTTCAAATTTCAAGTGTCCCTCAATATGGGTGCACACATCCCATCGACCTTATGGGTATCCAACTTTTACATTGCGTTCATAACAACGAACAAACTAGGAACCATGATACAATTCATGACACCTTTACTATCATTGCGCAAGATGTTTGCTTCCACGTGGGATGAAAACAACTACATGCGTGTCCACCACTTTCAATTCCTCTCATCGACATTATACTCACCAAAGATGAAATCTACACCTAAACTAATGTTGTCATAGTTGACCCAACACATGTAGATCTATTTCCCTGATCTTGCCCAACTCAAAGATATGTTGCTTCCAATGTAGCTCAAGCCAAAAAAAGAAGCTATTGCAACTAACACCCCACCAATCAATTTTTTCCTCTAATAATTGGACTATTGGGATGTTTACACAAACAAGTTGATGTGTTTTTACACAAGTGTGCCAATGTTATTTGGAGCCTAAACAGGCCAAAGGGCCTTCCCCTTTTTGTCTTGGTTACTTTTCCCTGTCAAAGAATTTTAATTACATTGCAAGAAAGGATGCAAGCATCCTCCATCTTAAGTCAAGTAGTAGCAGTAGGCCTAGTTACTTCCTGACTTCCACCCTTTACCCGCCTTAAGAAACCTGTTTTCAGCAAGTGGGATCTTCTGCTGTGGAAGGTACCACCCAGCCTGTCACTATTTTTAAAAAGTGAAAAAATCCCAGCTCTGCATTACGAAGGAAAAGGACCTAAGTACCCCTTGTTTTTAATACCTATGTACATTTTCAGAATATGCGGTGTGTCTTATAAATAAAGCTTATAAAGCTGTACAGGGTTTTGATGAATTCTGAGCCCTTAGTCCAAGTGAAAGACATTCCCAGGCATCCTGGGCATCTGAGTACTGGCATCCTCACTTTGTCTCTTTTCTTTTGTCCATCCAGGAATTTCCCAAACCAGATGCTTGGTGGTGAAGCCTAGACCATTATTTTGATGGTGATAGAGCATCCCCACTTGGGCTCAGTATGTGACCCTGGACGTTAAAATTGGATGAAGAAAAGTCAACAGATGCCAGTCCGGCTGAGGAAATGGTTTTTCTCCTACATATTTGCTCAGTTTGTTGAGGCTGGTAAAAAGTGCAGCAAAGCCCAGCATCTCCTAGAGAGGCGTGTAATAATACACAACCACCTTACAATTGATTTAATATCAACAATGGATATTGTATGATAAATTGGTCATTGCTAGGGGGCAAATTAAAAATAAATTTTTTAAAACATACATTATCATGTTGTTGTAAAAAAAAGTTTGTCATGATTATTTAAAATTTTTTTAAGATCACATTAATTACAAGGAACTTAAAAAGGATCTCACATTAATGATGGCATGTTTTAGGAACCTATTTATACATTTTAAAAATTACTACCAATCCAAAACCAATAGGGAAATGTCACAACATGATTTTAATTTTTTTTAAATCTAATGATTTCTCTCTCAAAAAAATAGTGATTGAATATTCCCTTTTCATATTTATTTTTCACATTTGTGCAGAATTTCAAACCCAAAAAAAAAAGACTCGTTATGACATGTGTATTTGAATGTTTTCAATCACATTGTCACATTTTGAAAACAATACATGAATTTTTTTAATATGATGGGTGCTTTAACCATTTTTGGAAAAGGTTGTTCCGTATTTAGTTTTGTGAGTTATGGATTGGTGACAAAGTCACTTGGGGCTGGGTGCACATTTGAGGAGGTGGCAGAGAAAATTAAATGTCAAAAGATGAATGTGAATTTTTTTACAACCAGGATGAATCATCTCACCTAGTCTCTAGGGGGCAAAATCCCTTGAAGGTACTACACTCTATAATGATTCTCAACAATGATTCTCAACACAATAGTCCTGCATTACAAGGCAGGGCCAATAAATATGATATGGTTGCTACTCTCTGTTTTTGATTGGTCAATCATAATGATTGGTCCAGGTGGTTTGCTATAAGTAGTTCCCACCTATTTGCAGTCCCCGTTTCAGTTTTATTGGTGGGTTGCCAAAAAAAAAAACTAAACTTGGATGTGAGAAATACTTTTGCAGGGTGACATACTGAGCACCGGTAGGGATGCTATTAGAGTGTCAAGGAGAACTAGTAGGAAAGGCTATAGAGAGTAACATATACTTCCATGGGTCCTTTTTGCCTTATTCATGGGGCCTCAGCTTTGAGCCAAAAACAAAGGCCACACCCATTGGCCATGCTTTCCGGACATATTCAAATCATGCCTTCTTAAGCTATTGTCAAAGTCTTAGCTTGATTTTGAAAAATCCAATGTTGAAATTAAATTTTCAAAGGCTAGTGGAATGACAAATTGTTTTTTTTGAAAAAAATCATAGTTGCGGCTCCCGAGGTACCTACCATCTCTACAGTGAAAAGATATTTTAATGTGTCTCCATACTTGATTATTGAGCAGGAGGGGCATGGGAAAACTCATTTCATTTCAATGGTTCAGGTTCGAATGTGGCTTTGGAGTATGGTGTTTTTTGTCATCTTGCAAGAAGCAGCGGGGATGCAAAGTAGCCTCAAATTCTGAAAAATGGACGGTCTACAAGCAAAATTCTCCTTGTGGGGACTAGGTTATCTAGCAGCTTGGGTGAACCAGCACCCATACTGGAATAGGTACCATGGTAAAAGTTTTGCCAACTTTCTCCTTGTCTCAATTTTTAGCCTTTGTCTTCTTTCCTCTGGCGTTTTGTGCAAAGAGGACAATGACAAAAGTGTTGGGGACTTGTTCCAGTTTGTCCCAAACCCATTTATGGAAAAGCCCACTAACCTAGGTCTTTCTTTAGGTATCCCATATTCTTTCTACAGTTCTCACCAGTGTTGATTTATATAGGAAGGGTATGATCAATTGCTTGATGGGCTAGCTACTGGATGTTAGTTATTTTGATGGGTTGTTTTATGTTTGATTGTGTTTTTTTTATCAATAAAATTTGAATGTGATGAGTTGAAAATAAACACATAACAGTACTATTGACTCCACTTTGACTTGATGACAATGGTGGGTTTCTATTCATGTTGATAGATGATCTTTGACCAAAGATGACATTCATGTTTACTTGTCATGCATCTTAATTCACCCATCTCGTCATTGTTATTACTTTTCAACTCCATTGTGAAAAAACTTTTTCAAATTTTAAAATAAAATTCAAAGTGATGCACATAGTTAGTAGACACAATTGCAACATTGAGTTGCTAACTTTTTCTAGAGATCTCAAAAAACGTCACATTACACATGACAAAATCCAAACTCAAAGATCTAGATACATTACAATCATATTTCTAGCTCATCTTTGACCATGTGACAACACAATCTATCTAATGGGTTCCATCACATTTTAAGATTTTTTCTTGTTCCATGCAATAAATAAATTGGGGGTCTTTTGAAAGAGGTAGTTATTCAAATTATTTGTTGCTTGTATCATATGGAGATATGTCTCAAAAATTTCTAGCCCATGCAAATTAACAATCAATCTACCTTGGTCATTGCTCAATCTTTTCATTTTGGACAATCTGATTGCATTCAATTTTGTGTGAGGTTTGCACCTGTGTTGACCTGTTATGTGGAAAAGTTTGGTTATGAGCATGCATAATGATTAGATATGTCTGAAGTCATTCAAAAGTTATTTGATTTTTTATATTTGTCTTTATACATAATTGGTGGAGGATCATTGAATGATTATGCATATTTGTATCCATATTGGCAAGGTTTTGACAAGGTTGATATTTATATCTAGCCACAAAGGTTTCAAGGATTTCAAATATGACTTTGCGTTGTATTGTTATTTGCATTTGGGAGTTGGGGTTTAGGGGTTTAAGGGATGCTGGACATGGTTTCTCATTGTGTACAATGGGGGAGCAAGCTTTGCAATTTCATAATTTGTTGTTGTCAAGCTTTTCACTTTTGGCAATTACACATTGTTGCTTTTGCTTGAGTTTGGTACATTGTTCATTTGTTTTTGTAATTGTGCTTTCAATTTTTGGTTTTCAACTTTCAACTACAATATTGTTATTTGAAAGTTCATGTGTCAACTTCTTATATGTGTTCATCATCTATGAGGCTCCAAAGCTGTCAACTTCATTATTTGAGTGCTTTTAGTTTTTTAGCTTGAAATTTGTCAACCTTTTTTATGTGTTCATCAAGCGTGAAATTCCAAAGCTTTTCAACTCTATTGCTTAAGAGGTGTCAATTCTTTTGTAACAAATGTGTCAACTATCAACTTCATGTTTGTATGTTCTCATTAAATGTGAAACTATAAAGCTTTTAACTTCGTTGCCTTAATGTTTCTAGCACCATTGCTTGAGATCTATCACCTTTTTTGATGTATTCATCAAGGGTGAAACTTTAGGGTTTTGGTATGTGTCAATTGTTTGCAAATGGGGAGCTTGTGCACATCAAAGGCCTCTTCAATTTGACTAAAATGTCCACAATCATAATTGTGCTCAAGTAAGTTGTTTTTCATAATGCTCATTTTTTTGTTGTTTTTTCTAGAGTAATCACAATTTGGCATGGGATTGTGTAATTGTGTAGGTTCAAGTTTATTGGAGAGCTTTAAAATCAAGCTTGTTTGAAAATTTTGGTGTCAAGTTTGTTTTTTGTTTGAGAGCTTTTGGTTCTTTTGTGACTTTTGACTTTTTTTTGTTATGTTCATAAGGTGTGATATTCTAGGGTTTGGTGTGCATGGTGTGGGTGATTATGTGTTGTTCTTATGCATAAGGGCTATTTGGAACTTTTGTAACAGTTGAAGATGGAATTTGTGTTCTTGAAAGCATGGATGGGGTTGATGAAGTTCCCCTTGATGTGAGCATGGTCCTTTCTTGCAATTTGTCAAACGTGAAAAAAATTTACTAGCAATGCAACAACTTATCACAATTTGATGAGGTGCATTTCAAACTATGGAATTTCAAGCTTTATTATGGAAACCACATAGTAGGACCTTTATTTGTTAAATATTTTTTGCTATAAATGACTATCTATTTGTTAGTGGAGGTAGTTTCGAGGCTCAAAACGCAATCTAAAATTATAGATTGTTGACCTTGTGAATTTTCAAATGTTATGATGTATCAAATTTTACAGGTTCCAAAAAAATCTTGGTGACATTCTAAGCAAACCTCCATTGCTAAAAAATGTTTCATCAAATACAACAAAACCAATGGGATTACTACTATGAAAACACATTTTGATAATTTTTGTTCTTGTTTACATGTTAAAAGAAAGTCTATACTAAGTGAGAAGGCAATGGCTAAACTTTCTAGAATAAAACATTGTCAGCAACGAGGGAAGAAAAAGGTTGGGCCAACTAGTTTTGTAATCACTATTTTTTTGAGTCACCAAACTTATACAAAAATGGGACACAATTGTTTTCATTGTTAATTATTTCAACGAAGCTTGCAAACCCAGCCATGTTACCATGGGGTTGTTTGAAATGCATGAAACAAATGGCATTGTCATGGCTTTGCAGTCCAATTTCTATTGGAAAGTTTTCAATTAATTATATGTGATTGATTTTTTCAAAGATGAAAGAAACAACTTGGGAACCATGGGTACAACATTACGATCAATAATTGATTATGAACTATTCAAATTTTTGCAAGTTTATGATAGTATTTGCTTTGGGCATGTGATGTTGAAAACATGTCAATATGTGATGAATGATATAAAGTTTTGTGGGTTTAATTTTGGTGAATGTGAAATATGTTATAATTGATTTGCAAAAAAAATTTATTTGGATGAAAAGATAAAAGAAAAGAGGGTAAAATCACAGTCAAAGGAGTCACACAAGTGAGTGCACCCTCCTTAAAACCACATTTTTGTACGTTTAAAAGATCACAAGGGAAGCATAATAGTTTGGATTGTCATAAATTTTTGGAATATTTTCCAGTAATTGTAAAGTTTACATGCTCAAAGCTTGACACAAATCAAAAATGTTTTTGCATGTTCAAAGCATTCAAACCTTGAAATGGGACAATTTTTGTTTTTTTCAAATATCTTTTTTTTCTACCAAATGTGCACTAGTTTTTTTGAAAATTGGAGAGGATTTTAACATTGATGATTAAAAGGGCAAAAGGACTTGAACTGATGAAAATTATTTTTATAACCCATTTGAGCACATTTAGTTCAAAAGTGTTTTTGACCTTGAAAATTATGGATTTTGAAAATGTGACTTTAACAAAAATTGATCATATATATGTGATAGAGAGCATAATGCATAATATATAAGATATATAATCAATTTACAGTCAAAATGTATTTATATATAAAATGTAGTGCTAAATGGGGTATTTGAAATACAAAATTTTAAGTTATAAACCAACACAAGAATGACCCGTGTCCTATGCAGTCCTTGGAAAGGGACTTTTACTTTGGCACCCTTGGTTCCTTTGACCATGATTTCACTTGGGGGGGGGCATGAATGTGAAAAAACATGCATTGAAAACTCTAATTAGAACAAGGTTTGCAAGTAAAGTTATAATGTTTAAGGAGACTTTAGAATTCAAGCAAACCATATTGTTATGTTATTAGAAGTAAAAGACATTAACATTATAACATGGTTCAAATTCTTTAAGTAATACCAAATAGGACGAAATGAAGGCATTCTTTGACGCAATCTTTAATTTTGCCTTATATTTTTTATTCCTATTTTAGATTGAGATTTTGAATCATGTATGAAAATTTCAATTGATTGGCTAAACCTACATACTTAATTTTCATTACAATGAGGTTGAAGAACAAATCGTATGATGTAAATGAAGATGAAATTGTTATGGAAACACATAACATTTAAAAGACGAGTGAGCTTGAAGAGAAAATCCATATGCAGAGAAGAATGGGATTCTCAACAATGAAGAAAAAATCCTTTAGTTTTAAAAGAAAGGTCACAAGTTACAACTTACCAAATGAGTCTTTATAGATAGAACTAGCTCTAATTTATTGTGTGTTATTTTGTTGGAATTTATTTTCACGAATTTTCCTCAAAGAAATTTGTGGGTGGGGGACTTTCAACATGTTTTCTTGTTGGGTCCTTATCAATGTCAGTCTGGTATCCACTTTTGAACATACTAGCCTGGTTGTGGAATTGGGTTTAAGGGCCACTTTAGATAAGGGTCAAAGTGCATAGGCCAATGAAATCAAGCATTGTGTTTTAATTCGGTTCCAAGGTCTTTAGATGAGGGTCTAGGATTAAGACATATCAAATTGTGACTTTGCTTACATGGCATCATTTTGCAGGGAAAACCAAAATGTCTAGATCAAAACAAAGAGCTTGAAGGAGAGCTCATGGTTTGGAGAATCAAACCAAAGTGTAAATTAAGGTTCAAAGTTTTTTTTTTTCTTTTTTCCCTCCTTATTTTAAAAAATTCCTTCTTGTTCAAATATTGTGAAAATGGAAAACATGCTATCGATTGAAGACATTGTTAAGAGCACACCAACTCCCCCATTTTTCACCAATTTTAAAGTTGGCATGACCAGTTTTGTGTAGCTTCACAATGTGCTTGGTAGAAGGAGTGCATTTTCAGCCTTTTCAAGTGCATGAAATGAAAATGAATCGGAAGGTAGGGCAAAAAATAAAAAGTTAGAACAACAATTTTCAAAATGAAAAGGGATTTAAATTTACAAGAAATTTTAAAACTGGTTCCCATTTTTAAAAAAAGACAATTGTGATGAAAGATGAAAAAGCTCGAAAAAAAACCCAAAAAAAAACCATGAAGAAAAAAGAAAAAATCTAAGATTAACATAATCCTGTCACATGTGAATTAAACGTTTTCAATACTGGACCCTCAAATTGAACCCCAAATCCATAGACTCACCGTTTAAAGTTATCCTTAAAGTCACTCTCTCATTCACCCCTATCCATGCTACTTTCACCCCCTATCCCCTCTTCAGTGGTATCCACAAAGTAAAGAGATTATATTAAATCTCAATATGGAATGCTGAAACTCAGGGTTGAATTTACAAGAGGATTACCCAGATCATTTAATGCACAAGGTTCGAGAGTAATGATAGTAATTATACAGCTAGGATCAGTGAAAATATATGTAGCATCAGTGGAGGCGTTCAGGAAATAGGGGATGAAACTCAGTTTACCACCAAAAGTGGTGGAAAAACTAGTTTGGGTCCCAGTTATTTCGTGTTGTAAAATTTCATTACCAGCTACCCATTTGATGCCCCCCATTATGCTGAAACTGACCATTCTCGGCCCATAATCGCCTGACTTTACAGATAACTTTATTGTGCCTTAGGAATAAGTGTTTTGGGGGGGGTGGGGGGTTAAGAAGGGTCCAATTCATGATTCAATTTGCTTCAAATTGGTCCCTAGGCTTTTGGTCCCTGGAACCTTGTCTTGTGCTCTGATGATCTCTGATGTGCAATAGGAGGTGTAACCTGTTCCTATCATTCATAAGCTCTCTTCACACACTAGTGTCACATGGTATCATTTTTCAACTTGATGAGAATCTGCTCACATACATCTTCCTTGCCAAGCTAAGGACAAAAGGGTACGGTGGCAACCTTCTGGAAACAAAAGGCCTGCACTCAGCCAAGCTGAGCATGAAGACCCACCACCAGGCCTTGCTTATTCTTGAGAATGAACCAGCAATCTCTTAACTCCTGAACTTAATACACTTGTTGGAGGTCAACACACAATACAATTGGTCAGATTGTGAAATTTAAAGAAATACTCTCTTTGACCCGTGGTTGATGTATCAAAGAGGATACTGTAACAATACCTTGGCCATTTCAACACATGTATGTCGAATAATTAATTGATTTTGAAACATTCATTTCAGCAAATGGAATTTTCTATAAATATTCACTATTTTCCTTCACAATATTTTTGGATTGGGAAGAAATAGTTTTTGAAAATTTCAACATTTCTGAAAATACTATAATTTGTGAGGTCAAATTGGCCAAGGTACTAAGGTAATCAATTGCTTATAGCTGGATTAGTCATTATAGTAAGTGCTGTTCAGTTGCCCCCTTCTCAAATATAATTGCAACCTTTGCTGATTCCTGCACCTGATTAGCTCCCTGTCGCCTCATGTCTTTGGCCAGAAACAACCTTTCAGTCTTGGAGGTATTTGCAAGTTGCAACTCCCCCCCCTTTCTGTCTACCACACGAACTTCCATGATCAGCATGCCACTTGGAACCTATGACCACACTTCACATGGCCCAAAAAGAATTTTGGAAAAGATAAATTTGTGTTTGTTGCAACAATAAAATTCTGAAAAAAAAAAGAACCCGTGTTGGCTTATAAGGTGTTGAGGGGTTAATGATGGTGAGACATGGGAGGCAGGGGAGTCATGAGAGGCTGAGGAGTGGTAGCACCTTGTGCAGGGTAGGCGACAACTTATACATATGGTGACATACTCACTCACACAGTAAATTCAAGGTGCCATGCAAGTGCAAACAAAAAAACTTGAGCTTCTTCTTCATATTTATGCTCAAGTCTATATTACCCAAATAAATAAATAAAGGAAAAACACCGATCAAGGGAACAAGAGAAGAAAATAAAGAAAGGATCAAAAGTCCAAATAAAAGAGCACACTTGAAAGTGCAAAACGTACAATGGGAAGCCCTAAGAGAGGAAAACACGAAACCTAGACCTAAACCCATCACCAATAGCACAAAGCAAGTCATGCAAAGTGATGGCCTAAGAGAGGAAAACATGAAACCTAGACCTAAACCCATCACCAGTAGCACAAAGCAAGTCATGCAAAGTGATGGCCTAAGAGAAAAAAACACGAAACTTAGGACCTAAACCCATCACCAGTAGCACAAAGCAAGTCATGCAAAGTGATGGACGAAAAATCTGGAAGAACATCAAACCTACCTAGAAGAAGAGACCTCTCCTGTTGCCACAACTAACTGCCTGATGCAAGATAGTGATAACCTGAACTCTCTGAAGAGCCAGAGCCACTGACACCCTCTGCCTATAAAATGAACATAATATATTGATTTCTCCAAGTGGAACACAGCCAAGAGATGGTAATGGATGGCCACCATTTATGCAAAACCACTGCAAAGCAAGCAAGCAAGTGTGGGCTCAAGCAGGTCAGTCAGGAAGGCTTTACAGCAGCAACAGTCCAACCCTTCCCAATGTTTTGACTCTAGGTATGGTATCTGCATGGCTTTTGGTTCTCTTGCTTTGGTGACCAGTTAACCTACATAGGTATGTAACTTTGTGTGGTGGACTTCACAACCACTTGCATGGCCTAGTGGTGTGCATCAAGCCCAGGACCAGTTTGTATACCACACATTTGCTCCAGCCACTTGGCCTCATGCATTGGTGGTTATGAACCAGCAACCCTAAACTCGCAAAAATAATTAATTAATTAAAATTAAATTATATATATAT
>Ga0116229_10012964_pt1 | contig 11892 bp, 12 predicted proteins | sample S1TSphgellanicum_3_FD_87313 | JGI IMG/M metagenome (GOLD analysis project Ga0116229, IMG submission 87313) | Host-associated microbial communities from peat moss isolated from Minnesota, USA - S1T2_Fc - Sphagnum magellanicum MG | ecosystem: Host-associated > Plants > Peat moss > Unclassified... | reverse complement strand
TTGCAACTAAGTAGCTTGCTTTCATAGGAACCCAATAATTTCTATTCAATTGTGGGTATGTGTTGACCCAAATGATGTTTTCTATTTCCAAAATGCAAGTGAGGTGAATGGGATTCAAATCCCTTTTAACATTTGGACCCAAACACTAACACAATTCAAGGCCATGTTCTAATTAGGTCATAATAAGGTTAATTTCTATGGATGCCACATTTGGCACCAATGATGTGAAGTACCAGCTCTTCACATTGATGGCATTCAACCTTCATTACATTGGGTGTTGGTTGCTTGGGTCATCAGTAGCTGAAAAATTTGAAAGATTTAGTGGAATGGTTGATTCCATTATGGGCAAAACTTGTAGCAAAAAAGTCAAAATGGAAACCATCATGTTTCATTGTCATATCCATCATTCAAATAAAACAACTTGAGAACATAATAAAAAAATATTTGACCAAACAATAGGTCCAATTATAACTTCCAAGCAAAATATATTATACATGACACATGTCCACCTAATTTCACATTATTTAAAATAGATCCATCGAAAATTGATGGCTTACATAATGAACTCCATTTGAAACAAAATATGTTAATTGAATTATGTGCATTCAATTATTGCACCAATGATGGGCTTGCTAATGGTGATGAAGGATTTTTTAAAACTGCAATATAATCAAGTTTAACATTTGAAATTTGAGTTGAATTTTCAAACCCAAAAATTGAACAACACCCAAAAATAATCAACCATATTTTATATGAAAATTATCCCACCATTCAAAATAATTTGGTGTTTATCATAACAAAGGTACAAGAAATATAAGTCAGTCATAATTATAATAATTTATTCACACATAAAAAATTTCCTATTCAACGAGCAATAACATGAATAACACATCGTGCTCAAGGCTTATCAATGGAAAATTTAATTTTTGATCCTCATGGTGTATTTCAACATGATTTAACGTATACAACTCTTTTATTTGTTTAATCCATTACAATAACAAAAATTCAATGTTTATGTGATGGTAAAAGAATAAACAAATGTAAATACAAACTATCTTTATTGATCTTTCAAATCTTTCAAATTTTTTATTTAATCATTCAATCTCTAAACATTTGATATCTCAATCAACATTACCATGATATAATTGCTGACCTTAATTTACAAGCATCACATATATTATGCTTTAATGAAACACAAGTCAAAAGTATAGAAGTTGAATGTATTGTGGCACTAGCAAACACAAGTTATTTGTTTTTTCATGCTATGATGGACATGACACTATTATGTTTTATGATGCAAATAACACATCAAACATACACATGAAACACATTAAAAAAATGGTACTGAAATTATTATAACAACCTTCAAGATTAATCCAAGAAAAGAAATTCATGTTGTTGTTATTTATAAGCCCTCCACAACACATATTCAAAGTTTTCTTCAACTATTAGAAGACATTTATGTAAAAGCTCCACATCATTGCCCCACAATATTCATAGCTGATTTCAATGTGAACATGTTGAAAAACACAACATCATCAAAACAACTAACAAATTATATGCATCAATGTAAATTTTTTTTGACCTTTCAAGAAAATACAACTTTTCACGATTCACAATTAGACCATATATGGAATAATGCCATTTTCACAACATGTCAATCAAGAAATACATAAGTTTATTGGACTAACCATAAACCAATATATTTTGTATTCAAATTACTAAACCATGTATTTCACTTTTGCTTCCCTAATTTAAAAAAAGACATAAAATGTTAAAGATCCATAACTTTGTTTCTTTTAATCTATGGGTAGGAAATGAAACCAAATAAACATCAATCACATCAACAATTGATTTTTCTTTTTACATGTAAAACCATATATATGACAAGGCCATTGTGCGAAACACACCTTATTTAGATGAGTTTTAAAACAAAAGAAGGTTCATATCCTAAGTAAGGGTATATAAACAAAAAGAAAAAAGAAAAAAAAAAAACTTGAACTACATTAATATTTAGACCAGAGGATGTTCCAAACTTTGATGTTATTTTTTGGACCTCTTCAAAGAGGGAGGGGGGACATGTATCAAAGGACATTGCAAATGATAAAACACTCAAATATGACTACATGCTTACAATGATGTAATCATTCAAATGAATCATAAAACAATAATAACTTGCCTTTTCTATGATCAAGATCGTTAATAATCAATCAAATTACTCCTAAAAGCTCTTATGAAATTAATTTCAAATATTTCGCAAGCTTCAACCTCAATCAAGGTTTTGATGGAAAATGATTCACATCTAATTTGAGTAGACAAACATAAAGAAAAAACACATAACTCCTCTAGAAGATAAGAAAAAAGATATTTAAAAGGGGGAGGAGGGGAAGCGGTAATAAGCAAGCTTATGAAGCTCAAGTGCCCCACATCTAGGGAGAATTTGACCATTAGTAGACACATGTGATAGAACTTGAAAAGGAAAGGCAAGTTGTGAATGCACTTGCATACTACCACCAACAAGGAATTGGATTCATGGCATATGCAAGCAATTTTGATCCAAAGTTTCCAAAATTCATAATTGTGACAATGTTTAGCAATGTTGCGATTCAATTCCTCATGAGTCATTACTCCCTAATGTGTACACCATATTTCTCCAAATCCAACCACAAGGTCTCAAAACACATTCAATTGCCAAACTTGAAAGAAAAGTTCATACATTATCTCAAAAGATGATTATGAGATCTTGGTCATTGTCGAGCAGTTATTCTTGTGGCCCAAACACTCAGAGTGATCTATGATCAGTACGAGGATGCAATTGATCACGATCTCAAAATAGCTGCTGATGAGGTCCATAAACATTACAAGATAATCGATGCAACATTCTTGAGCAAAAGTCCCAAGGCTCCAGTTTTGAGCGAGAAGGAGATGATGTAATCAGGCGCGTGGGATCTTTTGAGTGCTGTTACGAGGAAGCTTTACCTGTAGAGACGCGACACTTGTTTCTACAAGCTTTTCTGGAGGTATTGTTATCTTGTCCATTTTTTCAGGGCCTTCTATTTCCATTTTCAAATTGGTGATGCGCAGCTTAGCAACAAATTCCGAGAAGATCTCAGAACCAATTATCAGAGAGTAGAGAATATTTTGCGCCAGTTGAATTTGGGCTTTTTGTGCAAAAGCGTATGTAGTGACAACAGAACTTTTAAAGCAATGTCAGATGATGATCATTCATCGAGTGAAGTAATTAGGTATGCATGATTTACAAACATGGAATGGCTTCTCTTGTACCAACAACAATAGGCATATATTGCAAGGACTTTTTTCATGTTGCAATTTTGATGCTTTTTTCACCCAAGAAACCTCTAATGGTTTTATGCCTATTTATTCAAGAGTGAGAGGGATCTTGCACCTAGAAGTAGGTGTAAGATCCTTCTCACTCATAAAGGTCTAGGTGTACGATTGTTCCCCTTTTAGGAAGGATGTTAATGGATATAAGGTTCCATCCAAATACATTAAGCAATTTTCTTCAAATGTTTTACACTTACATTTAAGCCTTTTGTGATCCAATTTATGTTCGTAAATCTTGTGACTGTGCAACATTTGAAACACCGTCATGCCAAATTGAAAGATCTAGGAACCCCATGGAAAAGTTGTGTGCCCACCAAAACCCATCACAAGGGGAAAACACAAAAGTAAAAAGGCAAATGAACTTAATGGAGCTTATTTATGATATTTAGTGAACAAGATTTATCTTTATGTCCTATGGAGGCCATTTTTGTGAAAAGAGAAAAAATAGTGGAAATGAATAAATTCATCCTATTTCCCATTAAGGAAGGTAAGTTTGTTTGTTTTGTCATGTTGAGATCTCCCGAACCACCATGTTGTTGGTCCTATTGGGAAGCCTTCCATGAATTGGGTGCATTGAGATGGTTTCATAATGTTTAAACCTACAATGCGATCAAAATTTTGAAGAAATTGTGGTGCACTCTCCATACTACTGGAAAGCCCTCAATGAGTACACATGCACCAAGGCACTTTCATAATTTTTAGACCTATGGTGTGTGAATGATTGAATTTTTGAGTAATTTTTGTCATTAAAAACTCAATATAAAAATTTAAACAACATTTTTAAGGAAATTGGATTTCACAGGTATGAAAATATTTTATAAAACTACATTGAAATGGAGTTATTTTTATTTATTTTTTAATCGTTTCTTGACGAAGAAAAATGAGAAAAATTTGGGAAATTATGTTTTGTTAGTGTAAATTTTCAACTATTTTGCTATAATTTTGTTAAAAAATAACCTCAGGAAAAAAAGAAAAAAAAACCCTGATTATAATGCCACCCTAAAATGAACTTAATGATGCTGAACTACGTTAAAGTGGGGCTCATAAAGCCTCTCTTAATTTCCAATGAGGTGCAAATTTGTGGGAAAGAGCAAGAATAGCAGAACTAATGAACGAATAAATCACACCATTATTATTATTATTCATCATAATATGTAGAAATGCGCGGGTATAGGCACAGGGTTTTGGTGTGGTGAAGAACTTGCGCAGAGCTCGCGTTGTGTTCTGTCGCTGTTGTTCTCCTTCTCTCTCGTGTTTTAGGGAAGCAGGCTGACTGGGAGAGAGAGAGAGGGAGAGAGTGAGGGAACAAGCAACGACCTTCCCGGACTGTTTCTTGGGCTTTTGTTGTCTTTTCCGCTGGATCTGCTGCTGCGTGGCGGTGACGGAGGGATGGCTTATTTGCAACAAGGAGGTGTGCAATATATGCCTGAGGATTACATGGGAGAGTTTGAAGACGACGATGCGGAGGAGCCTTCGCTAGACGGGTGTGATAGAATCCCTCTCGACTCCGACACTGATGAAGACAACGATATGGTGAGCATAATATAAAATAAATTTGGGTGACGCTCTTCCTCTCCCCCTCCCCTCCCGGTTGCAATCTCCGAATATCTGTTATTTTTATCCTGTGTATCTGTCAGCATGCAAATATGGCCGAGCTGTTGTCCCAAAGACCTAATTTTACCGTGTCCAAGGAGAGTTTCTCTCAGGGACCTTGCATATGCTTCCATGGACCTCTTTAATTGCAGTGGATTGTAGGTTAGGGTTATGAGAAATGGTTTCAGAGAAGCGAATCTTGAATTTCTCGTCCCTATTCGGGTTACTGCCTGCATGTTGGAGGGGGAACATCATCCTCAAAGGAAATTTTGGGAGTCCCATGCCTTGAGTGGCTGATTGGAGGGTGAACCCTCCTTGCATCTATGTTGAAAGTTACACCGGGAGCACCTAACATGCAGCCAGGAGCATTGAATTTCACAGTCACTTGGTTTTCAGCTTGATGTTGGTTAGGTTGGTGGCCATTTTTGAGAAGTCCAGGAGAGAGGCTTCCGTCCTGTTTAGGTCTGAGAAACTCTTGTACTTTATGGCATTATTCTTTTCTTTCATATGTTCTCCATTGCAGCTGCTATGTGTTATTAAATTTCCAGGTTTAAAGGCAGATCATTGAGATTGTCAAGTGATCTGATGCTCAAAACCCTATCATGTGGATTTTCAAGATGTATCAGACAAGTAGGGTTTCAGACACCACTGCTTCACAAGCTCGACATGGGAAGGACATTCAAGGGATTCCATGGGACGAGCTGCAATTCAGTAGGGAGAAATATCGAGAAACACGGCTGCAGCAGTATGAGAATTATCGAAACCTTCTGCAGTCTCAGGATGACATGGAAATGGTACATATTCTGTTCTCACTAGGTGTAAGATCTCTGAATTTGGAGGGTTTTTACTTTGAGTTTGGGTGTGGTATTGTCCAACTTGCCTGGGCTTTTGTTTGTTGCTAAATTGGTTTGGCCTCCAGGAGTGCAAGCAGGTCAAGAATGATGGGAAGTTTTACCACTTCCAACATAACACTAGAGCTGTGAAACCTGAAATTGTTCATTTTCAGGTGAGCTTATGGATCCACTCATTTCTCTCTCCATGTGATGTTCTCTTTGTTTCTTTAGACATTTTATGGCAGGATTTGGGATGTGCTTGTAGCAAAGTTTAAAGCTCTGCATCTCTTTTGTTTAATGGTGACTGAACAGTTTTTGACTATTGAATGAACAGTTGAGAAACCTAGTATGGGCAACATCAAAGCATGATGTATATCTCATGCACAGCTATTCAGTCATGCACTGGTCAGCTTTGACCCGTAAAAGCACAGAGGTTCTCAATGTTGGAGGACCTATTGTTGCTGGTTCTCAGGTACTTTCTGCAGCTTATCCCTCCAAATATGGTTGCATTGCTCGATGATTTCTCTCTGACTCCTAGACATTGGGGATGGCATTTACTTGCATTCAACCATATTGCGTCCTTACAAGTAAGCTTTTTTGATTCATTCAATGAGAGAATCAAAAACAAAATAAAAGACTGAATGTCAATCAAAGCTATCATGTTTAATTGTTGCAGGTGACCTGACTACTGGTGGACAATTGGTCTGCAGGCAAATCAGCAACGGCTGGGCCGTGTACAGATGTGCACGATGTGCGTAAAACACAATCTTCTTGTAGCTGGCGGTTATCAAGGCGAGATGGTTTGCAAGGTATGGGGTTGAATTCTTTGTTTGGCATCTTCAAATACTGTGGACAATTATGACATGGAATTAATTTGGGTGTTACAAGGTGATAATGATGTCTCATTTGGGTGTTCTTCTTGACTTGAATAGAATCTGGACCATCCTGGAGTATCATACTGTGCAAAGATCACTAATGATGACAATGCCATTACAAATGCAATTGATATCTATGACAGTTCCAGGTTCTGATCTTGATGTCTTTGCTCAAATTCCTAGATTCATTGCTTCTACTAGCTAAAGTACTTGCTCATGATGTTTGTACATGATTCTGTAATCTCATAGGACACAGTCTCTTCTGTTTAGTTTGATTTTCTAATTGCTTGCTAGTGATGCTTCTTTTTCTTGGTTTTGAATTATGTTTGATCCTTTTCTTCTTGCACTTTCAATTGAATTGCAGTGGTGCAATCCATCTGATGAGCTCTAATAACGACGCAGTTGTGCGAGTATTTGACTGCAATACCTTCTCTGTTTTGGGCTGCTTTCAGTATGGTTGGCCTGTCAATGTAGGGTGGACTCCAACCTCTGGCCTGTTCATTTCAGTTTGAAATTTTCTTTTGTATTCAATTTATTGGAAGTGAATAATTACTGTTTTCCATCTGCAATGTTCCCAGTTGTGGTCATCATGAGATTGAAATGCCATTCTTTGTTAATTTGCTGGACTGGTGATTCTGCCAAGATGTGATATAAATTGGTTTGAGCTGGTTGTGTAGAGAATAGTGATGGTTGTGGTGCACATGTAACAACTACCAGTAGAATTCATATCAGTGTTGTCATTTACATAGCAAAACATGTGATGTGAGGTTTCTTTAAATGATAGATCAACAGCATGATTTATTTACTTGGATGCTCTTGATTCTTTCTACTTGACTTTTCCTGATCCACTATCTCTGGTGTTGCAGCATACATCTGTTAGTCCAGATAGCAAAACCATTGTAGTAGTGGGCGACAATTCTGATGGGCTTCTGACAGACAGTCAGAATGGCAAGGTAGTAATTCTTTATCAGCATGTGCTTCTTTGTCAGTTCAGCATTTCATGACATTGTAATTCCAATCTGACAGCAAACTCATTAGTGTTGCTTTTTTTTTCATTACAGGTCATTGGAGTCTTGAAGGGCCACTCGGACTACTCATTTGCATCAGCATGGCACCCTGGTGGTGTGGTCTTTGCAACTGGTAACCAGGATATGACCTGCCGCCTATGGGACTCCCGGTATCTGGGGTCTTCCCTTGCAGTTCTGAAGGGACGCATTGGGGCAATTCGCTCAATACGATTTACTTCTGATGGACGATTCATGATGATGGCTGAACCTGCTGACTTTGTCCACCTGCTTGACACCAAGCAGGACTATGCACAGTCTCAGGAAATTGATCTTTTTGGTGAGGTGGCAGGTGTTTCCTTCAGCCCTGATTCAGAAGCTGCTTTTGTGGGCATATCAGACCGCAATTATGGGAGCTTGGTTGAGTTCAACCGGAGTCATGCTAACACTTATCTGAACTGTCTTCTTTAGATTCTCACTGTCTAGATGTAGATCTGTATCTGCAGTTTTTGTGTCAGTCTCTGTTGGTTCTGTGCTTGTAGTCTCAAGAGCTTGACCATCAGCTTTTCAACTTTGATTGATTGGGTTGATGGCTGCAAGCTTTTCCACATTCAACATCTGCAATGCCCAAGAAGCTAAAGATGATCTTAGCAAGGAACCTTGTCAACAATGCAGGGTATGTCATGAGCAGGCACTTGGTCACATGCCTACTTGTGCTGGCCTATACAGGAGGATGGTTACAAGTGTGTTCAAGGTGATGATGTGTTCAACTTCACAATTGCTTGAAACTGTGGAACAACTTCATCATGTCTGTATAATGTGGAAAGGCATATGCAGGCTGACATTGGTCTGACTCCACTGGGCTTTTGCATCAATAAGCTTATTGTAATACTTATTTTGAGCTCAAGTATAAGCACCTACACTGAAACTAGGTTTTAGCCAGATTAGGAGCATTTTTTTGTTGAGAGAACTGGGTTATGGTTGTAGGTGAATGCTGGAACACCCCTTGTAGACACATGTGATAATCTGCAAAGAAAGCCTTAGACAAGTCTTCTTGGTGGCCATGTTCCATGTGACTTGAGATTTATAGTCTGCCACTATGAAAGACACACATCAAGGTTGGCAGATGTCAATTGTAACTTGGAACTGTGTTGCCATTGTTGGCTTCCGAAGGTAGGAGTCTGTGCAATGTCCTGATAATGCAGCTTTCAATTATGCTTTAGTCTTCAAATTTTGTAGATTTTCCACTGGGGTACATCACACTGTAGGTGGGTTGTTACATACCCTTAATTGAGCAACCTGTGCATGCTTCCTCTTAGGGCTGGGTTGACATTGTTATCAGGTGTTTATTGCAGAATATTAGTTTACTGTAGTTTTTTTTGTTGGAACCCAATTCGGTGTGAATTTGATTTCAGCTTTTTGTGTTGGGGGCTTTATCCCTAAGGATTATCTACAGAGGAATCTTGTCTGATCTTTGCTGTTATGAAACTCTGGAGACAATCCTTGGGGAACACCTCCCAAACCCAAAACAGTTGGAACTTGCAATGAATTGGGTTTAATTTGTGTGTATGTCTTGTCTTTATAGGTGCAACTTTCTTAGTTTCAATAGTGTTAGATGCTGTTAGATGCTGATCTAGTAAAGATGGCAACATTTTAATTGCTGCAAGATGAGTCTGTAGAAAGCTACTTGATTGTCATACACCCCTACAAATTATGGTGTCAGTGTTCTTTTGTGCCAAATCTACCAATATTGTGCCTTCATGTATTCTGGTGGGTTGTATGTTATTTGCTGTTGTTTGTGATTGTATAGCTATTATGCCTTCCATAACTTTAGTGCATGAAAAATAATGTCAATTAGGTGTTTGCATGAAATTCCGTTTACATATCTAGTGGACATTCAGGAAAAAGGATTGGGTTTTTTGTTCATGATCTCTATTATCTAAGACATTGGTGTTTAAAGGCAAGGTGCGCTCACAAGGTAAATAGCATTTGAACTACATTCTCCACCTCCTCATAAATTATGCTTTCCATGGCCTTGTTATTTATGGACCCCTTTTTCTTCATTTTCAACATGTATGTGGTGATGTGAAATTCTATCATTAACATCTACGTCAACCAACCCACCTGAATGAATATATTGAATTAGTTGTAGTGATCCCACAAGCATTTTGTCCATATTTGCCTAGGTCGTGATGTTTAATTTTCATTGTCACCTCCAACTTCTTGCATTCTATGAAGATTTCAATGCTTTCATTAGGTTTTATGGATATGTACATACTGTGAAGATCATCAACAATGCCATGTGACACTTCGATATCATTGGATTTTCCCATTGCAAGTATGCACAAATCCTTTAAAATGTACCATGGATAAAGAGAAACACATATTTTTCCATATCCCAACAATGATTTTCATGCATGCAAATATTATATTAAGTAAATAAATGGAATAAAGCAGATACATGGAAAACATGAATTGGTCCAATACTTATGGTTTTGTTAATATTTTCTTGTGTTCTTCCAATCTACATGGATATGTTGTAATTTAATGAAATCATCCTTTGTCGTTGCTTCTCTTACATTGACTTGTTGTCTTTAAATTGCTTTGTATTTGTTGTATATTTTATTGGGTGGTGTGCCGTGTCTTCACCATTTTTTATATTTATGGATCATATTGAGACATTGGACACATGGACTCAATGTCTTATTGTACATGCCTTACAATCATATTTTTAAATATTTGCCAAACATAATTGTTTATACAGATATTCCGAAAGACAAGTGTTGATAATGATCTTGGGTTTAATAGCCACTTCTATAACTACAAATAAGTTGTAGTATGAATAATACATGCTTGTGTGAAAATGTGCCATAAAAGAATTGCATGTTAAGAGCATGGAACATCACATTGTACCATATATATTGTATACATGAAGTGGGTTTTGGTTGTTGGGATATAAATGTTGTTTTGTGCAAGAGAGCTTTCCTTAATGTTCCATTCCATCATGGTATGAATGTCCTTTTGTTCACTTGTAGGAATTCGTAAATGATTACATGAAGGATATATGTAAATTTGATTTAAAGTTTAAACCTCCATTTGACAAAACCAATTTGTTACATCAGATCAAGATATGAGAAAGGTGATTTAAAAGTATTTTGAATTTCAGTAAGTGGAAATTTGAAAATCCACCACTTGTTAAAATTACAATATTATTTTTTCATTTGAGAAAATAACTAAATATCACTAGGAAAAACCATGCAGTTTTACGACTTAGCTTGCAATAAGATTTTTGAGTCGTACTAAACACATGTAATTTTAGATATTTTACAATGTGAGTGCTATCAAATGAGTTGCACTAGTTGCATTAGACACAACTTGTAAATGAAGACATATATTTATTGAAAATACGTTCAACTCTATGTAATTAAATGCAACTACATTGTAATTAGAATGTTCACCTAGGTTTTTCACACAAAATATCCACAAATGAATGTTCATGTGGTCTTTCATTTATCCATCAATGAAATTTTTTTATTGATGTCCATTGCAATTAACTTGCAACTAATGTATTATCAAATTATTCTTTTGCAGCTAATGGATTTTGCTAATGGTATTATGTTATAACTTGAATCAATTAGTGTAATTCTAAATTACAACTTGTCAATTTGTTGATGGAATGATTTTGCAACTAATATTCATTTATGGATGGTATTGTTTTGCACCTATTAGAATTGACAATCACAATTTTACATTGTGAAACACCTAAAATAATTACATTGCACAAATTTTGTGCTAATGAAATAACTATATGTATCAATATTCAATGTTAAAAAATAATATTCGTGAGCATTTTTGGTTATTCATGGTCCTTTACAATGGTATGTACTTTTTCTATATCTTTGGTGTTAAACTATAATTTGTTTAAAGTGTTGCTATCAAATATCCTATTTTAAATTTGTTGCTATCTAATGTTGATTTAGGTCCAATTCCATATATATATAATGTTTTTGGTGTTAAGTTACAACTTGTTGAAGCTATTGCTATAAAATATCTTATCAAATCTCTATTGTTATCTAATGCTAAGAGGTCAACCTTGCTTATGTTCAAAAGTTGGGCTACATTTCAATAGCTATCAAATGTGAAATGATGTTTGCACATCAATTTAAAACTAGCTTCATTGTGATGTGAAAAATAATTTTATGTCCATATTTTGAAACCAAATAGCAGTCTTTTGCAACTATG
>Ga0116229_10012961_pt1 | contig 11893 bp, 7 predicted proteins | sample S1TSphgellanicum_3_FD_87313 | JGI IMG/M metagenome (GOLD analysis project Ga0116229, IMG submission 87313) | Host-associated microbial communities from peat moss isolated from Minnesota, USA - S1T2_Fc - Sphagnum magellanicum MG | ecosystem: Host-associated > Plants > Peat moss > Unclassified... | reverse complement strand
CCAAAGGCGTCGTGCGCTTCTTCGCCCCCTCTTTTTTTTTTTTTTTTTTTTCTAGGGGGTGAGTTTTTTCTTACCCATTTTGGTTTTGGTCAGCCAAGGAACTTTCCTTTGCAATTTCTTCACCCCCCCACCCCCCCCCCTTTCCCCCCTTAGATGGCATTTGAGGAATAGGTATACCTATGGTTAAGGTAGTCAAGGGGGGGGCAACCAAAGGAGTGACCAAGTAAACTAGTCATCAAAAATTAAACTAGTCATGTGCATGTTAAGTTAAAAGAAAATGCCCAATGTAAAGATATTGTCCCCAAAAAAAAAAAAAAAATTTAAAAAAAATCTTTATCCAAGAAAATTTTAGGGTTTAGATTCTTCAATAGTGGATTTTTGAATTGGGAAAACCAAAGAAGATGACCAATTATTTAAATTGGAAAGAGAACTTGCAAATTACAAGCATTGGTTATTGGAAAATTTTGGGAGAGGAGGAGAGTTTTCTAATAATTGGTGATCTTTGTAGCTCTATGAGATTTTGCTTTCACTTGACACATGGAGATGAAAATATTTTTATATCATCATTTTACACTAGTTATCTTACAAAAATGTTCAACCCTTGTGAAGCTTTTAGCATCATGCCATTGTGAAAAGGTTTCATGCCCTCATCACCCCAAATGTCCATGTGATGTCATACTTATTGACATTGTAAGAGGAGGACATCCAAGTTTCTCAAAATGTCAAGTATGCTTGTGTGTTCCTTACACAATTTCTTTTGTTTCATTCTTAGTTGTGCAAATTATAAAGCATTTGCACAACACTTAGTACTTTTGGGAAGCATTTCACAAATGTTGCCCTACTTTCATTCTAGTTTCGATCTTTGCAATGTTGAATTTTTGAAATTTCCTCACAACAATTTTTTTATTTGATTATAGTTGTGCAAATTGGAGAATATTTTGCACACACAATGTCCCTTTGGGAAGCATTTGACAAATATTATTTTAGTTTCATTCCAATTTCATTTTTTAATTTTGCAATGTTTTACATTATGGGTGGTATGAGTAGGAATTCTCCTCACTTCTACAACGAGGGTTCCAAAAGAGGTCAAAATTATAACAAGTCACAAGAAAGGCCCAAGCTTTGGGGTTGCAAAGATTTTTTTTAAAAATCTCTTCTTAACTTATACCCAATAATTTAGGGTTCCCAAGGGATAGGGATTCTACATCATGACAAATGAGAGGTGGGATGAACTTGCAATTGACTTGCCTTTATAACTTGGTTAGAATGTGAGAATCATTTTGCATAATACATGAATGTTAACATGAAAAGAAATAACGATTCCACATCAACTTCTCAGGAATGAAAAATACACATATGTGGATGCATTGCCCAACACCTTCCAAAGAAAAATGTCATGAAAATTAACAATTCATGTGCATAATAAAATCAAATATATGGAGAGCACTTACAAAACTATAGTTGATTTCCTTCAAAGTACATGAGAAGGGTTGAAATATTCCATTAATGAGATAATGGGGCTAACAACAATCCATGACAACACCCTTGTACTTTGCCCACTGTAACATAGATTGGACACTTTCATGTTTGATCATGTGGTATGTAATAACCCATGATTCCTTGGTGATTTTTTCAAAACATGTTGATGTTGAAACCATGTTCTTTGGTTTTCCAAGTCAAGGAGGGATGGGTGGCACAAATCAAGTCATAACATATGTAAATCATAATAGTGAAGAAGGTCTCCTTAATGATTAGGACAATTATGATGAAGAAATTTATGATCTCATTCCAACTCATGCAAAGGTAAAAGTAAGGTGTGCCAAACCAAAATGGACATTATAGTCATTATTTTTTACAAGTGATGAAATGCAATCAAAGGTTATATGATAAGTATATTGAATTTCCTATGGTTTGGATTCAAATATGTGTCTAGTGTTATATATGTGTTGAAGGTAGAAAATTTATCAGATTTGTATTATTGGATTTGATATCGGAAACATATTATTGGATTTTGATTTTGTTAACCAAATTTTGTATCACTGAATTTTCCTATACAAGATTTTGTCATTGGATTCCTATGCTTACATTTTAAACCATTTTTTTTGGGATCAAGTTAAATGGTTGTTCCATTGTTTGGATGAATTTTCTTTTAGGGTACTAAGGTGTAAAATTCTAAAGGTAGAACAAGGGGTGTTCTTATCAAAAGTTGATGAAGTTTTAGTTTTTTTTTATTCAGAAAAGATTTTCTCTTCCAATTGTTGTTGGAAGTATTTTTTACATTGTAAGGTCTTTCAATTTATATTTGTTTCCAAAAAAATTATGTTAAATGTTTGTTGTTTCTTTCCTACCAAGTTGATATGAAAATAATTAAGCTACTTGCTTTTCTATGTTATCGAAGTAGTTTTTCACTTGTGCTCTTACCTATTTTCACAACAAAACCTAGTAGTTCATGAGGTGGCCTTAACAATATGCAATGCATAAAACATTTTTGCAATTGAAAATAATTACATTAATGTATTTTTGGACATTTAAATCTATATATTTCTTTAGTTATAGATTACAAATATGAATGTGAATTTTGTTTCATGTGGAAAAATTAGGTTTTATATTTCAATCACATGAACTGATTAAACATATTATAGATTACATGTAGAATTCAAAATTCAAGAAATAATCTTCAAAAGAATTTACATGCATTTTTTACATTTTAAAAAAAAAAGTCTATAATGGACATAAAACCATTTAGGAACAATATGTTTGTATTATCAATATGAAAATTGATGTGAATCCAATGATATCATTGAATAAGGTTTCAGACATGATTAAAATTCAATAATTTTCTTGTTCAAACATAATTATGATTAAATAAATAAATGAAGGGAAAGAAAAATTTCATGTTGATATTAACCATTACAATAAACTTATATACAAAGAATATAAGGTAGAAATCAAGGTGACTGAATCATTTAAAAAGAAGTCATGGACTTTTAACATGAGTGTAATGTTAAAGTTTGGAATTATGAAAAGGTTAACAAAAGGATTGCAAATTTTGTGTATTCATGTGTGGACTTTACGTCTACCAAAATTGGTCAATTACACCATACTTTCACCCACAAGCACACCTCTTCCTTAAGTTCTTTGGCCACTACCGCCTCAATTTTTGAATGTTGTCCACCCACATCTCTAAAAAATAGTGGATCTAGAAAAAAATTCAAGTGTAACACAACTCAAAATGAAGATACAACCAAAGTTTGACCCAAGGTGGTTTGGAAAGAAGCCCAAAGCATTTGTCAAAGCTTTTGTATTATTTGCAAAACAAAATTGTTTGACAATAGAAAAAAGAAATCAAATTTGAAGGTCACATGGCAAAATCAATAATTTGATGTACAAGGTTAGTAACTTGAAATCCAACTTAAAAAATTGGAGCTTGAACAAAACAAAATAACATTGAAAAGATAAGAAGTTGAAACTGAAAACCTCCAATTTCCAACTTAAACTAGCTCGCATTAAAGCTTTTCAAAATAAAAAAGAAATGTAGGATTGAATTCATGACCTCAACAAGTAAGTATTTCATAAAAGTTTTCTTCTTCCTTTGAGAAAACATAACTAAAGTATATTGTATTATGATGAGGTTTTTTGTTGTTGTTAAAGTGAATTTGGAAATTGTAGTTCAATTCAACTAGATTATCATTTCCTATTGGCCATGGAGGACCACCAATTATTTAAAGTTGAATCCACATCTTTAAAACCCACTAACATAATTTCAATACCAATAAAAAAAGGGGAAATGATTCCTTGAATGAAAAGGCCTTATAATTTTTCAAAGTTCAAATTTTGGTTTAAAACATAAAAGGCGAAAACATGTTTTTTATAACTAAGATAGTTTATGACTATGTGTTAATATAATTATGTAATCTTATGTCCTTAATCATATTCCTTTAATCATCTTTGTGACTACATCATAACAAGATAATGATTACATAACTACAATTGCACTGTGACTACATGATTGGCCTACTTAAGTATTAGTTACTAATTATTTAGGTACCAATTACTTACTACCTACTTGAATACCTTAAGTAGGTATGTTCTATTAGGCAAGTACTTATTATTTACTACTTATGTACCTTAGGCACACGCTAGATATTACCTACTTTGATATCTACTATGTAGGTATTTATTACCTATGTAGTTATTAAGTAACGGGTACTGTTTATGAAAATAAAAAGTGAAAAATAAAAAAACTAAACTTAAACTTAATGTTTATGGAGGTAGCTGCCAAATTAGGGTTAAAGGTTAGGGTTTTAATTTGTTTATAAAAAGGCTCCAAGCTCCCTCTTGGTCCCACTTTGCTCCTACACAATTTTACACCTCCACATTTGTTTTTTTATACTCTAAGCATTTTTGTTTCTTCTTTTGTTAAAAAATATTTTAATCTTCTTAGTTGTCTTATGTTATTTTTTCTTTTAATCTTAGTTATTTTTTGTTTTGTTTTGCAAAGTTTGTAGTTTTAATTTACAATTTGTAAGCTTTTGGTTTGCTCCCATGTGTGTTGTTGTTGTTCCTCGACATGCCTACTCCCCAATTGCTGTTACAAGTCGATGCTCCCTGCTTGTTGTTCCCTCGCATAGTTCCTTGCTTGCTTTGTTGCTCCATGTTAATGTTCCCCTACGTGGCTACTCCGCTGCGTCATTGATCCCCACTTGTTGTTCCCCTACGTGGTTCCCTGCTTATTGCTCCTTATGTGGTTCCTCCCTGTTTATCGTTCCCTGCGTTGTTTTTCCCTATGTTATTATTCAACATCCTTGGTCCCTATTCCCCGCGTGTTGTTCCCTTACATTGCTACTCCACATCCCTACTCCTTGCTTGTTGCTCCCCTACATTGTTGCTCCACGTCCCTACTCCTTGCTTGTTACTCCCTTGCATTGCTGTTCCACATCCTTACTCCCCCCTAGTTGTATTTTGCTTGTTTGTTCCTTTTCTTTTTTAACAATACTTTTAGCCCCCCTTTGCTATTGTTATTCCCCCCATGGCTGCTCCCCATTTGCTTGTTGATGTTCCCCGCTTGTGTTTCCTTAGATGGTACTCCCTCCCCCCCTTTTTTTATAGGTAGTACTTAGAATACAACCAACAAGCAAAAGCTAGCAAGCAAGGTGAATTTTTTTAGAAAATTTTCTCACTTATTATTTGATTATTTTCAAAAAAAATTCCTTGGTTTTTTAATTTTTTGTACAATGTGACACAATTTATTTTTGTTTTGATTTTGCAAGGGGAAAAAAAAAACAAGAAATTGTCTCAAACTTGTAAGTTTTTTTCTTTTTTTTATAAATAGAATTAATCCATTAATTTATCTTCATTTTATTTTATTTTTATGTTTTAAACATTCTTTTATAGTTTTATTAATTTTATTAATTTAATTTTAACATTGCATTTATTTTATTTACATGTTAACCTTGATTATTAGAAGGAGATTGGTGTTTATTTTGGGGGGCAATCATAGTTTCCATTTTCCATTCAAGAATGTAAATAAGGAAAACCCCAAAAAAAGAGAAAATATATACAAACAACAAAAAATGAACCCAAAAAATATATTTTTTCAAAAAACCTTGATTTATGATAATCGACTTGTGAACACTGCCCTTGAAAATCAATGGTTCAAAATTATGTGAAACCCACCAACCTTGAAAACCACCTAACTAAATTTTTTTCTAAATTTTGAAAATTGGGGTGGTTTTCAAAATGGGAAATGTTTTTTTGGAAAAAAAAACTGGGGAAATTTTCAAAACTTGCCCCAAAAATTAAAATTGACAATTCTCACAAAAAAGTGAAAATTTGCTTAACATTGGTGGGTACCTACCCTAAAAACATATTAGTTACTACCTACCTTGGTACCTATTACATATTAAGTAGGTACTTAACCAGGGTAGTTAAACTAAATTATTTAAGTAAGTTAGGGAAAAAAATGTGCTGCAATGGTTAAGGACTTCGTCCCTCAATGTGAAGGTGAAAGGTTCAAGTCCTTGCATTTATAACCTAGCCTAGGTTAGTTTGTTAATTTAGCCTACATTGTTAGTTAAGTTAGCCTATGTTCCTATGTAGGCTAAGGTTTACATTCTTGACATACTAGAATTTGGTGTTTAGCTTAGGATACCTTGAGGTCTATTATTAGGGGGCAAACATTAGTAAAAAAAAGTAGAAAATATGTGAATAAAAATGCAAGGTGTAATATATTGGTTGTTGGGTAAAAAATATAATTTAATTAATTAAAAAATAGGGTACATTTTATTCAAATAATCAATTTAATTATGATAAATTGTATCCTAATCTGAAATAATGAATTATAATTAATATAGGGTGGCTTTAATATGTATATATTAAATATATATATAATAATAGGGTGATAAAAAATAGGTTGGAAAATTATCTAATAACCCTCCTTAAAAATGATTGTTTGATGCACATAGATCCCAAACTTTACACTTAATGTCCCCCTCAAGGGTTTGATAAGTTGCCTGGCTTCGGCTAAGAAAATATATTTTTGATGTCCTTCATGAATGTCATTGGAAAAGTCATAGTTGCAAAAGACATTGTCCTCATGAATGTAATCATAAAAGTTAGAATCACAAAAGACATTGTCTTTAATGACTATAGTTGCAAACACATGATCTATACAACGTGTCCTATTTGACTTCATAGTCATGTAGTTATGGATGTTTTAAACAATTACCAACCTAGTCATGGATTAGGGATTTTGGCATTGTGTTACCATCCAAATACATTACAAAATTTCAAAAGGTCTTTATAAAAATTTTAAAATTAAATAGCAAACTTTATTGGTATCTTCGTCCCCAATATCCCCTTTTTCACATGCATTTTTTCAAAGTACCATAATGTTGTGTTTCATAATTCAATTCAAACATTTATTTTATCTTAAGTTGCTCTAAATGACCCCATAATGTTTTGGAATGTAAGAACATATCCATCACAAACAATATAATGCCATGTTTGTAATATTTTCAATGATGTACAATATTTAAAGAATTTGAAACTAAATTTGGACTTGCAAATATATGCACAAAAATATAGTGATTTAAAAAGGTTAGAAGAAGAAAATCATTATTTTTTTATTACCTAATCATTATGATTGACCTAGGTATATTGGCATTAATTAGTCTTTCACTTTTGTATATTATCCAAATTTTCATGTTTATGTGATGGTGATGGGGAATTGAGTAAATGCACAATCTAGTGGCTCATTTTACTTGGATACAACTCTTACACGAGTCACAAGCAAATTTTTATAAATGATGCATATGGATATGGTTCCAATTTATAAGGTTTTCACTAGTGTAATCTTTGACAATTTAAGTTTTAGTCACTTATGAAACATTTAAAAACTAGGCCAAAACCCATATTGAAAAATGTGTTGTTAGCGAATATGATAAAATCACTTTGAAAATCCTAAAAGAAAAACCCATAAAGCCCATAAGGATAAAAACCCATTTAGATATTTCAATTATGTACCCATGGAGCACAAAAAAATTAAGAAACAAAAAAAAATCATTTTAATTTAGGACTTTTGAAAACAAGGTCCAATTTTGACCTTTCAAAAGTTCATAACTACGATTTGATTAAAGTTTCACCCAAAAAATAAAATCACATTTAGCTTTATGATTTAATTTGTCAACCCATGTTTTGTTAGGATAAACAATTTGGAGTGGAATTCAATATGAATTCTTGAAATTTTTAACAATTCAATCAACTAACTAGTCCATATTTTTTAATTTCAAAAGTCCACTATTGACAATGAATGCATTAGTTTCAAAAAATAAATTTTCAAATATTTTCATAGTCAAGTTGTTAGTTTGGAATGAGTCATCATTTAATGTATTTAAAATTAAATCATTCACCATAGGCATTTAAACACAAAACATTTGCAAAATTCAAGCCTATGATGTAAAAAATGAACCACTTTAACATTACTAGATGCTCAAATGTGATTGCAGATGTTTTAATGCAACATTCACACTTGATGATAATCCATTAACTTAAGTTAGCATCATGTTTTTATCATTTTGAATTGGATTCACATATATTGTGTTATACATCATATTTGATGACATGAAATCCTCATTGGCATGTGATGTTAGTTTGATGGCAATGTATTTTGTTAATTATCATCTAATCTACATAAAACATAGTTTTCAAAACACTTAAACAATTTGTCACATAGAATAATCAATGAAGGTCTCATAATTCAATATTATATACCAAAACCCGTGATCACATTACAATCATGCAAGCATTTGCATGTTCATTTTCACTATGGAATGTATGACGTGATACAAGGATTCATGGCTTGGACCAAACCAATATGAAACAAATGCCATGCTAACAACAATGTTTGTGAAGTGCATTAAAAACTAGCCAACCATGCATAGTTGTCAACAGCACGTGCATAACAAAACAATAACAATAATGAAATTTAACAAGTTATAAAGATATAGATTTAAATTACTACCAAATCTTCATTTAATGTAATTGTAAAAGTGACAACATTGAACTAGATTATAAATTTTGATGCATGAAGATGCGAGTTTTAAGTTAGTTTATAGTTATGAATAAAGATGTTTGAACCAAAGTTGGTTAGTTCCCTTTACAAGTAATTTCTAAATATCTTTTGACTTTCAACATTTTGAACTTTGTGCCTATCAATTATTTATTAGGGATTTGTCTCAACCTTTCTTATGAAAATGTACATAACATTAAAAAAATTGCACCCCCTTAATTGCATAGTAGGTTGTGTGATAAACATGTGAACGCATCTGGTAAAAATGTGATGTCTAATTCAAACTTTCACTTTAATTCTTGAAACATCTTTTGAAGGATGTCAAAAGAAATCTTCATGATAGATCTCTCACATTTATGCTTCATGTTGTGCATGAATCTCAATATGATATATATATATATTGGTAAGGTGTCATGATCCAAAGACATGCAAATATTTTTGTTCCCCAAATATGTACAAAGGAGTAACACCCATGCCTTTATTTGGGTGAAAGAAACTTCAATATTGAGCATGTTTATAAATTGTTGACCTCTCAATAATTGCAATAATTGACACTACTAGGAAATTGACTAACAAATTGACTAATTCCAATGATAATGTTACCATTCGAATTGGTATGGGAGAAATTTCATACTACCACTAAATTAGATTTTGGTTGTTTCGAATCTATTTGAATGACTTAATGAAACTATGTCTTTTGTGATCTCTATTTTAGATAAGAATGAATTAATTTCTTTCTTTTTTGGTTGTAAGATTTTGATTTATTCAACATTTGCAATTTAGAATTTTTTTCGAAAGACATAAAAAGAAAACATGTTTTGTAATTTCGTTTGGTCTTTGAAATTACTAGGAGGCTTGGTTGTTTGAAGTTTGAGAATGTTGTTTTGTTTTGAGAGAGAAAGATGGGAGGTGAACTAGATTTGGAAACTTTCTTTTGCTTCTTTGGTGCTTGTTGTGGTTCGTTAAATGTTGTGAAGGATTGAAATTCTTAAACATTTTTTAGTTTCCAAATGTGGTAGGCTTTTACAATAATGACATTTGGCTTCAATTGTTTTGTTTTTATTTTCCTCTTTTGAAAAGCTTTATTATATATATATATATATAGTTTTTTGAATTTTGAATTTTTTTCAAAAAAGAAAAAGAAAAATGTTTTTATTTTTCTTGATATTTTAGATTTCATGATGACTTTATTTTATACCTCACTATTGAATTTCTTTTGGTGTCTTGAAAGTTCCGAGAGTTTTTTTTTTTCTTGCAACATGTTTCATTGCTTCTAAAACTTTGAATTTTTACGTTTTTGCAACTACCAAGATCTAATGACATTTCATATACTTTGTTCAACTATGACATTATTTGTGCTTTGTGGTTCAAAATGAAATATAGGTGTATAATTATATGGAAAAACAAAAGCAAGTTGAAAGGACTAAACCATGTGGAATAGAAAGTTGCACCTCGTAGAATGTGTCCAAAATCATCTAGATGGAAAATGCACCACGTGCATATTGCAAGCCTCTTGGTATAGAGATTTTGTGAGATGTTTGCCTTGGTATTGAAGCCTAAAAAGTGATGACCAAGATAACAAATGTGTAGAAAAACACATAGAAACACACCTAAAGATTGTACTTGATTTCATATGGCCACCAAATAGAAATAAATATAATTCTAGAATTTTTGGAAAAAATATTTATTATTATTTTTTAAAATCTATCACACAATTCAAGAAAATTGTCCATAATAAATGTCTTTTTCCAAAAAATGTGTTAACATTTTATTATTGGTCACAAAACATCTTTGCAATTTAATTCCCATATCATCCCACCCATCATCGTAAGGTCAAATTCAAATGAATTATTTTTCAAACATGTGTAATTAAATGGAAAACATATTTGGAAGCAAGTGCAACAATGTCTTTAAAGTTCAAGATTGAAAAATGCAACATACTAAAGGTCCTACACTGTTTTATTGGAGTTCATAAAAAAAAAGTGGTTATTGGGAGTTTAAGCTTCATGCTAAGTGAGTTTGGAGAAGATGCCAATAAACTAGTGTATGAAATAAAACCTCCGTAAACATGAAAAATAAAATAAAAATTGGTTACACTATTGATTGTAATTATAACATACCACCTTTATGCAATTTGTTGTAATTTACACCCTAATTAATAGAAAATGTCTATTTTCACAATGTTATACTTTTTAGATTCATGACCACAATATTTCAAAAACAATTAATTACCAAATCACACCAATTGACATGGATACATGTTTTCATTGAATTTTTTGTGGAATTGATTTGGGACTATGGTTATGAAATAAATATAACAAATGGTGAAGTCAATGAAACCATTTTTGATGAAACCATTTTTGATAAATTTGAGGAAGAAAAACAAGACAAAAAGTTAGGTGTACAACAAAGTAGTCAATAACACAACTTTGAAATCAATCATCACTGTGAAAATTTAAAATGTTTGATATTATTTTTCAAGATTTTAAAAGTGATTTGATAAAACAATGGTTTAGTTGTGCAAAGTGCATATGCATGAGCTATATGATGGAGCTCATAAAGAGGTTGTTTTTTTATTGAAAAAAATTACAACATCCATGTCCACTCATCAAAAAATTTAATCAAGTTTTTAATGAAACATTGGGAACACATGATTAAGCAAATTTGAATTCATTCATGATGGGGGTTCCAAAAAGGAACATCTAACTTTTAAAGGATTCCAAAGTCAACCTTTGGATTTTTGTTTTATATAGATGATAACAATTGTAGTGGATTTTTGTATGCCAATAAATAAAATGATTATTTGCTAAGTTAATAAAAATATTTTAAAATAGTTTGACATTATGTAAATGTCTTTTTTAGTATTTTAAACTAATTGCACGAGTTGTTTACTATATTTTTCATAATAGGTAATCAAAAGGAATGTAGAAAATCATGCAATTAATTTCAAACTTATTGTACAAGAAAAAAATGTTCCCCTTTATGCAAATAAATGTTCATTGGGTGAACTTGATGGAAAAAAAACCATATCACAATTTTAAAGGCTTGAAATTTTAAACCAAAAGTTTGCAAGAGAATTTAGGACTCATTTTAAAAACCATTTGGTTAATTGTTTATGTTCACTATGTTCAAAATTTCTAGCTGTAGGTGTAAATCACATGTGCAAGGAATAATCGTGCAAAAAAACATGTTTAGTTGTTTTTATGTTTCTATTTGTAAACCAAAATATTGATGGACAATTATATACACATGTGAAAAATCACCACCACAACATGAATTATCTGAGCTTGGGTGATTCACTTTTTCTCATTCAATTTTATTTTT
>Ga0116229_10012955_pt1 | contig 11900 bp, 10 predicted proteins | sample S1TSphgellanicum_3_FD_87313 | JGI IMG/M metagenome (GOLD analysis project Ga0116229, IMG submission 87313) | Host-associated microbial communities from peat moss isolated from Minnesota, USA - S1T2_Fc - Sphagnum magellanicum MG | ecosystem: Host-associated > Plants > Peat moss > Unclassified... | reverse complement strand
ACCTACACTGATGACTGGTTGGTCACCTTCAGCTTTCCTTTGAAAGTGTTTTAAATGATGCCACGTGGCACTCTGAAAATTTAGATTGCGTTTTGAGCCCTCAGGCCTACCTCCACTAAAAAAATGGTGGACCTCTTTAGAGGATATTTTTTACTTTGTAGCAATAAACAAGAGTTGTAGATTCCTCAAACACCACTACACAAATAATATCAAATTAATTCCCTTTGTCTTCTTAAAGCTTTAAAATAGCTTTAATACATAATTTTCTCATTCAAATTTGAACTAAGAAATTAACTTACATGGCCCAAATTGAAAATAAGAAATAATCAATTAGAGCCCAATTTCAATTGAATGTTCACAGTAATTTGAGTATGAATGAACCATTCATTTGCCTATTTAGAAAAATGTAAAGTTAAGAATTTTTGTCATGTACTTGGAGGGTGGCTTACAAAAAAATGCTAAATACCACCTCATCAAACAATATCCAGCTCCAAAACAATTGTTGATAGTGCTCAAAACATGGTTTTTGTGGTAGAATTTAACTATTTTGACAATGTAGCACATATTAAATACAAAACAAAATTCAGCCATTTTAAGGTTCAAAAGTAAGCTGTTAGTGGGTACATTTTTTTTTGTTATGGGAGAGGTTCCAAGTTCAATCTTGGCTTGGTGCAGCAAAATGTGTAGGACATAATAAATTATGTTCTTTTCACAAAACATGAAGAACCATGGAACACAATTCTACACAAAACCATGCAAAATGCTAAAAGGACAAATTGAAAAGGGTGTTGAACAAATTCTCAATGAGGGGGTGGGGAGTTAATTTAGTGTCTTCCATGACTTACCACATGTAATGTTGTGCAATGTTGTGTGTGTTTGTTGCCTTGTGCAACAAGCTCTTCCATTCATATGTGGGCAACAAATCTGTGTCAATTCATATGAATGGTTGAGCTTTATTTTGGGCAATGCACTTGGAGCAAGGCACTTCAAAAGGTGGGCCTTACCCTTGGTTGATTTGTCGAGGAACTATGCCTTCCTTAATAGAATGCCCACACTCCTTAGGTGTTATGTTACACATAAAACACACGTGGAGAAAGATTTTTAAGTGTATTTCTAGGGCACCTTATACCATTCAACATCTCTCATAAAAAAGACGAAATATCCTTACACCTACTCCCTGGGAATGGAAGGGAAATTATGCTTACATAAAGGTGTAAGATCCCTCTCAATAGTCATTAGAAGTAATATGCAAGAACCCTCCCCCTCCTATGCCTCATGATCTACATATGTTTACGTTCAGATAGCATTCACCTTGTTTTGACTGTGTAAACAATTGGATTCAATTTTACACACTCAAAAGTCTTTCATAAAAACACTTAGCTAGAATCAAGAAGAGCACAAGGAGATGATGTCAAAGTCAGATTGATTTCAAATAGGGAGTTGGAATTGGTAGGTGCGAGCCTATGGCGAATCTGAAGTTTCACCTTGACCAAACAAGGGATGTGTCACATTGTGTGACCTTGCCATTTCCATGAAAAAGTATCTTAAGGCAAAAGAAAAGAATTATGGAAACTCAAGTATTTCACCATGCAAAAATATAATCTTCAAAACAAATCCTCTCAAAGAAACCAAAATCTTTCAAGATATTATAACTCTATATACTAATCTCAAGTTTCAACACAAGCCAAAATATCATCTCTCAAAAATCCTCATATAAAAATAGAGCTATTATTATTACCTAGGGGCCAAAATCCCCCCTGAAGCTACTATATACTCTATAATGAATGTAAACACAATATCCTTGCCTTGGTAGGCAAGGCCCAAGGCAAGGCCAACAAAGGACTCAAACATCACACTCATGCATGCAGCTTATTATGCCACATAATAACCATTTAACCAAGTTAAAAGTACATTAAACAAATTTCAGACCAAATGTGGTTCTTCAAGTTTCAAAAAAAAAAAACCCCAGTCAGCAGACCCTCCTAGAGCTCTCAGAAAACCCCCTGTAAACCAAATAAAATCAATTGGAAAATACTCTTATTTTCCATTATACACACCCATTTGAAATTCCAAAATAAGGCAATCTAGTTTAACTAAATAAAATAAAATGGAAAATACTCAAAAAAAATTCCATTATACACACCCATTTGAAATTCCCAAATAAGCCAATCTAGTTTTAACTTTTTCTGGTTTACAAAATGCTGGCATGGAATTCTTTTCCACTTTTCAAGAGTGTTTTTTGTGGAAAATTGAGCATCCTTGCCATCTACCCTCTTGTTGTGTTGAATCCGGGTATTTGTTTCACTAGACATTTCTAACATTGAAGCTCATACTGCCCTAAATTTGAGTGCAGAAGAGGGCAAGCCTGTAGGTCAGGCTAAATAGCTCAAGGAGAGTTTTTTTTTTGGCTCTTGGTGTATGGACCAGTGTTGGCCGGATATCAAATTTTTCTGATATCCACCAGTTTTGGGTTTTAAACAATAAAACAAAACTGGGTTGGATCTTTTTCTTTTTCTTTTTTAATTTTAAATCTCAATTATAATATCTCCCAACAACATCAAATTTCTTTTTAAAACTCAAAATCTGGATTTCACATTTCCAGATACCCTAGAAAATAAAATTTGTCAGATATTCAAAGCGGTTCTCACGTCCTGGATCACAACATTCAAGATTTTTATTACAAAACCTATATACACAAAGCTTCATACGAAATTATAAATTACAATTTAATTACATGTCCACAAGCTCGTCTCACTCAAACTCACCTTAATATTTTTTGAGCTCTTCTTATAAAGAAACATTAGTTTCAATCAACTCTATCAAGTTAAAAAGCAAATAACAACCCACCCTAGGATCATTTGGCCAATTCTTGATTAGAAATATTAATTTATCTAAAATATATGTTTGCAACGTACATCTTCTTAAATTCATCAATATCTTAACCAAGAAAAAAATCTTCTCAATTTCAATTTGGGATCTCACAATCCCAAAAAAAATTATGAGTCATGAAAGTAATAGTTGAAAACAAGGATTCATGTTTTCCCAACCACCTTAAAAGACAACTAATGTCCTTCGCATCAACTTGGTACTTCTAGAACACCTACAATTCCATATTCACCAACTCCTTGGTGGCTCACTAGTTTTAATAATCATTTCAAATGTGTCAAAACAAGAATCTTCATTATTTAGCCAATCTATCACAATTTCAAATTCCAACACAAGGTGAAGTCATGGTGGGATTTCAACAACATTGGAAACAAAAATCACTTATCACATTGTTTCACCATAGAAATAGCTTGTTTCTGACGAATAAAAGAAAAGAGTAACTTAAGATTTTTAAATCTTTGGTCTAACATTAGAAATAACATGATATGGGCTCTCTTCTTTTCATACTTTGTTAGGAATGGAAAAAACAATCTAAAACATCACATATTTGCTTTCCAATGTTGGAAACAAGCATAAATAATTCCAAAATCATAGTCATATCATATTTCATCAAATTAACCATAGAGGGTGCCATCCTAAATTTTTAAAGTTTCAAGGCCATGGTAATTGTTGCATGCAAGGCATGATCTAAAACATATGCTATAATCTTATTTCTCAAGCATATTCATCCAAAAGTGCAATCAGTTTTTTTGCCAATGCTTGTTCTACAATCTCAAAAGCTTCAACTAAACCAAAAGTTACATACTTTGGCTTCCATTCAAATCCCACAAAATTTATAACCAAGACAAATACATCATGAGCACCCTTGGACATCCAAAGATCAAAACTAACAATGACAAAATAACGCTTTCAAGGAGAAGCAAAACATATTTTTGTTTGGTTTTCTTCATTAGGTTAGGTAGAACATCATGTGAAAACACTTTTGTGAAAGGAATTGAACTTGAAGACACAAATGCAAGATCAAACTTTTTAGTTATACACTTTTCACAAATTGCAAGGGCAAATGGCTTTTCCAACCAAAAGTGCAAGATTTTCCAAAAACTTTTACTATTCCACATCATCCTTTCTAAAAGGCTATTTAGAGTCAAAAAATCAGAAATGTATGAACTTGATATATTTGCCCTTTTTTCAGCAAGCTACCTCTCCAAATGTCTTCTAATTGTAGAATATTTCTTCTTCAAAAAATTAATAGAAATTCAAATAATTTGCATCAATGTGTTTTTTCAAAAATATTATTCCACTTTGTTATAATAAAATATTAGGCCATCCCTTAATTTCGTTTTCGGGTTAAAGGAAAACACACGATTAGTATAACACAACATACACATCATGATTTGAAGTGCATCACGTATCATTTTTGCATTATCATTCACAAAGAAAAATCACCAACACAAGGCATTCCTAAGATGAGGCCTCCATTTTTTTCCTTTGGGAATGCAATAATTCCAAATTTTGCTTAATTTTTTCTTGATCATTTTTTAGAACTCTACATTCTTTAGTTTGCAAACTTGGGTTTTTTTGAGTTTTTCATTATTTCATCTTCACATTCAACTTCACTTATAAACATTTTGCACCCTTCATTTTGGATTTTGATGCATTTTCATTTCCATTAAAGCCTTCAATTTTTCACATTATGTTCCACAAGGCCAAGGGAGGAAAAATTCAAACAAACAAAAGGTTTTGCAAACAAATGTCTCGGTCTAGGGTTTAGGGTGAAATATGGACATGCTCACAAAAAGCTAATGCAAACATTTGCAAGGAAAAATAAATTTTATTTTTCATTAAAAGATTGATGCGCATTACATTATGGGTTATTCAAAATTATTTTATATTATTATGTCCATGTATTATTATAGGTTATTATATCTTAAATTATTTTAGTTATTAAATATCATAAACTATTTTACCCTACTTTAGTTTATTTTATCCTAGGTTATCTTAACCTATTATGTTTTATGATTTTTATACCCTAGGTTATTTTGGGCAATTGTATGTTATTTTACCCTAACCTATTAAATTGCCTAAGATAGCTTATAATAACCTAGAATAACCTAAGGTAAAATAGCCTAAAATAGCTTATGATAACCTAAGGCGAAATAGTTTAAAATAGGTTGGCATGGGTGAAAGCAAATTCAATTAATCCAAAAAAGTAGTGTTTGACAGTGCAAGTTATCAAAGTTCATATGTTAACATGAACTTATCTCAAAAAATCTTCCTATTGTAGTGCAAAACCTTATATGCCTTTATTCACTTCATAAGAATTGAAATCTAAAGTTTGAGAAGCAATTGCATCATAAAAATGTATTAAAAATATGTTTGAAAATATTTAAATAAATGTGTTAAAAACATACTTCATTTCCAAATACATAATAATCTATTTGTAAATTACATGTTTTCACAAAGTCTATTGTATATTTTAAGACTATATTTTTGATTGATTTTGACATTGTTTTAATCTACTTGAACCTACTTTTTTAAAAACTAACAATAGAAAAAATAGATTTCAACCTATTTACATTTCATAATAACCTACTTGAATACCTATTAAATACATTTTTAAAAATATGATTGTATAGGATGAAAAGCCATAATAATTTTAATTCTAAAATGCAATCAAATTACATGTTTTAACAATTTTATGATATTCTTTGTGGTACTTGTATTCAATTTACAAAAGTAGACTATTGGTTCACTTGAACATGCTTTCACCCTAAGAAAATAATGGCCTTTCAAATAACCTTGAATACCTAAGGTAAATAATTTACAATAAACTCTACTATTTATTAGGTTTTAAATGGGTAGCTTAGGCTTAACAAGTAGGCTAGTTAGCCAAATAAGTATGACCAATTTGACTAAAGTCTTGCAGTTTAGTATGGCCTATTTGACTAAACCATGGATGTCTTGATGGACATTTTTTGTTCGTCCTTTTTTACTAAAATGTACAACATGACACTTGGTAAAAAGGTCACCTTAGTAAGACAAACAAAAAAAAAACATGTGTCTTTTATGCCCCATGCTTTTAATCAAAATGAACATCCCCTTTCAACACTAGTCAATGTAAGCATTTTGGTTTTGTTGAACCTTTTGAAAATTTGTGATTTTTTATAATGGAAGTAACAACACAAAATGAATCAATAGCCATAGCGGTGCAAAGGAAGGAATAGCAGCAATGCAAAAGGAAGCAATAATGGCAAAATAAGGCAAAACAATAACAATGTGAAGGGAAACAACAACAAGTAATAGGGCGTGCAAACAAAAGTGAATGACAAAGATAGACAAACGTAAGAATAAACACAATGCAAGAAGACAAAAAATAGATGGGGCCCAAACGTGAATTCCGACCCCTTTAGAAAGTAACAATGCGATGCATAGGGTTTGAGGTAGCCACATATTTCAAGGTTTGAGGTTAGTTTTGTAAATCTCCATGCAAAAGATAAAATTTTATTTACACTAAACATTTTTTATTTTATTTTTTTTCCATAGCACGAAGAAAAAGAAGAAAAAACAAAAAAACAAAATGACTTGAAAGGAAATCAATGAAATTCATGAAAAAGATTGATAAATTAGAAAGTGAAAAAAAAACTTTAGTTTTCTATAAATACATGGGGCACCCATGTAAATGAAATGAATATAACTTCTTTGGACCTCCACAACCATTTTGCAAATTAAACCAAAACAAAAGTTTATTTCTATTGTTATATCCATGTGGCCAACCCATGCAAATGAAAAGAATAAAATTATTTTTGGACCTACATAACCACCTTGCAAACTACACCAAAACAAAAGTTTGCCTTTAATGTTTTCTCCATGCGACTCACTCATGTAACTAAAAATAATATAATTATTTTGAACCTTCACATTAACCTTGCAAATTAAACCAAAACAAAAGTGTGTCATGGCACAAAAAGCCACCCATCACTTAAAATAGAAAAGAAAATTGCCACAACTCCCTCATGTACCCAATTTTTATAGAAAAAACTCACATCCCTGCTTCCAAAAGAAAAAAATCATAGGCCTTTCGGGTGAATGCTACATCTCCTAATTGGTTAAAATTTTGATTTTTAAATTTGTTGGCCATTGTATTTCCCCCACACTAATTATCAATAAAATGGGCCAAATTGGGGACATTAACCTTCAATTAGGTAAAAATTGATTGTGACTTTTGAAACCCACACTGTAATTTTGTTGAAATAAAAAAAACATGTGGCGAAACTGAAATTTGCACCTAAATTCAAGATCAATTGTGTTTTATCTTATGTTTTTCATTTTTCATTTTGCATGTGATTTGTTTTTGTTGTGGAAGGTGCACAAGTTTAGTTGGTTTTTTGCTCAAACTCCTCTTCACCTTCACTTTTTTCTTCCACATTCTTTGCATCTTCTTTTTCAATGTTGGGCTCATAATCTTTTTGAACATTGATAGGTGTTGTGTTCCTTATCAAAGTTGCATTTTTATTGGCAATTTGAATCTCGCACCATTACGTACAACAAGTCAACCTTTGCAAGAAGCAAACAAAGTAGAGTTGATGAAATCCAAGAGAACACAAAGTGTAATCATCTATTGAATTCCAAGTCGAATTTTCATGCATTTTTTTCAATACATACCACATAGTTTGGAACACAAAATTGATGTTCAAATATGATCACTTATCCCTAACCCTTCACTAACTCTATACTTGAATGCTAAAAAGATTCCCAACAAAAGCAACAAACTTTTGAAATTGCCAAGATTGTTACAAGAATTCACTAAACAACCTTTGAACAATTAGAACATCCAACTAGAAATGGACAGAAACATGAATTCAAACAAAAAAATATATGCCTTTCAAAATTCCAAGCATCTAAGTAGGTTAATAGATTTTAACAAATCAATATTTGACCAATGGGGTTTTTTTTTAAATTTTGTAAATGATACCTACTAGATGGTTAGGTTCTCTAACTGATCTTCATGAATTTAATAATTAGTAGGTAGGTTATTAGTACCCTTCTTGATAACTTATTGATGACTAATTGTCTTTTCAACATCTAACAAATAGTAATATGAATTAATGTTGGGTGAGTATTATATTTTGTTAATAACCAATGGCTTTGATTTTTTACATATTTTGGAACCAAAAAACTACCAATTTTGTTTTTTGTAAAACTAAAAAGCCCCACCATTTTTATTATTTTAAAAACCTCAATTACTAGGCATTTTTGCTCAAAAGGACCATTGGTTTTATAAGTGGTTATTTGAATTTTTTTTTTGAAAAGCATGGCTATATATCAAAATTGGTTTCTTAATTTTTGAAATCCATGGTTATGAATCCTAATAACTATATTGATAATAGTTGGAAGTCCACTCATGTTTATTATAAATACCCAACACTAATATGGACTATGAACAAGAGATGTTATCAACAAAGGCGTGTGGGTATGGTGTAAGGGAATAATAGTCATAGTGGGGGTGGCAAGGAATCATGTGATTGCCAAGTACGAAAAAAGAAAATATCAATAAGGTAAAGTTTGAACTACCATGGTGTATACTAGCATTGGGTGGGTTTTAAAAAATAGATGAAAACCAGTTAGAGTCTCAAGTTGGTTCTCACCATGAAGATTAACAAATATCACCTTTCATGATATTTGAAATGTAACTTGCCTTGCTAGTTTTTATTAGAACGAAATATGGCTCTTTTTGCCCTTTTTAAAAACCTTTCAAAAGTTGATACTCGAGTAGGGTAGTGGATTTGGTAGCAAGGTTTGATTCTCAAACTTATGGGTCTAGGAGTTTAGAGGGGTATAAGGTAGGTAGTAGGTAATGTTTAAGGTTTAGGTTGACATTATGCCAAAACATGGAATCCATGATTATGACATTCTACAACTATTATCCAAACTTAATCATGTTGTCATACGTGGCATGCCTCGTATGTCATTTATGCAATTTTAGTCATAATTATATGATTATGTGATTATGATCATGACTACATGATTAATAGTCATCTTGAAAGAAGTGTAACTAGGCTAGGTAGCTAGTTTACATAGGTAGCATAACTAGGTTAGTTTACTTAAGTAAGTTAGAAAAAAAGGTGATAAATAGCTGATGACAAAATATATATTGTTTGATGAACATGTGATGTAATGGTTAAAGGCTTACTCCTTTAACGCAAATGTGAAAGGTTCAAATCTTCATACTTGCAACCTACATGTATGGGGTGAAAGAACACTACAATGACCTCCTTTGGGGCACTTTTGAATTTAATATTATAGTACATACAATATAATTGTTCCAAAAACATGGTACATTTAATTTTGGGTATGAATTTTGGTTTTTGGGCCCTACAACAACTATTTTTACAAAATTAATGTTATGTAGTATTATTTTAATAATAATAATGAAATTCTTTATTTATATTGAAACATCCATGAGTATATTATAATATACATTGGTATAATAGGGCCATTGTCTCGTTTTGATTGTAATAACTTAAGGGCTTCATTGGTCATTAAAATAATCAATTTTAATGAAATTAAAAAATGGCCCATCTAATTATGCTTGTCATCTTCTATGTGGATGTGATTTCTTGTCAAAATTTCAATTTACCACACATTTATCAATCTTTGCTAAAAAAAACTCATTTTTTGAAATGAAATTTACAAATTAGTCACATGGCATCCAAACATGGTTCATATTATGTGAAATGACATGGTTCAGTATACCTTCAACTTTCATAAGGACTAAAAATCATTTAAACTATTTCAGGAGTATATTTGTTTTTTTAGTACACATGTACATTACATTCATTTCCATAAATATACTTTAATCTCCCACTTTATAAAATGAAATGAAATAATTTATTTTTTAATCTCTTGCCTAGGTTATATTTTAATATAATATGCAAAAACATTGTGAAAATATTTGGAAAGTTTGAAATTGGATACTTTTAAACATGCACATCCTTAAAAAGTAGTAAAATGTGACACCTCAAAGGAGATCACCATAGTGTGCTTTCACCCTATATGTTTAGCTAAATTATGTGATGACATGACTCCATAAGCTTGCCACAAGGTATTGGGGTAATTTATTTGATAGGATGCATCACATAAGATTTGAAAACCTCGAGCATGTTCCTTAGCTCCATGCATCAAGACAAGGACGTGCAAAAGCTCTAAAATGAAACTAAGGTGAACTTAATACGTTAAGTTCAAGGTGAAATCAATTTGCATAAGCAAGAAAAAAGGCCAATTATTAAAAATTGTAATGAAAATGGTGCATGGATGAATCGCGAATAATCACATTCATGACACACTCCTCCATGACTTGAATTTTGGGAAAGATATTACTTTCCTCCCCTATATTATATTATGTAAATGGTAATGGGGATCACATTGAATTGGTTGAATTTATAGGGAATCCCAAATGGGAATTTCAGAATTCCCAATTTAAGAATCTTGTTACATTGTGACTTCATAATTCTCTCATATATATTCGACTTCAAAAGTTATAATTGTTAAATATACATTTTCAATATTGTTTCATACACTCCAATTGAAGGCAATTTGGCCTCTTTATTGGATGTTTTAATGATCAAGGGTCAAACTACCAATTGACTCCCAACCATTCAATTGGGTGTTTGAAATGTTCAAATGGGGAATGTGGCCCCACTTTATATATCTATTTTTCAAGATTTTCAATGATCTCAAATTGACCCAATTTAGACATATGGATCCGCTATAGGTTACCTTTGTTAAAGTTCTTGCCAATCTTACCTTCCTTTGGTTTAAAACCTACATTAGGTTTCTAGTGTATCTTAGGTAGTTAAATGGGTAGCTAGGTAGGTATAGGTAAATATTATAGCTATAGATAGGCTAAATAGTTAGAATAGGCATGTTTTCTATGATTGCATTTAGGAAAGACATAATTAATAATGGCATTTGTAACTATGATCATGGAATGACTAATGTTAAAAACATGTATGGTTTGACTACACAATCATGCAATCATATGTGGCATAAACAAAATATATATAGTTATTGAAGCAATTAACCATGTTTTGATGTAGTTTTAAGCTAGGTTTTAAGGTATTAAAATAGGGGTTCTAGATTTTTAGCTAGGGTTTCCAATGCATTCAGGGTTTAAGGTGGCACCACACAATGAATGTCTTGCATGGAAGCAACATTTCCACAAAAACATAAAGGCCCAAACTCTTACTTGGGTCCCATTGTTTTCATTTGTTTTGAAGTTCAAGTAGTTTATAAAGTTCCATTTTGATGTTCATTTTTTAAGTGTTTTGATATTGATTTTTTTTGTTTCCTTGTTTCATTAGTTGATTTTTTTTCTTTGCTTCTCCTTTGTTCTTTATTGTTTACTTGTTACCTTACATTTTGTTCATAGTTCACTTTTGATTTTTATTCCTATTTTGAAGTCATTTGTCACTCTTTCATCAAAATCATTCTCGTTCCAACATTGTTCCTATTCTTGTTTTGATGTTGCTTTGTCACACTTTGCTACAACATCACATTTTGCTTTGACCTCATTCTTTATCTACTCCCATTCACTCCTACTTCAAACATGATCTTGGTCTTGATCCTATTCCCTTGAGCTCCTACTTGAACATCATTCTTACTCATGAATTCAACTCAAATTTAAATAACTCTCCTTGCTTTGCTCTTCCTTTGTTCCTACTTCAGCATGATTTTTTCTCAAGTTGGTATTTCCTCCCTTCACTTTTGCTTGATGCAGGTGTGGTTGTTTAGGATCAATTTTATTGTTGGTTTGACCTAATTGATAAATCCCTCCCTTATTTATTAATTTTTCTTCATTTATTTGTTTTTTTTCTTTTCTTTGAATATTTGTTAACTTGTTATTATTTTTTTGTGTCTGTTTTTTTTTTTTTTTTTTTTTTTTTTTTTTTTTTTTTTTTTTTTTTTTTTTTTTTTTTTGTTTTTTTTTTTTTTTTTTTTTTTTTTTTTTTTTTTTT
>Ga0116229_10012951_pt1 | contig 11902 bp, 11 predicted proteins | sample S1TSphgellanicum_3_FD_87313 | JGI IMG/M metagenome (GOLD analysis project Ga0116229, IMG submission 87313) | Host-associated microbial communities from peat moss isolated from Minnesota, USA - S1T2_Fc - Sphagnum magellanicum MG | ecosystem: Host-associated > Plants > Peat moss > Unclassified... | reverse complement strand
AGGTTCAAAGGCCTATAATCCCCACACATCCTTTTCTCAGTCCATAATCTAGCTGAATCTTTCTTTGTTAACATTATTGTAACGACTATTAAATCAGAACCTGATGGCTGAATGAAACCAGCCTCATGGAGCTATTTGCATCTTTCATCTATGAGTTCCCACTCATGCTTGTTCAACCTATGCCTCCTTCGATAGATGGGTGTTTCATCTATAAGGTTTATAGAAAATTGGATGGTCTTCCACCTACCTAAGTCTTTCATTGAGAATGCGAACACATTCTCATACTTAATTAACAAGTCTATGACCTGGTTTCTCTCCTTCTTGGTGAGCTGGTTCCCCATAACGAATGGGTAGTTGGAAACACATGGAATGGAGTTGGAAAATGTGTTTGAAGAACCTAGTGTATTGGGTTTTCCACTATTCAATTGTGCAGATTCGTAAAAGGTTGTAATTGTTTCTCTAGAAGCTAATGTACCTCCAGGTGTATTAGACTCAACTTGAGTCAAATTACATGGTACCTCTTCCCCCCCAACATTAAGAGTGAAATGTAGAGTGTTGAAGATAGGCAAGTGTACTTGATCGGGGTGCCATGTGGTTGCATCACCAAAACTGCAAGTTGATTGAATCAGTGTTGGTGTTGTGTACATTTGAAAGAGTACACAAGTTACCAATAACCATGTAAGGGAGTTTAGGTCCATGCCTCTCCCTAGTAGAGCGTTACGCTCCAATTTAGTCACCTTAGTGTGACTAGTAGTGCCAGTTTGGAACCCCATAGCCCTTTCTCTTTCTTCTGGGCTTGGTTCATCCCAAGCGGTTGAAGCATGATGATACACTAGGCCTGGTACATCTCCTTGAAAGGCGTGTGCTCTTAGGAAGGAGACAAAGGTGGGCCAAACACCTTTTGGTTTTCCTATTGTGTTTGTAGGAAACCAAGGAGGTTTTTCTTACCTTGTAACTGGTTAGTAAGAACTTTGATTATCCAATATGTGAGAAACTTGCAGGTTGGGGTCTCTGATAGTGTATTTCAAAGCTAGTTGTAGAATTGAGAATGGTGCTAGGTTGGTCCACCAATTGCACAATTGGTGTGCATAGGAATTGCATTGTGCCGCATCAAGTAGGAGAGGTTCTCCAAGGTAATGCTTGACCAGTGTGTAGTGCTCCTGGATTTTTTCCCTTTGATCAAGCTAAGAAAGGGTGTTTTCAATTACATAACCAAGTGTAGGAGAAATGGATTGAGCCCAGGTGATTAATCGTATAATGTTCGTGAAAAGACCAGATCTTGTGTCACTCAAGCATTCTCCAAATCTAGTCGTTGAAAATCCTTGACACTCCTAACCTGAAATGATGAGGTCCATAGGGCCAAGTAATTCCATATGCTTCTTCTGAATTAGTTGTATGTTAGAGGGCAAAAATGTGAAACTAGCTTTCCATGCGGTGGTTGCAAATTGTTGTGGAAATTTATTGTGAACTCCCTCATTCTCGATGCCGCCACTTGCCTTACAATAGGATCAATGTTTACATAGAAATACTTCCGAGCCACCATCCCCGACTATAGTAGGGCTTCGAGACTTGTACCAATGCCACGAAAGAGCTTTAGTAATATAATCCTTTCCTTAGGTGGTGTCCATGTGATTAGTTGACAAAGTAATGGCTTACTAGGTTTGCCATGGTTTTCCATGCTCTCAAAACTAGACAAAGCTTTAACCAAGGGCTTGTGGGCTACTTTGAACCTTTGTAAAACCTGTGGTTCATGTTAAATGTCAGTAGGAACCACCTTCAAGCTTTTAGTAGCTTGAGCGTAAGTTATCTCCTCCTCATCTCCCTCTATCCACTCGTGGCTAGCTTGTTGGATGTAGGAAATGGTGTGTGCTTCCTTGAGCATACAATGGTGAGCCATAGGACTATGGTTCCCATGTAAATCAAGGGGTATGTATCCCAAGTGGTGGCGATCAGTCTCCCAATCCACTCAGTAATACGCATGTTCGAACCAGTTGTCAATTATGAAACCTAGTGTAAACAAGGCCTCTTGCCCAATGAGCACATCATAACTGGTGGCATTGGTGACTAAATATCTGACATGTAAGCAAAACTCTTAATCTGTACCTTCATTGAAGTTAAGCACAATCAAAACCGAGCTTTCCCCAAGTACCTCCTCTACGCTCTCACTAGCGGTGTGAATCTGCCACATAGATTTATGTAGTTTGGAGTCAAACATGCCCATCTTCTTGGCGAATTGAAATCTAAGAATCACTAGTTGGGCACCTCTATTAAGAAGTACCACTCTGGGTGTATGTCCTGCCACTTGGATTGTTGACCCAGTATTGTCGATAATGACAACTTCGGTGGCAATGGAAGTTCTCTCACTAGGCACCACCTTCAAAAATGAGTGAGGGACTTTGTGGAGAGAATGGCTATCCACAACACCTTTGCTGACTAACAAATCCACAAGTGAGGTGTTCTTAACTCCCTTCTGATATGTGAATGTAAAATCAGAAGTAGGAAGCCCACTAGTTTAGCCATGCTAAAACTAATGACCAGATTACGAACGCCATTTGCAACATGTGAGCCAATCAAATGTCTCTCCAAGGTGTTGGATAGGACCTCTGTAGCATGTGGATTAGGGATTGGTAGAGGACCTGATGTAGTGTTCAAGGTATCTTTTAGTACTGCAATTATGTCCCTGGTGCTTAGCTTCAAATCTTGAAAATTAAACAATGGTGTACTCACAAGCTTTTGCGCCATTTCATGCATTTGAAGTTGACATTCCATAAGCTGATCAATGGAAAATTGTGTGTTTTCTTGATGTACATGTACTCCTGGGCCATGGGAATTTGATGACCTAACAGCTTGTGGTGTAGTAGTTTCCTCCCCTCTCGCCAACAAGGTGCGTTTTTCTTCCGTGTTAAAAGGACAAAAAGATTGTGGCATGACTGTTCGAGTTCCTTTAGCCCTGGTAATAGGACTTGAACCAGATGTGAATCCATAAGTTTGAATTATCTCCCTAGTGGCAAAAACTCTGGGTGCCACATTAGCCTCTTGTGCCGCGACATAAGAAGGCAAAAAGAAGTAGTAAATTCTGGTGTGAGACTAGAATTGTGTGCAATGGAAAGAACATACTCCCTAACCATGGCATTGTGTGGGAGGCCATAGAACGACCTAGGAAGGCCCTCCCGTGATCTTGAACTTTGTACAGGTTGGGCATGATTAGCTGGTTGGGAGGACTTGCCTTTTAGATTATCAAGTTGAGCCTTCAATGATTCGAGTTCATTATGTAGAGTCTGAGCTTGAATTGCATGGGCTTGAAGCACCTCCTTCTTGTTAGCATTGTGCTCCTTCTTCTTAGCATTCTTGTTGGAATTACCCTTGGTGGGCAAATACTGAGTGGAAGGTTGAGGTGCCTTGGCTTTTGGTTGAGGGACGATGAAAGATGCTGATAGATTTTGCTGTGGTAATCGGAGTTGCTTTCATTCCAGGAACTTAGTAAAACAGATAGCTTCCTGATGTCCCTCTTTCTCACAATAATCATAAAAGAAATCCTCGGAAGGAATGTTGCACTCATTAGCTTTGTGGGCATGATTGCCCCAGTAGTTGCAAAAAGGTAGGATGGGTGTAGCTGAGTGCACCGCTTTAGCACTTGAAGAAGAATGTGATGATTTAGTTGGCGCAGTTGGTGTAGGCAGAGGCCTTAAATGTGATGGAGGCGTCATAGTACTAGCTTCATAGTGTGCATGAACCAGTTCCAGCTTTTTGAAAATGTTGTACACATTCGGCGAAGTGTACGAGTCTCCAAATTTTTTGCAAAAACCCGTTACAAAACCTACGCATGGAGTGTTGGAGTATCTTCCAAGGAACAAAGATATTGGTGGGCAGTTTCCAGGTCTGTGATGCTCTGGGTATCCTCTCCAGTTTGAGAAGCCTCATGTAGAGCATCTTGAGGGTTTCATCCTTCTCTCGAGAGAAGGTGGCGAGCTGCAAATTTTTTTCAGAACTTTTGACTACAAATTCTAGCTCAAGAATTTGAAAGAACTCCCCCACTGGATCAGCAAAAGCTGGCGCATCGGTGGTGGGAGGAATGTTTGTGGTAGCAGTAATGAGTTATTGAGGAGAAAGGTTTACTGAGGTAGGTACCGGGTCTGGATTATTGCGCACAGTCCCTTGATATGCAATTGCAGTTTGAGAGGCGGTGGCGATGGCTATGGCGTAAGTTGGATTAGGAATCTGGGTGATGACCAAAATGCTTGTAGAATGTTGATGGTAGACATCCAATGCCTCATAGTGCACATAACAGGCCAATTGTTTGAATGCAAACGCTTCAGTGTAATTAGCACCATATTTAAGCTCCAATTCGCAAACCATAGTTGATAAAATTGCTTTGAACTCCCTTAAAAAAATAGTACTTGGCCTTCCGCTGAACTTTTCAATTCTCCCAGAGGAATTAGTATCCTCCATGGTGTATATGGGTGTTGAGGTCACAACTTGTAATGGAATATACGGTGATGTGTGTAAGGAGGTGTAACAACAGGCATACCCCACTGATGAGCCCCTCCAAATGGACTTTGATGTACCGTTGATGTAATGTAACCTGAACCTGAATTCCTAGTAGGAGTTGTACTGGATGACGGTGGTGCTGTAGACACTTGATGGTACCGTCATGAAGATCGTGAGCTTAAAGAAATCAGCTCAAAGGATTGTGTGTTACTTCGTAGTTGATACCTAGGCTTTGGTTGAACGATAGTGCTATCATCATTTGAGGACATGGTGTTGTCCCATGCCCCAAAATTTTGTAACAATATAGAGAACTAACTACAAAGTTCTAACACAACGTACGGTTTGAAGAATACAATGCGTTATTGGGAATGACCCGTGATAAACAAACGTCGCACAAAGGTCAAACGAACATCCAACGAAGGTCGGATGAAGGTCAGACAGAAGTCAAACAAAGTTTGGATGAAAAGGTAGGATGACAAAATGGTAAGACGCATGATGACAGAACGCAAAATGGTAGGGCGCAGGATAGCAGGTGCAGGATATCAAGACACACGATGAAAGTCAGATGGATGTTGAACAAAACTTCGACCAGAGTCTGACAAATGTTGGACGGACCAAGGTCGGCCACTGTCGTTGTGATGGCGGCGTTATTGCTCGTAACGCTACAATAGCGATGGCGTTATGGCGATGTTATTATGGTGCTGCTACTATAGTTCGCAACGATGGTGCTGCGGCACTGCTGCTACAGCTCGCAATAGTGGTATTACGGCTATAGCTCGCAGTGATGGCGTTGCGACGTTGTTGTTAGGGCATTGCTGTTGTTACTTGTAACGATGGTGTTGCGGCGTTGTTGTTGCGGTGTTGCAGTGCTAATAACTCGCAACGTTGCGGTGGTGTGGCGCTGTAGCTCGCAACGCTGCGATGCTGTGATGTTATGACAGTGTGGCGTTGTAGCTCGCAATGTTGCGATGTTGCGGTAGTGTGGCGTTGCAGCTCGCAACGTTGCAATGTTGCGGCATTGTGGCATTGTAGTTCGTGACGCTGCAACGTTGTGGCATTGTAGCTCGTGTCGCGAGAGCGTTGCAAGCTCACGTTGTTACAGCGACATTGTTTTGCAGCAGGCACCGCCACCTCATTTTTTTTTTTTTTTTTACTCAACAGCCGCCATAGGAGGGCGCGTTTCTACGCATGAGAAAGAAAGAAAGAAAGAGAAAAAGAGGGGAAGCTTTGAATCCTATTAAGGATCCCGACTTTATTGGTTAGCAGGAATGGAACAACGCAAGTTCCTTTCGATAATAATGCAAGATCCCTCCGGTAATAGCAACACTAGCAGTAACAACATGAAGAGCAAAAACTCAAGAATTCAAAGGCAAAATTGATTTTTCGCTTTCAACATTAAGCAACATATAGTAAAGTTTTTCTAGAATTGAATTGCAAAGAAAGACGAACATGAAAGGTATGTAGATGGTGGCCGTGCAATGGCCGCTGTGAGCATTTAGAAATCCTAGCTTATTATGGAGGAAACTCTCTTGACAAATGAATTCTAGAAAAATTAAAAAAAGAAAAGAAGGGTTTGGCCTTTTATACAGGTGCCAACAAATTAAAACCCTAATGACCTAATAACGTACAAACACCTAAGACCGTACATTAACCCTAAAAGCACACATGGGCATGCCCATAACTAGCCATCATGTATGAGGCCATGTACGGGCATGACAAATACAAACTTTCAACATTTAAAACCAAAAGTAAAAACTTTGAACATCTAAGAGTAAAAATAATAACCTTTAACATCAAAAAGTAAAAGTAAGAATCTTCAACATTAATAAAAACAATAAAAACCTTCAACATTCAATTGCAAAAGCAAAAACCTTCAACTTCTCTAAGAGTGAAAACCTTCAACCTCTCTAAGAACAAAGATAAGAACCTTCAACCTCTAAGAACAAAAATAAAAGCTTTCAACCTTTGTAAGAGCAAAAAAAAGACCTTTCAAATTTCAAAAACAAAAACAAAAGCCCATAAACATAAGTGCATGAAGGTTGTTGACGCATTGGGGTAGATTTGTCGATACATTGCCATGTGTCATTTGCTTAAGAGTTTCTTTCTCAAATTTCAGATCTTTAAATTTCAAATCTTAAGTTGAAATACAATTGCATATTAGTTGCAAACAAGTTGAAATGTCATATATATTGGGTGGTGGAAATGTATACACATGGCATGATTGTATGTGTTACTCAAGGTTGTACATTTGTTACAAAGTAGTCGTTGATTAGTAATTAAATTTATCCTAGTTGTGATGTAGTTGTTACATGTGACTAAAATGCAACTTGTTAACAAAGTCAAACATGGTTGACTACAACCATATATATAGTACAAACATTGTATTGTATAAATATACATTTTGCAACTAATTTGCAACTACAATACAACTCCTTGATTATTTAATGTTACATTATATTTATTAATTTGTCATATTTCCATGGGACAATTGCAATGCAGTTGTATATTAGTTGTTTTGGAGCTCTAATTGTAAGATAGTCTTGTTGTTGTGGACACAATTTCTCATAGGGTCCCTTAGGTTTGTCATATGGTTTTAAAGGTAAATAATCATGTTGATTTTTGATTTTATATGTAATGCAAACTTGAGGTGGCCTCCTTAGTTCCCATAAAAAAAAAAGGGTGTGAAAATTTTCGGATGGAATTAAAATGGGCTTGTTAAATTGAACTCAAGATGAAATCAATTTACACAAACCAAAAAATAGCACAATTCTTGCAAACTGAAGTCAAATTGATGAAGGAACTAAGTCATGGGAAACACATGTTCACATGACTCATCACAACCCAAACTTGGGAGGAATCACCATTCTATTCCCTATAATAAATTTTGTAAATGATAGTAGGGATTACATTAAAATGTCACAAATTCCCAAGATTCCCAAATGGGAATTCTAAAATTGCCAAGTTATGAATCTTTTATTTTGTGAGCTCATAATTCTTTCATATGGACTCCAATTCAAAAGTTTAAAAATGCAAAGTTGTTGTCTTTGAAAAAAAATTTCCAATGACATATCATAATTCTTAATCGAAGGTGATTTGACCCATTTATCAAACATTTACTTGTTAAAAGTTCATTTGTTAATTTGATTCTTGATCATTCAATTGACCATATTTTGTATTTCAATTAAATATTTAAATTGGGGGCATTGCCTCATTTTAAAGTTTAATTTCTAAGGCTTTTCCAATGGTTTATAAAAGGCATAATTTGGACAAGGTTTGATTTCTCAAATTTTGTTCTCAAGTTGCATAACATTTTGAGATTCCAAATTTTCAATTTAGTGGGAATGCAGTAAGAAGTGTTCTTCTTACACTCCCATTGAGAAGGGGAGTGTGTTTGGGTGCTTCCCTTACTTAAACTTACTTTTAGCCTATTTCCCATTTGTCTTGACCCAACTTTGCTTGCAAGCCAAAGGATAAAGTTAAAACATTCCTTACAATTCTTTTCTTCCTGGAGAGGAGGGTGGGGGGTTTGGGTCATGGTTACTCATGCAATAACTTAAACTGACAAACCCTAAGTATTTAAAATAGGGTTGCATCTTGGGGCATCCATGACCCTTAGACATTCCTTGACGTGTTGAACATCTCTCTCTCGACATCTTGATAAGCAATAAAGTCCCACTCCCTGTACTTTCACCGATATAATTACTATTTTCATTGCGTTTTTGGGGTTCAGACTTACCTCGCACATTGGGGACCACACCAGGACGACAAGAGAATGTCAATGGACATGGGGAACAATGACATGGACAAGGGAATGTATCGATATTTGATGTGGCACCAGAAATAATACTGGGACTAATGTTCCCCTTCTCCGGCTATTGTTGACCTGGGCATTCCCCTCATGGCTGGTGTCTACATAGGCTTTACCGTCTGATTTATCTCTTTATTCTGAAGAAGTATAGCCCCACTTGCCAATTGTGTGCAGCCGATGGATTCCACCGTGTTCCTGCAATACAGTTCTGCATTTTTCCCTGCCTTGTAACATCGGGGAACGGGCCTATTTATGGCACATTCTGCCAGTGCAGTCACTAAGACCATCGCCAGCGGTGCTCCGTATGTAAAATTCGATGTATCGAAAAGTCAAAATATGCCGGTTTGGCTCAGGAAAATGGTTTTGGGTCAGCATTTGCGGTGGCTGGTGAAAGGCGCAGCAACACTTTCCACCTGGTGTTTTGCACCTGGTGTAAGAGTGTAATAAATGTGATCTGACTGCTGATTAGTGTTTCTGATTGGCCTATCATAATGATTGCTCCGGATGGTTCGCTACACGTATTGGCTGTCCCAGTTTCAGTTTTATGGGTTGGGTTGTAACAAAGTAATAACTAAACTTGGATGTGAAAAATATTTTTGCAGGGTTGCATACTGAGTATCGCTGGAGTTGCTCTAAGCTTGCCTCGCCAGATTCGTCCGGTGATTAGCAGAGTACACCAAATGGCTAATTCTCTGGTATGTACGATCCCTCCTGCTCCTAAATTGTAGGTGTAAGATACATTGTCTTTCTGAAGAGGGATATTCATGGATATTCATGGATTCCAAATACACTAGGAAATTCCTCCCAGAACTTTACATTGAGAACTTCAGTGTAAATTATATTTTCAAAATAAGTGAAAACAATATGGTGCTACCCAGTGACTTTTTTGTGCTGAAAATTCGTCATTTTGCTATTAATTTTTTTTCCCCATGCAACATGGTCTAGGGAGCTTGTTGAATTTTTTTGAAACAATTGTCACATTTTGAGGAAGAAAGTTATGAAATTGTCAAGATTTTTGGAGGATTTTAGCAGATTTCTAACTTGTTTCTGTTGAAGTCGCCATATTTAGCTAATAGATTCTAGTGGTTTACCAATATGGATTCTTAGATTTTCTATTTCTCTATTTGTCTTGTAGCCAGATTTGGCTAAATCCTCTTATGACTGATCATCACTTTTGAAGCAACTTTTGAGAAAATTGAAAAAAAAACACCGATGCTACCTTAGCAACTTTGACACATGTCTATGGATTAATTAATTAATTTTGAAAATTTCGTTTGGACAAATAAATATTCTCCTGCACAAATTTTTGTTATTTCAATTAATTTTTTTTATAGCATTTCTGAAAATAATATACCAATTATTGTCGAAGCTGCCAACGTAGTAATGTGTGGAAACCCTAATCCTTGAGGCTCGTCTTCTTTGATTCAGGAAAACAGGAGCGAGCGTAGGGCGTGTGTTGCGAGCTTCGTTTCTCCCTTTTGGGAAAAATAAAAAAAAGGAAAACTTTGGGGCTGTGCGTCGCGTGGTTGGAGTCGCCATGATTCTGTGTGTATTGTTCTCCAACAGGGCCGGCAATGTGCTGCTGGAGAGGTTCCACGGGCTGCCGGCGGAGGAGCGGCTGCACTGGCGATCGTTCCTGGTGAAGCTTGTGGGTGAGAATCTGAAGACGGCGCGGGATGACGAGGTTTTTGTGGCGTCGCATAAGTCCGTATTTATCGTCTACACTGTGACCGGCGACATCTGTGTGTTCGCGGTCGGGAAGGACCTGTACGACGAGCTGGCGCTCATGGAGGTGCTCAACACCGTCACGTCTTCGGTTAAAGATGTGTGCAAGAAGGCGCCTAGCGAGCGCCTGTTCCTCGAGAAGTATGGTAAGATATGCCTCTGCCTGGATGAGATCGTATCGCAGGGATCTCTGGAGCACACGGACAAAGACCGCATTAGAAGGCTGAATAGGTTGAAGCCTCTGGCTGAATGATGAAACCCTTGAATTGGAAGGTCACCGCAAGTACATGTGGGATGTGCAATCTTCTTTCACAAATTTCCTGATGGTGGAGTCATAGGACCTTGTGCTCCTAGCCAGACATCCCACATACTTGAACCAGCTGAAGCCCTGAGCACAATGGTGCAGGAAATGTTAGGGTTTCTCACATCAATTACTTTCTTTACCGTTTTAGCAGCAGGAGAAATTCCTTAATGGCTAATTGGCCTCTGCCACACTGGGTTTGGACAATTATATAATCTAGGAGCCACCTCTATATCATCGTGTAGCTAAAGAATAATGATGTAGCTTGGATTGCAAATGTTGCAACATGAGAATGCAAGCAGGCATCTGGAAGTTCTGCTGATCTTCCAACAGTTGGGGAGGAGGGCAGAGGGACAAAACAATTGCAGTCTAGGCAGGTTGGCAGCAATTTTTTATCAATGGTCTGTTCTGCAGTTTCCCTTGTTGATGACATGGGTGATTGAGCTGAAAGAAGCTAGACCCACAATGCATGAGTATGTCTATATATGCAGCTTGTGCAGCAACATTCAGCAAGGATAATTTTGAGTGATTGTAAGGGCAGGTGTTATCAAGTGCTTGGGACTTTTCCCATTTGAAACCCTGAAAACCTTAGACTGCTGAGTGGTGTAAGATATGGACCGGAAATTCTCAAGGCTCCCCAATTATATCTGACCATTCAGTGAACTTGCTTAACTTGCAGACTGTTGGATCCATTACTGACTTCTGGGCACTTTAGTTTCTGCTTCAAAGAGTGCTCAGCCTACATAATGCATATCCTCTGTATGGTTAATGTAGTCTAGCATCCTTACCTACTGGTTGTAGCTTGAATGAGGATACTACTGTTTTCTCTTATAAGCTAAGCCTCTTGAATGGTAGCTGATGTCGCAACTGAGTCTTCCTGTTGCTTGGTAAGTACTACAGAAACTTAGGATGCCAATTTTCTTACAAATATTTTCCCTCCTTTTAAGCAGATTATTATATACTTATCTACATCCAACTGTTGGGAGCTGATGAAGTCATAGCATGGTAATTTTATCTAGTCACTGTTATTCATGCTGAAGGTTGTCGGATACTTTGTGGTGACATTCACAAGGTTATGACAGCACTTGTTCTTGTCATCTTTTTGTTTGGCCTGACCTCACACACACATATGTCTGGTTACTTTACATGGTTTGTGCAGTTTCCCTATGCAATTACACTGCTATTAATGTAGTCTACTACTTCTGCTGGAAGGTGGGTAATGATTGGTTCCAGGGTTCCCCAGTCCTACATGCTCTTTATTCAAGAGTGGAGGGTGAGGGTCAAGGCCAAGTAGTAGATGTTGACATTCATACATTTCTCTAGGATGAACTGTTCATGGTGAGAATGCCTGATAATATCGTTATGCTGGGTTCCCAACATCACCAACAGTCTTGCTTTACTCTCATTGTCATCAATATGTGACAGTATTCTTTCATTTCTTTGTGCACTTTGGGATAAGAATTCTTTTTCCATGCTGCTGGTTTTTGGTCAGATCTGAAGTATCCAGTTCCTTATTATATGGTGTCATCTCTAAATTCTTTTCACATTGCCTAAAATTGTGAGTACTGAAATGAATTCTT
>Ga0116229_10012948_pt1 | contig 11905 bp, 6 predicted proteins | sample S1TSphgellanicum_3_FD_87313 | JGI IMG/M metagenome (GOLD analysis project Ga0116229, IMG submission 87313) | Host-associated microbial communities from peat moss isolated from Minnesota, USA - S1T2_Fc - Sphagnum magellanicum MG | ecosystem: Host-associated > Plants > Peat moss > Unclassified... | reverse complement strand
AGGCACAAAAACATGGTAACAATATGCACAGTATCAATCTCCTTGCTAATAACAATGCTCAGTTAACTCTTATAGGTGGTGATGGAAAAAGAGCAACTGTTTCAAGTAAGGAAAGTGGCCTTGATGTTTGGAACCCTCCTAACCCTTGGGGCACTTTATCCACCTTGATAAAAAAAAAGTGCCATTTAAAAGTCTCAGAAGTGGTCTGAAGTCTTAATGTCTTCAACCATCCTAATCAACACTTGTTAAGAATGAATATTTGCCACTTGGCTTTAAAAAAATCCATCGCTACTCATACAAAGGGATTTTTGTGAAAGAAAAGCATAAAAGTCACCATATTTGGAGGAAACAATTTCTGAAATGGCCACAATTGATTCAGACCATATATAATGAATCACTCAATTTTTCAAAAAAATTCTTCATGATATAACTAGGGAGCTCTTATCCAATGGTGTGCTGCCACAGTAGAGAGATGCTCCTTGACAATCAGTTATGGGATGATCCCCATGGCTTGTTCACATTATATGAATGTCATATTGGATCCATTACTGAATGTGGCTGCATTTGAGTGGATGAAAGTGACAATATATCTCATCATATATTGGGCACAGATCTCATTTTGCAGAGTCACCAGTCACTACTAGCAAAGCCAACCCCTCATTATCATTGAGTGCATCCTATTCACTCAAACCCATGGATGAAAATTTGGGATGAAGGAGTCTGGTAGACAGTGGTCTTGTGGGGGTTAAATGAAATGAAATGAAGATTTTCAAACTAAAACTAGCCATTTAAGGATATATAAGCTTTGAAATGTTTGGTATCCATGTAAGGGTAATGTCATATGGGCTTCAAAAATATACCAATCTTGGTGAAGTTAAAGGCAAAATATTAACATTTGACCCATAATTGTATAGAAGCAATCCAAGTTTCTATTCATAATCAGATGGCACCTTATGCAACAGGATTTTACTTCCTCTCATACTTAAGGTAAAGTGCTGCCTCTAATGTCTTTCTGTCATTAAAGGAAATCTGGTTGGGTCTTTACACTAGGTAACACCCATGGGTGAGAGCTTCCGAAGATGCAATGCCATGCTCAGGTCCACTTTACAACCAAGGGAATTTTGGCCTTTTGGCACCTTGGATGGAATGTTGTGACCCACATAAGGTACTTTGCAGACTGATCAATGTTAGAGTGTACACAACAAGAGAATTTCTTTGTGCCTAAATCTTTCTGCAGCCTCCGAATGTAGTCATTCTGGTTCCTAGATGGAAGAGTATCACGTTGGGTCGTGAGCTACTTGTTAGGATGAAAACAGTACAGGGGAAACCAAGAGGAAATCGAACTAGTTTTCTTGGCTAAATTGGTCGTCACAGGTGTTTTTCCACCCCTGGTTTTGGATTTGCATTACCTGGACCTTCTCGGCTTGCTCATATTTTTGATTAGTTTGAAGTGTTGTCAGGGACAAAAAAGGTCTGTAAATCTTGTGAACTGATACCCAGTTTCATCAAATGGTACCCAATTTCACTAACTTTCCAGCTACACTCAAGGTGGAATTTGGGATTGGGAAAGGGATCACAACCCAATACCAGAACGAGATTGGTACGAAAGTTCTAAAAGAGGATGTTAGTGTCCCAAGGCCCATATTCATTGTGCTAAAGTGGCCAGATTTTGAGGATTGTTTTTCATGAAATTTCATTATTTAAATAATAGTTTCCAGCAGGTTGCCAAAATATAGCAGGCTCCTCAAATTTTTCTAATTTTGTCTTGGACCTCTAGCCAAATTTGGCTAATTCCTCTTGTGGATGATTGCCAGTGTGGAAAAGAAGTGGAGATAAATGAAAACCCTTGCCACTGCTTGTTCTAAGATAGGTCCATATTTGCATACTTCTTTGCATGCATTGTCAAGATGAATAAGATAAAATGGTGCAAAATACTTCGTCTTTCAATTTAACTATAAGAAAGTTTATGCTCATCCAAATAAAAAAGAGATGGTTGGGACACAAAACTGAACGACATTCCATATTTCTGGGAAAACTTTTGTGTTTTCTCTTTTTGGTCTCACACTTCCAGTAGTACACATAGCATTTGATTTGGATAGTATGTATGAACTCAAAGGGCATAATAGTGAAGGGATGAACTTCTCAAATGTCAATTGCCAAAACATGATTAAGGCCAACAACATGATGAAAAGACATTAGATTTTCTTAACCTTTGAACCAAAGTTTTGATTTAACTATTAAGAAGAACTACCCCCAATGCCATCCTTCATGGATGGCCTTGATCTTCCACCCACATTGCCCATGATGATGAGAAGTTAGAATGGAACCTATGTTGAGTTAGATGAATTTGATTCGACTTCATAGCTGCAGCTTGTAGGGCCCATAGGGCCTGTGTAAAAATCATCCAGGAACTTAAATCGACACCAGTGGAAAAATAGTGGGTTTTGCTCGTACTAATAAGCATATGCTACCATTTGGACAATTTGCAAAGAAATGTTCTCTTGTTCCCTTTGAGTTTAAACCTGTTTGAAATATTGAAATAAAAGATTTAAAGCATTGTGCATTATTTTAATCTTTGATCTAGGTGATTGAAGGCTCACGGAGATGTGATTTAGATGCTTTGTAGGTTAGGTGTATTAATGTGTAACCCCTTTTGTCGAAGTAGTGTGCATATGTTGCAGGAATGAAATCTAGTATACTCATCTCTTTGTTGCTATACATTTCTTATTTTCCACTTTTCTTGTTTAAGCAAGCAAGCATATGAATGATTCTAGAATGCATAGAATTATGTACTTGAAACAACTAGGGTTGAATGCCATCACTTGCGGCTGAACAACTACGCAAGCATCAACCCCAGCAATTGCATGCTCTTTGACTTACAAGTCCTCATTTTGATTTCAAAATTTTTTTTTCTGCTGCACTTTTGCTTCCCAGATTCTTTGGATCTGTTTCTCTAGCCCTTTTAAAAAATAAAAAGCCTTAGTTGGTTGTAAAGAAGAACTACACTTGACCCTTGTCTAAAAGTGACATATCCATTGACTTAAAAACCTACTTCAGAAACCAAACAGAGTCTAGAAGTTGCTATGGCAACTTGAAGTTGGGCCAGCCATGGTACCTTTACTAAGGACTCTGAAACTACTGATGAGTCATGACTCTACTGTTATGAGAACTTACATGCAGCTGACTTGCACCTACACCCAATTTGTTTGCAATATGTGAAATTTGTTTATCAGCATATATAGTCAATGATATCTCCAAAATATTACGTGTTGAATGTTGCAGAATGGATTTGTGTGAACTCTTGTTTTTCAAAAAATGAACCACTGTGTAGTAGTGAATTTAACCTTCCCTGAGGATTCACCCATGTCTTATAACAAATTCCCACCATAATATGTGTAGTCTCCCTATTCTCACCACCTGATTTTAAGGTATTGTCTGCTTTCCTGGACACTAGAGAAATCCCAGATGCTTGACATCATTCAATTTGCAGCACCATCAAATATATTGTCAAACTCCGACTCATGTCAAGTATTTGTTGTTGAATATTAGTTTCCCATAGTTATTATCTGTTGGAACCCAGTTCAATGTGAATGCTGATTTAGCTTTCTCTTGTTTGGAGGGTTTATCTGCAATGAAGTGTCTCTATAGCCTCATCCTTGGTATCATTAAAAGTTAAACATCTTCTAAGCCCTTTTTGCTTCAAAAATGAATTTGTATTGAAAAAAAAAACTACACATCTTGCAAAAGCATAGGTAGAAAATGCTTACCAACAGTTACATATCTTCAAAGACTCTCCTATCTTTCACATCTTTCTATACAATGTAAATTTGCTCAGAGTGCAGCACTATTGGCACAGATCCAACAAGTGATTATATGCATATTAAAACCAGAATTATGGTCCCAAATTTTTTTGCCCTTCACTAGAAGGGCTAGATATCTTTGAAGGAAATTGAATGAAGCCTTCAAATTTAAGGCTTCAACTTTGGAGAGTCATGGTTCCTTGTGTGGCTTGGACTGTGACTTGTGGGGCACCACCACCCTACTTTTCTCTTACAAATGTGTATATAGCTTTTGCTTCTTTCCCTTTGGTCTCTGAGGCATGTCTTTGTGTCTTATTATCACTCTGTTTCTTTTCTTCCCCATTGAAAACTTGAAAAGACAGTTGTAAGTCTCTGCACCTTTGTTTCTCTTGAATCAAAGTTGTATTTTTGTCTCCAATTTTCATGATCTCCCAAGGCTGGTACCGCTACAGACAGCAAATTTTGTGTTGTTGGAGAAACCCATGCATGAGCTTGATTGTTGTCTTGGTGAAATTTATTATTTCTGGGAATTGTCCACATGCCAGCTCAATTTGAGCTCATGCAGCAGTAATCATGGGAGTTTACTGTATTGAAGTGAGCTGAGAACTAAATTGGTTTTGCAACTGTAACATAGTTGGAGGGAGAAATCTCACTGTCATTCAACTGTGCATGCAGATTGCAGTAAATTTGCTTCTTGGAGCTCTTCATGAAACCCTGAGAACTTTGAAGGGAGAGAAATTTTGCTCCAGCCAGGAGGATTCCCTGGGTTTGATCCTGAGGATTGTCTCTTAGCAAAGTTCCATAATCTCAAGAAATTATTTTCCTCGTGTAACATTTGGTTCTCCTTTCTGAGAAAATGAAGCTTCTGATGAGAGAGAAGACTTCAGTCCATAGGAGAATCACCATCTTGAAGTCTTCTGGAGTGTATAGTCTCTGCTAATACCTCTCTTTTGTTGACCATGAAATCTAGAGCTTTTAGTGTTATGGCCCTGGTTTGGTACCACAAACGTTCTGGTTTCAAACCTGCTAATGAGTAAGTGAAAGCTCTATCGTGTCCTCTCCTATTGGAGTATTATTCCAGTTCCACAATATTGAGATCACTTATATGAGTTTTTGTCAACAATGAAATCCAAAGCTTTCAATGGTACAATCCCTATTTGGTACCACAAAGGTTGAATATTTAGATTATTTCATGTGAGTTTTTGTAGACAATGAATAAAATGCAGAGCTTGCAATGGTGCAGTCCCTATTTGGTACCAAAAAGATCTCAGTTTCAAACCTGTTGATGAATAGGTGAAAGCCCTGTCCTCTACCACTTAACTGTTGTTCTGATTCCACAAAAGCTTGAATGTTTAGATCGCTTCATGCAAGCTTTTGTCAACAATTAAATCCAGAGCTTTCATTGATATAGCCCCTTGTTTGGTACAACAAAGGTTGCAGTTTCAAACCCATTGATGAGTAGGTGAAAGCCAAGTTCTTGTGTCCTTTGCCACTAGACAATTGTTTCTGTTCCACGAAAGTCTAATTGTTTCGACCACTTCAATGCGAGCTTTTGTCAACAATGAAATCCAAAATTTTCAATGAAATGGTCCCTGTTTGGTATCACAAAGGTTTCAGTTCAAACCTGTTGATGAGTAGGTGAAAGCCTTGCCTTGTCCTTTGCCACTGGACTATTGTTCAGGTTCCACAAAAGCTTGAATGTTTACTTTGACATGCAAAGAGTCTACTTGCTGTAGCAGGCCATCATCAGGGGTTTACACTGGGGGACGATACGGTGAAGGTTCTTATCAAATTGTTATAAATCTGCAGGAACCAGCCTTGTAACTGCTGATGGGAGTGAGTGACTAGCATTGTTGCTGCCAACTGCACCATGACGAAAGAGAGTGTATGGCTACCGGAGGGGTCCTTCCAGAGCTTCCCCAACTATAAGACGGCGTTGTTCGCAATGCTGCAGAGACTGAGGGACAGGGTTTTGGCAAGAGCGAATGTGCAAGAGGAGATGGAGATGAAGGCTCGGAGTGGAAACACCATGAAGCAGACACTCAATTGGTGGGATCTCATGTGGTTTGGTGTGGGTGCTGTCATTGGGGCAGGCATCTTCGTCATCACGGGACAGGAAGCCAATAGAACAGCAGGCCCTGCGATCATCATCTCCTACACGCTCGCGAGAATCTCTGCCATGCTCTCTGTCTTTTGCTACACTGAAGTCGCTGTTGAGATTCCTGTCGCTGGTAAGCTTTTCGTCTTCTCTGCAAATCTCTTGCTCACAGATAGCAACCCAATCCTTCCTTTTGATCAAAACCCAATACTGGAAACTTCAAAAGTTCAAAATCCCAAGCTTCAAAAACAGGAAGAAGAGGTAAAAATTTCTTAATTAAGGAAACAAGAGAACAGGAAGATGGGTAATAGTAGTTTCTAAAGAAAGAAACTTGCAACAGCAACAGAGAAGCTCAACAAGGAAAGTTTTGTACTTACCCTCTTTGCAAACTGGAGATTGAAACTTTTACTTTTTAAGGAAAGCAAAAGAGAAAGATAGAATCCTGGACATGATGTGAAGAAGTTGTTCCCATTGAGGCAACTGTTCTCAGTATGTGATTATCATCAGGTTGTAAGATTCTGTCAAAGGAATTCCAGAAGATGTCAATGCAGATTGTCTTGAAGAGGAGATGCCAGCCTATATGGCAAAGTTTTGAGTTGCATCCACAAGTGATGAAGGTGGTGACAATTTTTTGTGTCTGAATGTAGGGGGATCATTTCCCTACTTACGAGTTGAGCTGGGGGACTTCATTGCCTTCATTGGAGCTGGAAACATCATTCTCGAATATATTGTTGGAGGTGCTGCGGTTGCCCATGGTTGGATGTCTGACTTTGTGACTCTCATCAACAAAGATCCATTGCAACTTCAGATTGAACCAACCTCACTTCTGGCTACAATCAACTTGACCTAATTGCCATAGGAATCCTCATTGCCACTGGAGCAGTTGCAATCTGGAGCACCAAGGGCAGCACATCCTATCTCAACTGGATTGCTACATTTGTCAACATGTTTATCATCATCTTTGTCATCATTTTCATTGCTGGCACATGCAAAAGCAGAGAACTACAAACCATTTTTGTGTTATGGTGTTAGGGGAATCTTGGGTGCAGTATCTGTGCTCTTCTTTGCGTACTTGGGTTTTGATGCAGTTTTGACAATGGCTGAGGAAACAAAAAACCCAGGACAAGACATTCCCATTGGGTTGCGTGGCTCAATGACAATATGCACAGTCTTGTATGTTCACATGGCACTCACCTTGTGCTTGATGGTGTCAACACCTGAGATTGACCAAAATGCTCCATACTCAGTAGCATTCCAAACAGTTGGCATGAGTTGGGCAAAATATGTTGTCACTCTTGGAGCTTTGAAGGGGATTACAACTGTGTTGCTTGTTGGTGCAGTTGGGCAAGCTCAATACCTCACACATATTGTCCGCACACATTCCACCTTGGTTCAGCCTTGTAAACAAATGAACAAGAACTCCTGCCAATGCAGCAGCAATCATGATACTTGCAAGGGCAATCATTGCCTTCTTCACTGAGCTAGCCATCCTTGGCAATTTATTTTCACTGAGTAGCCTCTCCATTTTCTTCCTTGTTGCGTCAGCATTCTTGTATGACGATACTACATTCCTGGAGTAAGGACCAAAAAGAATGGAGCCCTTTTCTTCTTCTTCCTCTTCATCAATATTGCTTCTTCAATAGTGATTGGAGCTTACTGGGGTTTGAGTGCAAATGGCTGGATATTGTATGCAATTTTCTCACCTGTCTGGTTTATTGGCACCTTGGGCCTGGCTGTGTTTGTGCCCCAAGTATGAAAGCCAAAAAATCTGGGGTGTTCCACTTGTGCCATGGGTTCCATCTCTCTCAGTGGCGCTCAACATCTTCCTCCTTGGAACCCTTGATAGATTATCATTCATTCGGTTTGAAGTCTGGACTGCTGCAATATTAGTGTACCGTTTCTTCTTTGGCCTTCATGCTTTGTACAACACTGCAATCCAGCAGGAGGAGATTGAACAGTACAAGCTCCAAGAGGGAGAGGAAGGTCAAAACCTCAAAACTGATAACCCTGCAGCACAAGAGATGAACAAAATCCCTGTATCTGAGCCAATTGAGCATGTGGGATAAGAATAGTACTAGTATTCTACATATTGAAAACCATCATTAGCAACAAACATAAAAGGGCCCATTTGTCTCTATAGAACAGACTACATGTAGAACGAAGTCTGGAATTCATACTTGACCACCAATTCCAAGTGTGGAACAAAGCCTGAACTGTGCTAGAAGGAAGGAACCACGTCAAGATTGGACTATCTTAGTTGTATTTGGTTCATCAAGTCTAAATTGTAAACTGCATTTCTTTGTTGATGTCATGGGTTTGCATAGACAGCATCTAACTCTAATAAGACATTTTAACTAAAGAGGTCCTGTCCATTTGTCTTTTCATTGAACTGGAAAAAGAGAGAGAGAAGAAAACTGTAAAATTTCCAAGCATTTGTGAGGTCAAAATGTCATAGGATTGTCTACCTGTTTGGTGCGCCTTTTCCCAGATGCACTGCACAGGATTAGCCTCAGCAAAAACTACTTGAAAACAGTAAAAGAACTTTACCACATGTGAGTCTTCAAGACAACATGGAGCTATTGGCTGCAGCTATGGAAACTCACAATCTTTGTCAATCCTGATAATCAATGAAACAACTAAGTTCTCTCTCCACATTGTAAAACATCTTGTTTGGTCTTGAGAATTTTCTTAGAATCAACTTCAAAAAAGAGATTGACACCTAAATTGAATGGAGTGGATAGGATGTACCTCTTCATTTTCTGGACATTATGAGGCACAGGGTTGATGGTCAATGTTTTGTCCATGAGGAGCAGCTTCCAATTACATTCTCAGCAGTGATAATTGGCACATCACACAGCACATGCAAAGTTCAAGAAAGTCAGAAACCCACATCTGCAAAAATATGGACCCCTCTCAAATTGGAGCTTAAAAGCATACCCACTTGAGCAGAAAGTCAGAACCCACATGCAAAAATGGAACCCTCTCAAATTGGAGCTGGGCATACCCACAAGAGAGCACACCTCTCAAATCAAACCTTTGTTCTCTGATAAAGCCCATTGTGCACTCTTCCACTCTGGAGAACATGATCCACTCTGCATAACATGATCCTCACATGTAATTCCCATCTGCTCAGCTGAAGTACAAGCCACACATTAAGGCAAGCTTCTTAAACCCACAGTTCAGGCAATATTCTGAAGTTCAGAAGCTCATCAGGAAACTAGTGCCACAGGACCTACCAAAATTCCACTCAATATGCATCTCAGGGAACTGTGCACCAGCTCAAGCAGCTCTGAAGATCACCCAGTTCTAACACATTGACTGGAAAAGCAAAAGGTAAGGAAAACCAATCAGATTTTCCTCCTAAATCTATGAGAATTTCATGCACTAAACAGGGAGCGCATGCGATCACAGCCAATTCCAGGCGCTGAGAACTTGCCACAACATGAAGTCCGAGCTCTCAGCAGAAATGGAAAGTATCTATTTCACGCGCTTGTTCTCGAGGCTTCCACAGCCAAAGTTTCCACAGCTATAATTTAGACTGTTCTAATTGCCAGACTCGCGTTGTGCAACAACATTCTGCAAAGCGCTCTCGATCTGATTCTCGCTTCTTAGAGTAAGTCTTGTCTTGCTGCTTGTAGAGGAAGGAGATTTTGTGCTCTCGGTCTTGTGAATCTGAGCGAGATCAATCGTCGTTGCAGGCAGGTCCAGTGGTGCAGCTCCAGAAACGTATTGCTAGAACTAGGATTGCGATTTTGGCGAAGGAAGGGGAAGGAAGAAAACGGAGATGTCTGGAGAAGGACCTGCGATCGGCATCGATCTCGGAACCACGTACAGCTGCGTGGGAGTGTGGCAACACGATCGTGTCGAGATCATTGCTAACGAACAGGGAAATCGAACGACACCTTCGTATGTTGCGTTCACGGATACCGAGCGTCTCGTCGGCGAGGCGGCGAAGAATCAAGTCGCCGTGAATCCGCAGAACACAGTTTTCGGTAAGAGCATCGCACTTGTTGATCTCTTGATTGCGAATCCGATTCTTCATGCCGCGTTCATGCTGGACCATGTTCAGGTTGCATGCTCGGAAGAATTCTCAGATGAAGAGACTCCTTCTTCTTGCTTGAAGATCTGATCTGAAATGGACGCCATGCTGCGTACTTCTTTTCCTGGACCTGCTGCAGATGTCAAGCGGTTGATCGGAAGGCGTTACAGCCATCCTTCTGTACAGAGCGACATGAAACTCTGGCCGTTCCGAGTCATCCCTGGACCCGATGACAAACCGATCATCGTGGTGAGCTTCAAAGGCGAGGAAAAGAAATTCACTCCGGAAGAGATATCGGCGATGGTGTTGACGAAGATGAAGGAGATTGCGGAGGCGTACCTGGGCAAGCCGCTGAAGAATGCAGTCGTTACGGTTCCTGCGTACTTCAACGACTCTCAGCGGCAAGCGACGAAGGACGCCGCTGTCATTGCTGGTCTCAACGTGCTCCGCATGATCAATGAACCGACTGCTGCTGCTATTGCCTACGGCTTGGACAAGAAAGCGAAGTCCTCTGGAGAGAAGAACATCCTCATCTTCGATCTCGGAGGAGGTACCTTCGATGTCTCACTGCTGACGATCGAGGAAGGCATTTTCGAGGTGAAGGCCACAGCAGGCGACACACACCTTGGCGGCGAGGATTTCGACAACAGGATGGTGAACCACTTCGTGCAGGAGTTCAAGAGGAAGTACAAGAAAGACATATCTGGAAACGCCAGAGCTCTTCGCCGTCTACGCACAGCATGCGAGCGCGCGAAGAGGACATTGTCTTCAACCGCGCAGACGACGATCGAGATCGACTCGCTTTACGAAGGCGTGGATTTCTACTCGACTATCACAAGAGCCAGATTCGAGGAGTTGAACATGGATTTGTTCAGAAAATGCATGGAGCCGGTGGAGAAATGCTTACGGGATGGGAAAATGGACAAGGGACAAGTGGACGAAGTCGTGCTGGTCGGAGGCTCCACTCGCATTCCTAAAGTCCAAACCCTTCTGATGGATTTCTTCAACGGAAAGGAGCTCTGCAAGAGCATCAACCCCGATGAGGCAGTTGCGTATGGAGCTGCTGTGCAAGCAGCCATTCTGACAGGAGAAGGCGATTCCAAAGTCCAAGATCTGTTGCTACTGGACGTCGCACCTCTCAGTCTTGGTCTAGAAACTGCAGGTGGTGTTATGACAACGTTGATCCCCAGAAACACCACAATTCCAACGAGGAAGGAGCAAGTATTCTCGACTTATGCAGACAATCAACCTGGTGTGCTGATCCAAGTGTACGAGGGCGAGAGAGCAAGAACCAGGGACAACAACCTCCTCGGCAAGTTCGAGCTCTCCGGCATTCCACCTGCTCCAAGAGGAGTACCACAAGTGAACGTGGTTTTCGACATCGATGCAAACGGCATTCTCAATGTAGCAGCAGAAGACAAGACGGCAGGAGTGAAGAACAAAATCACTATTACGAACGACAAGGGGAGACTAAGCAAGGATGACATTGAGAAGATGGTGCAAGATGCAGAGAAATACAAAGCCGAAGACGAGGAGGTGAAGAGGAAAGTGGAAGCCAAGAACGCATTAGAGAATTACGCTTACAACATGAGGAATACAATCAGGGACGACAAGTTTGCAGGGAAGTTAAGCGAAGACGATAAACAGAAGATCGAGAAGGCAGTGGAGGAAGCGATTCAATGGCTGGACCAGAATCAATTGGCGGAAGTCGACGAATTCGAACACAAGCAGAAAGAGTTGGAGTCCGTTTGCAACCCGATCATCGCGCGCATGTATCAAGGAGACGCCGGCGGCCCTGGTGCCGAAAACGCTTACGGTGGCGGTGGAGCATATGGCGCTTCTGGAGACGCTTCTGCAGGAGCTGGTCCAGGCCCCAAGATCGAAGAAGTCGACTAATAAGAGCTTTGCAAAAAATTCCTCCTACTCACTGGTGCTACCGGGCGGTGCTCTTGTCTGAAATCTTGAGGT
>Ga0116229_10012947_pt1 | contig 11906 bp, 13 predicted proteins | sample S1TSphgellanicum_3_FD_87313 | JGI IMG/M metagenome (GOLD analysis project Ga0116229, IMG submission 87313) | Host-associated microbial communities from peat moss isolated from Minnesota, USA - S1T2_Fc - Sphagnum magellanicum MG | ecosystem: Host-associated > Plants > Peat moss > Unclassified... | reverse complement strand
CCATGCCAGATTTTGCTGGACTCCACAGAGGGGTGTAACCCCAAGGTAAGTGGGTAACTGAAGCACCTAGGTGGCATCCTAGGTGGCACACACCTGTGCATTAGGCACAGGGTTCACACTCGTTTAGTAAGAAACAAAATGAACATACAAGACTAAATAAAAGTTCCAAGGTTTCAAAGCTCAAAGAAAATATATTCAATCAGGTGTCATCAAATGAACCAATCATGAGTATGTTCTATTGATCCTTTTCCACATTGAATCGCTCACATGATTCAGAAGCTTCCAAGTCTACAAAGACCTCAACGCCATGTAGTTTATTCATGTAAGAATATTTCTTTTGCTTCCTACAAACCATAGTGCTACCATGGGTTGTTTGAGAATCTAGCTCAAGGGGATGCATAGCTTCCTTCTCTATCCATGGAAAAAGGCATAAGGAAAATGGTGGCCTCTTTGGTACGGTGTCCATGATGGATCACAACACTAGCAAGACATAAATATTATAACCGATATGGACTTAAAACAATACACTATCTATTCACACTTGGTGATTGAAAATGTCATCCACACTTAACATCATCAATTCAATATGCATGTGTCCACACCATCAATTCAATGTTTGGTAATATCTTGGTGATCATGTTTGTGAGTTTGAAATTCAAATTTCAACTTACGGTGTACTTGCATTGGTATAATCTGTTTTGTTCTAGTCTAGTGAATCATTTTCTTTTCATGTTTTGTGAGGGTTGTGAAGAGTTTTCCAAGCCAATGAGATAGTTTCTATTTTGCATTTTCAAATCATTGAGAGAAATTTCATTGCCTTTGTAAATGGTTCTTAAGGTGAAATTGTCCAACCACCGCTAAATATGATGTCAACATCTTATCTTTGATAGAGTTTATCATTGTCTTTGTTCAATTACTTCAATAACATCTTCAATTGTCAAATCGTTGTACTTCCGGTGAAGCTAATTTTCAATTTGCAGAATTTTCCAATGTTTATCATGTTGATGAAGATATTACAAATCTCAATGTCATCACTTCATTAGTGCTCCACAACTATCAGATGTTAAACTACTTGTGTTTGCTTGGATCAAAGGTTGGGCTATTGGGTTCGACTAGGAAGCTTGTTGGGATTATAATGAATGTGAATTCTACTATACTATACTTTACTGGTGACCAGCTACAAAGAAGAAACTTAATAATACCATAGTGACACATTAAGCCCCGCACTCTCTGAAAAATGGAATTAATTAAATTTTCTCACATAACTTTCCTGCTGCAGTGGGAGACAATTTTTTTGGCTCCCACACAACCCTTCACTAATTAATTTCTGATCCCACAGAAAAAAAATAAATTAACAGAATCTCAGAAATATAATCCATGGGCATCTCTCCACTGGAAGCTTTCCCACAAGGTGGCAATAAAATTTTATTATTTTCTTCCAAAAGTTCTTCGTTGCATAGGGTCTGGATCTGGACAACTAAAATGTTCCCACAGCCCTAAAAATAGTGAATATTGTGAGGGTTTTATCATGTCATTGTGGTATTGCATTGTTGGACATTTCATTTGTCCTGCAGAGATGTGTTTGGCACCAAACACATACTTATGTGAGCATTATGCGAGATACATTTGCAGCCTGGTCTTTCCTTCCATCATGGGTGACTCATTGCCAACATTTTGTTTTTCTCCCCCCATGCCCTTGAGGCGTTTTCACCACCCAACTAAAGCAACATGTTTTCAGAGGGGTTTGCAATCGGGCATTTGTGACTTTCCATGCAGCCCAGACTTACCTGCCACTCAGCAATGTTGTGTACAAGGAGCTGAGGTAAGGGCACGCTCACCTACTAGGCAACAGGCAGGGTACTGCTGATTCTGGCTCCCAGCAAAGCCATGGGGCAAGCCCATTACAGCAAGCTCTTGGGCACAATGGGTGCCCACTGCATTAGATTATATATTGATAAAAACAGGGGAAGTTCTAGCAGAACACATAGTATAACACAGCAGAATCAGCCTGCGGCAGGGGCCAAATTCAGCCACCAAATCAAGCTGCAGGAGTGGCCAATTTGGATTCTCCTGCATTAAGATCACTTCATCCCTGGGTTTAGATATGCAAACTCTTGCTGTATGAACAACATGAAGCAGATCAAATGAATGACTTAAAACCAGATTGAATGAACAAGATGAAGTTTGTTTTTCAAGGCCATTTCCTGACATATCATCTCCTCCTAGGTTTATCTGGAGCTCTCTCCCACTCATATTTGTTGATCCTCTTTCCTATTTGTTGATTGATTTCATTTTGGTCTAGATGCTCAATGCAAATGCCCTCCAAAAACCAGCTACATCTCATGACTCTTATCTGGGGAGCAGCTACCACCTTTGAATGATTGGCCAGTTTCTACCACAGCTCTGCCCCAAGCCAGCACAAACAGGGAATTTACAAGGCTCCTTTACAACCTCAGAGACCTACTGTCAATCCAAGAAGCAGAACTTGCCATCACCCACAAATCATTTGGTGGATATAAGGAGCTGAAACATGTATAGAAAAAATTCAGGAAAATTTGATGTGCAAGTATCAAATAATAAATGCATCCATGCACCAATGAGAAAGCACTGTCGGATAAAAGTTGGAGGGGACTCTATGCAGGCTGGGGAAGTAGTGGCAATCCACAACAAACTCCCATTCAGGGAGGAAGACAATGCCTTTGACTATCAATGAGATAATCACAATATTCTCACATGCAGATGGCAAAGCTCAGTCCATTATCACTGGCAAATAATGGGCTTGATTTGCCACATGATGGCTGAAAAGTTGAGCCTGGAATTTACTCATATATCATACATACTGTCTGCAACAAGACTGCCAATCTGAGAAGCAAGAGTGAGGACTGTGCTTGAGAATCACTGGGCCCAAATAAGCTTGAATATGTTTCGGCTGATTTTTTCACTTATTGTTTTGTTCTTATTGCGGATGGGGATACCTGCAAGCAGTTTCTCTTGGGCAGTCAAGTCACCCTCCTGCAAACAAAGGAGCAAATTGCAACATGTCACATGATCCACTCTCATTGACAATATATTTTGTGCTAGAAGTTTGACAGCATCAAAGGCATGGGAACCAATCACAGGATTATAACTCAATCCAACACTAGAATATGTTTTAGACTGCAGACTGCCTACATAATGGGCCAAAAACCCTAAACCCTAAACCACAGGGAAAATAATGTAACTGCAACTAGCCTGATGAAGATGGAAGCTAATGGTTGAATATCATATCTTTACAGTATTGCAGAACTCTTCATGACACAGCCACTGTTAAAACTTACAAGATTTGAGTAAGCCGTGGCAAGGGAAAGCACTGTTGGATAATGCTCCAAAATCGATAAAGCCATGTCTTCAGTAACATTTCGTACCTGCCAATGCAAATGGTTACCTATGCACAATACAATTCCATCCTATGCCTCCACTCTCACCTTTCCCCAGCGCAACAACACGCATTGATATCAAATGATGATAGCTTACTTGCATCAGTTGAACACCAAATACATCGCTGACCCGTTCCATATCAAGATCCTTGCAGTGTTCCACAAACTCCACAAAAGTTGGACAAACTGCATTTGGTGGTGTATTGGGCTTCCCAAACTCCAATGAATAACGATTGGTAATTGCATGTGTCAGTTCTCCATACTTCTGAACTGTCTCATTTGTATCCCGAGTCCTCTGTACATCAAAGCCCTCCAGAATCTCGGTTGTGAACATCCTGACATCACACGATTTTACCATCAAGTTACAGGCAACATTGCAAACTTTGTTCTCGTGTATCATGTGATTGTTCAAAACTACATATATGTGGATGTTCAAAAGCATACGCAGTTTTGAGATTCTCTGCAGAATCCATCAAGTTTGGATCTCCTTCCACCAGATATAGAAGCTTCCTCACTCCACATCTCTGCACACAAATCCACACAGCATCATGCAACAGTGTAGAAAATCAGATTGTAAGTTGAGATGTCACAATCCAATCAGTCTGAATGAGTGAGCTTACCATTATTCGAAGCTTTTGCTGTTTATAGCGAGTATCTTTAATGGAACTCCAAAGATCATCCACCCTCTTACGCTCAACTAGGAAGTCTAGTACATATTCTTGCTCCTGTTGTTTGTGCCTTGCAAGCCATAGAGCATCACCTACTGGCAGCTGCCTTGTCTGCAATCTTGCATTAAGACAGTATAATAGATGAGTCTGCCCATCTCCCATACCTGGTAGGACAAGTAAATGAACAGCAGCACATGGCACACTTTGACACAAATAGATCTACAATTTCTTTGCAGTATGACATCATCCTAAGTGAAGCTGAAATGATTCAACAAGTGTGCATACCAGTAACTCCACAATCATAAGAGATCCTGTTTTTGCTAGGTGCATCCTTTCATGACAAATCTTCTCAACGAACACTCAAATTCAACATTTTAGTCATGAATCCTTCGTCTGTGACCATTACCTGATAAATGTCTAAGCCAAGTTAAAGATGAAGAATGCATGCAGACGGTTTTGTTCATAGGAGTTTTGTTTCTACCATCAACTCTCAACTGCAACATAGGTCCTACCTACGTCAACAAATCATATCTACAAATGCACAAATCTCTACTTTTGCATCAAACAAATTGAAAAGACTACAAACTTTGAGCATATGGTCATACTCAATAAGCAGACCTTTGGCTCCATGTCCCTTCAAGGGTCACAGGCTCTCCTACAACAGTGACAGTGGCAGAGATCAGACCCTGGTACAGATATCAGTAATATACCTCAACCCTGATCTGAAATTGAACACACATCCGTTCAGCAAATTTATGCAATGATGATGATCTGCATACCAACATCAATTAATTAGTGTGACAGTAGAAAAAGGTCAAGACCATCACAACGAACTGTACAAAAAGACTAAGATCAACGGTTTCTGTTGACAAGCTCTCTCTTCCTTGTACCAAGTAACAGCTCTAAATCATCAAAGATAACTTTGCCACCAGTACATACTCAGTTTGTTGATGTGATTATCAGAAACCTGAGACAAACCGACTGACTCTTAAACCAACATGACTTTGAAGGAGACATTTGGGTATACCCCTTAGCATTATGACAGAATTGTTCACGTGAATCCAAAATGAGGATCACATCGTATGCTTGACCAAAACTTTCACCAACCGCCAAGGGGGGCACAGCAAGCTCATTGTCTGCTCCTGAGGTGCTAGCTGGCACATTTTCACTCCTAGCACTGGTGCAGACCTTTGGCCCTGTTTTATCCTTGAGGAAAACAACAGTTAGCCCTTCAGACTCCAGGAATTTTTTCTAATTCAAAGAGCTTTAGGTTACTAGTGCCAGTTCTTTCAAAAACATTTGCTGAGAGCATGTCCATCTACAACCACATCTGCTCAGCAGAGTCCTTGGTTTCTTGCTGGGTGACTCTTTTATCCCAGAGTAAAAAGATCAGATATTGTTAAGATTAACAGAAAAATGAACTTTCAAAGACTTGGAGTGGAAACACAATCAATGTAGGCTTGCAAATGCTTGCTGCAAACATTCCTTCCTCATGAGGGATGACAAATGCATCTACCTGATGTTATGATGAGAATAGGGTATGGACAAAGTTTAAGTCAACCTGCATAAGAGGGAGGAATGACAGATTCCATAGGGGCTGATGAGGCTGAATGGTACCAAGAACCATTTGCTGTACCTGATGCTCCTGGACCAAGCATTGATATCATGCATGAGCCACACTGCCAGCTACAATGTCAGATGCTAAATACCAGGCCAAGTTACAGACAGAGATTTTTTCTTCCTGACACATCAGAGTGTAGTGCTTGAAGGACTATTAATAGCAAGATATGCCTCTTTGCCTTCACATATAAACATTTGGCAACATCTCCATTTCCACTATCCTCAATAAGATCCTGATATGAAAAAGTCCCTACAAGCAACATATTTATTGCCAAATGTCATCCTTTCAAAGGCAAAAAAGTGGTCAATACCAGAAATTCTGCAGCCTCACTTACCTCTGCCTTGCACATTAGAGGGGCAGGCTGACAGGTTATCTTTCTCTGTGACAGTTCCATCATCTTTGCCTCCCAGCAGAACTCCCAACACGAATCCCCAAAGGTCACTCTCTGGCACACCCACCTTAGCTGCTTTTTGTGTTGCTGCATGGATCTGTGCCTCACCAAAACCCATTTCCTGCAGCTGTACATCCACAAACACCAAAATGAAAAATATTTTTCAAACCTTCACTGCAAAAGTGTAATCCATGCAGTGGGAGAGATCATCTACATTGGAGACATGGGCACAAGGAAATTGTTCATATCCCCAGCATGAGAACATTTTTGAGTTGGTGGATATGCCATTTTGCTACATAAAACTTCCAACCACCAACCTTGGTGATGTCCAGCGTGGTTGCACTTCCTGCAGCAGCACCCAAGGAAGGCTGATCATTCTGAATAATCTGTCTTCTGCAAGAACCATGAGGGTCTTCATCCCTTACTTTGCCTTGGTTCTGACTCTCATTCCTTCCCATACATGCCTCTTTCAGTGGTGAAATCTGACTTGCATTTTCTCCGGATCTCATTCCTGACCTTTCCAAGCATTCTTCTGCTGTTCTTTTCCCCTCATCAGTCAGCATGTACCTATATAACATGGACAATATTCTATCAAGCATCTGAGGATTACCATGAGAAGTTTAGACTTATGGACCATGGCTGAAAATCAAGAATATTACCAGGGACCAGTAAAATAACTATGATAAGACTGTCGTGAATAGATAAACCACAGGCCCTTGAAGGAGCTGAAGGATCAGAAAAGACCTACCACAAAAACAGTAAGGCAAAATAAATTGCTTTACCTGAATCCAAATTCTTAATGATTTTCAAAATCCAGAAATGAAATGGATTTGCGTGCCAAAAAATTGCTACACTGAATGCAGAATGTTCAAAGACAAGGAAAGGATGAGAACAGACAATGCAAGAATGTTCCAGCATCACTTACTTGGCAGGGCAGTTTTTCTTCACAACCAAGGATTTATCAACAAGGCTCTTCATGGAGCTCCAGCCTGAGTATGAAAACTGAGGCCCAGCACCAAATCTGGGTGGAACTACCCCTTTGTTGGGCCTGCATTTGAACATTTCATTAGTTAGAGGATCAATACTGAGAACATGATGGGAGCTGATGATGAAGCTCAACAATGCAGACCACATACAGAAGGAATTTAATGAGGTTTCAACAAAGGATCTTGATAAACTGGACCCTAAACCCTGAACCCTATAAGGAGATTCAGTGCAACCACGACAACATGAGAAAATACATCAAAGTGGGTTTTGAATATATTACAAGTCCACACCAATGAGCAGTAAACTACATGAGAACTTGCAGGTAAGCTGTCTTACTCAATCGGCATGTGAGAGAGGCCGCTTGCTTCAGCTGCATCAATCAGCTCTTGCTTCATCATGTACTCTTTGCCTGTCTGTACAGCTCTGTGAAGACACCAATGTCAAAATGCTGCAGATATACTTATCAGAGACTTCAAGAAGAAGTTTATCTCCATTCCTATTGAACACAGCCAACAAATCGGGACAATTATGACAATAATAAGCTGTAAGGGGACATGAGGTTTGTACATCAGAACCATTCCCAGACAATCAGCTCTTACCGATACAAGGTAATGAGAATGGCATAAGCAGCAGAATTCTTTTTCGGAACATATCTTCTCGGAGCTCTTGCCTTCATTGCTGCATCAGCACACCCACAGATGACAGTAAAAAAAAATCCTAACAGGAGGAGGCCAATGCAAACAGGGGGGACAATGCAACAACACAGAGACAGAGTTTGCAGGTGCACTTTTTGGACCGTCACCTTGTTAGCACCCCAGTTCGGCTTGCTTTATTTGATTCGAAAAAGTGAGAGGTGGTAGGTCGGAGAGGATAGTAGGTCAGAAAGGGAGAAATTTTAGATAGACACGATGGCAGATCTGCAATGTGACGCGCGCACGAGGGAGAGCGCCCGCGAGAGAGAGAGAGAGAGAGAGAAAGGGTAGAATAGCAGCTCATGGAGGAGAGCAAGTACGTGATTTTGTTGCAGGAGGCGGGGGTAGGGAGGAGAAGGAAAGCAAATTGGAGATGAGAGGAGGCAGTAGTTTGTCCTTGCCTTAAGCTGCTTTGGTAAGCTTGGTGGTGGTTTAGGGTTTCCCGCATGACTGCAGCAATTCCCTTTGCACAGGACAAGCCTGGAAAGGAAGAGGTTTTGAGAGTTGCAGGATGGGTAACGCTAGTGGACGTGAGGGGCAAGCAGTACCAGGAGCTGCAGGAGGATCAGTAGGAGGAGGAGGAGCAGCAGCAGCAGCAGGGGGAGGAGGAGGGCATGGGAATCAGCAGGGTGGTGGGAATGTGCACAGGCAGTAGCTGCCACAATATGCTATCCCTCCTTCATGTCACCACCGCCACTATCATCAACACCATGGCAACAATCCACGAGATCCTACTCGGATTGCTCATGTTGCTTCTGCTGACTCCATGGGACATAGCCCATCTGACAGCCTTGGCAACACTCCCCGATCTCCTCTGATCTTCACACACCAGGTATGCGATTTTTGTTGATTTTGGCATGTGCAATTGAAGCTAGAAAATTATATCAACCAGCACTCTCAAGTGTAAAAGAATTCTTGTCAGTGCTGGAGCTTCTGATCACAGCACTCATGACCTGTTTGCTGGAATCTATAGTAAGTAAGAGGTACTTCCGGTTTGGATCTTGAGGTGATGGCAATGTCATGTCAGTGATCAGGTTAGCTTGAATTTTCCTGCAAGGAGCTAGGGTTTTTATCTAGGGTTTTGTTAAAAACTCATATGGGTTTGTTGGCAAAGCACCCAACAAGCTCAATCACACTGAAACCCATGTCCATCCCCTTCCCTTTCAAAAGTTTCAACAATATAGGGTTTTTAGCTTTCTATTGCTCCAAACAAATTGGACCTCTTTTGGGTATTTCTCATCCAATTACATTTCCACATTGATGAAGCCCAAGAACACAAAAGCCCATATTCCCAACTAAAAGAGAGATAAGAGAGCCACTAGGATTTTTTTTTTTAGCTTCCCAAATTTGAGACTAAAAGACAAATATGAGAATCAATATGAGTTTTTTTTTGTTAGCTTTTCATTGGAACACATTTACTGGATGTTGATGATGAAAACATTGGAAATGGGTAGCCCCTCTTACTTTAGGTGTCTCGGCTCTAGTCATAATTAATTTTATTGCACCATTGCATTGATGGGGGAAACTCAAACATTTTGAGGTTTTTAACCCTTGATCATCCATTTCTAAACATATAGAATGCAAATACATATCTTCTACTAAGGTTTATCATTTGCGAGCATTCATTTAAGTTTGAATGTGTTTAAAGGAATGTTTGTTTTCTTTACCATGTTTTTTGCCATGGTATATAAGTTTCATATTGAATTGTGATGTCTTTTTTACATATCTACATTTTACTTTTAAAGCACAAAAGTACATGTAGATTTTTCATGTTATTCATTATCTTATAGAAGAATATCTTCAATTTATAACCAACTTGTGTTGTGGACATGTTTAAATAAAACTAATCCATTTTGAATGCAAAATAACTTAAATAAGCAACATCTAAGCTAGTTAAGATAGGGCAAACTTTTGAAAATAGGGTCTTGGTGACATAGACCTTACATTTCCATCAGAAGTCATTATATTTTGGTTTTTAATTAATTGGTTTGAATGTTACATTTTGGCACAATTTGTTGGCATGATTGAAGTTTATTTTGCAATAGTCTTTGACCTAAATTGATAGATAGGCTAACGTGTGGAAGCTTGGAATGAGAAAGAAAGCTCTTTAAAAAACTCCCATTTTATCTCATTCTTATGAAAGGATCAAAATAATGTCAAAAATGCTCTCACAAGTGGGGTGTCATTGGGGTGTAGAAAGATTTAATTACCCTAATGAATAAAATATGAACCATTTTGCATTGAGTGGAGATATTTTACGCAAACAATATATTTATTGATATATTGGTTGAAACATAAAATATGTTGTTTGTCATGGTTAAAAAATGTTTGCCCAATAATAGGCTTAGGGTTTTGGAATGATTAGGTTAAAAAAAAAAGTTAATATAGTTAACAATAACAAAAGCTATTGACATTTAGTTTTTTTTTCATGCTTGCCCTAGTTGACATTTCTAGCAAGATGTAAGTGACAAGTACAAAAAAAGACCAAGTTCATAAGTATTTCTATTTAACATGTCATGTTTAATCAACATGACATATATAACATCAATATCCACAGTTAATGATATCATTCAATTTGTTTGGGGAAATATAAAATGAGTCAACAACAAACATTGGAATAAGCAGGTGGTGTAATAATTTAGTACTAAAGTGACATCAATAAGAGTGTTTAACATTTTAACATTTTGGGTCACACCTTGCATCATTAGTTTAGGCAATTTTATTGCAAATATGGTTAAATAAGACTAGTTGTAAATTGAACTATTTAAAAATTAATGTAACAACTATTAAGAAAAAACAAACATAAAAGCTTATGAACCTTACATTTTGTAAACAAATGTGAAAAAAAAGTCTCTATTTGTAATATTAACAAAATTGTTCCAAAATTGTTTTAAATCATTTCACAAAGAAGAAAATTGATAAAATAATCAATATTAATCAAAAGATATTTGAGTTGCTTTGAATCAACTCAACATAGCCAAAAGATGTAGGTGGTAGGCACAAAAAAAAACAAAGCTCATAAAACCCTCCATTTAACCTTCTTGACCTAATGTAATTTTTAAAAAATTCTATTTACAGCCAAATTAGTGATCACATGTACAAAGATGTAAAAAAACGGGCAATTAATCCTAGGAAAATTTTGCCAAAATGTGGTTATAAATTGGAAATCAAATAAAAATTTCTAACCAATTTTTAAATTTTTATCAAGATGTTAAAAACCATGTACAAAAATCTAGTGATTTTTTTGTATTTTTTCTCACTTTTGATTATTGAAAACTTCTAGACAATTTTAGTTTTTGAATGTTTCATTTTTAATTTCTTTTTTGGTTAAATTTCATTAATTAAAAAATGACTACCTTCATTTAGGATTTGTTTTTCAATTTTAAGATGTAATTAAAATGTAGATCATTCATATAAAATGACTTAACTAAATTTGGTTATATATTAAACATGAAAATAGAAAAAACAAATCCTTTTATATTTTTGGTTACCTATTTGAACTTATCATATAAATTTGGTGATTTGAAATTTGTTTTCCAAATTTGATGAATCAATACCATTTTTTCCCATGAAAAAACCTTTATATAAGTTGTATCATAATTTTTGAAACAAAATTTCATGAAAATTTGCCCCAGAAAAACCTTATTCACATTTTTTTATTTTTTTATTTTTTCCTTTCCTTTCTTTCCATGTTCTTCTTTCCTTTTTTTCCTTTTTATTCATTCATTCATTTTACACCTCGTCCACACTATTCACCATGCAACCCCACCATCACCCATAAGCACCGTCGCTTGTAACCATCATTGTTTATAATCACACTTATCATCACTTATAGTTGTACCATTCACCATCTTGCATTCACAATATATAATGATGTTTTTGTGAAAATAAAAATGAATGCACTCGTAACAAGTTTTCTTTTATCTTTTTTATAATTCTTTGGTGAAAAAAAAGTAAAAGATGATGATTAAAATGAAATAATAATAATTATTATTATTATTATTATAAAATAAAAAATGTAAATGAAAAAAAATTGTAAAATACAATATTAAATCTTATATAATCATTTAGATATTTGAATAAAGTTCATAATTTTAATGGTGAAAAATGTGACCAATTTTTTTCTTATTT
>Ga0116229_10012946_pt1 | contig 11906 bp, 10 predicted proteins | sample S1TSphgellanicum_3_FD_87313 | JGI IMG/M metagenome (GOLD analysis project Ga0116229, IMG submission 87313) | Host-associated microbial communities from peat moss isolated from Minnesota, USA - S1T2_Fc - Sphagnum magellanicum MG | ecosystem: Host-associated > Plants > Peat moss > Unclassified... | reverse complement strand
TTGTGTCCATTGTGTCCATTGTGTCCATTGTGATTTGAGCTTCCCCAAATTCTGGAGACTCTTGGTATTCTCCTGCAAGGTCCATCTGAGCAAGATGACTCCCATTGGTAATTGCAACTTTTGGCAAGAGTATGGGTTTGGAATCTGGGAAGAAATTTGTGACTGTGGGGTGCTTGCTAGGAGATGGATGCAATAAACCTTTGAGCTGCATAGTCTCAAGGATTTGCTTAAGACTTTTCCGTTCCTGGACCAACTTCCTCAATCGCAGCTGCTGTAATTGCTGTGCCAGGCCACCATGCAGCAGGGGTTCAGGGCTGGGTGATGGATTCATGTCAAGTGGCATCCTCCCAGGTCTCTCCACTGCTTCCATGAATTGAGCCTTCTTCAAGTGTGGGTGGCAGGTTTTCAAAGTGTCTTGCTGATGAGCCACTTTCTGTCTGAAGAAGATGGGTGGCATTCCATCTATGAGAAGATGCTTTGGAGACAGAGGTGATTTAGGTTTTGGCATTGGCTCTTGAAAACCTTCAACTTGATTTCTTGTGGGTTGATAAGCACCTTGATCTTCTTGCAAGGAAGCAGAATTGTCTGACTTGGGTCTCAGTGATGGTTTTTGGGTGGTCAACAACCTTGGTGGAGAAGAATCCCGCAATAGTCCTTGAATCAGTTTAGCCTCTTGTGATAGAGGTTTCGTGTGCAGGACTTTTTGCAGAGAAGGTGGACTGGAACTGGGAAGCTCTTCAAGGCCCATTAAGCGGGCTACCACACTTGGTCCACCACCACGATGCAGCATCCCTTCAGAGCTGTTTTCCTGCAACTCTGCATAATTCTCTCTGTTGATGACATGATCTCTGCCATCTACAGAGAGGCGAGGAGGAGGAGGAGCACCACCAGTGAAGAAGACTCGAGGTGAGTCTCTGGTTCCATCAACAACAGAACAATGAGGCCAGACTCTTTCTTTGTGTTCAGAAGCTTGGATTGAGACTTTGCTCTCTGAAACCACACTTCTCTTTGTGTCTTTGATGTCAGAACCCAATACTACACAATTTGCTTGTTTTTTGAAATGGCTGGTGTTGTCTGGACGTACTGCTGGTAGCAAGGTAGTGCCCCACCCATGAGGAGATATTCTTCGATCCTCTTCGGAAATACTCCAACTATGACAATCTTGCTGCAACTCTGACAGTTTGAGCCCTGAGATGGAGTCGTTCCCATCAAATGATCGTTGAAGGTTTTTGAGATTGTTCATGATTGAGAGCCTTGGATCTGGCTTTGTATCTGTCTCTTGCAGGGAACCAGAAGAGGGAAACTCCATCATCATTGAATCTTGCTGTTGCCTCCAGGCTGCAGATCTCTCAACATATGACCGTGAGCGCAGCCTTGCATGACCCACACTGGGAGACAACTTCTCATTTGAAGAAGGGAAGTCTTGTAACTTGTCTCTTCCACTGACTGACCTTGTCAGCTTCTTCAAAGTCGGAAGAGCTGAAGAAACTTCCTCCAGATTGAGTGATTGCCGACTTGCAGCTTGATTGATGCTGCATGAGTTGCGATCTGTCAACCCTTGAGGCAGGTCCTCCTTGTCTCTGTAAAAAGATGAGGCCTGGCACAGAACATTGTGACCCTTGATTTCCAGAGAGGAGGAAGAAGTTTTCACAGTGGGGATGCTCTGTTTGACTTGTCTTCGATCAACAGAAGCTCGTGGAGTGGTCACATGAGCAGTTGCAGCACCCCAATTGTTTGCACCTTCTTGCCGGCCACTGAAAGAGTCAACATGATGCTGTGAGTCATCATCTTCATCTTTTGGAAGTAACTTTGAGTTCTGAAAAACTGTTGGGGTTGTTGGTTTTCTGAAGTAAAAGGAGAGGTGTGGTCTGTTGTTGACATCAGGAGGCTCCTGGTCCTGTTGAGGCTTGCTTGAATCCAATGCAGCTGGATCTGCTAAGGGCTTGGTCACAAGCTTCTTCCCATTGCTGTCAACAGATGACCAGTGATGATGATGATGATGACGATCTTCTTCTTCTGCAGCTGCATATTCCATTGCTGGATTCAGTTGCTTGGAATTGTGGAATGAGGCAGCCTGCTGCTGCAGTACAACAACATCATCAAGTCTGAAACTGTGACCACTGAAACTCATCACTCCCGCATGAAAAGAAAGTAGGAATTATCAGGCCCACAAATCTTCTTTCTTACAGTTGGAGAACATGGAAGTGAGAAGGACAAACAAGAACAGAGGCCTCAATGATGATGCTACAGTGTCTATCTTCACTGCAAGATAAGCAAAAACTAGTGAAAGTTTTCTGAAGACTTCTTTAGGCATTAGGGTCAACGCACCATAGTACGAGAAGAACTGGAAATGCTATGTCGTCGATGATGTTGAGGCTGGATGGTGTCATCTGAGGTGGCTGCTGGCAATGATTTCCCACCTCCAGCTTTCAATCCAGAAAAAATCACAACACAAATTCAACAACCTTTCATCACAATGTGAAAAGAAAATCACAGGTCTCAAAACTCTTTGGGTTACAAGTCTATTTCCTGGACATAGAAGAAGTTGGGTACTTGGAAGAAACCCAAAATAGTGAACCCAGGGACAAGACAAGATGTCAATGTACCATTTTCAGAGGTGAGACGTTTGGAGCCATAGTGACGACCACTGAAGGTAACATGATGATGGTGGTCTTGAAAGATTTGGAAAATTCCTTTCATGCAGCCAATGTCATGAGCCTTCTCAAATGCACTAGTTGGATGATCTTCAGACAACACCTTCAACAGATGTGCTGATGAAGAAGAAGAAGAAGCTCCAGGCATCTTTCTTATTACACTTGTTGCACAGTCAGATTCTTGTTCTTCTTCTTCTTGTGGTGCAGCACAAAAAAATATTTGTAACCAAAAGCCTTGACTGATATCAGCAGCGGCAGAACGTGAGATCAAGCTCCTCTACACTAGTGCACACTGGCTCCAAGGTCAGGACTCACAGGCTTTAACAAAGGAAGAAAGAACACTACTACTAGGGGGAATTTTTCGCTACTGATATATTATTTTTGCGCTCTAGAATTGAAGCTCTAGAGGAGGACGTCGAACCGTCCTTCTTCCTCTTCACTCAGCAAATTGTTTTCCTTCGAACTTGGGAGCTTTTGTTTTTCAACACTTTTTTTCCAAGTCACAGTCTCACCCCTGTACTCCTCCTCCTCCCATGATCGCCACCAAATATTGGGACAACTCTCAACACGTACTACTACAGTACTAGTATTATTATACCCGAATTTCCATCGCATCCAAAGTTGGAGCTCTCTCTCTCTCTCTGCCTCCTGAGTCCCTGGCCCTCTCCCTCCCGAGTCTCTTCCCTCTGTACGTTGTTTCAAAACGTGAACTCGCATTCTCACAAAACCGATTTGGGATTCAGATTGGTTCCAATTTTTGCAACGAATCCAGTAGTCTCCCTATTCTCTCGCACTCTGTTTTCACAAACCCCGCATTTTGCTGCTTCTGCATGGCAGTCCAGTTCTGTGCGCGCGTTGCACCATCGCCACGGCGTGTGCAAGGAGAAGAGGAAGCACAAGGGAGGAGCGTCAGCGGGCGGGCAGGAGGGGAGGAGGGCGGGCATCCGTACAGCGAATGTGAAAGCGTAAAAAACCAAAAGTGAAAAAAACTTTCACTTCACGTCAGAAATTTGCCAGATTTTTTCATTCGTTTTATCAGCCCCCGCTCTCCCTCCCCCCTCCTGCCCCCAGCTTTTTTTCTTATTGGGTTGGGCAGTTCCTGAAGTTTTTTCTATAAGCAACCCTTAACACCTGGCACTTGTTCCGGGTCAGCTCAGAGTACAATTGGTCAGATTGTGAAAATTTCATAAATATCCTCAATGACGTAATACACAAAAAAATAATACTCAGGCATCATCCATAGCCATAATAAGTGCTGCCCGCCTACCCCTTTCAAGTATAATTTGCAACCCATGCTGAGACCGTCCCTTACCTGATTGGCCCTCTGGTGCCCCTTAGACAGAAACCACCAGCTTCCTGGCCCCCTGTGGAGGTCACTGTATGCCTTATTTTCATCAAACTCCAGCCCCTCCAAACCCTTTTATTTTTTTGGACATGGACTTCCTCCCTCCGTCAACATGCCATTTGGAACATAATACCATGCTACACATATCCCACAAAATAATTCGGAATAATAAAAATTTTCATTGCTCATCAATTTTAAACCCCAAACAAGTCAATTATTTTGATTGACGAGGCTTTTAGGTGTAAAAGTTGGGACTTATGTCCACACTTTGTCCCCTTTCGTCTACTTTCCCTCCACTTTCATCTCCTCTCTGCAAGCACTGTTTTGTTGGATTAAAGTTTGGCAGGTTTACATCATTTTCACACGGAATGGAAAACAAATCAACTGAGAAGAAAAATGGAAACAAAATTTGGTGTTAGAGTAACTCTAGTGATGCACTAGGTATATACCAGTGTTGGGCGGGTATCATATTTTTATGATACCCACTGGGTCTGGTTTTCACAAAGTATGATACCTGTCAGATACAGTCCCCCTCCCCCCCCTCCCCCCCCCAAAAAATTTCTACACCAGGTAAGGGTATAAACACTAAAAAAAAATTAAACTGATTCTCACAATGCTGGTTTTCAGAAATTTGAGAACATTCAGTTCTCCTTTGTCAGTTCTCACAAACTGGGTATTACTTTTTTTTTTTTTAATTAGAATTTATTTTTAATCATCAATTTATTTATTGAACTTTTACACTTCAACAAATTCATTCCTTTCAAATTCCCCTTCAAACTTTTCTAACTCCTCTTCTAAGTCTATATCCTTTCAAGGAATTCTAATAAATTAGATGGAAATTTACATCTTATTCCAGAATCATTAGGCCAATTTTTTTTAATAAAAATCAACTTCTCTAAATTTTCTATTTGCAAATGACATTTCCTAAGGTTAGTAAAAATTTTAGTCAAAGAAAGGATCCTTTCTGTTTCTATTTGCGATCCATCAATCCCCAAAATTTGTCAAGTTAAAAATCCAACTATAAGAAACATTGCTTCATGTTTCTGGCACCATTGAAGAAGACATTTGATGTCCTTAACATCCAATTGATACCTCTTGAAAATAAAAAGCTTCCTCTTGACAAGTTCTTTTATTGGTTCACTTGTGCTTGCAATTTGTTCAAAAAGATCCAAATTGTAATCTTCATCAAAATATTCTAGTTAGCAAAATTCCTTTCTAATCTCACCAAAGGATGCAAATGTTCATGACATTTGACCAACATAAGATATAAGGATTTCCTATCATATTCTTTAACAAAAGTAACACCTTGTTCCTTTCCAATAAATGAGGATATTACACGAAGGCTCTTATACCAAAGAAATCATATTACGAGTTTTTTTTCTTATCATAAACCTTTAAGAATGAGAGGAAAGAGTCCAACACGTTGATTACCTCCCTTTTAATGTTAGAAGCTAACAAAGATAACTCATCACTAACAACTGAATCATCATCCATTAGGCTTTCAAATGAAACTAAAACTTGATTTTCTTCCCTAAGTTTCAAATTCATGGAAATGGTAGAATGTAAAACATCATTAAGAAGCCAATGTCCATGTGACTGATTAAGAACATAAGTAAAAACAACTAGGGAAAGGCAATTAATAATAATTTGAAAAATCTGCCATGTTAGAGGTGGAGGCATTCACTAGTGACTCTCATAATAGTCTATTTGTTGTAATAGAGCACAATGGTAGATTGAAATTGTAAAGCCTCTTGAAACATAATGATTTTACTAGCAAACTTGCAAAAAAAAAAAAAGAATTTGATTAGTTATCCTATTAAATTTTTAACCACAAAAAACCCAAAAAAGTTGAAACAATAATGAGTTTTTAAAAACTATCTTGTTTTGATTAAAATGTTTAATTTTTTGGGTTGAATTCCAGTTTCAAAACAAACCTTATTTCGTTCTTCTCTGCCTTTATTAGACTTCTTAAGCTAAGTGATGCATTTCTGCAAATATGCTTGGGTAGATTTTATAGAAACATATTTCATGACGCACTCCCAAGTCCCGGGTTGAACCCACTTGAGGGTCCAACTATGTTGAGTTGCGGAAAGTTGGGACTTGAGGGGCGCTCTCGACTCCCAACACTAAAGAGGGGTAGAGGGGTGTGTTAGAAGTCCCGGGATTAGACTAGGAAGATGGATTAGAAGATCAAGCACGAATCTGCATCCAAAACCAACCACAAAAAGGTTAATTCACATTCGAAAAACACCTTTGGGTGTTGGGACAAGCCACGGGCAACTTAGACTACTTGACTCACCACGGCTCGGACTTAGGGGAAGCCACCACCTTCCCCCATATAATATACTCTGCAGCTCTCCGCCAAGGCTACATTCAGAAGGCTCTTTTTCCCGGGACTCCCAAGTTGGAATCCCGAGACTTTGGACGGCCATAGCTCCTCGCCTCGAATTCGGATCGAGACGAGCTTTGAACCAAAGTTGTAGCTCTCGTCAAGAGATTTCCAACGCTATGTCACACTCCTTGAGGCGACGTCGGGAAGAGGTCCATTCCCGATTTTTAGTGGTCAGGAGTCAAACTGACAGTTTAATTCCCGGCCCTTCTTTTGCCCATAACTTGGGCTGCAGATGTCCAAATGGGCAATGCGAGGTCATTTTGGACATCTACGCTTCAAGAGCTTTGCATTGATATAAAGAATATGCCAAGGCAAGGAGATTTGACCCCTCTAATTGTCTTTTGAGTTTTCGGGAGTCCCGGAGGACTCCATTTTCCCACTTTTGGGAGTTGAGTTGCATTCTCACACTTAGCCCCAAAGTGGAGTTGCAACATTTCAAATTTATGTATTTTTTTCCTCTACAATGCCATATTAACGTGCTTTTGAAAATGCATGTCCAAAACAAGTACCTTGAAAACTCTCTTCTAACCCAAGAGATTCACAATTCATAATAAACTTTAATGCACTGGTCATTGCATTGAAATTAGATCCTTCATCTTTGACATAAGTAAGATTTTTTTTCTTTAAACCATACTTGTCCAACACATCTGTCAAACTTTTGGCCAAGACTTGCCCTATTATTTCTCTTGCTTCAAACAAGCTAATAGTCACATGTTTGGGTTGTTAATCATTATTTAGAAAATTAATCACCAATGCAAACACATCATAAGTTCTTTTAAACATCCAAAAGTCAAAGCTAGTTGTTGTAAAATGACATTCTACCAAGGCAGGAACAAAATATAATTCATTTGTTTTCTCCATTAATCTTGGCAATATGTCTTGTGAAAATTACCTTTTGGAAAGGAAGTTTAATTTTGGACAAAGATGGAGAATTAAACGTTTAAGCCACATACTTTCCACAAACTGGATAGGTAAATTGTTCTTGATAATTAATAAACCAAGGTCTTTTAAAAATTCTTTTTGTGACACAACTTTTTTTTTAAAAAGGTATGTTTGATAGAAAGAAATCTAGAGATTCCCCCTCCAAATGGATTTATTCTTTTCTTTGAAGGTTGTCTTTCCTTAGTACTTTTCAACAAACTGTTCATTTTTTCTTCAAACATTTGTGCAATAAAAGAATGATCTCCATCCACACATTTTTTAAGAGAAGTTATTCCATTAGTTTTGTAATATAAGAAATCAATCCTTTCCTCGTTTGAATTTTTTGATTTATTCCAATTACCGGATTTTGATAATAGAATATGCAACATATTATTTGTGTGTTTACTAAATCAACTTTTCCATTGTCATTTACACAATGAAAACTCCAACATAAGAAGTTCTACCATGTGGTTTCCAGATTTCATTTGAACATGCAATTTTTTCAAGTTTCCTTTCATTATTTCTTCATTGCCATTTTCTAGATTCCTACTTGTTTATGTTTGGACACTTGTATTTTCCTCTGAACCATCTTCCAAAGCTACATCATCCATACATATTTCAATTGTTTCATTGTTCCCAATTATCATATTCCCATTTGTAGAAGATTGTTCCATTGATAATCTTCACAAGATTATGTCCAAAGATGATGCAGAAAACAACTATTCTTCAACAAACTATGCAAAAATTCTAATAAACTTTCTAATCAAAAGAAAGAAAGAAAAAATTTACAAATAAATGGGTTTAAAGGTATAGAAAAGACATTTACAAACAATGGGGTTTAAGGTTTAGAAAAATTATCAAGAAATCGCTCACTTTTCTCTTTCATTTCATCATGGAAAAATAAGCTCCAGTTTAAGGATTTTAGATTTAAATCAAAGGTCTGTATCACCCATTTGCTCCATGCGATCCTATCTTCTGACATAAATCATCTCAGTGGACCATTGCAAATACAGGGCATAACCATACTGGTAGTGCTGAGGATTTTGGACGGTCGTTGTGTAGTGGGTCAATTAGGAAGATTTTAGAAAGAACACAGTCCCCAATCGAGGTCAGAAGAACAGGCTAAAACTAGGGAAAAAAATTTCCCTGCGTCTGCCATGTCCCCTGCAAAGAATCCACACAAACACAATAAACTTGAGAGAAAATTCATAAAAGGGAAAAAGAAGGAAAATAGAACAGACGTAAAAAATACCTCGGATAAACCAAAAAATCACAGAATGCAGGACGTTTCGATCCGTGTGCGCCGCGGACACATAATTATTGGTGACCCCCATAGCAGTGAAGGGTGTCTTTCCAAGACGCGCCTTGAGTTTAAAGAGCTCTTCCGGATATGCATCCTCCAGCTCTCGAAGCCAAGACGCCAAGTGGGGGTGTAAGTTGGCGTCGACAAACTTGTCGGCCTAAGTGTTGGCGCAAGCCTCCAAGTCTTCCGCCATGTGGGCGAGAAGGGATTCCTTGTTCCGCTGGTTGTGGTAGAACCTAAAGAAAGATTGAAAATGAAAAAGGCTTGCTGGAGGGGAAAAAGCCAGGGAAATGAGAAACGTATGTCTAAGGTTGAGAGGCTGACCTAACAGGGACATAATCGTTGTAGCAAAATCTTTGTCCAAACATGGCCATCCTAGTCTCAGGGGAACAAGTCCTAGTCACACGTCCGCCGAATTCTCACATGTTGGCCATGGCGTCGAAATACTCGGAGGTTTGATCGGACAAAACAAGCTCGTGTAATAGGATAGTAACCATGGCCCCTTCGTAAATCAAGATACAATCCATTAGGAGCTCTCGGAAATCGTCCCGTGTTCCATTCTTTCATTCTGAGCTCATGCGTTGTCTCACAACCGAGCCCAACAACATCTTTCATAGCACCGGGGATATCGATCCCTTTCTCTCGAAAATGTCGGAGGATCCAAGCGCTCTCAAGGGGCCCTCAATGTATGGTTTGTTTCAAGCTAGTGTTCCTACACGTGAGGGGAAAAAAAAAAGGTGGATGTAATTTTGATCACGGACTGAATGATTTCGGAATGCGAAAATAAATAAATAAATAATTAAAAAACCTTATAAAACACAATTGAAAAAAAAAAGAATGCATTAATTTTTGGGTTCTAGCGGCTTTTATAAAGCCTCGAGGATGGCTTGTTTGGCCGGTAGCTTTTGTTTACGATGATCGATCTTCAAGTCTTTTCAAAACACTTAAAGTTGACGTCTCGTCATTTTGATTGACGCCTCCAACAAGCCTCAATGGATGGTTCCAGCCCTGTGTTCTTTGAGGTTGGCACTAGGAACAAGAGTCCTATCACATAGCTCATAGTAGAAAGGGCTCGCATTGCTCGGAAGTGCCATGGGCGCGTATTCTAGGAAAGGAAAAAGCTGGAGGCAGACTAAGGAGAAGATGCCCCAAAGGAAGAAGGTGAGAAGGAAACCAGTGAGGATAGACGAACAATAAGAAGACAAAAGAGAGGGAACATTTAGTTGTGCAGAAAAGGTGCGAAGTCATTCTGCTTTGCAACGCTTCTTTCAAGGCACGGGTTCACCATACCGAGGGCAAAGCGCAGATGCTGAGAGCCCGGTCGAACGTGACTATAGCGCACCAGCAGAGAGGTGGGTTGAAAGTTGCCGGGTTGAACACAAAGGTGCAAGGTGCCATGGGGAGCTGTCGGGCGGAAGAAGGGCGCGAGGAGATGTCTAGAGCCACTGGGCATAAAAGGGGCGCAAGGAAAGAGCCATCGAGTTGAGAGCTGCAGAGTCATCGTCGGGCAAAAGAGGGGGCGCAAGGAGACATCTAGAACCGCCAAGCGGAAGAGGGGCGCAAGGAAAGAGTTGTTGAGTTGAGAACTATAGAATTGTTGTCGGGTGGAAGAAAGGGCGCAAAGAGAAAGCCGTTAAGTCAAAAGTTGTAGAGTTGTTGTCAGGTGGAAGAGGAAGCGCAAGGAAAAAGCCCTCGAGTTGAAAGTTGTAGAGTCGTCGTCGCATGTAACCGAGCAGAAGAGGGGTGTAATGAGATGTCAAGAGCCGCGAGGCGGAAAGGGGGCGCAAGGAGAGATCCGTCGAGTCGAGAGCTGTAAAGTCGTCGTTGGGGGAAAAGGGGCAAGACCTCCTCAGCTACATGGGTCGTCCAAACAGAACCAGGGATGGAAAATAGGGGCCAAACGGAAGAGGGGTAGGAGGGGTGCCGAACTCAATCAGGAGGGTGAGGGAAAACGCTCAGGGGAAAAAGAAAGGAGCGATGTAGTGAGGGCAAGCCGAGGAAGGAGTTCAAAGGCAAAACATGACATTTAACGATGCATTTTTCCGTAGCAAAAAGAAGTCGTCCGCATATCGAACTAATTCAGAGGCATAACCACCTGATACGACGGAAAGTTTCAAGGATTTGCATCAAAACATCACTGCAGAAGCCTTGAAGGTCTGTCTCAGTCATTTTTTTTATCAAGTCGTTGAAGCGGGAAGCCTCTGTCCAAGCTCTTCAACCTGGTATTGTATTATCCTTTTGTTCAGTCGTCGAAAGTTAGCGAACACGAGCAGGAATTATGAACATGCAATTTTCCAAATGCTTCAACCTGGTTTTGTATTGTCCTTCTGTCCAGCCATGGAAGGTCAACGAACACGAGTAGGAATTATGAACATGTAGTTTTCCAAATGGCTTTCTAGCTGTTTTCTCGTTTTGTAGTGTTAGGGGTGAAATTTGATAACCCCTAGGATCAAGTCATTTCTCTTTTCTTTAGGTTTAGGGTTAAATGCTAAGTACTAAAAGGTTCTCTATACTTATGGAGATACACATGCATTTCGGCATGTTGAGCTCATTCGAAATGCAAATCATGGTCATTCACAGTAATTCTTCAGTTCGTAATATCGAGGATGTGGTCGCGGTGCGTATATTTCCAGGAGCGCACGTGAAAGGTTCTATAGGTGGGGGCAAACCGGTTTTTCATTTTTTGATGGATACGTGAAGGTTTATTGATTAAACAATCTAGCTACCCCGTTCACATATGAGACATACACAAATATTAGAATATTGTCAGTGATGGTGCCAAAGTCAGTTGGAGAGAGCTTGGAGAAGGTAATGTGTCGTGGTGAAGGTAGGTCTAGAATGCTTGCTTTAGTGTCAATGTGCCAATGAACATTCTTTAACGTTACTACACTCACACATCGCTAAATCAGACACTAGGGGGCCTAGTTTATCTATTGCATAAAAATAGCAGCACCTATTTGTGCCATCAGATATTAGTATTGTGCATTTCAATAATTTCCTGAGCTTGCAGGTCAAACACAAAGAAACAAAGCAAAAGCATATTAAAACTCACAAACTACATTAAAACAAAATGTATTCAACTCAAAAGAAAAATGGCAAACAAAAACAACAAACAAACAAAATACAAAGCAAAGGGAAAAAAATCAAGAAATCTAGGGAAAAAAAAAACTTCTATTGTTAGATGAAGCTTGTTGGTGTTGCTCCAAGTTCTTCCACCTGCACAAGAGAGTGGAGAGGGAATACCAACGGACAAGGTGGAACAACAAGGCAATGAAACAACATTAGGGGGGG
>Ga0116229_10012945_pt1 | contig 11907 bp, 15 predicted proteins | sample S1TSphgellanicum_3_FD_87313 | JGI IMG/M metagenome (GOLD analysis project Ga0116229, IMG submission 87313) | Host-associated microbial communities from peat moss isolated from Minnesota, USA - S1T2_Fc - Sphagnum magellanicum MG | ecosystem: Host-associated > Plants > Peat moss > Unclassified... | reverse complement strand
CAACCCAGTGACCCGGATGTTTGCCTCCCTGGCCTTGACCAGGTCAGCATCCGTTGCTCGGTCCACCTTGTTGGCAACCTTGTCAACCTTCCTGCCCACGACCTCCTTCCACTTCTCCCCACTATCCTACATGGTATCAAAGCTTTTAGCCATCTCATTTACTTTATTTTGCAGCGTTTCGACTTGGCCAGTAACGGTCACAATCTTAGCTTCCATTGTTGGAGCCAGAATGTTTTTTGCAACCTGCTCCATAGTGACCTCAATAGCATTGTGCACATCATGTTTCGTCACCACATCGGCCTTAGGGACCATGAGATGGTTGACAATGGCTGCTGTAGCGGCTGCCTTGCCAGTCTTTGCAGGCTTGAGGTTGTAGCGTGTATAGAGCGCCTGGAGTTTAGCCGCTTGCATCTCCATGATCGTCAGCGAGTCCTTGTTCCATTCCCATGCTCTAGCGTTAAAAACCGTGGCATTCGTCATTAACCAAAACCCTAAACCCTAATTTTACTAAACCCTAACATCCATGACCAAAGGTTCCTCTTGAAATCAAGAAGCAGATAACACTCTGATTAGTGAAAATATATGTAGCAGAAGTGGAGGCGCTCAGGCAAAAAGGAAAGACAAGACGAAACACTGTTTACCACAAAACAAAAGTCTAAACATTCAAGTAAACTTCAATTGTGGGTTTTGGGCATTAAGACTTTTTTGAGAACCCTAAGAGGAACGTGGGGCTCACCATCATCATCAAGTGAGTAAAAGTACTATGGAACAACGATAACAAAATTAAAACTCAATTTGGTATTGGTATTGAATGTTTTTTCATTAATACCAGGGAATATGACAACATTGGTGTGGTATTGCCTATTGTTGTTTGAAATTATGTGGTTGGTCATGGCCTATATAGGGGAGGCCATTACCAAAATAAGGGGCAAATGCAAGTCAAAGGCCTTTCAGTGCCTTGATTATGGTGCCTAGTTCTTTAACTTCACTTTAAGGCTTTAGGATTAAGATTTTTGAATTTTTTTAAAAAAAAATTTATAGGGAAAAAACAAATCAACAACATTCATAACAAAGCTCTAATATTTAAACAAAAATATATCATCGGATTTCAAAGATATACAAGATAGAAAAACATTAAATTAGATTTTTTTCAAATTCATTTCATTCAAATGGGCTTTCAAATTCATTTAATTCCTCCTTTAAATTTAATTTTAAATCCAATTTTATCAAATTATTAGGAGCCTTGCAACCCACCCTTGGATCATTCAATCAATTTTTTTATTCACAAAAAGTAATTTATCAAGGTTATCTTATTGCAAGGAGCATCTCTTCAAATCGATGAAAATTCTAGCAAGAGAAAAAAATCTTTGAGAATATATAATCCTAATATTTTTCTAACTAAAAAGTCAACAATGGGGAACATGATTTTATGTTTCTTTCACCGTTCCAATAGCCATTTGATATTTTTTGTATCCATTCGATATTTATGAAATATCAACAAATTTTGATTAACTAGTTCCTTTGTAAGTTCACTAATGTTGGCCACCATTTCAAAAATGTCCAAGTTGCTACCTTCATCAATTTTGTGAACAAAGAAACTTTCAACCTCAAACAATGGATGCAAATGACAATAAGATTTCAAGAGCATAAGGAACAAAGATTTCTTAATATGTTCCAACTATGGCCACCCCATGTTCACAACCAATAAATGAATATATCAATATCAAACTATTGAATCTAATATCTAACATCAATGTTAACATATTTTGGGTGTTTCTTTCATCTATGTTGTCAAGAAGGAAAGGAAGGAATTAATAACACTAATGACTTCCTTCTTAATGTTCTTTGCAAAAATTCTCAAGATTTAATATTCAAGCCATAATCATCATCACCAACCAAAACATCCAACGCATGGAGATGGTTGATTTTTCCCTTTAATTTCAAGTTCATGGATATGGTTGCATTCAAAGCATCATTCAACAACTATTGACACCTAATTAGTTTAAAATGAAAGTAATGACAACAAGAAACAAAATGTTTATTATAATCTGTGATATATGCCATGTGAGTGGACGAGGAACACATCTAATGACCTTATGATTAGTTTGCTTGTTATAACAAAGGGCAATGGATTTTATGAATTGAAGGGCTCTTTGAAACATGATGACTTTGTTTACAGACCTATACAATTCACATTCCCAATCAAAAAAAACATCTTGAAGTAAAAACAATAAAAGGAAAAAGAAACTAGAACGAATAATTTACATTTTACCTTCTTTTGATTAACATGTTTAATTTTTTAAAACTTGAAGCTTGCAATAATGCAAGCCATCATCCATTTTTTAATTCCTTTCCTTGACTTTTTAAAGCCACATTACATATATTTGCAAATTTGCTTGCATATATTTAATGGAAACATATTTCAAGCCTTTTTTCTTCTACAATTGCATATTGGTAACCTTTAAAGAAGACGCATCCAAAACAAATCCCATGAAAACTTTCCATCACACCCATAGCTTCACAATTTACTATTAACTTCAAAGCAATTATCATGGTATTCAAATTTACACCTTCATTTTTAACATAAACAACAATATTTTTGGTCAAACCATATTGTTTTAAAAGGTCTTGCAAACTTCTTGCCAATGTTTGCCTTGATGTTTTAAATGTTTCAAATAAACCAATTGTAATGTATTTTGGCATCCAACCTTTTCCCAATAAATTTACAACTATTGCAAAACATCATGTGCCCTTTTGGACATTCACAAATCAAAGCTTTCATTATTAAAAACACATTCTTCCCAAATTGATAAAACATGTTTATTTTGTCTTCTCAACCAAGTTTAAACACTTCCTAACTAAAGGTTTTTTTATAAGGGAAAATAACATGAAGGCATAACTACATTACCAAATGTTTTAGCCAAATATTATCAACAAATTAATAAATGGGCAAATGGTTTTTAACAATGAATAAACCCAAATTATCCACACAAAAAATCTAATGTTTATTATGTTTAAAAAAAGGAGGCCCCAAATTTTTTCTAAATTACAATTGCATTCGTTGCAAGCCTTTTTCTGCAAATAATATTTCCAATGACTTTTTAGGCTAATGTTCATTTTTTCCTCAAATTTGTTGGCAATTTGTCCATGGCTTGCATCCACATGTCTTTTTAATGTAGTCATTCCATTATTTTTTAAACATAAAACAAGACCTTTTTTCAACCTTGTTATTTGTTCCAAAATTGCACAACCTATTGATTTATTATAACGTAGAATATAATGCATGATTTACAACACTTTAACATCAATTGACGATTCATCATTATCACAAAAAATGCCCAAGTTAATTTATTTTATTTTTGCCATGGGTCTCCAATTTTACCTTTGTTCATGCAATTTTTTCATTATTAATTGCATTATATCATCATTTTTTGGTTGAAAACTTGGAATTTCTTTAGACCTCCCACTTTCAATTCTTCTTTCCATTCTTCTTTCACTTTCATTCATGAACACATCACATCCCTCATTTAAAAATCTTGGTTCCATTTTCAAGGTGTGTTAATGAACCATAATTGATAAAACAAAACAATTATATTGTTTCTAATTTTGCAGAATGTGAAAGAAAACACATGCACTCATAAATTATTCACAAATACGACCTACTTTTCACTGAAGACATGACGCAAGAAAAGTGCCCAAAGTTGATGGAAACGTGCAAATGAAAAACTAATGTAAAATGTCCTTTAACAATATAAGGCAAAAGTTTAAGGTTCCAAGCAATGTTTCCAATTTGCAAATAATTCTTGTAAAAAAAATATAAACATATTATCAATCCTCTTCAATGTACGAAAAAATCATAATCAAAATGAACAAAAATCACATTATTTTTGGGATAAAAAAAAACTAAAGTGCAATTTTTTTGCCGAAGTCACGCCAACCAACAACCTTTCACCTCTAATGAAATTCTAACATGTTGGACAATGTAGGGGTAGGGGTAGTACCAACCACTTGAAAGGGGGAAATAACCACCATGAACATTAACAACAACATGATGATAATAATGGTGACATTTGAAAAAGTTGACAAAGACAATGAACACTAACAACACAATGAACACCTACATGAACACAATGAGCACTAGCAATAGGATGAACACTTATAACAATATGACAAACACCATGAACATGATGAACACCAACAATAACACAATGAACATCATCAACATCATGATGAACACTAGCAACATAAATAACACTTGTAGTAACATGATAAACATTAGGAACATGATGAACACCTATAACAGCATAAAAACACCAACAACACGACATGAACTAACAACACCATTTGCATCTACAACAAATGAACACCAACATGATGAACAACAACAATAGACGTAGTAACAACACAACAAACATCAACAAACGCACCTAAGAAACAATAAATGCAATGGAAAATCTATTAACAAACCCGCATATAATCTTGCTCCCATGTGGGAAAGTAGCACCTCTTTAACCCTTTACCTTGCCCCCATCTTAAGACTTTAAACCTTAACTAACACTATATTCCCTACTCCTAGACCCTTAAGAACCAAAGTTGAAGGTTATTCATATAAACTACATGGGTATTAAAAATTTAAATGAAAAAACCCAATTATTATTTAATCGGATATTTCGAATACAAAATAAAAAATCTAGGTATCAACTTGAATAACACCTTAATTAGGTGATACTCAATCAGTTCTTTGATTGATAACCAATTGAGAACCAAGTCAATTTTGAACCATGATTTGGCACTCACCCAACATTGGTTATTACAATATGAAAATGCAAAAATTATGGGAGTGAAATTTTCACAAATGGAAATACATCAAAATGGGCAATGCAACCCTTAGTCAATTCAATTTTCAAGTGGCCTCAATTTGAAATGCCACCAAAATTGCTACATGTAAAACATGTTTGAAGCATAAATCATAACTACATATGTACTTAATTCAATTCTCAAATGGACTTAGCTTGAAATGCCACAAAAATTACAATGTAAAAGATATTTGAAGTATGAAACAAAAGTCTTATTTATAGCTTGCTTACTTTGAAAAAGGTACAAAACCAATGTACATGTATGTTTTGTAGCTTACAACTTCAAGTTCACAAAATGTCCAAAAAAACTCAAAATGTGTATTCAAGTGTAGAATAATTGCATTCCCAACTTGCAACTTGATTATGTTATTAAATTAGGAACTTGAACACTCCAACTAAAAATAACCAACCTCCTTTAACTCCTCATGTTCATCAAGTAGTTTTGCTTTGGCAAAATAGAAGTCTTTAAAAAAAGGTTGGAAAGGAACAACTTGTTTATATATTATCCTTGACCAATTCTTTTGTAGATCATGAAATGACATTTTCAATGTTAATAATCACAAGATGACATCTTCGAGTTCATGAACAACCTCATAACAAAAAAAAATCCGTTCCATTTCAATTTGAAATCTTGGTATACCCAAAATGTGCTTAACCAAAAACATGATTGGGAATGTGCCCACATGTACCTACCATTAAGTTAAAGGTTTGTAACCTCCTTTCCATAAACAAAAATGTTGTGAAACACCAACATCATAAATATAAATAGAACTTCACTACCTTCTAAAGCAAATGTTGGAACACCAAAGAGGGAATTTATAAACAAATTAACATTTTCTATTGCATTGTTGTCAACAATAGGGTTCAAAAACCTATTGGTAACTTTGATGACCAAAGGAATCATGGCATTTTTACCATATTCACCAACAATAACTTTAGCTTTGTCCAATCCCAAAAGCTCTATGAAACTTGAAGCATGGGTAAAGCATGGGAGCAAGCACATTATGAACTTTAATAATCTAGAACCCATACACAAAAGATATAAATGGTTTTAATACATTTACCACTTATGTACAAACTTCTAATTGTAAATCAAAATCCCCACATGGTAAAGGTGATTGTGCCTTTGGTCTTTGATTGAATTTTCCTTGTAGCTTGATTGTGATGTGAATGGCAACATGAAACATTAATCAAGATCTAATACTCGCAAGTTTGGTTCAAAACAGATTGTTTTGCTAGGGGTGTGAGAGTTTATATGATAGCACAAGCAATCGCCTATGTCAATTTAAATGGCACCCTAATTTGCATATTCAAAGAAATTGCTTATAGGGTAAAAACATGGTCAAAAGGAGCCACTCAAGTGAATAGACACTCCTTAAAATTACATTTTTGTATGTTTGAAAGATCATAAGTGAAGCATAATAATTTGAATTTTCATAACTTTTTTTGGAATATTTTCCATTAATTGCAAAATTTACATGTTTGAAATTTAACACGAATCAAAAATGTTTTTGCATGTTCAAAGCATTCAAACCTCGAGAATGGATAGTCCTTATTTTTTTCAAACATTTGTTTTTTTACCAAATGGCACCATTCCTTCTAAAACTTGGAGAAGATTTTTACATTTATGATTGGAAGGGAAAAAGGACTTGAAATGATGAATTTTTTTTAATATATGATTTACACACATTTGGTTCAAAAGTGTTTTTGACCATAAAAATTATGGATTTGAAAATGTGCATTTAACAAAAGTTGTTCATGTTTATGTGATAAAGGACATGAATGTATAATATACATGATATAAATCAATTTTTAGTCAAAATATATTTATATTTAAAATGCAATGTGAAAGGTGGCATTTGAAATATAAATTTTAAAGTTATAAACCAATACAAAAATGACAGGTGTAATGTGTAGTCCTTGGAAAAGGACTTTTACCTTGGTGCCCTTAGCTCTTTTGACCATGTTTTCACCCTCCAGCATAACAATTGTTTATGGCACCAACGTATTCCAAAGTTTTTCAAAAGATGACAACTTTGTTGGCAAATTGGGTTTTCCAAGTGGGACACCTTGCTTTTATGCATGTCTTGTCCCCTTCCTATCTACATTTGTTGGAATTCTTAGTCCAAGTAATGGTGGTTGTTTCCAAGCTATGGTGTACACAATTCATGCCAAAATTGAAAGTACATATTGTCCCAAAAGTAACAAAACTTAAAATTCATGTACTTTTTAAAACATTATTTTTAGTTTACTTACATAAACAAAGTAAGTTATGACAATCATGATTATCCAATTACTTCATGTTTGTGTTTTTGTGTAAATGTACACCAATCACATTATAAAATTTGTTTAATATAACTTATTTGACAATATACCTTTTTACAATGAATTTGAAATTCCACTTCAATTTTGTAGATAAATAAAAATAACACATAAGCTAATTTCTACAACTTTAATGGGGGAAAATATAAAAAACTACAAAATTTTACAATTATGTATGTAATTTTTAGGTCATGAAGAGGTGTAACCCTTCATGTATAAAAAGTTGTAACTTTCTTAAAGAGGTATATGACCTCATAAGCTTGGGGGTGAAACACATTTAAAGCTTCTATGGTTGGGTGGAAAGTTTATTATTTTGTATAATGTGGTGTCATTTTATATTTTTATACACTTTTAAAACAAAGTGATTACATCAATATGCAATCCATGAATATGAAATAAATTATTTTATAATATTAAAAATTTAAGAATAGTTGTTTAAACATAATTATCAACAATGTTTATCAATCCAATTGTCAATGCAGATTGAAGAACAAATTTTTCATTAACGATATTTTTTCCAATGATAAACATTAATCATTGCAATGTTTTCTCATTTGCATGCTTATCAAATTGATAAGTTGAATAATATTAATTAATATAATATTTGGTCCATTAAATTACAAATGTTATTGATGATAAATGTAATTTGGGGAATGGTTGATGGTCTAAAACCAAATCCAAGGGCATCAAATAATGCTCTACATATGGCTTGGAAGTTGAAAGACTCGCTCCAAAGCATAAGTTAGCAATTTTTTTCATTCCAATGATTGACATATATAAATACTAAGACAATTTAAAACTTCTAAAACAATGTCGGATAAATTAAAAACATAACATGAACACACATATATGGCATCTAAGGTTGCCCTTCATAAAAGGTTAATCCAACTTACATTATCGAAAAGTCAATCACCAATTGAGTTTGTAAAAAAATGGAAAGGACTTTTAGATGAAGCCATTGTGACTAACCTTGTCATTGTAGAAGAGCAACAAATAGTGTTGCTTCTTGGAACATTACCCCCTTCATGGAGGTCATTTGTAACTACACAAAACATTGTAACAATTCAAACATTAGATGGCCTAATTAGTAAAAAAATTCAAGAATTGATAATGAAGAAATAAATAATGTACAAGCATCTTATGGTAAGCCTTTTGCTTTATTTGGAAGTCATAAGCCCAAATTCCAAAGGAAGTCCTAACGATATCACAAACCTTAGATCAATACAATGCCAATAGTACAAGAACCCTAAATCCACATCAAGATAAAACTTGTCATTATGTGGGAAAATTAATCATATTGCATCATATTGTAAACAAAAGCAATGATATAAAACCGATGGAATAATAAAACCAAGTCTTTTCACAATTTAGGCATTGCACCATTGTAACTATTTGTAATTGTTGATCAAAAGTTTTATATAACTAAAAAATGCAGTTCCTTGACATTATAATAACCCAACACATGATTCCACACAAGGAATGGTTTAATTCATATAAATTATTGGATAAACCATTAACTATGTACATGTGGGATGATTAACAACATCAAGTTATAGGCATCAAGGACCTATAATCATTCATTTATATATAAGGTTTAAGGCAAATTTCAAGAATCTCATTTCAACATGTAAATCAACAAAGCAAGGAGAAAGTAATATAACCTTTTTCCATGGTCATTGTATTTTAAATATATTTACAAAAGTGTGAAAATTAAAAATTGAATGTTGGACCAAGACGAATCATTGTATTGAATTGGAGTGGGGTTCAAAAAAAAAATGATTAATTGTTCAACTCTGGTGGCCATATTTAATAATGTGACCTCATAGACTAGGCCACTTACATTATAAGGCAATCAAAGAAATGATCAAATCCAATATGGTCATTAGATTGCCCTAATGTAATAAAACCAACTCTATAAGGTGAAAGTTATTTCCTAGGAAAACAAACCTTTACACATATATTTCCCTAATAACCCTTTTTAGATCACAAGAAATTTTATATTTGGTTCATACAAACTTGTGTGGTCCCATGTTAGTACAAATTGATGGTGGTGCTAAATATTTTTTTGTTTTTATTGACAATTACTCATGATATATTATGATCTATCTCTTGCACAATAAGTCAAATGTTTTTGACAAATTTCAAGTGTAGAAGGTAATGGTTGAAACCAAAATAAATAAGAAGTTGAAAACATTTTGATTTGACAAATATGGGGGAAAATTTAAATCAAAAGAGTTTTCTAGCTTTTGTGAGGTCCATGGCATATCCAAACAATTGATTAACCTTATACCCCCACAACATAATGGTGTCATTGGGCATAAGAACATGGCACTTGTTGTATCAACATGCAATATGTTGGAATTTGCAAAATTGTCCAAGTCATTTTGAGGTGAAACTTTGTTTACATGATGTTATGTGCAAAATGGATCATTTACCTTTATAGTGTTTGGAAAAACCCCTTGTGAATGTTGGACAAGTAGAAAGCCATGTATCACCCATTTTCATATATTTGGCTGGATTATTTATGAACATGTACATGAAGAAAAACGTCAAAAATTTGATGTTCACTTTGTTAAAAGAAAGTTTATAGGATATGGTGGGCATGATGGAATTAAAGGTTACCATTTATAAAATACAATCATTTGGAAAGTTTCTATAAGTAAAATTGTCATTTGTGATGAAAATGTTGTATTGCCCAATGTGGTACATGCTTCTATTATAATTCAAGCATCAACAATACAACCATTAATGGTTCCTCTTCAAAATAGTCCTTGTATATATTTAGTGGATGAAATAAACATTCCCCAAAATGATTTGTCCATCTATTACCACTAAACACCCAAATATTACCCAAGATACACATGAACCTCAATTTGAAATTCAATCCCATATTGAGGATTCACCTAGTGCCCTTCCCATTTATCCTTCTTCAAAATTTAATAGTCAATAAGAACCATTTTTAATATGGTAAGATTGTATTACCAAGGTAAATATACATCAATAGAGTTTGCAAATATGGATTTTACATACCTTAAATCTAGCTTCTTTGCCCAAACAAATGAATTGGCATCTTACAAAAATGCTTTGATTCAACTTGAGCTTTTTAATTAGAAATCCACTATGTATTTTGAGTATAATTCATTGTTTCAGAATCAAACATGGATTTTGGTTCCTTGCCCTTTAGATCAATCCATCATTGGATGTAAGTGGGTATGTAAACATAAATGTAAAATCGATGGAACATTAGATAGATGTAAAGATTACACTCAAGTTGAAAGGATTGATTACAATGACACATTATCCTATGTGCTTAAAATTATATTATTATGAATTTTACTTGCTTTGGTCACTATTCATGATTATCATGTCCATCAAATTGAATTTTTACATGTTGTTTAAATGAAGAAATTTATTTGTCTAGAACAACCTTTCAATTTCATGCCTTTACAAAATGATGATTAAGTTTGTAAACTTTGAAAATCATTTATGGATTGAAACAATGTCCAAAAATTTGGTATGAGAGATTTAATACTCGTCCACTTTAGCTAAGTCACCAAAAGTGTGCAAGTGATAGAAACGTTTATATTGGGCAAGTGAATAATAAAACATTTATTGTCTTAGGATTATATGTGGATGACTCAATGGTCATTTCACCATATTTTCATTATTTAGGATTGTAAAGTTGAATTAATGAAAAAATTACAATGACTAACAAAAGCGACATTTTATATTGTCTTGTAATTCAAACAATCCATGATCGTTCTACTAAATCCATTAAGTTAACATTAAATTTAAAAAAAAAACATTCTTGCAAACTTTAACATGGTTGAATGTAAACCAACTAGTACTTTGATGCCATATGGGGTTAAACTAACAAAACACACATGAGCCCATCTTCTTCCATTGATCAAAATGCTATGAAAAAAGTTCCTTATGCTAGTGTTGTAGGGCACCTAACTTATTTCACAACAACAACATGACCAAATTTGTCATATTCGATGGGTCATTGTGTTCAATTTATGTCCAACCTTGATCTAAGTCATTGGAGTGTTGTAAAAATAATCTTTCATTATTTACAATTTACTTGAGTCATAAGGTTGACTTACTCTTCTTACAATTTATGGTTGCAAGGTTATATTTTCCTATTCAAAGATGGGGCAATCTCTTGGCAAGGTTGCAAGCAAATGACAATGATTTTGTCTTCAATAGAAAACAAGTACATTACAATAGTTTTTATTACTACTTAGGCCACATAGCCAAAATCCTTGAAAATTTGGTTCAAGATTTGGTCTAATTCCTACTACTATACCTAAACATGTTACATTAAATTGTGATCATCAATCTTGCATTTTATTAACTAAAACCCCTTGTTTTCATGATCACACTAAACATATTGAACTCCAATACCATTTTTTACACGATAAGGGGGGAAAAAAAGGTCACCATAAAACATTTCCCCACCAATGATATGTGGGTTAATTTACTTATTGAAGCTTTTCTTCAACCTAGACATATGAAATGTTGCACAATTATTGGACTTACAAAAAAAATTATCATTAATCCCCAAGTAGTTATAGCTAAAAGGGGAATATTCAACATAGAAATGATTATTTGGATAGGGAATGATAGAATTATGTATTTAGTTCTTAAGTCATGAACATGTGCAACCCTTCAAGTATAAAGAATTGTAGATTTTTTTGAAGAGGTATGACTTCATAAACTTGAGGGT
>Ga0116229_10012944_pt1 | contig 11907 bp, 8 predicted proteins | sample S1TSphgellanicum_3_FD_87313 | JGI IMG/M metagenome (GOLD analysis project Ga0116229, IMG submission 87313) | Host-associated microbial communities from peat moss isolated from Minnesota, USA - S1T2_Fc - Sphagnum magellanicum MG | ecosystem: Host-associated > Plants > Peat moss > Unclassified... | reverse complement strand
TCATGTGCTTTTGTTACCATCTAGAGGACTACAAATCAGTATGGGCTAAGCCTGCCATGGATGGTGGGATGCAGGATGGTGGCCAAGAGCCCATCAGCAGCTCAGATACCTTAGTCCCTGATCTCTACAATAATCGATGAGGTATTGTTTACGTCTCAACTTTCTTCTTTTTCATTTTTTCCTTTTGACCATCACTAAAAGGATTCCAACACCCAAGGTCCATTTTTGTTGGTTGATATCATTTCATATTCACCTTCCACTTCATCTTTCTATGGATTGTCCGGAGAATGAGCAAGGTGTGGTTTAGGATGGATCTGAATCTCTTTCCAATCATGGTTGTCAGGTAGTTCCAGAGATTTGCTTCATTGAAGTCGTAGATTTCTGACATGGTGTGCTCTGAAAGTTGGTTGCAGCTTTTTAGCTTGGCTTTTGATTTTGCTAGATTGCATGGAAATGATCATACAACTGAAATAAGATTTGGTTTTGTTGTTTATTGCATTTTGAAGGGAGTCCTGAAGGACATGGACCAACTGGAGCCAGGCTGTGCTATTCTGATGCACAACAAGGTATTCTTCTCCTTTTATCTGGTTCACATAGTTTTTGAAAAGGAGCAATGGTGGCTTGACATGTTTGCACGCACGTTTCTGTCTCTGCCTTTCTGTTGTTGCAACTGTGCTGGCTCCTGTCCACATGACGGGCAACCTAAGCGCTTGGGCGCTATGGAATCTAGTATATCTGGTGCTATAAGCTCATCTTTTCCTATTAAAGGGGGGGAATTATCTAGGATGTTATTTATTGGAAGCTAGGGGCCAATGGACATTTTAGGCATTGTCATAAATTTATTGATGTGGTGTGTCTAGGTAGTCTAGGGCAACAAAATGTCATCCAAGGGTACTGATGATTCTTCATTTGTATAAGTTGTAAGCACACAAAAAGTCCAAACAAGGACCATTAAACCTTACAAGTTTCTATGCATGTTTCTATACTTGTCATCTTGAGTTCTTAGATGGACACATGGAAATTACAAGATGAAAATACTATGGAGTTAATTACCCATATTTGATGGTTAACAAATGGAAAAATCTCCCTAAATCAACCAACCATAATTTGTGAAATAACTCTCCTAAATTAACTAAACACAATATGAAAAAACAATTTAAATTAACTAACCACACTTGGTGAAAAAACCTTCTTAAATGACTAGTGTTGTAGGTTGATTTAACTAATAGGTGTAATTTCCACCTAAATTTGGGCATCACTTATTGTCATCTTGTTTCACTAGCTTAATTGACCTGTCCTAGCAACTGGTCCTCGTTCACTACGGGGTTAACATGTTTTACCATGATTTCATATAGTGAATCTGTCCTAGTTCACTCAAAATCCTAGTGAAATACAAGGTGAACTTGGCCACATCTCCTAGTAGTGGTAATAATTATAATACCCAAAGGATAGTTGTATAATAGTTGTATATGAGTTGTTTTTAAGTTTTAGCTGTAAGGTAGTGTGGTTTCAATGGATGCGATTTCTCATGGTGGTTACTTCTTTAGTCCCCATTTTAGACCAAAAATAATTAATTTAACAAAAATAATTATTATTATACATGCCATGTGAATACAATGGTTGACTAAACTTAGTAACAACTAATAATTCTAATGCCATGTAAGTAACAAATATGATTAAATTTAGTCATATTTAATTAACTTAATAATAGGATGTGGCATGGTTAATATATATGTTGGTTTCAAGATTTAATTTAGACCTTCCAAGTTCCTTTACATGATGTGCATAATCTTAGCTGTCCATTTATTTTGATTTATGTATATTGTCAATAAACATCAATGAATGAATTTTGACTCATTGAACATGTGAGGTGTCCGATCATGGAGGTAGTGAATCTAATCCCTTAATATTCAAATTCGAAAACACACCATCTCTCACTTTCAAGCTTATTTTTTCTTCACTTTACTTCACTCTCACATTTCACCAACCCACACTCTCGCACTTACTCCCAAACCTCATCTTACACCTTCTAAAATTATTTCTTGCAAGTATGATTTCTCTATCATTCACTTACATTTTCGCCTTCAAACTTGTGTTTTAACTTTCTTGTTGTTTTTGTTCTTCCATTATTGTAAACACCAACCCATTTTTTGTGAAGTTACGTTAGCCATAAGCAAAGGCTCACTATTCCAAGTGATATTATTCCAAAGTTACAGCCTACTAAGCGTCTCCACAAGTTTTTTCAAAATTTAATGAAGATCTTTTGTTTAGATTTTAACAAGGAATGCAAAGGGTCAGAATTAAGTTGTTCACAAAAGCTTGACAAGGATTTTGACCAAAAGGTCAACATAGATGAAGTTGATGACAAATCAACAAATAGTAATGATTTAAAGAAGGAGAAATTGTGAAAACAAGTTTGACATTTATTCATTTTCTTGTTGGAAATGTTGGTTTTGGTTTCTACCAATATCGTTTGAAGGTATGGAAAGATATTACTTAAAATGTCAAGGTAAAAATATGTTTGGTTCATTTCATTAAGGAGAACATTAGGTCTTTGGAGTCTTGCAACTTGATGTATTGTTTGTCTTTGGGTTTGCTCTAGTTGTTGGTTTGTTTTGATGTTTTTTCAACTTCTTGTTATGGGTGCATACCTTGTTGTGGTATTTGCAAACATTTAAGTTTATTGTTGCCCATGTGATTTTATGGTCAATTCAAAACTTATTTAGACTCATTGCATATGTACATAACTTAGACCTAGATGAATGCATTTGTGTAATATCTATGTGAGTGTCATGCATGTTCTAGATTATACTAGATTATCGATTATATAAGGTTATATTATATGAAGTGACTTATGTTTTTATTGTGATTATGGAAGCACCCAAGGTTCCAACAAGTCAAACGATGGAAAATGTGTAAAACATGTGTGCCACGAATTGAAACACAAAAGCTTAAATCTTTTACCCCCCCCCATACTAAAATGAATCTAATAATTCTAGTGATGAAGGAGATATGACTAACTTGAAATGTGTACCTTCAAAAATTCCAATGGAACAACCTTTGAAAATCACAACCATGGATGTTGATCATACTATATAAAATGGCAAGCTTGGTGCAACCTTCAAGTGTTACACCAAATACTATAGCTACAAGAGGTTTGCCTATTCATTATCTTTATATCTATGTAAAATATGAAATTTCCAATGTGATTCGTTCAATTTAAATTAAAATAATTCAATGTTCCCATTCATTATTGTTTTAATTTGAATTATTTTGTTTGTTTCAATTATTGCTACGATGGTTCCAAGTGCATCGACCATGTCAGCCAACCCTCCTTCTACATCACCTTGCATTTAGGGACCATGGCCATTGCCCCAAGGAAAATGGCAATGGCCTTTTGGTTGGCAAGTCGTTTTTGGTTGGTCAATGTTGGGTGTTCCAATGCAAGGTGCTTCAACATCTACTACCACCCCACAACTACCTACTTGGCCATCTACCAATGATCTCTCACTAGGTCAAATAAAATAAATAGAAAAAATAAATGTCTCCACTTCAACCTTGTGCCACTCACATAACTACCATAAAGTAGCATCAAATTAGGTGAAAGTATGTGTCAAGTAGCATTAGTTTGCTCTATTAAGTTCATGAGAATCTAATTCTAAAAAAAGTAAAAGCTAAATTAAAAATACATTTGAAATTAATTAAAAAATATGTATTCAAACCTACTTTTTGGTTAGAAAAATTAATGAAATTAAAATGTAATAAGTTAAGAAATGAAAATCAATATATGTTTTAGCAAGTTATCAAAAAAAAAATTATTTCCTTTTTTTAAAAACCTACCTAACACCTACTGGAAATGAAAAATAGACATAAAAAGCTACTTGTATTTTGAAAAACCTACTTAAAATCTACTTTTACAATTTGAAATATGAAAATCAATGCACATTAATGTAAACATATTTTTTATTTAATCACTCAATTGAAAACATTCAATGTTCCATAATTTTATAATGGGTTTTGTTGTTATTTTAAATCTACTTGTTCCAATGTTGACAAAGTAATCAAATTGTTCATTTTATCTTACTTACACCCCACCAATACAAAGACCTATAGCCAATCTTGTCTTGCAAATGCCTTAGGGTGGGCTCAAAATCCCACCGACACCTATTTCTAATGTTGGGTGTTCCCAATAAATGCATCTAGGTTGGCCTCTTATTGCATAAACACCAAGATCTATTACCAATGGCAATTCGCAACTGCCACTAGGATGGACCTCTATGAACACATCAAATGCCACCCAACCCCAATTGCTTATAAGATGGCAGTACTAAATATGTCTATAAGATGGTAGGCAACCATATTTACTTTCCCAAAGAACCTTAAAAAATCACCTTTTACGAGCAAACCTCCAACTCCTATGGTCCAACAAACATAATAAGGAAAACCCCATTTGCTATTATTGGCTCTGTTGGAGATTTATCTATCCAACCAAATAGTGGGGTTTTGTCATTAAGGGTATGTAGTTAGGCAAGTGAACAAAGAACTAAACAACAGGCAATGGACAAAATGATGAAATGGCTAGGGATTGAACTAGTTGGTCAAGGTAATGATGGTATACATGTTGTGCATTGTACTTCAAATGGGAGGCCATGTGGTGGGGGCAAGAGCATGTGGTTAACAACGCTTCGAGGCTATGCCTTGAAGTTCAATCCTACAATTGATGGCATACAAAAGCAACCAACAAAAGAAATGGAGGCGGTTAAAGAAGCTTGGGAGTAGAGCTTTGAGTATCTAAACCACCTTCTTGCCTATAAATATGTCAAAGACCAAGTTGCAATTGTTTTGAAAACTAGGTGATGGGCCTTGAAGAAGAAGATTGAAAGGGGTGAAGACTGGCCTCATAATTGCTCAAAGGCCCATTGGAAACAATCGCAAGATGTTTTGGCCCAAGAGGCCACAATTGAAAGGGCTGAGCCGATTACCAAAATCTGTGCAATGCAAAAGAATGGAAGTCAAGTTGGACAATTAGGTGATCATGGTGTAGAGGAAAGAATGGTAAGTGCATTTCCTTTGGCAAACTTGTTTTCTATGTTTATGCTCGTGGTCAAATGGATGTATGCACATTGACATCATGATGGACTCTTTCTGTTACTACTAGAACTGTGACAAAAGTAGGAGGATGGCAATTTATTGTTTTATTTCTTTATGAACATCTTGTGATACAAGGATCAATAGTTATTGCATTTGACCTCCAACTTGTAGGTTGGATGTTTATCTAGGAGCTAGAGCTAGGCAAAGCCCCCACACTGGCAAAGATCCAAGAAAACTGTGAGAGGGATAAGGGATCCAAGTGGAAATGAGCATTGTTGGAGGATGATCATGAGGTTAGGGCTAATTTCTACTTCAAAGTTCAATTTGCACATGACATCAATAAAACTGAATTTATTAACGTACAATGAGTTGTGTTTTATGAAGTCTGCTTGCCATGTGGAAAGGATCCAATTAGTGCAGTGTTGCTATTCGTTTCAAATTGTGTTTGGAGAACAATGTGGCATTGGTTGCCCAATTTTTCACAGATAATTTCATCCCCTTCTTCTGCTAGTATTACTAAAAATTGCTGGAATATTTCACAAGCTCTGAAATTCATGAGAGAATGAATGGGGTTGGAGCAAGCAAGCCAAAAACACTCACTAATGATCCCTGGAGGTCGATGATGCGTTCAGAAATATCCTGAGAGAGCAAATCCTGACCTCCATAGCACCATGCATGGCACTTGCATGTACCTGCACTGGAGCTTGAATCAACCTGCTGAGTGTTGATCAAGTACCCGTCGCCTAACCGCCCGGAAAATCGGCTATGCTTGCAGCAAGATCGAACTAGCTTGCAGCCAAACTCATACCTGAAAAACTAGTTCAAGACCCTTACATGTTAGTCGCTGAGACAGAGTGTGTGTGTGAGGAGGAGGGATAAACAACGGCACCAGTGAGGAAATTTGCAAAAGCTCAGCTTATTATCCCAGTCATATGAGCCATTAGGATTAGAGTTCGAAAGCAGAAGAGTCTAAACAGAACCCTAACCCTAACCCTAATGCTGGTGGCGATTCTTTCTGGAGACACCTTGTCTGCTTCCGTCTCCGGTTCTGGTTGTTGTGTCTCGTGCGCTTTGGTAGGGTTGTGGTTTTGGTGTTTTGGAGGAGTGTTTTTGCTTGATTGCTTCTTCTTCTTCTTCTTCTTCTTCTTGCAGCCGTGTCGTGCTGTATCTCGAGATGCCGGGTGCTCAAGTTCCTATCACCATAGAGCAGCTGGTGGCTCTGAACCCCTACAACCCTGACATTCTGCCGGACTTGGAAAACTATGTTGAAGAACAGGTATGCATGTATTGTATATGTTTTTTCCCGTTGTTTTCTACTCTTTTTGTAACCCTCTTACGGGATGAGAAGACCAGTTGTTGGTCTCCCCGCTTGTCTCTATAGACATCATGGCCGGTCGGTTGTTTTTGCTTGTACCTCTCTCTCTCTCTGATCACACGTTGAATGCAGTAGTTTTGTTCATACGTGGAGGTATGCATTGTTTCTACACTCACCACCTTCTTCTTGACATCTGCAGGTGGTCACACAGACATACAGTCTGGATGCCAATCTGTGTCTTCTCCGTCTCTACCAGGTATTGTCTTTTTATGCCAATCTAATCAGACTCAAAATGACAGTATAAGTCATTTTTTTGTTTGTTCCTTGTACATTATTGCAGCAGAGGTTGTGTCTAGGGTTTGGAGTTTTTTTTCTTCAGAAGGATGAAACCGAGTTCTGAAAAGGAAGCGATGCACAATTTGTACTTCTCATGTGGGTGGGTTGGAGGGGATGCAGTTTCAACCAGCTCGTTTAGATGTCCGCATTGTTGCAAGGATGCTTGTAAAGGTGAGAGTTTTGTTTGTTTTCCATGAAAATTGACCAATATACGATTCTCAGAAAGTTCCTATATCTAAACAAAATGCTGTTCTTTAGAGAGGAATTGAGATTTGGGGATTGGCGGTGGTTTTCACAAACTCAGTTTTCATGACTTGGGACACACTGTGAATTGATGTATAGTTTTTCAAGTGCCAGTATACTCTACAAGAACATTGTTGTTTGTTGTTGATTCCTTTGCTGAAACAATCACCGAGGAGCTAAACTCTTCTCCTTGAATGTAGCTATTGCACTTAAGAAAACTTCCTTGTTGTTCACTGCAGATGAAACACACACAATTAGTATTTATTTCTCTTTCTGAAATTATTATGAGGGGGTGTTAAGCTGGGCTGATTCACACTGGTGAAGACTGTGTTTACAGGCACTGATGGCTCTACCTGCCACAGATTTCAACTTGTGCATGTTTCTCATCCCAGAAAGACTTGTATCCTGCTTAGGTTATCACAACCTGGATGTGGTGGATTGTTGTTTTGATGTCCTAGCACATTTGGTGCTTCTGTAATGACTGCATTGAAGGATTTGATGAACATGGTGACATGTTTGTTGATGCCATAGTATGTCAGCAGTGGCTTTTGTTTCATGAGGATTTTCAAGGCTATAGTTAGGTGTGCTTCAGATTTCCACTATTTGGTGCCTTGTTTTCTCTGATGCTCACCAGTTATACTGTCATTCTGCTATGAGTCACACCCTTGGTGGTTTCTTATTATACATCTACTCCTGTATCAATTCTTCAGCAAGTGTTGTTCTGTGTTGTACTTGGATCTGTCCACTTCTGATGTATTTTATAATGAATGCCTTGACCTCCTGTGATTAAGCAAATGGAGGAACCATTTTTGACACTGGCCACACTTGCACATTTTTTGGAGGTGAGGTTACTTTTCACTTTTGAATTTGCCAGTTCTACCTACTTAGAATTTACTTTATTACTAGTTTGGTTCATCATGAGCACTGATTGCAGCGCAATTTTGTGGGTCACACTCTGTTTTTGGCACCATCTAGCCAGTTTTGTTTGTTCTCATATCAACTGTTTGGTTCTCCAAGAAACCTTCTCTGAGCTAATCAACATTCGTATGCAGACTGCCCATTTCAGAGAGTTCTGGGACGAGGCCAACAGAAATCGAGACATTCTGGAGGTGGTTCCAGGTGAGACATTCAAACCCAAATCCTGTGCTTCATCCATTGTTGATTGAATTCAGTTGTCTTCAGTATGTTTCTTGAGTGTTAGCCAACGCCATGACTGAGTCTTCCCATTGCTTCTGCAAATGCTAAAGAAACCCAGGATGCCCAGATTTTGTGTAATGGTTTCCCAGATTTTGGGTGGATTGTTATGTATTTATCACTACAGTTGGGAACTGATGAGTCAGTGGGTAGTTGTGGCAGCTCATTACTGCTATTTGCTAAGAAGGTGATGGTCTGACACTTTTTGAGCAACTCTCATGAGGTTATGACTGCACTCATTGTCATGTTACCTTCAAGTTGTGGAGATTTCGCTTCAATTTCATAGATCTGTTAATCATCCATCATCACCACCTAAGATCGAAAGGGCCTAGTTCCTACACTAGAGCTTGATTTGGATTCTCTTCATCACAATTTTCCTAGTGTTACTTTTTTTTGTCTGATTCTGCAGGGAAGCTGCATATTATTGCTTACATAGTCAGTGCCACCAAATGCAGGAATTGCTTCAGAAATCACCAGTCTTTATTTTTGGGCTGTATCCAGCATTGGTCATGCCTAGGTCTCATGTACTGTTTCCTTATTTCTACAAATTGGGTTGCCCTGCAGGATTTGAACGAGCGATCCAAGGATATGCCATTCATGTGCTTTCGATCACCTACCAGCGTCTGCCACGTAGCATTCTTGCAGAGGTGGGTTTGTCTTGACTGTTCTTGACCTTCATAGTGAAAAGGTGATCCATCATCTGGAAAATAGGGAGCTGTTTTTCCTCATGATATTGAGTTCCTTGTTTCTGTTTTGTGCACTTGGTAAGACTTCCTCTAGGCATCATGTCTGTTATAGTAACACAACACCATATGCTTTGCCCATTTGTTCGGAAGTGGCAAAGCTGTTTGGGAGTTTTAGCCATTTTGCTTTTTCAGGGAGAAGAAGCTGAATTGCAGTGTTCATTTGTCACACATGATGCAGTTAGTTGCAGGACTGTTCTGGCAATTGTTGCTAGGTTTACTCATGAGGTTTTTTTGTTGCTGTCTTGCTTTTCCTTTCCTTCCTCAATGAGATTGTTCTATGTTTCTCCTATGACATGGTCATACTCTTTTCATCAACATATACACTATATGTCTACTTTATAACAACCTGGAAGTGAATGCTATTTTTTTTTGAGTCAGACTGTCATGCTGGGCTCACACCATACAACAATGGCATTGCAGGCAATCAATGTTGAAGGGCTGTCCTTGGACAAGTTCCTTGAGTATCACGTTAACAACAATGGTTGGACCCTTGAGAAGGGTGGACAGGTATTGTCAAATAACCACACACCCTTACTCAATTTTGACTGCTTGGTTTACTGCACCAGATCCACTATCCTCATATAAAGTGGAGATATATTTTAAGCGAGAGAAATATTCTGCATCAGATGGCATTTTGAGACCCCACTGAGTATATGATCTAGAGATGAAACAAGGAGGATTGCTAACAACTTGACAAGGAACACAAGCTATCAAGTTGGTCTTCCTGTGGTTGACAATTGGCAGAGGGAATGGCCAAGTGAAAATGAATTCTGTAATGCTGTACTTTGCAGTGTGCACTGTGACAATATTTTTCTTGGGTGGCAGTTGGTGGTATTGCCAGCAAATGAGGACAATCATCCTGTCTTGAGAAAGAGTTCAGCTGACAGCATTCCCCTGGAACATGTTGCAAGACTTTTTCCAGTGTTGGGTTGAATACTTGAGCAGAGTGGATTATGCATGAGCTAGATGAAGATTGTGGGCTACTGAGGATCAGATCTGACTCCCATCATAGACAGTAGATTGTGATGGAGTGCCTGAACAGCACTAATTGTCTGTAGGAGTTATTTCCACAAGCACAGTCACAGAAACATTGTATCTCACTATACTTTCGAAAGTGATTTTTTCTTGCTCAAGGTCTTTTTCTGATGGATTTCCATTTTTATCATGTGATACCCAATGTGCAGAAGGTTTAGGTCATGTTGATCATGTTCAGAACAGGTATATGTCAAAAAAGTTAATGTTGATTGGTTTAACTAGACATTTTCATATGAATGGAAAATAAGATTGTTGGGCCTTACGGTGACAAGTGAAAGTCTTCTTTGCTGTTGTGGAATATGGAGGTTGTGGAAAGAGCTATCTATGAGGTTTTTTTCAGAATTTCAGAATCAAAAGAACCTCTGGTTCCAGGTTCTTGAAAATGTTCAAAGAACGGACAGTTCTGGTGAAAGAACCAGTAAAGGATCAGTGGTTAAGGGTAGGTTTTTGACCTGGTTTCTGAAATTTTTAGAACTATGGTTAACAGTCAGTATTGGTTCTTTGATTTTTGAGGACCCCTGGTCAAGGGTCAGCTGCTTCTAATGGCAGTACTACCAACTAACTTCAGGTTTTAGTGAGTTGTAAATATGAAAGTTGTCAAGAGTAATGGAGGCAAGCACTCAGTGCCGAAGACTGCTTTCAATTTAAACTATGAATTAACCAGTGTTGAGTGGTTATCAGAAACGGAACCTTATATTTGGTGCAGTTCTCAAGGATATATAACAAGGCTCTCACAAAATCAATAAATGTACCGTGGTTTTAAAAAAAACTGAGAACCAATTCTTATAAACTACCATAGTTCTCAAAAATTCTAAGAATGGTCAAATAACCTCGTCAAACTGCTGGTCCTTAGCTGATTATTTCATGAAAACTACCTGTTGTTCAAGACTTTTCAAAAAAAGCCAGAACTAGAGTTTCTTTGATTCTGAAAATTATCAAAAAACCAGAACTTGAGGCACTTTGACTTCCAAATTTAAAAGAAACTGGAACCAGAGGTTATCAAAAGAAATCACACTAACACTGGAACAAACAATATAGGTGTGATGGTGTGCAGGATGGGTAGTGTAAAGTTGGGCATGTGAAAAAGGAATCATGGTACATCCTGGATCTTGAAGTCCAAAATGGCTTAAACTAAATGCATGCAAGTATGGGCAAGGTAATTGACCACCTCCATTGCAATCACTTCTATGTCTCAGCAATTTCTACATGTCAATCAATGGCTGACGATTTTGATAAATTTCCAAACCTTGTCAAATACTCTTTGAATATTAGCATCTTGCTTGTTCTCGCACACAGTTAAATTTCCTTTCATTCCTAGTGTTCCACTTGATTAGGTTAACCCTTTAAACAACTAACAGCTCCAAAGGTGTTTTCCTTGTATTGTTTTCATTGGCAAGTTCAAACAAAATCATGAGAAATGATGGAACCACGTACCCCTGTTAGCTGATTTGATTGCAAAATTAACCTGACTTGTGAGTAAGAAGTTGTCATCCCTATTCTCAAACACCATATTGCTGGAAACATTGAAATATAGTTCTCACCAATGTTTTTCTTGAGAATTTTTTGATGCAGGCAAAGTGGCCATCATCTATAGGAAGATGTAGAAAAAGTGGCAATCATCCTAGGTAAATTTAGCCAGATTATTTAGCCAAATCTGGCTATAAACCAAATATGAAATACAAAATCTTTAATCATCTTTCTATATTTTTGGTTACATACTGAAAACTGAATATAAAAATCTGGTGATTTTTGCTTGTTTTTTTCTTCCCACTTTTGGGGGTTAAAACCCTTCAAAATCACTTCATTTTTTAATTTTTAATTTTTAATTTCACACTTTGGCAAAACTTTGCATGCAAAAAAAAAAAAAAAAAAAAAAAAAACTTTTTTTTAACAACCATTTTTTTTTATTTTTTTTTTCTCTTTTTTTTTTTCTCCACTTATTATATT
>Ga0116229_10012943_pt1 | contig 11909 bp, 10 predicted proteins | sample S1TSphgellanicum_3_FD_87313 | JGI IMG/M metagenome (GOLD analysis project Ga0116229, IMG submission 87313) | Host-associated microbial communities from peat moss isolated from Minnesota, USA - S1T2_Fc - Sphagnum magellanicum MG | ecosystem: Host-associated > Plants > Peat moss > Unclassified... | reverse complement strand
CGTCGTACCTCCACAGCCACGCGCAATCGAGGTGCGCGTGGCCGAAGGCGACGAGCCCGGTGAGGCCGTCGACGGCGCGCGCCGGTTCGGCCGCATCCAGATCGAGATGGGTGTGCGGCGTCTGCTCCGCGCGCGCGTTCATCAACCGCCAGCGCCAGCCGTCGCCGGCGGGAAGACTCGCGATCGGCAGCGAGCGCGTCTCGACGATCAGTTCGAGGTCGCATTCGCCCGGCACGAGGTCGAGCAGCGCGGTCGGATGTTTGCCGTCGAACGCGGCGACGGTGCGACCGTCAACGCGCAAGAGCGCGCCGGTCCGCGTGCGATAGGCGACCTGCATCCGCGCCTGCGGGATCGCGACGCGGGCCGCGAGCGTCACGGTCGCCTCGCCGGCGGCGCGCCGCTCGAGGCGCACGCGCATCAGAACGTCTTCGTCAGCGAGTCGTTGTCGTGCGAACAGTCCTGGGCCGGCGAGGCTTTGCCGACCGACACGTAGCGCAGCGTCAGCACCAGCGGCGTACCGCGTTCGGATGCTGGGCGATCGAGCGAGAAACTGACCGGATACACGACGTCCGCATCGAGCGGCGGCAGCGTCTGCGGGACGAGCAGTTTGTTGTCGCGCAGCAGCTCGACGCGTTGTTGCACGTTCGGGTGTTGCGTGTAGTGACCGACGTTCTGCACGTTGCCGGTCACGACGTAGTGATCGGATGGGCCCCGTTTGGTCACTTTGACGCTGAGGCTGGTGATCGCGATATCCGCAGCCGGGCAGCTCGGCGCGGGTTCGATGTAGGCGACGTACGCGCTCGGAACCGGCGGCAGAAAGAGCATGGGCACGTTCTCACCTGGATGGAGCCGCGTCTCCTTCCGGCGAGGGGCCCGCGATCAGCGCGCGCACGGTCGCTAGGACCTCGGCGGGGCGTTCGCGCGGGATGAAATGCCCGCAGCCGGCAAGCACGCGGACGCGGTATGCGGCGCGAAAGAACGTCTCGCGTCCGGCGGTACTCGACGGCAGCGTCGCGCCGTCGCGTTCGCCCATCAGCACCGCGGTGGGAATCGCGATCGCGGGATGTGCTTCAATTAGCGCGCGATCGGCCGCGTACGCTGCGGAAAATGGCGCGAAGCCCCAGCGGCAGCGGTACGAGTGCAGCACCACATCGACGAAGTCGGGGTTGTCGAACGACGCCGACGTATGCGCGTACTCGGCTTCGTCGAAGGCCCACGACGGCGACCACAGGCGCCAGAGATCACGACAGAATGCGGCACGCGACTCGCGCAGCGCGCGCTCGCCGCGCGGCGTCGCGAAGTACCATTGATACCAATAGGCGCGCAGCTGGTCCGCGTCCATCTCCGTACTCGCGACGTTCGTGGCGTAGCCGTTCGCGAGCGCGGTGATACTACGGATGCGTTCCGGGGCGAGCGCCGCGAGGCTGTAGGCGGCGCGTGCGCCCCAATCGTGACCGATCACGTGGAAACGCGCGATCCCGAGCGCGTCGGCGAGATCGAGCACGTCGCGCGTGATCGCCGCCGTCTCGCCGGTGCGCTCCGCGCCCGGCCGCAATCGGGTGGGGCCGAAACCGCGCACGTACGGCGCGATGGTACGCAAGCCGTCCGCTGCAAGCTCCGGGGCGATGGCATCCCACGTGCGCGCATCGTCGGGGAAACCGTGAAGCATGAAGATCGCATCGCCGTCCGCCGGACCGCGTTCGACGTACGCGCACGACAGCGCGCGCGTCGCGATGCTACTCGCCGTCGAAATAATCCAGCTCCGGTTCCGAGCGCACCAGCAGGCCCGTCTGCTCGACGAGCACTTTTTTCGAATCGGGATAGATGCAGACGTCGCCCGGATCGATGTTCGCAAGCGCCAGGAACAGCACATCTGCGGAGGAGCGGTTCTCGAGCCGGTGCGCGCCGTGCGGCGCCGTCGCGAACGAGACGAGATCGCCGGGCCGCAGCACGCGTTCACCGGCCGGTGTCACCAGCGTCGGCGTTCCCTCGAAGATGATGAACAGCTCTTCTTCGCGCGTATGCCAATGCCGCGGAGCGCCCGATCCGCCGGGCGGTAAACGTTCGACCGCGTAGCCGAGCCGCTCGGCGCCGATCAGTCGCCCCGCATCGGCGAACCTGCCGGTAAACGGTTCGCGCTCCGTGTACCGGCGCAGAACGAGTTCGTCGAGATTGACGATCCGCACGGGCGCATCGGCTTGGCGCGCGTCGAGCATCGCGCCCAGCAACGCGTGCGCGTTGCCGATCGCCGGGGCGCCGTCACCGACGAACAGATGCACGAGATTGCGCTCGCGCAAACGCCGCGCCGAGAGCAGCGCGCGCACCGGATTCGCAAGCTTCTCATCCGGCATCAGCCGCAGCGATCCGGCCGGGTCGCCCCAGAACGCATCGCCGCTAATTCCGATACGGCGCAGCGCATCGAGCAGCACCATCTCGCCGGGCGTTTTGTAACCGTCGAGCACCAGCACGCGCCAACCGTGAATCTCATCGCCATCGCGGACGACGGCATCCGGTGTGCGCGTAAGCGAAGCGGCATCGGGTTCGCTCGCGATCACGCGCGCCCCGAGCGCTGCCGCGAACGCCGCGGAGCCACGTTCGTGATCGCGATTCGTCACGACGATCGTCCTCACGCCCGCCGCTTCGAGCGCGGGTAGCACCGCGGGATCGTCGGTTTCGAGCGGATCGACGGCGAACGCGCCGTGTTCGCCTTCGACGAGATACGAATTGAAGAATACGCCCCGATCCGCTTGCCAGCGTGACCAGAGCGAAATCCCGGGCACGATCGTCCGTTGCACGAGAGCGAGCGTACGCGCCGATACGGCGTCGCGTCAAGGGTGCACGAACGGCTCGCCGAAGCGCCGTAACCAATGACCACGACCATTCGCGACGGATTTATCGGCGCCGTCGGCCGCACGCCGCTCATCGCCCTTCCCAAACTCTCCGCCGCACTCGGCCGCACGATTCTGGGGAAGGCCGAGTTCCTCAATCCGGGCGGCTCGGTCAAAGACCGCGCCGCGCTCGGCATGATCGCCGGCTTCGAGCAACGCGGCGAGCTCGAGCCCGGCGGTACGATCGTCGAAGGGACCGCAGGCAACACCGGCATCGGGATCACGCTCGCGGCGAACGCGCGTGGCTACCGCGCGGTAATCGTGATGCCCGACGATCAAGCGCCCGAGAAATATGCGCTGCTGCGCACGTACGGCGCGGAATTGCATGTCGTCGAAGCCGTCGCCTTCACGAACGATGCCAACTATTATCACGCCGCGCGCCGGCTTGCCGAATCGCGGCCCGGCGCGGTGTGGGCGAACCAATTCGAGAACACCGACAACCGCGACGCCCACGAACGCACCACGGGGCCGGAGATTTCCGCACAAGCCGGGCCGCGCATCGATGCCTTCGTCGCCGCGGCGGGGACCGGCGGCACGATCGCGGGCGTCGGCCGCGCGCTCAAAGCAAGCGATCCGTCGACGCGCGTCGTGCTCGCCGACCCCGGCGGCTCCGGGCTTTACGCCTACATCAAAACCGGCACGATCGCTACCGAGGGCGATTCTGTAGCGGAAGGCATCGGGATCAAACGTATCACGGCAAATTTCGCGAGCGCGCCGATCGACGACGCGGTCCGCGTCGACGACGCGGCCATGGTCGCGATGGCGCACTGGCTGGTGCGCGAAGAGGGACTCTTCCTCGGCGGCTCCGCCGCACTCAACGTCGTCGCCGCCGCGCGCGTCGCGAAAACATTGCCGCCCCAAAGCGTCGTCGTCACGATCCTCTGCGACGGCGGCGACCGCTACCGCTCGCGCCTCTACGACGCGGCGTGGCTAACGGAAAACGGACTCACGGTCGAGCCCAATGCGCTCGCGCTGATTTGAGGTTCCCGACGACCTGAGCCCTATATGTCATCCGAGCCCTGTATGTGTCATCCGAGCCCTCTATGTGTCATCCGAGCCCTGTATGTGTCATCCGAGCCCTGTATGTGTCATCCTGAGGCCTGTATGTCATCCTGAGCCTGTCGAAGGATGGGCCTGGCAGTCAAGTGGCGCACTACGCCGCGATCGTGGCCGCGGCTGGCGAATGCATCGCACGCTCATCCTTCGACAGGCTCAGGATGACATGGTAGCGGATCAGGATGGACGAGACGCTGCAGGGTCGCTTTCGACGAAATGGCGCGCGAAGAGTGCGGTGAGGTCTGCGAGGCTGACGGGCTTGGCGAGGTAGTCGTCCATCCCGGCGGCCAGGCACGCGTCGCGATCTTCCTCGCGCGCGTTGGCGGTCATCGCAACGATGCGCACGTGGCCGCCCGTGGCGGCCTCGCGTTCGCGAATCCGCACCGTCGCCTCGAAGCCGTCCATCACCGGCATATGGCAGTCCATCAAGACGAGATCGAAGTTCTCTGAGGCGAGCACCGCGACCGCATCGTGGCCGTTGTCGACGGCGGTGGCAGTGAAACCGAGTTTGCTGAGTTGCTTGAGCGCGAGGCGCTGGTTGACCGCGTTGTCTTCGACGAGCAGCACGCGTTCGGACCGCGGCGCGCCCGCGGGAACCGCCGGTTCGGGGGCCGCTTTCTCGACGCGGCCTTGGAGCGCCGCGAGCAGCGCGTCGAAGAGCGACGACTGCACGACCGGCTCGACGATCGTATGCACGTAGCCCGCTTCACGCGCGCGCGCGATCAGAAAGCGGTCCTCCGCGGGCAGCACGAGCACGAGCGGCGTGTGCGCGATGCGCGGATCGCCGAGCAACGCGCGGATGAACGCGATCGCCTCGACCCCCGCGGGCCGCACGCTCACGACCGCGACGTCGAACGGCTCACCCGCTTCGGCCGCGCGCACCAGCCGGTCGCGACCTTCGATCGCGCTGCGCGCCGTCGCCGCGCGCAACTTCCACGCATCGAGCGAACGCGTGTAGGCGTCGGTGCTGCCGGCGTCGTCGCAAATGAGGAGCGTGCGCGCCCCTTCGATCTCGCCGGTACGCAAGACGTGCTTGGGCGGATCGACGCTGCTGCGAAACGGCAGCGAGAACCAAAACGTCGATCCGGCGCCGAACCGGCTCTCGACCCCGATCTTCCCACCCATCAGCTCGACGAGCGCTTTCGAAATCGTGAGGCCGAGACCGGTACCGCCAAAGCGGCGCGTCGTCGATGCGTCGGCCTGGCGGAACGGTTCGAAGAGCGTCGGAAGCATCTCGGGGGCAACGCCGATCCCGGTGTCTTTCACGGAGAAACGGATGCGGACGTCGTCGCCGTCCGCGAGGGCCGGATCGGGCTCGGCGTAGACCACCACGCTGCCCGACTCGGTAAATTTCACCGCGTTGCCGACCAGGTTGATGAGCACCTGACGGAAGCGCAACGCATCGCCCCGGACGACCGGCGGTAACGCCGGATCGACGAACGTCATCAGCGCGACGTTTTTCGTCTGCGCTTGCAGCGTGAGGATCGCGCAGACGGCCTCGACCGTCGGGGCGATCTCGAAGTCGATCTCTTCCATTTCGAGCCGGCCGGCTTCGATCTTCGAGAAATCGAGGATATCGTTGACGACGCCAAGCAGCGCGAGAGCCGAACTGCGCATCGCTTCGGCGTACTCGCGCTGCTCGCCGTCGAGCGGCGTCTGCAAGAGCAATTCGCTCATGCCGATCACGCCGCTCATCGGGGTGCGGATTTCATGACTGAGCGTCGCGACGAACTCCGACTTGAGCCGCGAGGCTTCTTTCGCGGCGTCGAGCGCGACGCGCAACACGCGCTGCCCTTCGCCCAGGCGCGTTGCCATCTCGTGAAAGGCCTCGTCGAGTTCCGAGATCTCGTCGTTTCCGGCGACGCGCTCGGAGACGATGACGCCTTGCGCGAAGAGCCGCGCATGTTCGCGAACGTCCTGGATGCGGTCGGTGAACGAGCCCACGAGCAGCGCGCCCGAGACGACCGTGAAGACGACGCCGAAGATGAACCCGGCCGCCAGCAGCCCCGTATACCGAGCGCGTAGCGTGGAGTTCGCCTCGCGCGAGCGCGCCAGATCGGCTTGGATTTCGGCGGTGAATGCCAGCAGTTCCGAGCGTGCGGTAAGGAACTCGCGGCGCGCGCCGCCCGAGGCAAGGTCCCGCGCCGCGCTCTCGCCGTGACCGGCTTGCACGAGCGCAAAGTCGCGCGCGTCGTTTGCGAACATGGTGGACGCGGTCATCGCGATGCGGAGGACCTGTGCACGCCGCACCGGATCGAGCGCTTGATCGCGCCCGAGGACGCCGATATTCGTACGCGCGGTGGCGACCGCATGCCGGTATTCGTCCCGGGATTCCGCCCGCGGCACGCTGGCATAACTCTGCAGCGCCGTTTGCGCCTCGAGCACGCTCACCACCACCCGGCCCGCATCGACGAGCGACGTGAACGCCTGCCGGCCGACGGCGGCCTGCGTCCGCGCCTGCGACTGCACGATGAGGGCAAGCGCGAAGAAGAGCGCCAGCAACAATAGCGGGGGCGCCACGAGCACGAGCACCCGCTCGCGAATTCGGAGGTTCAGGCCTGCCTCTCCATACGAAGAGTGTTCGGCCTGAACCGGCCTATACCGTCCCTACACCGTCAGCTTGAACTGGTCGTTGGCGGCGCTGCAGTCCTCGGGCCCGGGGATCGCATAGGTATGTTGCAAGAGATTAAACGTGAGACGCGTGGTATGAGCCGCCGCGCCGTGCGAGCGCGTGAACGTGTAGGCTACGGTCTGCTTCTGGCCGGGGCGGAGCGGCTGCAAGCCCTTCTGATCGACATGATCGCCGTTCTGCATCACCTCGACCGACTGCAAGAGGTTCGACGGCTGACCTTTGGTGCCGACGTTCTGGACGGTGATGGCGACGACGTACGTGTTGATGTCGCCGTTCGATGTGTGCGATTGGACGACGGCCCCGGTAATCGCCGGATCCGGTCCTGAACACGACGAGGACGTAGCAATGAGCGGAGCAGCTAGCGCGATCGGAAGCAGCAGGGGAGCAAGCATGGAGACCTCCAGAGCGGACGAGAATACCAAGCCCTTACCCAAATGCGCAAGATCCCGTGTCATCCTGAGCCGCCACCGTGTCATCCTGAGCCGCCACCGTGTCATCCTGAGGCTCTCGAAGGATGGGCGTGAGACAACCGTGACCGGCATGCCCATCCTTCGAGAGCCTCAGGATGACATGAACCTCCAACGATGACATGAACCTCCAACGAAAATTGTTGCAGCGTCGCTCGTGGCGAGATTACGTGCCGATCAACTCCCGCAGCGCGTGTTGGAACACTTTGGGCGCTTTGCCCTGGAAGAGCACGCTTTCGTTGCCGCCGATCTGCTTGCGCAGTTCGATCAGCTCGTCGCGCAGCGCGGCGGCCTTCTCGAATTCGAGATTCGCGGCGGCCTCGCGCATTTTGCGCTCGACGTCGTTCGCCATCGCCATCGCAACGTCGCGCGGGATCTTCTCCGAACGCAGGGCTTCGAGACCGCCGTCGATCGGTTTGCCGACGAGCGCGAGGATGTCGCGGACTTCCTTGCGGATCGAGGTCGGCTCGATGCCGTGTTCGAGGTTGTACGCGACTTGGCGCTCGCGGCGGCGGCGCGTCTCGCCCAGCGCTCGCGCCATCGATTCGGTGACGACGTCGGCGTACATGATCACTTTGCCCTCGACGTTGCGCGCCGCGCGCCCGATCGTCTGAATTAGCGACGTCCCCGAGCGCAAGTAGCCTTCTTTATCCGCATCAAGGATGCCGACGAGCGAGACTTCGGGTAAGTCGAGGCCTTCGCGCAAGAGATTGATGCCGACGAGCACGTCGAATTCGCCCTTGCGCAGATCGCGCAGGATCGCGATCCGCTCGAGCGTTTCGACCTCGCTGTGCAGGTAGCGCACCTTGATCCCGTTCTCGAGCAGATAGTCGGTGAGGTCTTCCGCCATCTTCTTCGTGAGCGTGGTGACCAGGACACGTTCGTCTTTTTCGGTGCGCTTGCGGATCTCGTCCATCAAGTCGTCGACTTGGTGGCGCGTCGGACGCACCTCGACTTCCGGATCGACCAGGCCGGTCGGCCGGATGATCATCTCGACGACTTGCGCGGAGCGGCTCATCTCGAACGTCGCCGGCGTTGCGGAAACATAGACGACTTGCTTGATGTGCTTCTCGAATTCATCGAAGGTCAGCGGGCGGTTGTCGAGCGCCGACGGCAGCCGAAACCCATGTTCCACCAGAGAAAGTTTGCGCGAGCGGTCGCCGCCGAACATCCCGTGGACCTGTGGGATCGAGACGTGCGACTCATCGATGAACATCATCCAGTCGTCGGGGAAGAAGTCCAAGAGACACCACGGCGTGGACCCCGGTTCGCGTCCGGCCAGGTGGCGCGAGTAGTTCTCCACGCCGTTGCAATAGCCGACTTCGCGCAGCATGTCGAGATCGTAGCGCGTGCGCTGTTCGAGCCGCTGCGCTTCGAGCAACTTGCCGTTGTCCTTGAAGTATTTCAGACGGTCTTCGAGTTCTTCTTCGATCGCCACCACCGCGCGGCGCAATTTTTCGTCCGGCGTGATGTAGTGCTTGGCCGGAAAGATCTTCAGTTCGTCTTTCGACTCAACGTATTCACCCGTCAGCTGGTTAATGACGTTGATCGCCTCGACTTCGTCGCCGAAGAATTCGATGCGATGCACGAGTTCTTCATCGACACCGACGAACTCGAGCGTATCACCGCGCACACGGAACGTTCCGCGAACCAGGTTGAGGTCGTTGCGGCGGTACTGCATGCCGATCAGTTTGCGCAGGAAATCGTCGCGATCGATCGTCTCGCCGATCTTGATATCGGCGGCCATCTCCATGTAGTCGGCCGGCGAGCCCAACCCGTAAATGCACGACACCGACGCCACGATCAGCGTGTCGCGCCGCGTGAGGAGCGACTGGGTCGCCGAGTGACGCAAGCGCTCGATCTCGTCGTTGATCGAGGAGTCCTTGGCGATGTAGGTGTCGGTGTGCGCGATGTACGCTTCGGGCTGATAGTAATCGAAGTACGAGACGAAATACTCGACGGCGTTGTTGGGGAAAAACTCGCGGAATTCGGCGCACAGCTGCGCCGCGAGCGTTTTATTGTGGCATAGCACGAGCGTCGGCTTCTGGACGAGTTCGATCACCCGCGCCATCGCCATCGTCTTCCCGCTCCCGGTCACCCCGAGCAGCGTCTGGGCATGGTCGCCCCGCAGCACCCCCTCCGCCAGAGAATCGGTCGCTTTTGGTTGATCACCGGCCAGTGAATAGGGAGAAACCAGCTCAAATCCAGCCATGTATCGTCGTAAGACCCCCTTCAGCCCGGTTCCGATTCACGCATCACGTGTGTCGGGAATGACACTCGATGAGCCGGTGGGGCGGGTTCATAATCAAGTATGGAGGGCCTTTCCGGCCGGCGTGGTGGAGTTTGGCAACCATTGCCGAAGCCCAATCCTGTCCGGACGGCGGCGCCCGCGCTGCCTCTGGAGGCCTCGGGGCGGCTTGCCCTGGGGGGCACCCGGAGACCCGAATGATCCAGCAGCCGCTCCTGTTCAGCGGGACCAGCAATCGCGAGCTGGCCGAGAAGATCGCAAAACGGATGCAGACGCGCGTTGGAAACGCGCTGGTGGACCGCTTCAAGAACGAAGAGTGCCGGATCGAAATCCGCGAGAACGTGCGCGGCGCGGAAGTCTTCGTGCTCCAATCGATTTGCAACTCGGCGAGCGGGTCGGTCAACGATTCGCTCATGGAGTTGCTGCTGATGATCGACGCGCTGCGGCGCGCATCGGCGAATCGCATCACCGCCGTCGTTCCGTACTACGGCTACGCAAAGCAAGACAAGAAAACCAAAGGCCGCGAACCGATCTCGGCCAAGCTCGTCGCGAACATGCTCGAGACGGCCGGCGCCGAGCGCCTGGTCACGCTCGACCTGCACGCGGCGCAAATTCAGGGCTTCTTCAACATCCCGGTCGACAACCTGACCGCGGCGCCGACGCTCTGCAACTATCTCAAGAAGATGAACCTCGAAGGCGAGGGGATCGTCGTCGTCTCACCGGACGCCGGCGGTGTACCGCGCGCGGAGAATTTCGCCAAGCGGCTCAAGTCATCGCTCGCCGTCATCATCAAACGGCGACCGGAACCGGACGTCTCCGAAGTGACGCACATCGTCGGTGAAGTCGAGGGCAAGATCGCGGTCGTTGTGGACGACATGATCTCGACCGGCGGCACACTCGTCAAAGCGGCCGAGGCATTGATCAAGCGCGGCGCCACCGACGTCTACACGCTCGCGACGCACGGCATCTTCGCCGGCGACGCGGTCCGTCAATTCGAGAGTTCGGCGATCAGCAAGGTCATCGTGACCGACACGATCCCGCTCTCCGGCGACATCGGCCCGGGCTCGCGGATCGTTCAAGAATCGATCGCGCAGACGCTGGCCGACGCCATCAAACGTATCACCTCAAACCGGTCGGTCTCGGAGCTCTTCGCTCCGGGCGAAGAACCACCGGAACCACCACTCGACCCCGACCCGGCAAACGAGAGCCCCGACGTTCTCGCCGCTGCGGCCGTTTAGGAGAATCATGGCTAAGAAATCCACCGCCGATACCGGCGCGACGCTCGTCATCGAGACGCGCAGCGCCGTCGGCACCACCGGTGCGCGCGCCGCGCGCCGCGAGGGCAAGATCCCCGGCGTCCTCTACGGACACGGCGATTCGCAGGCGATCCAAATCGACGCGAAGCGGTTTTCCGATCTCTTGCACGGCGCGAGTCGCGGCAAGGTCGTCCCGGCGACGGTCGACGGCAAATCGGACTCCGTCTTCCTGCGCGGGATCGAGCGCGACCCGATCTCGCATCACCCGATCTCGGCCGACTTCCAGCGCATCACCAAGGGTGAGGCGATCTACGCGACGATCACCGTGCACACGACCGGCATCCCCCCCGGCGTACGCGATTCGGGCGGCGTGTTGGAACTGCTCTCGCACACGATCGAGGTCAAAGGGCCGTCGGACAGCATCCCGGACGGGATCACCGTCGACGTCGGCTCGCTCAACGTCCACGATCACATCAGCGCTGGCGATGTGAAACTGCCCGCCGGCTTCACGCTCGTCACGACGCCGGACACGGTCCTCGTCTCGATCGGCGCGTCGCGCACCGCGGCGCAAGCCGAAGCCGATCAAGCCGGCCCGACACCGGCCGCCGAACCCGCGGTCGTGGGCGAAAAGCCGGCCGACACCGCCTCCTAACCCGGTCGCGCGATGCGCATCATCGCCGGCCTGGGCAACCCAGGCCGGCAATACGAACGCACGCGCCACAACATCGGCTTCATCGTCGTCGACGAACTGGCGAAACGCTGGTCCGTCGACGAACCGGTGCAACGCGGGTCTGGCGATGGCTGGAAAAAGGAACGTGGCGCGCGGACGCTCTTTTGCCGCGCGCGTGACGTGCTGCTCGTGCAACCGCAAACGTTCATGAACGACAGCGGCACACCGCTCTTGTCGCTGGCGACGTTCTATAAAGTGCCGCCGCAGCAGATGCTCGTCGTCGTCGACGATCTCGATCGTCCGTTCGGTAAACTGCGCATGCGCGTCAGCGGCAGCTCGGGCGGCCAGAACGGCCTCAAATCGATCATCGAGAATCTGGGTGAGGACTTCCCGCGCCTGCGCGTGGGCATCGGCCGCGACGGCAACACCGAAGCCATCAGCCGCGTCCTCGGCCGCTTCTCCCCGGACGAAGAAGCGCAGCTGGGCCCGATCGTGGACGCCTGCATTCAGGGAATAACGCTCTGGACGGAGCGTACGCCGATCGACGCAATCAACTTCGTCAATTCCTGGAAGCCGGCCACCCTGTCATCCTGAGGCTCTCGGGCCACTCTGTCATCCTGAGGCTCTCGGGCCACTCTGTCATCCTGAGGCTCTCGGGCCACTCTGTCATCCTGAGGCTCTCGGGCCACTCT
>Ga0116229_10012941_pt1 | contig 11909 bp, 7 predicted proteins | sample S1TSphgellanicum_3_FD_87313 | JGI IMG/M metagenome (GOLD analysis project Ga0116229, IMG submission 87313) | Host-associated microbial communities from peat moss isolated from Minnesota, USA - S1T2_Fc - Sphagnum magellanicum MG | ecosystem: Host-associated > Plants > Peat moss > Unclassified... | reverse complement strand
TAAACTGTTTCATAACACTAAGCATAATAACTTTATTATTTTATATATTCATTATATGCCAAAAAATTCAGAATTAAAAAATCAAGTGCTGAAGTTAAGATTTAAAATTTAATTAATTATTCGACAGTCTGATGCCAAAATGGTGACGTAGCACAGTATGATGATGAATTATCATTTGCAAATGTTCACATAGTAACCACAGCCAAAATAATTGTGATTGAAAGCAATGGTGACATGTGTATTGAAAAGGGCCTGTATTTGGCTACAGGGTTATTGTCAAGAGAATTACAATTGACTATATAAATCACCAACAAGAGGTCTAATTATACTTTCAATCTTTTACCAAGCAAAATGGAACACAAGAATGCAAGAAAAATGGTAATATATTAAAGTTATCCATACAGTCACACCCACTTAAGCCCCCTGGCCCATCCCCTAACTGATTTTCACCCTCTAAAATTAGTTTTCCGTAAAACTCCGCAGGATTGGGGATGGAATTTGAAAAGTGGGGATGCTAGCCCAAAGATAAGGGATGGGATTAGTTTTTTTTTCTTTTAAACAATTTAAAAGCTGGGGCAGATTTGGGGTTATGTTGGGCAGTTATTTCTAATTTTTTTGAAATTTTCGGGCAGGTTCGGGCAGGTTCGAGCAGGTTTTTAGAAAAATATTTTCACACTTTTCCATTTTGGGCAAATTTTGCGCAGCTCTTCAGGTGAATTTTTTCAATTTTGTTTTGTTTCAGGCAGACTCAGGGGAGGTTTTTGGCCTTCACACTTTGGTGTTCCAAGCATATTTAGAGGCTTTTTCGGAAGCATGACTCTCCTACTCTTTTGGGTTTGGATGCCATAATTTAGGAGGGCATCTTTCAAGGGTTTCCTTGAAAGGTTTTAGGGGCACATTGAAGGGATCCTTATGGATTTTTTTTAAAAAAACTTTAAGCACAAATCACCCATGTCATTTGTGAGAAATGATCTTTGAAACTCAAAGATGGAGATTAACTCCTTTACTATCAAACCACACCACTTGTTTTGTTGTAACAACATAGTTGTGTGCATTTTATTTACCTTGCTCCATTTAAAACATTACACAAAACATCATTGTTGATATTTGATATTTTGTTAAGATTTTGTTTAAAGGACAAGATAAAAATTCAATCTTAAAGTTCTTTCAATAATGTACACAATTTTTTATTTTTCTTTAGAAATATAAATTGATTTGAAAAGAAAAATACTTGATTTTCATTATTGAATACCATTTCAATTATCATTCCTTGGAAAAAATAAATTCAACCACATGATTTATAAATGGATGATATAATAATAAATAAAAACATATTTTTCATATCTTAAACCATCATTTGATTTCAAGAATAATATTATACCATTTTATATATACATCATAATTTTACCAATAGAATTTAATTTGGATGTGTGATATATAATTTATTCACATACAATATTTAAAAGTGGATTAGAAACAAATTATTATAGAAATATAGTGAAAGCTCTTATATTAGCCATATTATTTCTAATGTAATCAATTAATCTATATAATCAGTTTTAATTTTTCAATAGTAATTAATTCCATACAATTAATTGATTTTATGGAATTGTACATTTTATTACATTTACACATATAATATCTTAAGTTTTATTTCAAATTATGATAAATTTCGAATGTAAAAATAATATATTTTCACATCTCAAATCTCTATTTGATTTTTAAATTACATTATAAATTTTTCAATGTATGATATATAATCTATTCACTATATAAAGTTTATTAATGGATCATGAATTACTCCTACTACCTATTACCTAGCCTATTTAATAGATTAATTGCATAGTCTACTTAATTAATTGATTACACCCACTACTTAAACCCTACCTACTTAACAAATAAGTTACATATCCTATTTTATTAAATAATTAATAAAAAATATTATCACATATCAACATGATAAAATACCTATTATTTAGCCCACATACATATTACCTACTATTTACTACCTTACAACTTATCAATTGATTAATTGTCTAGCTAATTAATTAATTAAATATGACATTATTTCATTCAACACAATAAAGTACCTACTACTAATGAATATATTTACATACTACCTAATTAATTAACTAATTTTTAAAAATGGCATATCAACATGATAAAATCCTTACTACTTAGCCACACACTTATTACTCAATACCTAATTTTATTTATTACTCGTTACATACTACCATTTATTTACATGACTAGTTGAAAAAATAATTATGTTTTCATCTATTGTTGGATGCCCTAAGAAATGGATGAAGGTGTAATCACATTAACATTTACCATAGCAAGTGTAATTAGTGTTTGGTTTTGTGTATTTAACATTTTTAAGAAAAATAAATAACTCCAAATTGATTTTTTTTTACATAATGTTATTTTTAATGTATTGGTATATACATTTTGAAAGTTTGAAATTAATCTAATGAATAAAAAATATCCAAAAATTGTTTGAAAACATTGTAATTAGTGTTTTTAAGCAATAGAAAGACTTGTAAATGGACTTGATTTTTTTTTTAAATGACATTTTTTAACAATTTTTTAATGTAACCCATAACATAATTTAATGTGATGAAAAATTTCAAGATTTTTCAAGTTTTTGTTTAAAACTTTATTATTCAAGCCCATGGAAGAAATCTTTCTAAAACTAACTTCTATTTACTTCTTTTAAATGGTCAAAACTCTCATGTTACATTAAAGGTTCTACACAAGGCAAGGAATGTGGTCTTGGATTTGATTACTTTACCATCTCACATGAGCCATGCCTTACAACCACTTGATGTTGCTTGCTTTAGACCTTTCAAAATCACTCTTAGGGCTTATAAGGATGTTTAAACTTTGGTTAACAAAGTTAAAGGGGTTGGAAAGCAAGACCTATCTTAATGGGTGTTTGTAGTTTTCAAAAAAATATTGACAATCTCAAACATATGTAAAAGTTTTAAGACTACTATGATTTGGCTTTTAAGCCTAACTACAATGGAATGCAAGATGCAATCTAACATGCAATTTATGGAAACAATAGTGCCTACACATGAAGTTATAGATTTCCAAATTGAAGAACTACTAGGTGAATGCATTAATAACCTTCAACCCAATGTTTGCCATCTTAATATGTGCAAATTGATGGATAATGCATTACACTTGAACAAGAAAGCACAACTGATGTGGGTCAATGTGATGGCCCAATGAGTTCCCAAACCATGGGTTTCCATGATGAACTTGCAAGCTTGTCAACCTAAGGGCATGACTTGCAAGAAGGTGCCATTAATGTTGGTTAATATGATGATCTAGGAAGTTCTCAAACAATGAGTCTCGGTAATGATCCTATAAACTCAAAAGCCTCGGGGCATGATCTTATGTCTCAACGCATAATGGTCCTAGCAATCCTAAAATGATGGGTCTTGCCAATTATGCAACAATGGGTTCAACATTAGTTGTGCAACAATGGGTTTTAACTATAATCTTGCAATTATGATGATTGTTGCCACAATGGGTTCAACCGCTGGTTGTGTAGTAATGATGGTTACATCAATTGATTCCAACACCATTCACATGGCAATGATTATAGTGGTGATGGGTTTTCGTAATGTTGCAACAATGGGTCCTAATAGTGCCATAAATTGTTTCCTAGTTTTGTTTAAGCTTTTACCTAGGTGTCTTCATCAATTTGTGCAAAAGTCATTCATAATTTTTCAAAATCTATAATGATCACTACATTTGTGCACTTGAACAGAAATTAACATGGAAGCAAATAAGAACTAGAAAGAGGGAACATCAAAAGGAATTAGTTGTGTCAAAAGAAAAAAAAAGTTGTAGAGAAAACATAAAGAAAACTTTTGAAACACCAAAGGTCAATGAAAGAGCCTAGAAGAAAACCTTTGATAATGGTCTACCGAACATTGTGTTGAGTAAGGTGAAGCACTACATGCTCAATCTATGTTAATCTACCTCTATATGCCAATGCCTATTGAGCCCCATTCCATGGGATTATTCCTCAATGTTGTAAGTATAATATGATGCAAACAATTGCAAGATGAAGTTGTTAAGGGTAGAAATCCTTAGGCTAATTAATACCATGGGGACAAAAAACTAGTTGGTTATTATTGGTAGACTTACCATCCTAAACCAAAGGATGAAGCTAATGGGGTTAGTTAATTGAGCGGTTGGCATTAATCTACCAATCATCTAGTAGATTTTAAAGAAGGATTAAGATAAGGATCACCTATTTTCATGGGAAGGATATGGGCCTTGTGTGGTTTTAAGAAGAACGGGGATTAAAAGGATGGAAGGACGATTGTGGATCATTCCATTGTATTATAGTTTGTAACTTTTGTATGAGATGACTTTATTGTGAAAAAGGTGTGTATAACATCAGGGAGAGGAGAGTATGGAATCAAGTTGTATTTTGATTCATGCAATGGAAAATGGTTGACATATTCCCAGTTATCTTATTGGTGTTTAGTTGCATTAAAATATGATAAAGTTTTAGGGAAGGTAGTTCATATTATAATTATCTAGAGTTTTGTTGTATTTACACAGTCGTTCTATGTTTCTTTTTTTAAATGATAAGATATGTATTCTTTGTTTAGCTTTTGGAGTTAGATTCATTTTGTTGCCATAGGACAATAGTTGCTTGTAAACTGTAATAAAAATGAAGTAGGGTTGAAAATTGAAATCTACATGGTAAAAGATGTTACAAATGGTTGTAGCCACAAACGATATGCAAGTGTTGCAAATGGTAGGAGACAACCATAGAAGGGTTGTAATCAATGCAAATAATAAAAGATAACCATAGAGGTTCTACATGCATTGTGAATGGGAGATAATAGATGCTAAAAACTTGTAGTCCCACTAAACTGGATTATCCATTTTTGAAAATACTTTAGAAGGTCTAAAAGGTAGCTACTTTCCAACCCCTTTTATCTTGTTCTTAAAACACATATTTAATTTTAATTTAAGAATAAAATTTTAATTTAGGACTTTATACAACTTGTTGGATGGAATGAACTCCACTTAGTGGCCACTAGACTTAACAAATTAATGATCATTTTTTACATGAATGTCATATTATAAATTTTTCAATTACATTATTTCCAAATAAAAACAAATTTGTAACCGACATTTCCAAAAAGATCCATGTACATAATATGTTTAAAACATTTATATCAAATCTAAAACAAGATTATGAATTTTCATGACTAATTGAGAGCCAAATGCTAGTGCTCCCATCTAACATCAAGAAACATAACCCTTTGAATTTGAAACAAGGAGAAAGGCCAAATTGATGAAACTACAACATCATATTGTCACACAAATTTTACTAACACTTTTCAAATATATATATACCATATATATATATATAAATGAACGCCTGATGGCCACCAAATGAAACATAAAAAATTGTAAGCTATTAGAACCAAATGACACAACTCCCATTTAAATGAAAAAAAGGAGCTCAATGTTTTAAATCTAATACATTGACAACATGCTAAATTTGTAGCAATGACAACTTGATCCATCCATGTTAATCATATAATAACAAATCTATTATGTTTCAAATTTCATATATAATTAAAATAATATTTATCTTGGTGCCTAACAAGTGATAATACATAGTAGATTATCAAATAAGAAAATCACAAATAAATGTTCCCAATAAACAAAAATAAAAATTATTATTTTTGAAATACAAACAAGTCACAACATACCAATAACAACAATGTCTATGCATGCAATTTTATTATTCATGTTATAAAACATCCATTATTTTTGGGGCTTTACATACAATGTAGGAAAGTTGATGGTTAGTGGCCACTAGAGATTATGGATCAAGTGGAACAAAATAGATTATTAATTATTACTCTTCAAGAATCATGTACATGGATAAATTTTGGCAAAAAAATATTCTTATTAAACCATACAACACAAAAATTGCAAATTTTTTTTTGAAATGACAATCCAATCTATACAATGATACAAATGACATCAAAAAATTACAAATATAATTTAATCAATGTCACCAACATCCTTTATAAATTGGTTGAGGCATTAACAACATGGAGATTAACTTTAGCCCTACTAACATAAGTAGCAAGAATATTAATTTGACTTTTTTTCATTGTATTTTTCTGAGTAGGAAAAGAAAAAAGAATAGTTGAAATATCAAACCATTGTTTTGGATTTGCTAAATTACATTTCCATTTCCCATTCCAATAATCTTCATACAGATGTCGTTCATCCAAATTTGATCCTTCCTTCACAAGAACCCACCATTGAACTCTCAACATTTTAAAATATTCTCTATCTTCATCCTTGATAACATCACCCTTCGTTCTTTTCGTCCAAAATGGAACAAGATCAGGATCATGTGATCTCACAACCACAAAACCCCCAACATTAAGATCCTTAAATGGCATGTATGTAATTAAAGGTTTCACATTCTTTGGCCCACAATAAGGAACTCAAATTGGATCTTTTGGATCAACAACGTCCATCATGGTTGACAATGAAACCCTAACATAATTAGACCCCCAATTGCTTGAAGGCTAAGACCTTTCCAAAAAAGTTGTACTTTGAAGCGATAATGGTCTTGACAAATGCAACAAAATATCTTCCTAGTACCTCACATATGGCTTCATTTTCATTTCATATGTGGAACTTTGTGTAAGCCCACCTTCCAAAAATCCACATATTTCGATAGTTTAGAACTTATAAACTTTTCTCTCTCCCTTGACTTCCATGCATCATTGCCCTCAATTAAGTGGCATAGAACAAGGCTTGGAACTCCAATAGGCAATTTTGGTGAACTATTTGGATTAGTTTTCCATAATCTAATCGAAGACCCATTTATCGGACTTTAGACATGATCTGTGGGGGAAATTTTATATTGCATCACTAGCCAACCTATTGAATCAATAGAAAATCTAAATAAATGAATATTAGTATGCTTTACCAATGTTTCAGGGCCATCTTTCAAACAACCTAAGACCCAATATTTAAAATTAAAAACCTCCTGAATCAGTTGAAGAATGAATGGTCTCTCCTATGAGATCATGAAAGTTCTCAGCAAATTTGCTAAAATGTAACTGTTTTCCTCCCTCAACTTTTTTGACAAATAGCCAAAGTAACCATCTATATCCTCATGTGTATGGCCAACTACAAGAAATCCCAATTTGACCTCCTCAAACACATCCTTCACTATTAATAATGATAGAAACGCTAACAAACATTGATTTTTATTATCTTTAATACAATTATCCATTTGAAGCAACTAGTTTTTTGGCAAAGGTTTTGAACCCAAAATTTGATCTAAGGTGTGTAATTTACATATGCAACATGGTTTCCCTTGCAACATATGTGCAAAGAATCAATTTTGTGGGGGGTGTTCAAACAATACTTTCGATTCTGAAATTTGGGTCACCTCCAAAGTCTGCAAGAGCCACAATAAAGACCCAATTGTGAAATTGGGATTGTTTGGCCACAATTCGTTAGAATATTGTGTATATTTCTCATCCCATGACCATGCACTGTCATATTCGTAAGTGTAATGGGCAATTGTCCAAACCTAAAAATCATTTTATTGCACACTTGCAACCTTGGAAATGCAATTTTTGCATGGTCCATCTTGTCATCAATAATGCATAAGAACTCATCTTTTGATCACACTAACTCTATCCTCCAAGTATGGTGTAAGTTTCTACATGACTTTTAATGCAAAATATGTTTTCTTAACTTCGCCTCATACTTTAGAGCCTCATTACTATTCTTTCCCAATTTGGATATGAAATCCTACAGGGATTCACAAACAATGCATTTCCTAAACACAGACCCTTGCTTTCGCACATGTCGTGTGATATGGTGTTTTTTCCTCAACCTATTCATAGCAGATTGAGAAATACCTCCAATTCTTAATTCCTTACTTATTTGCCAACCTATAAATACTATATATATATATATAAAGCTCTCCACGATAGATGTATGTCACAAAATATACATTCAAAATCCATTTCAGTTTTTCAAAAACTAGTTTTTCATGAGGAACATTTGGTGGCCACTAGGCGTTTGTCACCAGATAGAAACAAAAAATGTTAGTTGTTCCATACAATTCACCTAATCATTGTGTTCTTGAAGAATCTTCCATGTTTCAGGTAAAAGATGTTACACATCTTGTCTACCATTTCTAATCCCTTTCATTTTATGTAGCATGGTATCTACAAACAAGTTAATCAATGATTGAACATTAGAGTTTGCTTGCTGGGTTGACATATGTAATTTATGTGTACCTTTGTTTCCATGTGGTAGAAACTGACAACCTCATTTGTTATCTGATTTGTACAACATATATGTCGACCTGAAAAGACCAATGATTTAGTACCAAGCATTTTTGTAAATGTCCAAACCTTGATTAATGATATTTTTTTGTCACCTTCCATCTCCCTTCATATGTAACCTTCTTGGAATATTTAAACCATATGTTTTACGGTCTTCAAAGGACAAACTCCAAAACTTTTGTTTCAACAACAAGGTTTTTTTATGCGAAAAATGTTGACAACAATTCATCGCACAACATTTTGCAGCACCCACATTATGCACTGAATCCTCTAGTTTAACACTTTCCCAATTTTAGAAATGGAACCCTCAAAGTTAGCTACATTTCGCTTCCTCTTATGGAATGATTTTTTTTTCTTTACACCAACTACTCCCACATCATCAACATCTAGTATGTGGGTTTCATTAAATGTTATGAAATACTCTTTAAAAGGGTACCCATCAAGAATTGTTTGACCCAACAACCATTTCATCAAGGTCATCACTATTGACATAATCACAGGACAATACAAGATGCAAAGCCCAACATGGTCCTCCCCAAGCCAATCATTAAGAACTATTTCGGATGGGCCTTTTGCAATGAAAACCCTACCATTGTTTACAAAATCACATTTAGCTCCTCGCCACTTAAATTGATGTCTTCCCAGTGTGTTTGAATTTATCCTTCTTACACCATGGCCATGCATTGCATCATCATTCCCATGTGCATTCCTTGGTTATAGTCCTTAGTTTTTTCAAAATTTTCTTTGCGACTAACCTTTTCATTACCTTTTCCAATGTTCTTTTCACTTCCTTTTTCATTCATAGGATTAAGCCCATACTCCCCAACAGACCCTTCCATACCATTTTCATAAATATAACTCATTTCACCATGTAATTTTTCATTACACAAGTCTTCAACTATGTTACCCACATTCTCCACATCATCGTTGTTCTCAGTTTAAAAACTCTTTGCTAAGGCATCGTCCTTATATGAAATTTGATTCTTCGAGAGATTATTCACCTCATCCATTATCATGTGACATTGCCCTAGTGCCATTTAGACCATTTCATTATTCAACAATAGATATTTGCAAGGCCAAAAAACCTCTATTCTTATCACTGATTTGTAGTATCTTGCATTTCAAATTAGACAAAATAGTTTCCATTGTTCACATTTTTCATTCAAAGCTTCAATTAAAACCAAAATGCAATTTTCCACTCCATAAGGTCCATATATAGGAACAATTAACTGATCTTTGCAAGTTTCAAAACCAATTTTCACCTTTTCATTATTGTTGGCATCCCAAATAGTAATATAGCTACAAAATATGAATCCATCATCCATATCATGTTAAACCAAGGATAAATGAAATGCAACATTACATCGAAGATCATATTTTTGGCCATAACATCTATTGTCCAACCCACCCATTTCATTAAAAAAATTAGGATGCAAAGTAACTTGCATATTTTAGGCGACCAACCAAGGCTTGCATCTCCTTGTGATCACCAGATGTTTCTATAGCAAAGAGTGTTGGATTGAAACACTTAGTGGCCACTAGTAAATTCTTGAATGAACACCCTTTGACTAAAATGTTTAGTAGCCGCCAATACCATTTTCTTTGACCATCCATAAAATGAAATGTTTGACAATTGTTAGGCATTTTTATGTTGAATATACCCATTTAGAAATCTAAAGTGGATGTGGGAAACTTGTTTGGCAATCATCCATGTGTAAAATCTTTGGGCAGTCTCTTTGCATTTTTGTTCCCGATTCCCTTGTGTAGAAATGCTTGGGAATCACTAGGCATTTCTTCACCCAATATCCATGCCTAAACAAGCCTAGCCGTTGCTAGGTGTTTTTCCACTTCATATAATTGTGAAAAAATGCCTAACAACTACTAGACACTTTTTTGTCCAATATCCCTTTCCAAAAATGCCTAGTAGCCACCAAATATTTTTGCACCTAGTATCATTACACATAAATGTTTGGCAATTGCCAAATGTATTTGTGTAGAAGTGCCTGGCAAGCACTAGGTGTCCATGTTCCCTATATTGTTGCGCATAAATGCATGGTAATCACCAGACATTTCCACACCCAATACTATTACAAACAAATGCTTAACATCCACCATGCATTTATGGACCTAATATCCTTGCCCAAAAATGCCTTGCAATTGTAATTGCCAAGCGTTTTTGCACATAATATCAATGCCCAAAAACTTTTAGTGGCCATTATGAGTTTCTGCTTGTGTTTTTGACATCAATGGCCTTTTAGGGCTTCATATTTTGATTTCAAAAATTCATAACTAAATCAACAATTAATTCAATCAATTATCTATAAAATACATCAAATAAGTTGGCATTTGAAGTATTCTAAAAAATTAACATCCAAGAAAAATTCCCAAAAAGATTCCTTTTGTGTCTTGCCAAAAAAAATCTTTTGTGTGATATTCTTGAAACTTTTTCTTTATTGCATTCTTTTTCCACATCAAAACACATTTTTTTGTAAATTCAATTAAAGTTTTGAAGTTTACATGACTTGGGTAACTTTTTGATAAATAATTTGGAATGAAAAGTTTTTTTTATTGGAGTCCTATGTTGTCTTGAAATTGGACGGGTCATAGAAATTTAGGGTGTGACGTTCTTAGTGGTACCACCCAAGGATAAGTTTGCTTTGTGAAAGTTGTCCAATATTACATGTCACACCCCATTGTCCTTGATTTTTTCCTTGAATGTAAGCATCAAGCCTTTAAGACATACCATGCACAAAAGTAAATGGATACTTGATCTTCACCCAACACCATCCTAACCATGCATAAAATATCAATTTATTAGTATTTCAATTAGTAACATTATTTATAATGGAAAATGTGGAATGAAGTTTTGAAATTGTGGCATGTACATAAAAGTTTGATAAAATAAAATGAAAATAAAATTCATTGTAATGCTTGTAACTCTTATGGAAGATCATTAATGATGAAACATGAAGGTTTCCACTTAGGGTTCTTCATTAGAAGCTTTGTTTCCAAAGGAGTTACCATTCCACCAAATCATTACAAGTTGGCAACTTGAAATGATCCATGTAATTGGCACTTTGATGCAATGTGCATCAAACACCATCCACGTGAACAAGTGAAATTTCACATCATTGGTGTTAAAGGTGGCATCCATTGATATTGCCCCATTATTACTTAATGGAACCATTGATTGTAATTGAGATGGGGTTTGTATCCTTATTGTGAATGGGACATGAATCCCATTAATCTCATTCACATCCTTGAAATAAAACACACCATAAATAGATAATTAAATGCCCATATGTGTAGGGAAATGGCTAGATTTTTGTGTAAAAGGTAATTTTTTTTGTGTGTTTGGGATCCAAGTAAACAATGTTTTGTTGCCTAATGAAATCATCACTTATTATCCCTTTTCTTGCATTGATTCTAGCCCACCATATATATTATTTTATGTTTGTCATACATTTGTTGATAGTGTAGTTTAAATCCAATTGAATCCAAATGTTGTCCTTCAAGGCTTGTGACATTTGTGGG
>Ga0116229_10012940_pt1 | contig 11909 bp, 7 predicted proteins | sample S1TSphgellanicum_3_FD_87313 | JGI IMG/M metagenome (GOLD analysis project Ga0116229, IMG submission 87313) | Host-associated microbial communities from peat moss isolated from Minnesota, USA - S1T2_Fc - Sphagnum magellanicum MG | ecosystem: Host-associated > Plants > Peat moss > Unclassified... | reverse complement strand
TTTTGTTTAGTTTTTATCATTTAGTTTTTATTATAATGGTGTTTTGTGGATTCTTTGATGGAATGTACCTTTGCAGGTTATTGGCAAGCTGGTTTTTCCAATTAGAGCTAGTTGCTTTGAGAATGTTTGTGCATGTTGTCACCTTCCATCTATCACAATCTAGATTGATGGCCATTACTATTATAATTGCAAGAACGTGGTTTAGAGTTGAAAGTTAGCCTTGCATTTCTTGCAAAATAAAACAACATAATGGTAATGATTTTTTAATAATAAAATTCCAATCCACAAGTTTAGCCCATGATCATGGATTGTTATGGTTTAAAAATGTTCCTAGATTTGGAATTTTTACAAATGAAGAAATATAAAACTTTGTTCATAAATATTTAACAACTAATCAAAGTATTGTTAACACATAAATTTGTAATAGTCAAATACATCAACATAAACAAACATGTCGAAAAAAAATGCAACCAATTTGTTGATTTCAATATCCAAAACTACGAATGAGATGTACAAAAATGTTATCACTTTTAAATGAAAATGATAACAATTCAAATTTTCATGAAATAACTTTTCAAATTTTCAAAAAACTTGTTGATGTATGAGATTATGTTTAAAATTTTCATTTTATCAAATTTTATCAAATTTGCATTAAAATAAAAAGACTTATCTACTTGTTTCACAATGTACAATATGAAAACCAACATTTTTTTTGAAATATAAACCAAATGATACACAAGCAAATGCTTTTAATATACATGTAAGACCTTTGTGGGAAGCAAATACACATGCACAATTCATTTTAGACCCATATGTAGTAGGAGTTTATTACATTTTTTATTTAACAAAAATAGATAAATCTATCACACAAGAAATGTAAATCATATTGGACAAATGTAAATATGAAGAATTTGAAACATATGAATGAATTAAAAAACTAAGAAATACATTTTTAAATGCACAACAAATGTCAATTCAACAAACAGTTCATATATGTTTATCCATCCCATTATATGATTCAACAAGATCATTCCAATTTATAAATACATGTGAAGAAAATAATAGGGCATTTCACTTCGACAAAATGTGGGTGCAATCCCCTAATCCACGTTCATTACACCAATGAATTCACTGCTTTTTCACTAGTGTCCATTCATTCCAACCAATGAATTCATTCAAAATCCAGTGAAATCACTTGGCGTACAAGGACACCTTTTATTGTAGTGTTTGTTTTATTACCACAAAAAAATATTAAACAAATTATCTTGAATTTGAATAGACATCCATTGTAAATCATTGATTGAAAAATACAAAACATGGAATGAATCATTAAACTATATTTAGTAAGTTGAATTTTTTGTTAATTTTGATAATAAATCATTAAAAAAACTAATAAAATTATACATTGGGTTTCATTTAATATTCACAATGACTCAAAAAATTATTATAAAGAAGTTTTGCTTTTATTTATGCCTTTTCATAGATTAGAAAATAATTTAAAAAGTCAACATCTTTCATGGAAATGTCAAAAGTGACGTTGAATTTTTTTATAAAAAAAATTGTATTTAATTTCAATATTTAAAATAAGCATGGTGATGAGTGGGATAATTTACAATAATACACCCAAAAAAAAGAAATAAATGGATGGTAAAATATCATTATTAATGAAATAGATCTTCACGCAAGTAACTCGAAATTAAACATGTTTACAAATACAAAAGAAGTTGAATTATACAATTTAACATATGAATTTTCATCAACCTTAAAAAATTATAAAATTATAAAAAAACACTAATACATCATCTTTTTCAACAAGTGGATGAACGCATTTCGTATGAAGAATTCTCAACAAATATGAATAAACTTAATGATCAACAAAGACTCATTGTAAATGATATTATATATATATAAACACAAATTTGGTTCAAAACCCTTACACATTTTCTTAAAAGGGGGTGTAGGAATAGGAAAAAAAAATACTTTAACGTGTATCATACAAAACATGTTAAGATATTATAGAAAAGACATTCCAAATGTTGACCTTTGAACAAAAAGTCATGAAATTAATGTACATTGGAGAAGTTGCATTTAACATTAATGGTATGGCCATTCATTTAGGACTTGTGATTCTTTTAGAAAAAAAAAATCAATGAACTAAAAGCATTAAGTGATGAAAAAATGATAATTTAATAAAAAATTATGATCAATTACATTTATTAGTTGTAGATGAGATTTCATTAGTTGGCAACATAATGTTATCATCTATCGATTATAGATTATGAATAATAAAACAAGTTCATAACCAATTTATGGGTGGTCTTGATGTAATAATAATAAGTGATTTTTATCAAACACCTTAGTTTGAAATTCATGAAATTTTTCATCCAATAATATTGGATTTAATATTTTAACAACAAATTTTTGGCATGAAAATGTCAAATGTTATGAATTGCATAAAATTATGAAACAAAATTATGTTCATTTTATTAATGTTTTAAATAGGTTTCAAACTACTTCACAAACAAATAAAGACATACATTTTATGAACAATTTATGTTTAAAACCATCATGAATGGATAACACATTGCCACATTTATTATACACAAACCTTAAAACCAATGCCCATAACAAAATTGTATATGACAAAACACTTGGTAAAACATTCAATTTTTTTGCAAAAGATATTCATTCTAAAACATGTTTTCATTTCAAATTGTCAATAGTATAACCATTTCCCGCTAGTGGCCTCCATTATGAATTCTTGTTTTAAAAAAAAATGTTAGTGGAATTGTGTGCTAGCAGGTATGCAAGATTATATGGTTTTGTGAATGGTGCAAATGGCACCTTTCAAGATTATATAGAAAAAAATCCAAAACCATTGATTTGGATACATTTTCATAATCCATAAATTGGAATAAATACACGAATAAAAAACTTTCACATTTACGAACAATTTCTTACAATTGATAAGAAATGGATACCAATAAAACAAAAAATTGTAGAAATACAAATTGATAGTAATCCTTTTCAGATCATCATAAGAATTCAATTTCCCATCCAATTAGTTGTAGCATGCACCATTCTTTGAACACGAGGTTTAATTCTTAATTGTCTTGCATTTGATCCAAATGGTGTAACAAAACATGGTTTAACATATACTGAATTATTTTGAGTCTGTTCCCAAAAACATTTCTATTTATCTTTTCCATTGTCAAATAAAAATTTCCAAACAAATACTTTAGTACAAGAAGAAATGCATCGTTTAAAAACAACTACAAGATATGAAATAACAATTGCTTATTTAAAATCCTATCTTAAAAAAAAAATTATCATACAATCCTTAAATACTTGTTATTTAAAATTACACTTTGAAGACATTCTTAATGATCCAAATCTATTTGCATAACATTTATTCTTTGTTTAAATGAAACAAAAATACAAGATATTCAAACACATCAAGAAATTTATAATGGTATTTAAAATAAATTCAAAATTCTTTCATGTTATGACCAACATGGGACAATGACACTTTATGATACAAATATGTTCTGACATACATTTTCAAAAACAAATTCAGGTGTTGAATTTCTCATTGTTTTTTTCTTTGAAAACACTTGACAAGCTTTATACATAATTGCAATTAACAAACCACCCCAAATGAACACAAATTTCTTCATTTCCATTTTAGAAAACATAGTTACAAAATTCCTACAAACTGTCCAACCATAATAATCGGAATTTTAACATAAACATGTTGACAAATACAATTGAATCAATAACATTAGAAAACTACATGAAGACTCGTGGTTTCCATACTACATTTATAAAAAGCACAACACCTAATAATACACAAATCAATCATATATGGACCAATGCCCCAATTCAACAATGTCATAGTGGATCAACACAAGCTTATTAAACATATCATAACCCTATATGCTTTGCATTCAAATTACCTAAACATATTTCTCAATTTATTACATCATCCATTATTGAACTAACTTCAAACAAAAAAAATTCCAATCTGAATTAAATTACAAAAAATTCTAATTCTTTATGACTTTTAATCCTTCAATGTTATATATGCACATGTATTATTGACATATATAAACACCTAAAATAAAATTAAAAACCTAAAAACCATACCAACATAAATATGACTTACTAAACTACTATTCATCACCATTTAACATCTTACAATGACATCTAAAATATTTAAATAATCTTATTTAAATAATATGTTTTCTTCACTATAACACCAAATTATCAAAAGAAAATCTGACATATTACGTTTTTATATTATATTTCATTTATTTTTCATACACATTAAAAAAACCCCTTATTTCTTTTTCCCCCTTTTCATTATATCTTTTCATAAATCGCCAATTAATTCTAAAGCTCAACATCTTGAATTCAATGCTGTCATAACAAAATGTATATTATTTGTTTATAATCCTAATATTTCAAATAATATTAATGATTAATGGCTTAATTCACATTCCCAATCACCACTCTACATCAAAAACCATTCAATGAATTTCTAGTTTTCTAGAATGGAGGTGATGGAGGTGGTTAGCCTAAGCTTCTTGAGATGTTGTTACATTGGGTGAGCTTGCCATCTATCTCCACAATGTTCCTATCTTCCGAGTTCTACAAATATTCTTGTTTTATTCAGATCCTATCAATAAGATGTTCGACACTTTCAAGTCAAGCTCATTGGGAGAAGGTTGGTAGAGCTTTTTCTCACATGCAAACCAATGAGAGCTCGAACCCATAACCTTTTTTTTGGAGGACTCAGGTCCCAAATATGAGCTATATACTATTTGAGCCATCACCTTTAGGGTAGTCCTTCCTTTTTTTTATAATAAAGCCTTTGATTTTTACTTAAACCCTAAAACATTTGGGTTTAGGGTTCTCTTGGAACTTCATAGCAAAAAATATAATTCTACAATCAAGTCCTTGTGCAAGTTCCACCAAAAGGGTGGTGATTTCATTGGGGGCTACAAAGTTTTATGTGTAAAGTGGATGATACATCTGAAAGAAACAAGAACAAGATGCAAAGTTTTGATGAGAAAAAGAGATGAGGAATACATACCCTAATTTAACCCCGGGTATGGTTGCAAGAGTGACCAGAGTTGGAGACCTGGGGTTAAGGGCATCGTTTGCCCTAGAGACCACGAAAGCTTGCTTCGTTGTGTTGCGAGGATTTCTATTGTGCGCTCTATTGTTGTTGTTGTTTTGCGCTGCTGTTTCGCGAAACTCGCCAGTGACGAGCGTTGCTAGGAAGGCCAGAGAAAACTTGTCTTCGAATTTGGAGCTTTTTTGTCGTTTTCTTTTGCAGTGTTTTTTTTTCTGACGCAGTCGTGCGGAGATGGCCGAAGAAGGCGGGCCATACGACGATGGAGACTCGCCTCCTCATCCTACTCGCCATGGAGGAGATTATGGTGTACAGTCCGGCTTTGATGGTTACGCAGATCGGGAGAACGGAGACAGGAAACGTGAGGTGCAGTGTTGTTTGTTTTATTTTCTGCTGTTCTTTGTGTGTTATTGATTGAGGTTTGGGAGGTTTTCTTTGCAATATCCGCACGTTGTTTTTCTAGAAATTTCCTTGGTCTCTAGCTTCTGCTGATCATTGTCCTTGAGCTAGTCAAGTTTTGTGGTCGTTTTGTTTCTGTCCATTGTTGTATTACTGTGTATTTTGCTGCCATAATAGTTTTGAGTTATGTCTGTCTGTCTGTGTCTGTCTGTATCTCTCTGTCTTGGAAAAGCTTGATCTGTTTTAGGAGTATCTTCGTTGGAGCTCTGAATCCAACTAGGGTTTCTGAACATCCTCATCGAGGTTCTGAATTCAACCAGGGTTTCTGAGCATCCTCTTTGAAGCTTTGAGTCCAACTAGGGTTTCTATTTCTCATTCTGTTTGTTATCTCCTTGTGTTATTGTTTGTTGCTAGCCAGTAGCATGGCTGAGTCTTCATGTTGCTTCTGGAATTGCAGCAGAAACTTGGTATGCAGGTTAGTGTTTTCACTGGTCTTTACCCACTGTGGGAAGCTGATGAAGTCAGTGGGAAAGTTGTGATAGAGAAGTCACTATCATACATGCCTCTGTTGATGGTCCCTGAACAGGTGTGAGACTGGCACTGTTGTTTGTACTGCTTTCATGTTCTATTTTGTTTTTTGTTTCTTAGTCCTTTGTACCCTGTTTTGTCCTTCCTTCTTTGGAATTCTCTGTGGCTGGTTGAAGAAGTGTTAACCTTGCTTTGCCTTTGCTTAATCATGAGAACGGAGATTTCTCAATTCTTATGAGAGATATTTCTATTTCTTGTGCTTTGTATTCTCTAAGTTTTTGGCAGGTCTCCTTTTCTCATTTGCTCCACCCTGCACCTTGAATACACAGGAGAAGTGAATTATTTGCAATGTTGGTCATGTCAAATGATAGTCATAGTCTAGCTCTCCATGAATGGAGTAAAGAGTCTGATTTATGGGAGGTTGATTGTGCTGAAGTCATCACAGCTTGATGTTGTGGTCATAAAATGGAATTTGCACTTGGCATTCATGTGTGCAAATTACCAATAGCTGTTTGGCTAGTTGCAAGTTTGTATTATATCTTTTTGTCTTCAGGTACTTTGTTATGTGACCAATTCAGCATTTTTAATTTGTTTCCTTGTTGCCATTGTTGTTCCTTTGTGTGCGTAGTTGGGAAGAACACCGGGTAAAGAGTACAGACTGATGTTGAGAAAAAGGTTGAAGCAGAGATGCCTTATCCTCCAGATCAACAACTGTTGCAAGTATCTATGTGTAGATGTCTTCCATCATCTCATCATTCTCCAAGACTGGTGATTTAGTATGGTGGACTAAATTTTTTGCTTCAGTTACTTCTCTCAAGATTATTTGTTTTGTCTCTCTGGCTCTTCTATCTCTAGTCTCCTTTCCTTAGAGATTGTGCTTCAGTGGGTGACACCCTGCCTGATCATCTCATTTAGCTGAGTTAGTTGTAAGCATGAGGCTCTCTTCCAGCTTCTTTACTCTAAGCAGGTAGGCAGTCTTCACAATGAATATATGAAGTAGGACAGTCTGCTGGATGCTCCGTTTGCTGACTTTGGTTTCAATGGGGTTGCATGTGCAGCATTTCTCTCATGAACCAGATAGAGAGGGGGAGAAGAGTCGAGAGAGAGATAGAGTTGATAGGGACAGAGACCGTCGCCCAAGGGATGATCGAGAGCGAGATAGAGACAGAGGTGAAAGGGACCGGGAAGCCCATCGGGGCCATGCTCGTGGGAGGTGATGAATATGAGCAAACCTTCTTTCTTTGCTTTGCTTGTTATAATTATCATGATCAGAGTTTCCTCACAGTTATGCCACTTTGCTGAGAAGCATTCTTGCTAACAGTTGGTCATGTTTATCCAACTGTAGAGATGGGCTGAGTTCAAATAATTTATTTATGGTGGCACAAAGGTTGTTTTCCAGTTTCTCATGAACAGTGTTTCTTCATCAGTCACAGGCGGAGCCGGGATTATGATCATGATCGAGACAGGAGACATCGACACCGGTCTCGGTCAAACTCTCTTGGAAGGTCCCGGGATCGGTCACAGTCACCATCACGATCACAATCACATGACCGGAGAAGGTGTGCTGCTTTTACTGTACATGTGTTCATGGGTGTGTTTGGAATTTATTCAGGAAAAAACACAGTCCCTGTATTACAGAAGGTCCTTTATTTCTGCTTTGTTTATTAGATTGCTCAGTAGCATGATGAAATAACCTGTTTTCTCTTTCATTAGTAGTCTGCTGTAAGTCTACAGGTGCCATGATTTTACTATCAATTTTTAACAGTAAGATCCATGTCTACATCTTGCAGCAAACGAACAAGTGGGTTTGATATGGCACCACCAGGTGCAACTGCTGTCCCGGGAGCTATGACTGGTGTGTACTTTCTCTAATCTTCTGAATTTTGTTGAAATGAGATTCTCAGGAATTTGCTATCTGCATGACGAAATTTCTATAACCAAGAGGCATAGTGCCCTTTTCTATACCCTGATATGTTCATAGTAACAAAGAAGCACTGGCTGCAATAAAATTAAATGGTAGTCCTGTGTTGCTGGTATTTTTGGTTGTGCAATTCTTTCTTTTAGTATAAAATGCACAATTAGATTTTATCTCAATATCCTTGCATTCAATCCACTTGGATGCACAATTGTTTATGTAAGGGTATCAAGTGCATACACAATTCCGCATGTTTACACACCTTGCTCATGTTATTTACATTCTTTGCCAGCATATCCTTGTGATCCAATGTGCAGTGTCATTTTGGCTAGGTTCAATGTGTCTACTTTGTTCTGGAACTGAGAAAGTCTGTGTGCTGGTGTCGTATGTTGTTTTCTTGTTGTTTGTTGGCTTGTGGTTGTGTTTGTGTGCTTGGTGCGTGCGAATAGCCATCATTCAAGCCTTGTACCATCACTCCACAATTCGCACCGGGTACAACTGAAGGGTGGACAAGGAAGTGGTGGATTCCCTGTTGTTGGTGGATCCTTGCCCATCTTCATCCATTTGTAGCTAACTCTTTCTGTATTTGGTAGCATGTGCAAATATCCCAAGATCCCAATGGCTTAAATATTGATATTTTTGAAAAGCATTCTTAGCCAGATCATGCAGGTATTAGCATGATTTTTACACCTCACGTGGTTCCAATATTTCAGCTTCAGCCAAATTTGCCAAAGAGTTCTGCATATCTCAAGTAGCAAACTTAATTGATCTGCTGAAGAAAAGGTTACTCTTCAAAAGTTCTTTTAAGTCGGTCAAGAGGTTTGCTTAACAATGAAAGACTTCTGTTTGGTGTTTCTGCCTTTGGGATCTTCAAAAGGATTATTTCTGAGGTATCTTAATCCTAAGTGGGGAGGAACTTCAAGTCTACTTTGTCCTCCAAAGATCTTGTTCTTGAAGTTCTTGATAATTTTTCTCTCTCTATCCTTCTTCTTTGGGTTTTTCTTTTCCTTTCCTTTCATTTTCTCTTGTTCTTTCTTTTTGTGTTCTTCTTTCTTGGAGAGTTTTCTGCGCTTCTCCTTCTCTTTTAGGTTTCCATGAGCCAGCTAGTGTCATGGGTGAGTACTGCCAGCTTGTGACAGAAACTCAGTATGTTAGTTAATATTAAGCTCCACCTTGTCAGGATCTGATGAAGTCAGTGAGGATGCTATGGTAGGTGGTCTTGATTTTGAAGGCCCCTGAACAGTGTATGACCATTACTGTCATTGAAACTGCTCAGTTTCTTCTTTTTTGGGGGGTCATTTCTTCTCTTTTCTTTAGGCTTGGGTTGTCTTGTTTTCATGCTTGCTGATAGGTCGTTGATATGTTGTCATATCTGAAATATCTAAAGGATTCAACAATGAATGAAAATTTCTGGTCCACAACTTTTGTCATGGATTTCTCCTTTAGGGTGCTGCAATCAACTTGCAGGTGCATGAGTAACAGACTGATACACCACCAACACGCCACTATAGGAAGTCACCTTATTTCAGTCTAGTGAGCAAGTTAGCAATGTATCTGCTAAAGAGATTGGAAACAGCAGTTAGCTCCTTTATCAGTTTTGATTGCTTAGCGAGGCACTCCTTGACATGAGTCAAAAGGAAATCAGAGCACTGATAGAGCTGCAATCGTTCCTAACCATTGTAGACAACTCTGATTTGCCATACCTGCAGGTCAAATTCCCGGGATGCCTCAACCCATGTCAGGGGTCTTTCCAGGGATGTTCCCATTTGGTGGTGCACAGGTATGTGTTGCTTCTTTACATGTGCAGGGGTGGGCTGTCTGATTGTGGCTAAGATCTCAAAAAATTCTCTGGTTATGACTGTCAGAAATTGTACCTCTTTGCCCTGCAATGAATTCTGACAGGAGCTTTAATTGTACAGTTTGGTGGTCTTGGTGGTATGCCAGCACAAGCAATGACCCAACAGGTGTGGTTTGGTTTTCACTATACTAGTAGATCTCAAGTTCTTTAATTGAAGTAATGAAGGCAGGTTTCTAGCAGTGTCCACCGATGAGTACTTGATTGTTATGTAGTATTATTATCATGCTAGGAAACTACATGTGTGTGTTGCTTCGGTTGATTGGAATTCCTCTCCATTGTGGGGAATCTTGAAGGCTAAACATGCTGATGCACTGATGTGGAGGCATGCAGGCTACAAGACATGCTCGGAGAGTTTATGTCGGAGGCTTGCCTCTGATGGCAAATGAACAAGTGGGTTATCTTTCCATTGACTCTTTGGGAGTAAGACATAATTTAGAAATTTTGCTTCACAAGTAGTTAGTATATACCCCTGTTGTTGCAACAATGGCATCACAGAGCTGGATTTGTTCGGTCATGAGTACTGCATGTGGTGTACATCACATACCAAGCTGGTCATTCTGTATGGTGCACCAAGTAGAATCTATTGCAGCACAGAGATGCATGTTAGTGATCTGTTGATTGGCCATTGGAAAGATGGGCATTGGGTCAGACATTGTGACTTGCCTGGTCCAGATGTTAGATCAGCACATATGTGTGTGAGCTGTCTTTAGCATTGGACTATTCTTCTCACCAAGCATAAAGAGCTTAACAGGGTTGCGATTGAAAATGAAGAGGCTTTCTCCCAGTGAATTCTTGAAGCATTGTAATAGTGCTCCATATATGAGCTTTGGATCTTAAGGAGTTCACGGGATTTCTCTGCCCCTTAACTTTAGTTTTTCTCTTAAACTTCAGTTTTTTTCTTTATTGTGTTTGTTTTTCAGACGGTCGACACATTTTTCAGTCAGGTGATGCTGCTGTTATTAGTCCCTTCAGGGTTCCAATCTGCAGGTGCCTAGGACACTTGTGTTAGAATCTCACCTGTCTTGGCTAAGCTTATTGACTGACTCTATATTTCGTCTATCCTTTTCAAACAGGCAAATCTTATTGACTAACTCTACTATATATCTTCTATCAATTTTTCAAGCAGACAAAATCTTAGTGGCCAACTCCACTATATATCTTCTATCATTTTCCAAACATGCAAAGCTTATTGACTAAAAGTTTGACACAGCATATCTTTAAGGGTATGCAGTTGTAGTGCAAGAGCATGTCTGTGTGACTGTTTGCTCACATTGTAATTCATGGCAGATCTGCTGAACATCTTTAAGCTGACCTGACTCTGTTTTCAACTCTCTTGTTTCTCTAACTTTATCATAGACATGGATAGTAATTCCTGATGTTAGAACTTTGCTCATGTGTTTCACTTGTCAGACAATTGCCACATTTTTCAGCCAGGTGATGGCTGCTGTTGGAGCAAATACTGCTGGGCCAGGTATGATTTTTTCTGAGGATTTTTTCACTGCTTCTGTGAATTGTAGCATTCATACAAACAAATGTGGTAATCTATCATCTTGAGATAGGTGTTGGATGATGCATCTGTGTTGTTATAGTCCATAGGATGAAAATGTTTTGCTGAAGCAACTGAAGGTGCATGGACTACATGGTGTCTTTTGTCTTTATCATATGTAGAATGACAGATGAGCACACACTGTGGGTTCCATGCCGAGTATATTCACCTTGTAGATTTTGTTCTTGAGATGAGATGTAAACTACTTGCTTGGTAGCACAGGTGATGCAGTTGTTAATGTATACATCAATCAAGAAAAGAAGTTTGCATTTGTGGAGATGAGGACTGTTGAAGAAGCCAGCAATGCCATGGCCCTTGATGGCATAATCTTTGAGGTAATCTGCAAGAACGGCTGAACTTGACTAGTCTGTCAAGTTTTTCGAATTTCTGACTTGATTGCAGTGCATATACCCAAAAACCTCTTGCGAGTTGAATTGTACATCTAAAGGCTTCTCTTGTAATTTCTTGGATCTAACTGTGAGCCAAAGTCCTCAAGGTTTATCCTGTGACATTTTTGACAAACGCT
>Ga0116229_10012939_pt1 | contig 11910 bp, 8 predicted proteins | sample S1TSphgellanicum_3_FD_87313 | JGI IMG/M metagenome (GOLD analysis project Ga0116229, IMG submission 87313) | Host-associated microbial communities from peat moss isolated from Minnesota, USA - S1T2_Fc - Sphagnum magellanicum MG | ecosystem: Host-associated > Plants > Peat moss > Unclassified... | reverse complement strand
TAACGTAAAAAGATGGGCGATAAGGCTACCTGACTTTTCTGGGTTTTTATCGCTAAATCAAGGGTTGTAGTTTAATACTGAGTGATTAAAATACAACCATATTTCCAGGTGCAAGATGTGAGTTAACTTCGCTGCGAGATTGTTCATCCAGCCAATCTTCCAAACGCCGCCGCTTTACTCTTTGTTCTTCTGCTAGTCCAGCCTGTGCCAAGGTTATCGATAAACGATAGGTACCATCTACCGCATTCATTGTGCAAATTGGTAAATAGGCGTTCTCTGAGTATGCGGATGGTACTAGATAACTTGGATTTTGCTTCTGGGGTGAGGTAGGACATAGTAAAATATAAAGTACTATTTCAAATTCGCGCCTAGAGGTTGATAATTTTACTTATACTATTTTTCATGAATGATTCCAGATTTTGATAATAATGGAAACCTACCACCAGGGGTACATCTGTGCGATTGGAATGAGTTTAAAGATCGGTTTGGTTATACGCGCAACCGCAGACAAATGATTCAAGGTATGGAAGTAGTAATGAAAGAACTGAAAGCTGCTGGTTGTCGAACTTTTTATATTAATGGTTCCTTTGTCACAAGAGATCGCTCGCCCAACGATTTTGATGCCTGCTGGGATAGGGATGATGTAAATATAGAATACCTAAGAAAAAATGCACCACTAATATTAAAGTTTTATGACAGTGCGGCACAAAAAGCTAAGTATAAAGGGGAAATTTATCAATCCGACCAACCCGTGGATGAGTCTACAATATCAATAGAATTTTTTCAACGCGATAGGGAACAGAATCGTAAGGGTATTATAGCCATTAACTTATTGGAGTGGGAGCTATGATTAAAAACGATAAGCAGCTAGCATATTCCAAGGAATGGACTCTTAAGTTTGCTGAAGCTAACCGCCTATTAAGAGCTAACAAAGAAAAGCGATTAAAAGACCCCAACGGTTGGCAATCAATCCAGGATTCTAACGATGCACTGCGGCAAAAACTTGTGGATGAAATTGTCGAGTATGAAGCATTAGTTGCTCATGACCCGGCGAGTGAATTAGTGCTTGAGATTTCGGACATGAATTATCTACCTGACCTCGTTATTAAAGCAAGAATCGCCTTCAAGCTTACTCAACAAGAGTTAGCAGTTTTAAGCGACCATACATTTGAGCAAATCAAAGCATTTGAGTCACAGAATTATCACAATGCTAGTTTTCTTGATTTTCTCGCGGTCAGTAATGCCTTGGGAGTTAAGATTATTAATGGCAAATTTGTTGCTCAATTGGACGATTTTTACAAGCAAGAACTAATGAATGTACGTCGAGAGGCAAATTTGGATAGCGATATGAGAGTTGCTTCTTAAATTATCCGAATGCGAGTATTAGGCTTCAACACGATTACGTGATGTTTGAGAAAAAGGTTTATCGGGTGATAGGGATGCAAAATTTAGGGACTGGAGTCAAGATAGCCAATTATCCTGATGTTGCCAACAAGGTTGTCAATGTCAACAAAGTTCAACCCATTAAAAGAAGAAGTGGTCTCTGTGCCCGTGCATAATATGGTGCTTCGTCATCGACCCTCTGCCCTTAGCAACAATAGTGTTACTATCGGTTGACGGTCAATTCCTCACCACCGCGCCTTATATCTCGCCACTGATTCGGAGTACCGCTCTTCTGTGGGAGGCGAGGGCGCGAAATAGCTAACTCCTAACTCTTAACTCTTAACTCTTAACTCTTAACTCCTAACTCTTTTATATACCCTCTTACCAGATAATCAATACCAGTAATAGCAGTGCCAACGACAACTGCGTATGCTCCTAAATCAATCGCTTGTCGGGCCATCTGAGGTGAAGAAACACCGCCTTCACAAATTACTGGAATGTCCAACTTTTGTACCATTTGAGTCAGCAGATCCCAACCTGGGGGAGAAAGATGCTTAGTTGCTTCAGTGTAGCCAAAAAGAGTTGTCCCCACTAAATCTGCACCAGCAGCACCAGCAGCGATCGCCGCCTCAATAGTATCTACATCTGCCATCACTGGTTTGCCTAATTCCTGATGAATTTGGGCGATTATATCCGCCAGCACTTCATCACCAGGTCGATTTCTGGTAGTCGCATCTATAGCAATGACATCTGCTCCGGCTTGTGCCACAGCAGCAGCATAGTGAAACTGTGGTGTAATATATACATCAGACCCAGGCATGACTTGCTTCCATAGCCCAATGATTGGCACTGCCACTCGGTTTCTCACAGCGCTGATGTGATCAGGAGTATCAATCCGTACTCCAACAGCACCATTATTGACAGCGGCCTGCGCCATTGCTGCAATCACCATTGGTTCATGCAGTGGAGAATCCACAGGCGCTTGACAGGATACAATCAGTCCGTGACGCAAGGATTGAATTGAATAATGATGAGTCATATAAAAAGATTATGCATCGTATAAATGCTACATCAGGAGGATGGAATCCTCAATCAGAAGATGTCATTTTTCTAGAACAAACTCCAGCACCTTTAGTATTTCTGACTGCTGCTGATACCGATATTCAAACTCTGGCAGTTGCAGCCTCCAACTTACCCAGAGCATTTCCTACATTTAGAGTCGCCAACTTGTTGCAATTGCAGCAGCAAGTAAGTATTGATACTTATGCAGAGGAAGTTTTAGAGCTTGCCCAAGTTATTATTCTACGCTTATTAGGAGGGCGTTCCTACTGGAGTTATGGGTTGGAAGTGGTGCAGGAAATGGTGCAAGGTAGTAGTAAAACCCTGATTGTCATGCCAGGGGACGATGCTCTCGATTTTGATTTAATGTCTCACTCTACCTTGCCTTTAGGTAACGTTCATCAGGTGTGGCGCTACTTCAACGAAGGTGGCGTGGAAAATATTGTCAATGCGCTAAAGTTTATTGCCGATACTTGCTTGTTAACTTCCTTCAATCCCCCGCAACCGAAAGTTATTCCTCGTGTGGGTTTGTATTCTTGGGAACCGAGTAATCCCCACAGCCCACAGCCCACAGCCCACAGCCCACACCCCAAAGTTGGTATTCTCTTCTACCGTGCTCACTATCTGGCCGGAAACACCAAGGTGATTGATGCTTTGTGTACAGCTTTGGCAAAGCGAAATTTAGAACCAGTACCAGTATTTGTCTCTTCTTTGCGTGAAGCCGATGTCCAAGCTGAATTGATCGAGTTTTTTCAGCCTAAGGATAAAGCTGAGCAAATTGCACTGCTGCTAAACACAACTAGTTTCTCTTTGGCAAGATTAGACGCAGAAACACCCCAGCTTGACCTATGGCAAAAATTAGATGTGCCTGTGTTGCAGGTTATCCTCAGTAGCGGATCTATTGAACAGTGGGAGTCGCAGTTTCAAGGGCTTTCACCCCGTGATATCGCGATGAACGTGGCATTACCAGAAGTGGATGGGCGAATAATCAGTCGTGCTGTGTCTTTTAAAACGTTGCAATCTCGCAATTCCACTTTGGAAACTGATGTGGTGGTTTATGAACCAGTGGGCGATCGCATTGAGTTTGTCACCGATCTTGCACTCAATTGGGTGCGGCTGCGCTCAAAGCCACCCCAAGAACGCCACGTCGCCTTAATTTTGGCAAATTACCCCACTCGTGATGGACGCCTCGCCAATGGTGTGGGACTGGATACGCCAGCGAGTTGTGTCGAAATCCTTAAGGCTTTGCAGTCGGCTGGGTATCAAGTAGAAAATTTACCTGCTACTGGGGATGAGTTGATCCAACGCCTGACGAATGGGGTGACGAATGACCCGGAAGGTCGGGAGTTGCTTCCAGTATGGCAAAGTGTTTCTTTGCCGGAGTATCAAGAGTATTTCGCTTGTTTGCCAGAGGAAGTAAAACAGGGTATTGGTAAGCGTTGGGGAACAGGAGGAGGAGAGGGAGAGATGGGGGATATTGCTCCCTTATCTCTCCCTCTCCCCCCCTCCTTCCCTATCCCCGGAATCCAACTGGGTAACATTTTCGTGGGGATTCAGCCGGCGCGTGGCTATGATGTTGATCCCAGTTTGAATTATCATGCACCAGATTTGGAGCCTACCCATGCTTATTTAGCTTTTTATTACTGGGTAAGGAAATGTTTTGGTGCTGATGCTGTGGTTGATGTGGGGAAACATGGAAATTTAGAATGGCTTCCTGGTAAAAGTGTGGCTTTATCTAGTCATTGTTATCCTGAAGTGGCGTTGGGTCCACTTCCCCACTTGTATCCTTTTATTGTGAATGACCCAGGTGAAGGTTCACAAGCAAAGCGTCGTGCGCAAGCGGTGATTTTGGATCACCTGACGCCGCCTTTGACTCGTGCTGAACTCTACGGTCCTTTGCAACAGTTGGAAAATTTAATTGATGAGTATTATGAGGCTGAGAGTTTAGATCCAGGGCGTTTACCAGTTATTTGCGAACAGATACGTAAATTGGTTGCTCTTGAAAATCTCCACCAAGATGTGGAATTAGCTAATGAATCATTGCCAATTGCTAATAGCAATCAGCAATTAGCAATTAGCAAAATGGATGGCTATCTTTGTGAATTAAAAGAAGCTCAAATCCGCGATGGCTTGCACATTTTTGGCCAGTGTCCTCAAGAACGCCAATTGCGGGATTTAATAGTGGCGATCGCTCGTCATCCTAATCGCAATTCATTAGGACTCACCCGCGCTTTAGCTCAAGATTTGGGTCTAGATTTCGACCCACTTACAGATGATTTCAGCAACCAGCTATCAGCACAAACACGTCAGCTTTTAGCTGACAAAACTCAGCACTCCTCCTGTCGCACTGTTGGCGATGCCGTTGAAGTATTGGAACATCAAGCCGCAATCCTCGTCGATCAGCTAATCCAAAATTGCAACCGCAGATGGACGCAGACGGACGCGGATAATGACCTATCTTATCTGCGTGTATCTGCCTACCCTCCGGGCGTCTACATCTGCGGTTCAAAATCCCAATTAGTTCTCGACTGGATAAGCTCAAACCTTCTTCCTGCTTTGCAACAAACTTACCAAGAAATTACCTACTTGCTACATGGACTCAATGGTAGATATGTCCCTAGTGCGCCCGCAGGCGCACCCACTCGCGGACGCCCAGAAGTTCTACCAACTGGTAAGAATTTTTACTCAGTTGATATCCGTGCCATTCCAACAGAAACTGCTTGGAGTGTAGGTAAGAAAGCGGCGGAAACACTCATCGAATTTTATACCCAAAAAAATGGAGAGTACCCAAAAACACTAGGATTATCATTGTGGGGAACTGCTACAATGCGCACTGGGGGAGATGATATTGCTGAGGCGTTGGCTTTACTTGGTGTGCAACCAGTGTGGGATGGTGTAGCGCGGCGGGTAGTAGATTTTGAAATTTTGCCACTTTCAGTTTTGGGTCGTCCCCGTGTGGATGTAACGTTGCGCATTTCTGGCTTCTTTCGAGATGCTTTTCCCAACATGATTGACTTATTTGATCAAGCAGTCGCAGCCGTGGCGGCGTTGGATGAACCGCCCGAACAAAACCCCTTAGCAACACAGGTTTGCCAAGAAACCGAGTTTTGGACAAGATCGGGTCTTAGCTTACAAGAAGCAAAACTACGATCGCGCTACCGCATTTTTGGTTCTAAACCAGGTGCCTACGGCGCTGGACTCCAAGGCTTAATTGAATCGCAAAACTGGACAGATGACCAGGATTTAGCGCGTGCTTACATTAACTGGAGTTGCTACGCCTATACAGGAAGGGGAGTAGGGGAAGCAACATCCCCCTCCACTCCTTCATCCCCTCATCCCCACACCCCACACCCCACACCCCACACCCCAATCGCTGCCCCCGAAGCCTTCTCGCAGCGATTGCAGAATATACAAATTGTGCTGCACAATCAAGATAACCGCGAACACGATTTGCTCGATTCTGATGATTATTACCAATTTCAGGGTGGTTTAACGGCAGCAGTACGTTCTGTACAAGGAAAAAATCCCCAAACCTATTTTGGTGATAATTCCATTCCTGAGAAACCACGAGTCCGCCCACTGAAAGAAGAAATCGCACGGGTGTATCGTTCGCGTGTAGTTAATCCTAAGTGGATTACTGGAATGATGCGCCACGGTTATAAAGGTGCATTTGAAATGGCAGCGACAGTGGATTATCTGTTTGCCTACGATGCTACAGCGAAATGTGTGGAAGACCATATGTACCAAGGGATAGCCCAGGCGTATCTGTTCGATTCAGTTGTCTTGGAATTTATTCAGGGTCATAACCCCCATGCTATGCGTGATATTGCTGAGAGATTATTAGAAGCAAATAAACGCGGTTTATGGCAGGATGTAAATATACAAACACTGGAAAATTTGCGAAATTTAGTTCATCAAGCTGAAGCAGTTATTGAAGAAAAGTCGGTGGTGTAGGAAAAAACTATGGACAATCTTGCGTATTTACACTTAGCTTTCGCCTACGAGGACACCCCTCCTAATGAGTTAGTTTCCCTCAGCTGTTTGTTGAAAAATACAGCAGCACCTGACTGGAAGCGGCTTTCTGGTAGGGCTTGGAGGTATATGCTACCTATTGTTCTTATCTTATCTGTACTTAGTGTTGTAAGTAGCGTTCTTGCACTTGAAAAAGGTGATCAAGGTCCTTCCATCAAACACCTACAACAGAAATTGAAAACGGCAGGATTTTATCAAGCTCCTATTACTCAAGTATACGACGCTCGTACAGAAGATGCGGTTCGCCGCTTCCAAGATGCTGCTGGCTTAGATGCTAGTGGCATTGCTGGGTCAAGGACTTTGCAGAAATTAGAAAGCTGGGATCATACTTCTACTGAAGATGATCATTATGATCCGAGAAGATTCAGTACTGTGAGTTATGAAACCAAAAAACCCAGTGCAGACAATTCAGTAACCAACAACCGTCACAATTCTAATTTTCTGAAGAAAGGAGATGAAGGTTCAAATGTCAGAGCCTTGCAAGAAAAACTGCGCGTAGCAGGCTTTTATTATGGTAACTCTAATGGGATATTTGGTCCGATTACCGAAGAAGCTGTGAAGCAGTTTCAAGAGGCTTACAACTTAGATGTTGATGGCGTTGTGGGGCCAGCAACACAACAAAAATTGCCGCCAGTGGGTGTTGGTTATGGAGAAGATCCTTCTAAAGGGCGTACTAATGATGATAACCTCCACTTGGGCGATCGCGGTGAGGCTATTAGAGTTCTCCAAGCACAGTTGATTCAGGCTAAATATTTGGAAGGAGAGCCCAATGGATACTATGGTCCATATACGGCAGATGCTGTACGACGTTTTCAGGCAGCTAATTACTTGACAGTAAGTGGCGTTGCTGGTCCAACTACCCGTGCTAAATTATACAGCATGGTTAACACTGCCCCGAACAAAAGTGATTTTGATGTTCTGGAAATACAAAGACGACTCAGGGAGCAGGGTTTCTACAAAGGTCCTCTCAACGGTGTTCTGGGGACTGACACTAAGAAAGCGATTAGACAGGCCCAAGAATTCTACGGTATTAGCCTGAATGACGTTAAAAGCGGACGCTATTAGTATCAACTAGTATCAACTGATCATCTGGATCAGTCCCAAAAGTTAACGACTTCCGATTATAGGAAGTTGGAACCGACAAGAAAAAGTTCCTTGAGTAGTTGATACTAGTGCAGCATGGCTAAAATAACTATCCAGTTGAAAAAGGTTAAAACTTTTATCTTGTAACCTTGCTTTCCTTCTGCCTTCTTGTACTAGTATCTTTTCCGAATGATCCACCCAAGTGCTAAATTGGCATCAATGCCCGTTGGCACTTGGGACAGACTGCATGAATTGTCAGTTGACAGTCGAGCAGTTGATAGCCTTCTTTTTGTGCCGTTTTCGCTCCAATTTTTAAGATAGAGTCGTTTTTGAACTCAATGGTCATGTTGCATCTCACGCATATCAGGTGATGGTGGTGATAGGGGTATGGCTGGTTGATTTCGTAATGTTTATGTCCCTCTCCCAGTTCTAGTTCCCGTAAAATGCCCATCCGTGCCATTAACTTCAAAGTCCGATAGATAGTGGAAAGACTAATTCCTTCTCCTTGTCCATCTAGCCTATGGTAAAGATCTTCTGCGCTCAGATGTTCTCCTTGCGGAAGCTCTTGAAAAATGTGTAGAATTGTTTCTCTCTGGGGAGTTAAACGCCATCCGCGTTCATTGAGTTCTGCCCTAAGTGAAGTTGCCGTGTAGACAGTCATACTAATTTTTCTCAACAAAGCCTGTTAGTTGCGAATATAGCAAAACTTTTGCTGAATTTGCAATAATAATTAGCTATTGAGAATAATTACTTAATATTTAAAGAATTGTTAGTTGTTAGTTGGTAGTTGGTGGTTATTTTTCCACTAACTACTAACCACTAACCACTAACTCATACTTCCTACCCTTCAGCTAAGTGACTCCAGGTAGTCACGAATAAGGTTGCGCCGCTTGGGTTGGCGCAGCTTTTGCAGGGCTTTAGATTCAATTTGCCGTACTCTTTCCCGTGATAAGTCGAGAGCACGTCCAATCTCTGCTAATGAATAAGGATGACCGTCTGCCAAACCAAACCGCATCAGAATGACATCACGTTCACGGCTAGTTAAATCTGCTAAAAGATTCTGCAAGTCTTTTTGTAAAGATTCTCGCATTAACATTTCTTCTGGCGTGACACCGTCGGTTTCGAGTAATTCCCCTAACTCTGTATCTTTATCCTTTCCTACCTTGGTTTCCAAAGAAACAGAGCGAGGTACCCGTAACAAAACTTCACGCACTTGAGATGCGGTCATGTCTAACTCTTGCGCCAAGTCTTCGAGGGTCGGAGTCCGACCTTTTTCTTGGGCAATTTTGCGCTGAGCTTTTTTGATTTTGTTCAGCTTTTCGGTAATGTGAACTGGTAGGCGGATTGTGCGACTAGAAGTGGCGATCGCCCGTGTGATTCCCTGACGAATCCACCAGTAAGCGTAGGTGCTAAAGCGATAACCCTTTGTGGGATCAAATTTTTCGACGGCTCGTTCTAAACCTAGAGTTCCTTCTTGGACTAAATCCAACAATTCCAGGCCACGATTTTGATACTTTTTAGCAACAGACACGACTAGGCGAAGATTCGCCTTAATCATATGTTCTTTTGCGTGTATTCCGTCGCTCTGAATTTTCTCCAGTTCTTCGACCTTCAACTTGGCAATCTCTGCCCAGCGTCGTTTCCCTTGGACTAATATTTGCTTGAGTTCTAACACCTCTACACAAGCAGCACGAGCCCAACGTTCAAAAGAAGGACGATGTCCCAGTTCAGATGTTAAACGCTCTTGAACTTCAACGATTCGCAAATAGGGTGAAACGACTTCTTCTCCTTGTTTGGCAGCGTTAGCCAGGATGATCCGCATCCGCAAGTAGCGCTGGACTTTTTGAGCTTCTGAAACCTCTTCATCTCGCCCTAACAAACGAACTCGACCAATTTCCTGAAGGTACAAGCGTACCAGGTCTGTGCTGCGACGGTTAGGGTTTGCAGCAAAACTAGCAGGGTCGGTAGCAGCCATCTCGATCTCTAGATCATCTAGATGATCTACCGGCAACTCACTCTCATCAGTGGGATCAGAGTCAAAAACCTGGCGAGATGGTTTAGTATCGTAGTCGGCATCTGCGTAAAAAGATGTTGCTGGCATAAAGATCGTCTCAATGGCTCCAGGTAACAATAGAATACGGTCAGCTAATCAACTGTTGCTATTGTTCCCGTGATTCAAGATGAACTAACACGGTTGAGGGTTTCGTTTAGGTTTTTTTTAAAAAAACATCTACTGGTTTTATTTGACACAGTTACCCTGACTCGATCAGCGGCTAAGCTTTCTCGATTGAACCAATAGCTATTTAAATGCACAGATAGGCGTTAAATTACAAATTACTTAGTCAAGATTTGAACCTTGATATTCTGAAGAAACACGGGGCATTGGGCATTGGGAGTCTGTAGGGGCTCGCTTCTCCCCGCCCTTACAAGAGTGGTAGTGTTTCTTCCATTCGTAGCGGGTGGTGCGCCGCCAGTGCGCCTGTTCTGAAGAAACATGGGATTAGAAACTAGGGGTTAAGGGTTAGGGGAATTGCGATTCTTTCATTAGTAGGGGGTGGGGTGGTGTGCCGCCAATTGGGCTGCTCTTAACTGTAGATGGTATAAAAAAGTCTCGGCAAACACTGATAATAAACTACTCAAAACAAGTTTTTTGTTGCTCAACTGCTACCTATCCGTAAAAATTCTCGGTTCCAATTTTTTTGACATAGCTATACTTTTGGGTATTTTCCTATACATCGAAGGTTGGTCCCCACTACACCTGTAATGTAAATAAATATAATCAGCTATACCTGAACCAAAAGCTAGTGGGAGGGTAGTTCAGGTGGGACGGGATTGTATGATATCCCAGGGCACTCAAATAGAGTTCTGGTAACCATAGTCATATCTACATGAGTGTGTAAGTGATTTCCTGAAAATTTGCTAATTTTTCCCAGTGAATATTGGGAGTGGGGAACTCGGGTCCCCAAAACGTGATGAGGGAGGGCAGCCGGCTGGATGAAAAGGGTGTAGGGGAGCCAGTGCGGTGAAGCAGCGCTGCAGGGGGCTCACGCCCGCTCTCACGGCGACTGCTGAACCCCTTGTGGGTCTTGGGGTCTCCCCAAGTAGAGCAACTGAGGAACCCGTAAGGGTGGACGGCTTTGCCGGCATAAAGCAACTGGCGTTGTGGGGAACTATCTACTAACGTGGTACTCTGGCTTGATATCTCGTAACATCAGTTCCTCAAGCGCCTGTTTGGGTGTAACTTCACTCTGGAGTAAGCGATGAACTTGCTCGGTAATCGGCATTGAGATATATTGCTGCTTGGCACGCTGCATCAAAACCTGTGTTGTGTTAATTCCCTCGGCGGTTCCTTCTAAATAGGTGAGAATTTCTGTAAGTGTTTTGCCACAAGCAAGCTGGTAGCCAACTTGATAGTTGCGACTTAAGGGGCTATTGCAGGTTGCTAGCAAGTCACCTAAACCTGACAAACCATAGAATGTTTCCATCTTCGCACCCCAGTGAACACCAATGCGAACCATTTCTGTGAGGCCACGAGTGACTAAAGCAGCTTTGGCATTGGTTCCCAGTTGCAAGCCATCACACACACCAGCGGCGATCGCGATCACATTTTTCAGTGTTCCTCCCAATTCCACGCCCAAGGGATCAGGATTGGTGTAAACCCGGAACAGATGAGAAGAAAATACAACTTGCACGAACTCGGCAGCAGTATTGATGTTGCTAGCAACTACCGTAGCTGCTGGCAATGACCTTTGAATTTCTTTAGATAAATTGGGTCCAGAGAGGACAACTACTGAATGGTGGGGGAAAGTTGTTTGCCAAATTTGCGAAGGCGTGGAGGTAGTTTCTGGATCTAGACCTTTGGTTGCCGTGACAAAAATTGTCTCAGGGGAAAGGGGCAAAGACTTGACTTGAGAGGCAACGCTGCCTACACCCTTCATTGAAATAGCTGAAAGGATAATATCAGCATCTTCTATCACCGCTGCCAGGGTTTGGGAACTTTGACGCGACCACACCCGCACCTCATGACCGTTCGCCTCTGCCAGAGTTGCTAAAGCTGTCCCCCAAGCGCCCGTACCCAAAATGGCTACAGATTTTGAATTTTGAATTTTGGATTTTGAATTCATTTTCAGAGAGATTAGGGAATTTCACCGCCCTCCGGGCAAGGCAGAAGGCAGAAGGCAGAGGGCACTTATGTAGATGTGATGGATTATACCGAAAATGGAATGCCTTCTGCAATGCCTTGCCCAAAATGGGTCGAAGCCCCTAAATTTATTTATGAAAAAGATCACTCTAATTTTTTCCGAGACGCGCAGCGCTTTGGAATTAGGCGTCCTTATTAAATCCCCTAAATTT
>Ga0116229_10012938_pt1 | contig 11910 bp, 10 predicted proteins | sample S1TSphgellanicum_3_FD_87313 | JGI IMG/M metagenome (GOLD analysis project Ga0116229, IMG submission 87313) | Host-associated microbial communities from peat moss isolated from Minnesota, USA - S1T2_Fc - Sphagnum magellanicum MG | ecosystem: Host-associated > Plants > Peat moss > Unclassified... | reverse complement strand
GGTGTTTTGCCCCTTGCTGTCGAGCTCTGAACATTCGGGAGCCCCGGAAGACTCCCAACCTCCAACTTTTCCAAGTGTTGGGCTTCACCCCCACACTTGGCCAAAGTGGGGTTGCGACATTTTGGGCCTTTCTGTCGAGCTCTGAACATTCGGAAGTCCCGGAGGACTCCAAACCTCCAACTTTTTCAAGTGTTAGGTTTCATTCCCACACTTGGCCAAAGTGGGGTTGCGACACCTATCATCATTGTTGATTTGACTCCCACAAATATGGTGCAACAAATATTGACAATGACATCACATGTAGCAATGATGGTTGCTTAAAATAAGACACAATCAATGAGCAAACATTAGTGTTGCAACCTTAACCTTGGGCTTGCGACCAAGGCAAAGGCTTACAAGGTTGTGGGCCAAGAGGGAAGCCCGGGGTCACATCTCATTTCTCGGGAGTGCAAAAGAGTGTGAGGGAATGAACCCTCACATTCCCAAGTGAACTCCCATTTTGGGAGTTGGAGTCCCAATGAACTCCCAAATCTTTAGAAGGCGATTGCAAGGGTCAAAACCCATTGGATTGAAAAAATATTTATATGATTGAAAAGCTATTAAAACTTAGATGTCTAAAATGGTCTCACATGACCCATTTGGACATCTAAAACACAAGTTATGGCCAAAGGAAAGGTCGGGAGTCAAATTGGTAGTTTGACTCCTAACCATTAAAAGTCAAGAATCGACCTGATTTCCTTAGGTGTAGGAGGCATGCAACATACCGTTGGAAAGCTCTCGACGAGGGCTACAACTTTGCTTCAGACCTGATTTCAATCAGAGGTTTGCACACAAAGTTATGGGGTCCCAAAGTTACAAGAGTTCCGGGACAAAATGCCATTTGGATGTGGGCCTCATGGAGAGACACAAAGTATACTATAGGGGGGAAGGTGGTGGCTTACCCCAAGTCTGGGTTGTGGTGAGTCTATGAATCCAAGTTTGCCCATGACTCGTCCTAGCACCAAAAGTGCTCCAGCTATGCACTAACCAACTTATTGGTTGGTTTGTGTAGGTCTGTGTGAATGATTGAAGTGCTTGTTAATCTTTCTAGTCCCATCCCGGAGCTTCAACATGCCCCTCTACCCTTGAAGTGCTGTGAGCCAAGGAGCAGGCTTCAACTTCCTACTCTTCTGTTGTTTTCATCTTAGACTCACATTTGAGTCTCTTGAGGAGATTAGGAGTGTGTCAATTGGGCAATGATTTCATTCCCCTTGCCGTTGAAACATATGGGTGTTTTCATTCTTGTTTTGATTCATTTTTTATTACTTGTGCATAGACCATTATTGCATGTCATCAATGATCTTCATTAGTCCCTTTGATGCTTGTTTCTTACTATAGATAGCGTGTGTCCATAGTCCTACAATGTGCACAAGTCATAGTGATTCTTCAACGAGTTCTTGCACTTGGCTGGGTTTTTCTTCTTATTTTACAAAAGAAACTCAATTATTGTAAATGTTAGGATGTAAGCTAGTGGTGAGTAATATTAACGAGTAGTTTGAAGTTGCAGGTTGAAATCTGAGCAGACTATAGGAAAACTTTTAATAAATATAAAATATTTAATTACATCAGTTTAAAATTTTGATTGATGGACGAAACAAACTGCTCTGAACAATGCAGAACCATGCATGCTCCAAAAATAGCCAGGACAACGCACTGCACAAAAGCTTTTTAACAACACATAACCATGCATGCTCCAAACATAGGTCTGGAAAGTGCATTGCACAAAGCTTGTTTCTGCTGGGTAGGGGGAGGGGCGTTAGGCTCCCGCGGATTTGATTTGTCATCGATTGATGTAAATATCACTGCAAGTGGAGCATTGCCACGAGGTGGCCCAGTTTTTATGTCTGGAGATTTTGAAGATTTTCAGTTTCCAGATGAAGAGACTATTAAGATTACGCCGGTGCTATCCATCTTTCTAGATTCAACAGTTGATAGGTAGAGCTCACACAGTGAGTTCCAACTTCCCAGTGCCCAGGCCCCAGTGCCGACTACAATGGCACCTGTCTCAATGCTACATCCAGGGCACTGCAAGTACCTAGCAGGCCATGGAACGAGTGACTAATTCCTTCTATAATGATGATTTATGGCTTGATCTATATGATCATTGATGACCATACTTTTGATATTGTTCGCCTATCCTCAGCACTCTGTCCCAAGGGTATACAGCAACCAGATGCGACAGCCTCGCTACCACCAGGCTGGGTGGTAGCGAGACTGATTTCCTGCTGCCTGGCCCAGAAAACTGCCATATCCCCTTGGGACATAGTGCCAAGGAGTGCCTGGCCACAGCCTTCCTCACAGCCTCATCATAAGTCACAAGGAGCCTCACAATCCAGTTTATACCTGTGTTGGCTAGCTATTGCTTTTTGGCAGTAACAGACTACAAATAGTTTATCAAAATAAAATAAAATAGAACCCTTCGATTATCAATGTTGAAGTAATACCCTTGATTATCAAATTTGCTCAGTTATTTGTTTTGGTTATTAATCATCAGTTGTGCATAAGGGTTGGTTTTCAAATACTCAATTGAGAATTATTTGAGATAGTGTCAATTATAATTTTTTTAAAAAGAAAAATATTTATTAAAGAATTTTTATTCAAATTTTCCTGTTTTTCTCTTGTCTATCATAAACATGTTTAGTGTTTAGGATTGATAACCTACCTGGATGATAACCAGGTCATCTGGGCCTGGTAGGTTACTAATACTTAAAAATTCAATAACAACTGAGTAGGTTATTTAGTGGTACTCCAAAAACAAATACCCGGCTGATAGGTTATTGATACTTGGCTCCTGACCCAGCTGGTTACCGCGGTCAGAAAGCAATAACATTCCAACCATGGTTTTGTTAGTGACCAAGAGTTGCCAAATTTCGACCTATATTTGGGTCTAGCTACTACACTAGAATTTTTTTACAGAGACTTTTTGAAGGCAAATTTGCGAGATGGCTCCATCAGTGACCTCCTTTTTCTGCTTTTTCGCCAGACTCACAGTATAGTATACGGTATAGTGTATTATACTGTGAGTCTATAGTATACCACGGTTTCTAGACTCTATATAGGTCTGCTGGCATTTTATTGGGTTGCCTGCTGAGGCATAGTGTCACCATTAAAGCAACTTGGCAGAATCCTTGAAAAAAAACCTTACACGGCATTTGATCAGTTAATCTTGCATAACTGAGACCGTAAAGCACTGCTTGGATTTTTCATTTGTATTTTCAGCTCCCTTATTTGCCTGAAGAAACCTGTTCCAGCAAGCAGGATCTCCTGCAGTGGAAGTTACCAACCAGGCTGTACTGGGATCTTCTGACCAGCGGAAGGTGGAAAAACCCCAGCTCTGCTTTACTTAGGAAAAGGACCTGAGTACACGCCCTTCCGTGATTGTCGACCTGTTCCCTCAGCCTACCGGCCTCAAGCACAGATCTCAAATCACGAAAGGGCCTGTACTCAGGCCCTTCTCCTATACTAAAATTCAGGGGGGAAGTGTCTAGTACTTAGGACACTTTAGTAGTACGGAGCGTGCAGTTGGAGGATCGAGAGAAAGTGTGTAAAGTAGCGCTAGAGTAGCGCTGGGGAATCTTGTTAATCCGCAAGTTGGTAAGTTAATAAGCCAGCACGCGGCCTAGGCTGTGAACTAGCTGACAAGAATACAGACGGTGGTCGTCGACTACCCTTTGGGTAGTTCGACTGTCAAAGGACAAGAGGAATCACGGTAACTATGTTTGGACGCCGCTTTTTGAATGTCATAACACCGCATGTCAGGCTTGGAAACTCTTTTGCCCTAATTGCTATTTTGTTTTTCTATCTCTTATTTGAAAGATCAAGCGCCTCGATTCAAGCCGACACTAGTCTTTGGGAAACGCCCATTTAGTTGCTTGTACCATTGTCATCACACTAGCTAGCACCTAGGCTAGTCCTCTCCCTATGTAGGCACCAGCAGCGTCGCTGATTCTTGAAAGAGGTGGTGGGTCTGGATCATGGTTGTCCGGTTCTTTGATTTCAAAAGGAACCTTCTAGCTCGGTTCTAACTTTTCTTTGCTTTTTCTTTTCCTTTTTTGGGTTTGAGATGAAACTTTGGGTCTGGTCTTCAAAACCAAAGAACTGGTCCATGAAAAACCAAAAAAAAAACCTGACCTACAACCTGGACCTGATCTTGCTGAAATCCAAGAACCTAGCAACATTCGTCTGAACTCTAGACTGGTCTAATAACTTGGGCAATTCTCAAATGCCAATGGGCATGCAATTTAGATCATATTAAATCTTACCTATGATGGAGGTTTGGCACCAAACAAATTCACAATAAAGTGTAGCCGGACAAAAGAATTTTTTTTTGCCAGTACTGTTGAAAATCAAGCTCCTTGTGAATTTTTAAAAAAAAAATTCACAACCATTATCAGATTACTATTATAAGTACACAACACAAGGTGTATTTTGCATTCTCGTTCCTCAAATATTGAAATTCTGAAAATTTAAAATTGAAGCTGTTGAATCTCAATTTTCTTAAATAAATAAAATATTCGGCAAAGAAGTGCCAATTATTGGTCCCAGGTACAGTAATAACTTAGACCAATGCCAACATGATCATAATTTGACAATCAGGAATCACTGAACATGCACGACCAGCTATACCAGTGAGTAGCATGCAGATTATTGTGGATGTGCCAGTTTTTTTCCGTTCATTATTTTAATTGAGTTGTTAACTATCATGATTCTTAATGCAGCCAAGGTTTGGTATCCAGAACCTTAGAGAGCCCCATGTCAACTGTTGTCTCCAGGAAACTGTCGTTGTGTTTGCTTACCTTGGATGGCTTCTACCATGATAGGATAGGGCTGCAGTGAACCAGCACCCACCAGCACACCATCCACTGGATGCTTGCTATTACTCAGTTGCGGATGAACCTCAACTGAGTTAATATTCGGTTTCACCTCGGTAACCAATTTTGTAGGAAATAGGTCTCTTATATATATTTAGATAGGTAGGAAAATAGGTAACTACTAGATAAGTAGATGGTTTATACGAAGGTAAAGGCTGTTTTTATTACTTACCTTCTAACTACCTGCTTGTGGGTTGTTAGTAGGTAGGTAGGAAAAAAAACAATTTAGCTAACCACCATGATTATATAGGGAACTTGAACTCAACAGAAAACTGTTTCCTGACCACTTATCATTCATCCTTCATGGTGGTGGGTGCTGGTTCACTGTTGCCCCATGAAAAGTAGATAATCTAGCTAGTGATTTGAACCCGTGTTCAGTGGGCAACCAGTGTCTTTCTTTCATATTTCCTCAGGTGCCAGACTGGCTTCCTTTGTGATGACAGTGGGGTTCATTTTGCAATAATCAAAATTTTAATGACTAAATTTATGATTACAGAAGGTGAATTTTTATGGCATTTAGGCTATGGTTTTTTTCAATGAATAGCAGAGATGGCTTTGGCACTTGAGTTTAGAATTGCAAATTTGGCTATGGTATTTTGAGCTAATAGAAAATTTGGCTACTTAGTGTATGGCAATATGCACAATTTTGCAACCAGCTTGAATACAAGGACAACATTTTGGCTATACATTTCAAAGTGTAAGATAAAGATAAACACACACACATAAACATGATCTCTTCAAGGGGAATTGAGCCTTGACTTCGAGAGGTCCTACCCATGCAGTAGAGGAGTCCTGCACCCACAATAACATCTCACAAACAAATCCCAACTTTGAAACATCCAACCCAACACCCACACATCTTGCATAGGAGACGTCTCTCATAATCAAACCTACAATTTCCACACAATGCATTCAAAAATTATACATGCCGCTTGGATTTTGGAAAAATAAAATACAAAGGCTTCAAAAGATGAATCTGCCCTCATAGCTTACAAAATGTGAGTGACAAATTCAAAAAAAAAAGTTATTGTGGGGAGACCTAACCATCTGCATGGTACCTCATGCATACTTCCATGTTGCAATGGCTGCATCATATGGAAAATTTGTGACAGTGTAAAAATTTTGGGTGAACATGCGGACACACAAGTCAAGGTGTGTGGTTAGCTAGTTATGCAACTTGCTTTTCATGAAAGCAAATTGTTGAAGGTCCTTTCATTTTCCACCAAACCCAATACCATCACCATTGTTATTTAAACAACCTTCATGTATTCACTTAACTTTTGGACCAAAAGCGTAGAAGATTGGATCTTCAACCACATATGAGTAACAAGGTTCGCATATTTGGATTCTCACATCATTGCTTCAACATTGTGACTCATGGTGAGCTTGAAATGAAAAGCTTGAACATCAAGCTGCCTTGAATCCAAAAGCCCAAAAACTATAAATCCTTTTTTCAACTTTTTGTCAACATAGAATGCATATTTAATCAAATCTAGATGGGGGAGGAAATTGTTGGTAGTTGTCTCCTCACATATCCAATATTGCAGGTACACCATGCCAAGAGCAACCATGACTTCTACATTAGGAAACCTACAAGAGAACTTAGAACACAAGTTTGAAGTAGCTTTTGAGCATGCAACCTTGATTTTTTCAAACATGGCAATTTGTTCAGCTAGATGCACATGAACATAAACATTGCCATAACTTCCACGATGATGGAAACCATACTATTGGCCAACAATGTTGAATGTTAAGTATGATGGCACATATAAATCAACAGGGGGTTCATGTGAAGCCTAGGTAAATGGCAATAATTCACTACATTATTCATGAACAGTTGAAAATTCATTGAAAGCTGAATCATCATACTTATATAATGGATTGACATAAAAATGATATAATTCAGCCTTTGTTGATTTCATTGTGTCAAAGAATTCACAAATATAAACATCTCACCTCTGAGCATATTTGATTAATGTGAGCACTACTTCCAACATTGGAAGGATGCATGGTAGACCCAGAACCAATTCCAAATCACATAAAAGATCCAAATTATCTTGAGTAGGCTTGCTTTTAGGTGCATCCATGTACATCTTGACAACCAATAACTTGTATTTTGTTAACAACCGCTTCAAAGGGCTAAACATGGATATCCAACAGGTTTTGATGTTGCATAACAAATTCAAGACCTTGGTCTCAAATATCTTGGCAAGGGTCACAAACTCAAGCACTTTCTTTGGACTATGAGAAAAAAAAATGTACAAAGATTGTAGCATACCTTCAATGTGCATAACCAAGGACAACTTATTCAACACCAAAACAACTAGATTGGTTCAATGTGTTACACAATGGACACCAATGAGATAAGGGGTAGTCTATTCCTATGTTTGTGTAATCACCCTAATTCGAATACCTTAGAACACATAATCACCATTGCATTCAAGGAAAACCCACTTGGAGGCCATGGCTTCATCAGTAGGACCCCTATACCCGCCCATGGCATTCAAAATGATAACTTTAATGTTGTCTGAGGTTGTTCCCATTTCAACCTTTTCAAAGGTCAACAAAATTGGAATTCATTTCCAGTTCTTCATCATGTATGCATGGATGTTGATCCACTGTTGAACATCAATGGTGGTCATTTCATCTACACTAATAGCAACATAGTTAACACTTGGAATAATAGACATTGCCTTTAAGAGACAACATCATGCATGGTTTCTATTATCTACCAACCAACACTATTAGACCAAAGCTTCAATGGCGTGCTTTTGACCTTCAACAACAAAAAAAATTCCCGTAAATACTCATATTCCAACATGGGCCTTCCATGCATGAATGTGTGTAGGATAGTAACAAATTGAATGAATTTTTTTCGATTACCAAAATGATTCCTTGACTATACTAAGGTCATAACAATTTCAAAATTCCGCCCAATGAATGCCCTTTCATTCTTGTAGCGTGTAACATCATTGTAGTAGTACCAATCATTAATAATCACACCCAAACTAGGTACAATCGCCTTTCAACAATTAGCATGCTTCTACATTGTATCAAATTTAAGAGCCAACAACTTTGGCTTTTTTGAAATCTTATTGCAGATAGTGCATCAAACTTGAGAAACCAAACCATCATCCCCAACGATGGGTTCTACCATGGAAATGAGAAACCCATGTATCTTGAAACACATGAATTTTTTCTTAGTAGGTGGTTTAAGAGAATCTAAGGGTTCCATTTCAAAACTTCTAATGCTCTTAAGATTAGTATTTGAATGTGGACAAGCTTCTATTCCAACTTTGATGCTTTTAGGAGTGCTATTAAAAGCTCTTTGGTAGGATCTAAATCCAATGTGGGCCATCGGTTCAATGCTAGGATTTGGTTCAGCACTGAAAAACAACTTAAACTTGAAATGTTTCAGCACTTGAAAAGGAGGAGCCATTGCTCTATTAAACCTTACACTATTTGCGGAACCCCAATGCAACAAAAACGCTCAACAAACACAAAAATACAAAGGGAAAAAGGAAGTGTAAAGCTTGATTGAAGTCTTTTGATTGTCCTTACAATGATTGTGAAGAACCCCAATGCAACACAAATGTTCAACAAACACAAAAAAAAGAAGTGATAAAGGAAGTGTAGAGCTTGATTGAAGTGTTGGTCATGTTTGATGCGTATTCAAATAAGTTCATCCACCACAAGCCATTGCATGCAAACCTCAAATGCCTATGAACACAATGAAGAGTAGACTGACGACACTTTGACTTGTTACACTCCCCATTATGGTCAACTTGCCATTGAACACCAAAGTAGTTTAGCCTTAAACCAATGCTGCTAAGAACAAAAAAAACATTGAAGATCTTTGCACACAAAACATGATGAACATAAACCTTAGCTCTAAACCTTAAGCATGTAGAAATGACGGTTGACCCATCTAAAAACATAGGCAACTTGTGTAACATAATGAAATTAATTAATAATGAACCCTTAGGGTGATCTCCCATCTATTCATTAATGAGGATTTGCAATGGTTGTTTCATTGACAGTGGAAGTACAACGATTGTCAATTTGTTCAACAACAAGATTGACAATCTAATCTTTCTTTGGGCGGTGAAATTGGCACATCCAATATGGAACATTTGTGCACATGGCAATGTTAGTTCAAAGCCATGGAAAGCCCAACTAACTAGATTTCATTAGTTCTATTTTTCAAAAATTTTGGCTTTTGTGTAAATGGCAATGGCACAAAGTAATGGTTATTAGTTGCAAGCCATTAAGGTTAATGATGACAGTTAATAAAGCCACAACAAGTGGCAATAGGGGGGCTTTTGGGCGATTTTTTAATTAAAAATTTTGAAAAAATAATGAGCATATTGTAAGACAATTTTTACAATCGCCTTCTAGCAACAAATTGCTAGAAAAAAAAATCACTAATGGGTACATGCTTTGGTGGGTAAAAACTAGTGTTGGGCGGTGTGAGTCATGGATTACAATTCAACAAGTTGTTAAAAATTTAGTTCCATAATTTTCCTTAGTAATAATGATTTGAATCCTTATAAACTTCCAAGAGTAATTATTAATAGTTGAATTAACCTTTGGATATTTCTAAGCATAGAAAACCTTTTTATTTAAATTGATGTAATGATTAATTAATTTTAGAACCTAGTAAACCTTTTAAAGTGCATTATCCTTTTTATGTTGCAGAGAGGTGAAAAGGGATGTGGAATTAGATGTGGTTTTACTGATATATTGGGAATACAAACCCATAATTAACATTAACATTTCACCATGACAATATTAGTTAGTTTTGTAAAATAATTTTTAAACACTCATGTTGTATTTGTAACAATTTTAAAATGTAATCCTAATACATCCTTATTCCATCGTCATTTCTATCAGGCTCATGAATAAAATTGAGATCAAATTTAGATATTAACATTTTCGCTTAAGTAGCCTCAAGTGAATTACGATTTAGTAAACGATTTGGAAGGGATAAATCACAATTGCAAAAAATTTAAAATGCGACAAATGGTGTGAACTAGGTACTCGGCTTGATGCTCCATGGAAAGGGGGTTGATTAGGCCTTGTAACCAACAATAATGGCCATCATCGGGATCCAAGTTCGACAATGAAAACGAACATTGTCATTTTCACACTCACATTTTTCAAACCATTCTAATGCGGTTCCATGATAGGAACAAATTTTAAGTAGATTACTAAAGCATGTGGGTTAAAAGACAATTGACAATCCCATGTTGAATAGTCTTTTTGGGTACCCACCACTCTTTTGGACGGTTCTTCTTTGCATGACCATTGGGAAACATTCTTGTCAAACGATGATTTTTCAAGTTCTTCTTCTTCTATTGGCATAACTAAAAGATTTGAGGGTGTAGTAGCATCATCCACCATGATTAAATCTTCACCTACATCAATAAAAATAAAAAAGGTAGCCGAAACAAATTGGTACTTGCATTTGAAGGGGGTTGATGATTTTATTTTAAAAATTAGGGTAGGCGTAATGTGCGGCAATGACGACAAAACTTCATGAAAACCTTGACATCCTAATTCTAATGGATTCATGAAGCCCTAATTTCAACAATGGATCTAAGAAGTACATGGGAATTCTTGTAATGGAAATTTTAATTTTAATTTACTATGTATTACACAATTAATTAATACATATCAAGGAATAACTAGGGGATATTAAAAGAGTAAATTGTACACAAAATGTTACTAATATCATCAAGTTGATTTAGTCAAATGGGAATTCAAGGATGTTTACTTATTACTACCGATAAATTATCCTAATAACTTGTTACTTGAAATAATTATGATGAAGAAGTAAGATGTTAAAGTCGAACAGACGAAATTGACAATGATTGAGCTTAAGAACCCCATCAAGATGTCCAAGATAAGGAAAAAGATGAGTCCTTTAATTCCATTGGTCATGAGGATTATCATCTATTTGATTGGAGGATGGAACCTTCATAATGTTTCATTGGGCACAAGAATTCTCATCTTAAACTCCATTGGAAGGTCAAATCATTCTCGATTCTCATTGGTTCATGAAAGATGAGGAGGCCATTGATTGAAGGGAAAGATTTCCACAACTTCCATTGGACAAGGAGAATAAGTTCAAGGAGGGGTCATGTAAAGCTTGGGTGAGAGGAATTTTTTTAATCTTGTGTTTTCTTTGGAAGAGGAGGGGAATGAATGTGTGAGAGGATAACTAGTTGTTATGTGTGAAGAAGTGTTGTTCATGGAAACAAATGTGTGCAAACAAAAGATAATGGAAGGAAGTTGTGTGTAACTAGTAGTTGTAGTGGAGTCCACGAAATGATTTTCATGAACAAGCCTTTAGATTCTTTACTAAAATAGTTGTTCATTTTAGATCTAATGTTGGATTTGTCTCAAACTTCAAACAATTTTATTTAAAAGGTGTAGAATGTTCTTTGAAAATTTTTGCATCATCAGGGTTGTTGCAAGGAAGCTACACTTGCCAAAAGTTGAGGGGGTTTGAAGTTGTTTTTTTTTTTTTTCAAATCTGGTCAAAATAACTTTTAGTTTTGAAGCATAATTTTTGATTTTAAGAATAAAAACTTATAAGATTTTGTAGCATTGTTGTTTTAAAGATTAACTTTTCAACAATCCTATGCATGCTATATTAGGAAATTATATGAAGATATTATGAAGAATGGAATGAAGGGGGGTCAACTATCGAGGTAAACATTGATTAAACATCAACACAATGTTTTTTCACATCTCATCATGTTGAATTTTGATTCTTTCAAAATGTCTTGGTATCCTCCAAGTGGACACAACGCATTAAATTTTTTAATGAATTTCATTGCATTTTATTGAATCACCTTAACTTGTTAGAATATAACTATATAATAGTTCCACCCCCAAACGAGTTTGTGAATGCATATTTTCATGTGGAAGGGTGTGTAAGAATTCTTCACAAGATAATATCCTAAAAATCCAAATATCTTAATTGGATATCATT
>Ga0116229_10012937_pt1 | contig 11911 bp, 3 predicted proteins | sample S1TSphgellanicum_3_FD_87313 | JGI IMG/M metagenome (GOLD analysis project Ga0116229, IMG submission 87313) | Host-associated microbial communities from peat moss isolated from Minnesota, USA - S1T2_Fc - Sphagnum magellanicum MG | ecosystem: Host-associated > Plants > Peat moss > Unclassified... | reverse complement strand
GAAAAAAGCTAATAAGAAGCCCATAACAATTCATAACTAATTCAAAAAATCAGCTTTAAAAATGAGCATAGGAGAAAATGGAAATCTGAGTTTACTTGCTATGCATATTATGACAGTTTTGGGAGCTTTTTGGGAGCTTCTAGCATTATAGAGCATCTCCACCGAAGCTCAGTATGTGACCCTGCACTGCAAATTTTAGATGAGGCAAATTTTAGATGAGGTACATTAGTCTAATGCAATGAATCCACTGGAAGACTCCTAGGACTCTAAAAAATAGCACACATTTTCAGAGTCCTGGAGGAGCCCTGGAATAGACTAAGAAACACAGCTAAATCGTATTTACTCACTGCTCCTGTTTCTGATTAGCTTAATAGTTTGATAGGTCCAAGTGGGTTGCTAGTAGTAGTCTCTCACCAACTTGCAGTCCCAATTTCAGCTTTGTGGGTGGGGTTCGAAAAAGGTTTGTAACTAAAACTTGGATTTGAGAAATATTTTTGCAGGGTCACGTATGGAGCTTCGGTGCAGATGCTCTCAGAGTAAACCTCAGTTTTTGGACCTCTCAGTGTGCATAGGATACAATGATTATAAAAGGATCATCCAAATCATTTTAAGACTCTATGTTGAATGTTGTATATTGGACATTGTAACCAAGTAGACGCCCAAACAAGGAATGCTCTTACTCAAAGCCTTAAGGGTCCCAGTACACAACCAGCATTCAACCCCTGCCAATCTAAACAGAGTGTAGTCTGGGTGGGACCAATACACTACCCAAATACTTGTTTTTAATGAATGCCAGTGACACATATCTTGTGGGGATGAGACATGAGACCTTATGAGGAAACATGTATGGTTCACATTAATTAGTTGTAGGGACGGCCAAATGTCAAATTTTCTTTTGACTATGGGCCTCTTTGATTGGCCCCTATCACCTAAAAAAGAATTAGCACTTTCAACACTCCACAAATAGAATAATTTTTGTCTTTCCCCTTGGCCTATTGATATAGGTCCCAAGAGTAGAAATCGGGGCAAATGATATGGGATAAAGTGTGGTGCTAATGAGATTTTGTCAATGTCCTGAAATCACTTGGCTTTCCATAGCCCCCAAACTTTCTTGATTCCACATTTTCCCAGGTTTATCTACCCAAATTTCATTAATGGGTCACATCCATCCATCCACCTTACATTAATTGGTATTCTAGTTCTTTTTAATATATCTATGACAAAACAATGAAAATGTGTTACTTCAATAATGACATATTATGATTAGATATTGCTGAATCTCATAATGTTCATCCCAGGTACATATGGATCATAATGTTCATTGGATGTGACAAGCATTGGGACTTTTAGGGTTTGTGACATATAATGGTCCTCCTAAAATTTTCACATTTACAATGGCCAAGATTTAGTACCATGATCATGGCCATGATGAAAGTAATTCAAACATCTATCCTCATTCTCAACTTCGCATTATCCCATATCAAACTATGTTTTGTGGTCATAAAGCAGTGCATGGGAAATTCTTACTTTACACAATTACTAATAGGCCCTTCTGCTATTGGCCCAAGTATATTACACCTTCTATAAGGTAACTCATCACAATACTTCTTTTATCTATGGGGATTCAACTTCAAAGTTCTTTGGGGGGTGGAGGGGAGTTTTGAAATAAACATTTTTCAAAAATCTAACTGATTTTCAAAGACAAAATTCAATTTACATTCAATGATAATAAATTTGTTGGTTAAAATTTGTGAAATGACAAACATGCCCATTGCCTTGTGGAGGGCTTTCTAACAGTACCAAGACATAGCAAAAGGCCCCATGGTTTGGGAGGTTATGGCATTGTCACATCCAAAAAAACAAACCAACCAACATCTAATATCTTAATATATAGGTGTGTTCCAATTCCCTAAGGGTACAACAAAATACATATATCAAGATTTTTTTTTAAATGGATTTGACTTTAGTACATTCAATATCGTGTAATACTAATAAAGTTGATTTTTAATTGGTCAATATAAACAAAATCAAGCCTTGCATGATCTATGGTGACAACACAAAATATTGGCATGCTATTTCAAAAAAGAAGAGAAACAAGAATTGAATACTATAGGAATAAATATTATTGCATATTTGGAGACTGTCCAAGGACTAACTCATAAAATAATCATTATGAAAAAGATTAAAATATCACAAGAAACTACAAGTGCGATGAAAAGATAACAAGTCAAAACTAATGATAAAAATCTATAGAAACAATAAACGACCAATACTTCAAGGTACCTTAGTAATCGAACGAACCAACTTACTAGACGAAATAATATATTATAGAAGGAAAGAATGAAAAGAAAGTTTAACTTAGTGATGTTATGGGGGCATCCATGTGACATTCCAAGACATCCTTAAAGTCCTTAACATCTTGCGATATATAATTCTTACACACCTTTTTATTTATAATTAGGAATGGGCAAAGGTTTAGACTCACATCTTTCCAATGCACTCGACATCTTTCCTGATGGTTAATTGCAAGGTGGATCATTTGTTGCATTGTTCTAGAATTTTTGCAAAGTGTATTTTTATTCAAATGCCATATTTACATATAATAGATTCATCAATGTGGCAAAAAAAATTGTGGGTATGATTGCCCACTTGAATAAAAATACATACATAGTGATAAATTCAGTAAATATACATCAAATATAAAATAATAATGAGCATTTGAATTGGAATCATGGATTGTGATACATAAAGGTTCAAATGCCTCTTCAATATCATTTCATTTCAAGATGTCTCATAAGGAGGCAACATATGATATATCTTAGAAAAAAACATGAAATTCCAAAAAAATTACAAACGACTAATTAGACGGGCTTTTGAATGATTAAATTTAAACCTTATTTTCAAAAACATTATTTCAATCATTTTTTTGTTGAATTTTTTTTATCAAAGAATTTTTCAATTGTGCTTTTATTCATCTTAAGTTTATTAATTTATTAGTCATCACATAATTGTCACTTAACATTGTTTTTTTTAAGTTTTTTTGAATTTAGTGTTAAAATATGAACTTTGTGAAATGTTGTAACTACTCAAAATGAACCACGCTAACTTGCAACAACCCCAATATTGTCCCCCTAACATGCCTCCCAATGCCTTTAACATCCATTACAACTTGAAAAGAAGCATTCTTAAATGTTTATCTAACATCCAACTCCAACATGTTTTGGCACAACATTCCCTAATTAAGGGAGTAAACAAGATAGCAGATGCCACACAAATCCTTTTAGTAGTTGCTTATTCAAGAATATTTTCAAGATATTTCAACTATATGTTTTAAAAAATCATCAAAATTGTATTCTGACCTTTTCTTTTGACCTTGTAGATGTTGCATTAAAATGTTTACATTATGATATAATACATCAAAATTTTATTTTAACTTTAAAATGCATTATATTATAATGTCAAAACATTTTTTAAAAATCTTCTCACCAATAGGAGTCCTTACATTGTTTATAAGCATTGGTTATAATGTCTAATGAATGTTTTTAAATATTCTATCCTCATTTAATTCATTCTAAATCATGCCACATGTTTCCATAATATATTATACAAAACTTCATGAATTTTTTTTAACATGAGTTACAACATTAAATTAATTTTGGACCAAAACAATAAAATAAAAATAGTGGTTACAATCGCTTTCTGGCTTTTATTATTATGATTGCATGCCTAATGTCTTTTTTAACATTTGAAAAAAATCAAATTCAAGTGTCCCTTGATACAAGGAATCTTATCCATATAACCAAGGGTGAAAGCACACTACATTATCCATGAAATGTTGTCACAAAGTAGTTTTTGTAAGATTTTGAGTTTTGTAATTGGTCATATGATTAAATATAAGTAAATAAAATGAAAAAGAACTCAACATTACAATGTTACATACAATATAATAACATTGTATGAATTTCATGGATAGTTTTTGAATAGTCACATATTGGACTTTTAAAAAAGTACCCAAAAACCTATAACAGTCCAATGTTAATGAATATGGACTCCATGCACCTTCATATAATTTTTTTTAATGAATAAAGGACTCAATGGTAATATGAAATAATAACATTGATACTAAAGAAGACTTTTTGGAAAGGTTGTGGTGACCGAAATTTTCTATGTACCTTGAATTATGGTTTTTTCTTATTAAGTCCTTTATTGAATGAAAATAATAGTTTAGAAGTTCATCTTTCAAATTTAAATTCTCCATAAGGTAAACAAAGGTGCAATTTTTTATAATAAACTCAACTGTTAACTTGTAAAATGACTTGTGTGATTCAACATATCCTACCTTCACACTAACTTTGCAATGTTAATTTATACAATTATGGACTTCCATATGTGCTTAAAATTGTTACGCCTTAGTGTGCTTTCACCCCAAAGGCAAACCCATCCTAGGTGGTACCATTAAGAACATCATAATGCTCCAAAAAAAATTTAACCCACCCAATGTCAAAACAACATAGGATTAAGTAAAACTTTTCATTTCAAATTATATAGCAAAAGATTATCCAAATCATGTAGAATTTGAAATTTTAATTGGATGTACAAAAGTTTTATTTAAAATTCCAAATGAATGATGAAGAAAAAAATTTCAAAAAAATAACACAAAAGGAACAATTTTTCACTTTTTTAATGATTCTAATTTTAAGAAGGCCTCAAGTATTCCCTCTTTTTTTATAATAAATAGTGGATTGATGTAGATATAATGTTTTTAGCAATTTTTTAAGGTCATCAAAACTAGGAGGTTTCGAAAGGCCATTGCATTCATGTCTACAAATTTGTAGTATTTCAATTTATTTTTTTATTTCAATCGACAATTTGAGCCATACCTTAGTGACGACGGAACCCATGTGTTTGTGACATATGTTCAAATCAACCATTCTTACAACTATTATTTCAACCATCCTCTTTGGCACATCATAAAAATGACTTGTAATTACATATTTGACTACGAAATGGTTTTAAGTTTTAGATGTGACTCTGACTTGCAACTATTGTTGGTTTGAACAAGTGCCTTCGTATCATTCAAAATTAGTGGTGTCCAAGAACACATTTATTTTTTTATTTTTTTATTGGTAATATGATTAGACCACAAGTGGCATCTTGTTCAACATGAAATACAACTATGTATCATAGTCGTAAATAAACATATGCCAATTCCAAGCTAGTGAATGCAATATTTCATGTCAACTTGAGCAACCTAAATAACATAGGCAACCCATAAGTACTTTGGGTTGTATGAGTAATCTTTAAGTAGCCTAACAACCCTTAGGTAGCCTTTAGGTAGCCTAACAACCCTTAGGTAGCCTTTAGGTAGCCTAAGTAATCCTTTGGTAGACCCTAAGCACACCAAATTGTTTAAACAACCTTTATGTAATTACCCTTAGCTAGCTTTAAAAAAATTTAAGTTGTCCTTAAACATACTTTAGGTAGCTTTAAGCAACCCCTTGGTAGCCCCTAGGTGACCTTGGTACCCTAAATAACCCCTAAAAGCAACCTAGGTACCCTAAGTAACCCCTAGGTAGCCTTTAGGTACCTTAAATAACCTAAACAACCCCTAGATAAGCCCATATGTACCTTAAGTAATTTAGGCAATAATTACAAAAGCCCCTAGGTATTTTAATTAATTTTTAAAACAACCAGGTAGATGCCTAGGTATCTTAAACAAGCCTTTGGTAACCCCTAGGTAGCCTAATGAACCCCTATGTGCCTTAAGGATCCTTTAGGTAGTCTAAATAGCCTAGGCAAGCCCTAGGTACCTTAAATACCCTAAACAACCCCTAGGTGGCCTACATAATCTAAGCTCATTTACGGAGGTTAGTAAACATGTTTATTTCAATGTAGTTCCATGTCATATTACTTAAAAAAATGTTAATGCAATGTTAAGGACTTTGCCCTTCAATGTGAAGGTGAAAAGATCAAATCCTTAGTATTGCAACCTATATACCTTAATATAGGTACAATTAAAAAATAGTTGTAAAACTAGTAGTTAATATTCAAATTCCTTGTAGTGCTTTAATGTCTCTTAACAGCCTTGATGTCCTTCCCAATATCACCACAATACCTTAATATATTTTCATGGTGCGTTTTTCATCATCCAACATCTTTATTAGCACTTCAAGAAAATTTTATTTCTGGCATCCCTAGATATCCCTTGGCATCTTTTTAGGACACCATCATCCTTTGGCAATATCTTTCCCATTGTTGTTTCCATCATTCCAAAATAAACAATCTTTAAAGAAAAATCAGCATTGCTTAATTTGCTTCCAATGTCATTATTGGGTAAAAACTAAAAGCATGTTTAAGTGACTCACTTTTGGTGAAAAATATTGGTAGTGCCCACCTTACTTATATTAAAAAACATGTGATTGATTAAAAAATCCATGTGAAAGCGTGGAGATTTCAATGTGAAATGGACTATAAATAATAAAAAATGACAAAAATTATGGAAAATTAAATTTTAGAATATCCAATTTTCTTGTATTGAAAAATTTTTAATGCATTTTATACTAATTTAAAATTCCTCATTTAATGCTTGGCTATTTTTTTAAAAATTGGCATTATTACGCCAATTGTTTTTTTAATAGTCCACATTTTTATATTATATGTAAGACAAATGTAATGTCATTGTTTCAAAAGTCTATAACGAATCCACTTTTTTTCTTAAAACTCATTATATTTTTCAATATGATTTCCCTCTAAAGCTTATTGCAACATGGACACTTTGAAAAATTATAATTTATTGTTGAATAAGGCTTTACTTTTTTAAGTACAACCACAATGTAGAAAACTTGTGACTATGACCATCCAAATAGTCCCCTTAACTATGTTTTCACCTTGTAATTCATTAATATTTTTTCTAATGTCCACATTGCCCCTTACCATTTTCAAACCTAAATTAGACACCCTTGAATGGAAAACCTTATTCTTAATGTAATTTTTATTAGGAATGACCACATTTAAAACAACTTGGAGGTGACATACCTTCATGGGACATCCTCCCAAAAAAGGACATTGACAACCATGGTTAGTGCATTAAAAGATTACAACAACCATGGAGTTTCAAGGAACAAAAATAAATATTATTCCATATAGCCAAACATGATGATGATGAATTTTTTAAAAGTAACAAGTTAGAACAAAAGTTCATGAAGCAATTATATAAAACAATGGGTACACTTAAATTGGTTGAATTTGGGTTCAAAAAATAATTTTACAATTCATGAATGAAATGAAAGGTTAATTCTTCAATTCTTTATAATAGATCTTCAAGATGGGAAATATCTTTTATATAGTTAAATGATTCATGCAAAAATGACCTTGGAGCTAGTAATGCAAATCACTTGGGTAACCACATAGGGGAAAGTTATGATGATGGCATTTGAAACTAAAACAATTATTGATTAACCAACATGATGCTTTTGAATAACTTAGGTGCAAACGCACAAGTTCAAACTAATGAAAAAGAAAAAGAGTTTTATAGAATATAAGATTAAAAAAATGTTGCCCCTTTAACATGACGTACATGCAAGGACAAATTGAAGTGGAATGAAGATGCTATGAAAGCTTTCAAATTCTTAAAGAATGATTTCACCATAGTTCCCATTTTGATTATTGCATACTCATCAAAACCATTTTTTCTTAAAGTAGATGCTACATATTTCATTCATGGTGCCATGTCATTCCATATGGGAGTGATGAATTATTAAATCCTGTTGGATTCCATTTAAGGAAATTTTCAATGGTTAAAATAAATTATGAAATTCATGACAAATGACTTTTGACTATTATCAATGCATTCAAGGAATGGCAATATTTGCTTGAAGGAGTCTAACACTTGGTATAGTATACACCAATGACAAAAACCTTTAGAATTTTATGAATGTTTGAGTATTAAATCATCGCCAAGCAAGATGGAGCATTTTTTTAGTCCCTTTCATTTCATAATCAATTATCATCCAAGATGCCAACAAGGGAAGCTAGATGCATTATCACATCATTCATATTTCACCTTGAAACAAAAAGATGATGCCTTTAACTAACAAAAATTTATCTTTTTGAAGTTGAAAATTTGCATTTTATTTCAATAGAAAGTAAATGTCCTATAGACAAGAAGTTTTTTGAACAAATACGGAGCAATCTTCAAGATGATTCTTTCACGAAGAACTTGAAACAACATTTATGTCACAAGCTCAATGGTCTTATTAACATGACATTTGTGACTTTGAAGAATTTGAAGGCATAATTTATTACAAAGGATTTCTTTATGTTCCACTAGGGCCAACATGACTACATGTCCTTTAAACACCTCACAACCTTCCATTTATAGGACATTTTGGAGTCAACAAAACCATTACGCTTATTTCAAGGGACTTCTTATGGCCACAAATGTGGAAGTTTGTGAAGGAATTCATCCACAATTGCAATATGTGTGTGTGAACAACAACATCATGCCATTAACCATATGGTTTATTACAACGACTCCCAATTTTTGAAAATCCATTGTCAGTTTTTTTATGGACTTCATCATAGATCTCCCATGTTTCAAGTCCTATGACTCCATTCTTGTTGTGCTTGACTAGTTGACAAAGATGAAACATTTTATTCCAACCACCAAGAGCATGGCAATTGAAGGTATTACAAAACTTTTCCTCAACAACATATATTACAAGTACCATGGTCTACAACTAAACATTGTTGGATTTCAATTCATATCCACATTTGGAAGGGTCCCAATCAATCTTTCTTTGACCATCATACTCAAATAGATGAACAAGCCAAAAGGAAGAGGTATTGGAACAATTTTTGATGTATGATCAATTACCATCAAAATGATTGGGTCAACCTTTTGCCTTTGGGTGAGTTGCATATAACAGTACATATCATTCATCACTTGGTCACACTCCATTTTTTGCAAAGTATGGACGACATCTTAAGTTTGATACCTTGGCAATGGGTAGGATGAATAATTTGACTATAGAAAATCTTATTAAAAAATTAGCTAACATTTGAGGTGAATTGATTTCATGATTACAAAAGGCACAATAATGGTACAAAAAACAAATTGACCATCATTGTACCCAACATCCAAACTATAAGATTGGAAATTGATTATGGGTATTTTGTTGAAATCTATAATTTACAAGGCCTTCAAAAAACTTGGATTACCAATGACTTGGACCATTTCCCATTATTGACCAACTAAACCCAGTTGCATTTCATTCAAAATTTCTAAGATCGATGAAAATCCATCAAGTAATTCCATGTTTCATTTTCATGAAACTATCACACCTAGGAGACATATTTGACCACCTTCACTAATTGAAATGGAAGGCAAAGAAGAATTTAAGGTCAAATAAATCTTGGATCCACAAATTTTTTGTGGACATTTGCAATACCTAATCCATCAGTGTGGATACGATGTTAATGAACATACATGGGAACTTGCTTTTAATTTAATTAATGCATCATAAAAGGTTCGAGAAATTTGTCAACAATATTCATCTAAACCTAGATTGATGATAAGTCCAAATGTTATTTAATAATTTAATCATCACTTTTTGAAAAGTTTTAAAATTGTGAAAATTGTGAAAAATATTTCTAATAAATATCTAAGATTATCAAAAACCCCCATAGAAGTGGGAGAAATCAATTTTAAAATTCAAAAACTTTCAAATACATGTAAAAATAACAGTCAAAGGAACCACCCAAGTGAATAGACATTCATCCTTAAAACTGTATTTTTATATGTTTGAAAGATCATAAGGGAAGCATAATAGTTTGGATTGTCATAATGTTTTTTGGAATATTTTCCATTATTTGCAAAGTTTATATGCTCAAAACTTAACATAAATCAAAAATGTTTTTGCATGTTCAAAGCATTCAAACCTTAAGAATGGACAATCCTTGTTTTTTTCAAACGTTTTTTTTTCTAGCAATTGTGCACCAATCCTTTTGAAAATTGAAAAGGATTTTAACATTGATGAGTAGATGGGCAAAAGGACTTGAACTAATGAATTTTTTTTATAACCCATTTGAACACATTTGGCTCTCAAAAGTGTTTTTGACCTTGAAAATTTTAGATTTTGACAATGTGGCTTTGACAAAAGTTGTTCATATATATGTGATAGATGTTATGAATGCATAATATACATGATGTAAAATCAATTTGTAGTCAAAATGTATTTATATCTAAAATGAAGTGTTAAATGGGGTATGTGAAATACAAAATTTTAAGCTTAAACCAACACAAAAATGACATGTGTCATGTGCAATCCTTGGAAAAGGACTTTTAACTTGGGGCCCTTGGCTCCTTTGACCATGATTTCACCCATTTAGAAATGTTCTAAAATAGCTAGGTTTTTCAAATTTTAAACATACTTTTATATGAAAACTTTCTAGTAGATCATGATTGTAATTTTTAAAAAATTAAAACACATTGATACATATTAGTGTTTCATCCATTTGAAAGTATAAAAAGTCCAATTATAATTGTACTTTTATCATATTTTCATATAATTGTTCAAAAGTGGGACACATATTTTACTATACTTGTATTTCTAAAAATGTACTTAAATGCACATTAAAAAATGAAACATTTTAATATTATTCAATGAAAGTAAAAAAAATCTTCTTATTTATCATTATAATAAGAAATATTCATGAGTTCAATGTATTAAGGCTTAATTAAACTTTACCATGCTTCCACCCTCTTTTCCATCTTGTAATCATTCATGTGAAGTCATGGAAAACTAAGAGGTTGAAGTCACATCATCCAAAAAACAAAAGCTCACACTTGCAAATCTTTTAGATGAAACACTTCAAGTATCTCAACCAAGGAGTTCACATCAACAACCTTGAGATGAAGAACTACTTGGACCATGAAAGCACTAAAAGATCCATTGCATTCGTTGTTTAATAATCATCTTTGAAGTTGAACTTGCCCATGAAGGTTGTTTAGAAAACATACTTGAAAAATGTTTTACAAACGAAGATGGAATCATCTTTACTTGCTCTTTGGTAGAAGTCATCGATCATTATCATTGTGATTTGTGAAGACCATTGAATTTTTTACCTTGAAAACAACTATTTTATGTCACAAACATTATGTGACACATTTTTTATTGTTTCCAAAATTATGATTCATTTCTAATGCTCTATGTGGAATTGTCAAGCCCTTTGTTGGACCTATAAGTCGAAACACGTAACTAGGAGCCAAAAAAGACATTAGATGTAAAACATTCATAATGAGTCAAAATCAAACATTTATTTATTTATTACCATTTAAAACCATAGTAATCATGGCAAGTTAATAATTTTCCCTCATATGAATGTTAAGGAACTTAGAATAAAAAATCATTTGATTCAATTTTAAGTTTTGGTTTTAATTTAGGACATTTGAAAATGTACACCTATTGTGTCAAATTGAGTTAATTTTTCCAAGGACTCACAAAAAAACTCATCTAATAAAATAATTTTGATTGAAAAAAATATAGATGATAAAAACATATTACCCACATTGTAAAAATGTAGAATTTTAAAATTTAAAATTTTTTTTAAATGTTTCAAAATTGCTTTAAATTTTCAAAGCTTCAAAAATCCTTATCACATATAAATGGGCTATAATGTACATGATGTATTAAGAAAAGTTATAGCTTAAAATATATTAAAATTAAATAAATATAAAAATTTAATTTATGGTGATGACTTGAAATTTGATCATTTTTCAAAATGAAACATTCAATCTATAAAGAATCTACACACTTTTAAAAATTCATATTCAATAATGACTAAAAATAAAAATGTGATGCATTGGGGAAATTTTGAATATTTTTTAGAACAAGTTACAAAACATTTCATT
>Ga0116229_10012935_pt1 | contig 11912 bp, 7 predicted proteins | sample S1TSphgellanicum_3_FD_87313 | JGI IMG/M metagenome (GOLD analysis project Ga0116229, IMG submission 87313) | Host-associated microbial communities from peat moss isolated from Minnesota, USA - S1T2_Fc - Sphagnum magellanicum MG | ecosystem: Host-associated > Plants > Peat moss > Unclassified... | reverse complement strand
ACCAAGTGACTATTGAATTTACTCATCCTAGGACTTTTGCATTCAAAATCTACATATAATTTGAACATTGATTGGCCAATAGGGTTTAATTGCTAACTAAAACAAAGATTTATTTAGCCAATATTCATTGGATCTTGACAACATTTTTTGGAAGTGGCAAAGAATGGCACACCCTTTAGTATGGCCATTTCAAGTATAATTCCATGCCTTTCTATAGATTATGAATGTTCTTGTAAATTTTTAACACATGATGAACAACATATTTAGAGAGTCCTTTAAGAACTTCACGGTCATGTATTTGATATTTTCAAAGGGTCTAGAAGAACATGAAAAAGTGTACATTTTGTCTTCAATAAATTTTAGAGAATGGGTTAAATGCAAAATTGGAAAAATGCATTTTCCATCATCATAAGGTCAATTTTTTTGGCTACATCATCTGTAATGATAGATTTTCAATGGATTCAAACCATTGGTGATTGCCAAATCCCATCTTTAGTTTAAGATGTCTTTTTGGTTCTATCACTTTTTGGGATTTGCAAACTCTATTTGTGTTTTTATTAAAGACTACTCAAAGTTTCTTGTCCTTTTAACTCAAATTATAAGTAAGGATAAATTCAAAGTTGGACAATGATAATATAGAAACCTTCCAAACATTGAAAAATGCAAGTCATCACAATTCCCATTCTAATCCATGTAGATTAGATTTTTCCATTGAAGCATATGCTTTAAACTTTGCACTTGGAAGTTAACACCATGTTGTTTCAATATGGAAGTTACAGAAATTATAGTGGCTCCTAGTGCATCCTATTGGATTTCATTTTAGGAAGATTTTAATAGTTGAGGGTGAATGGAAACTATAATTCCTTTTGGTGTCACATTGATGATTTTTGTCGGGCACATTATGTTCAAATGTTATGGCAAATAACATAACTTAAAATTTGTCAATTGACAATTGTTTTAAGATTAGCAATTTGACTTTGAAGACGTTTTTAAAATTAGTTTTTGAAAACAATGTGAGAAATATATTCATTTTAATCTTTTTTCATTTCTTGTTTTCTTCATTTTTATTTTTATTTTTATAAAATTTTGTTATGATTCAACAAAATGTATTCAACTTCTAATGTTCTTTTCTTATTTGGGTTTTTTTTGGTAATTATTTTATATTTATCTTAACACATAATTACTTCTCCTACAAAACATCAAAAATGCAAAAAACAAAGAAAATCACATAAGAAAATATTTATTTAATTCAATTTTGCAAAATACTAAGAAAATGTTCATTTTTCAATAATGAATGTTGAATGTTCTTTCTTTTAAATCCATCTAAAATCCAATCAATCTTTAGAACTATATTTTTTAAAAATAATTTAAAAGTCAAATAGAAGTATATGACTAGTAATTGGCTATATTATTAATAATTGACTAGTATAATATAGTCAGTAACTAACCAATATTCCAATTTGATTAATGTTAATTTACATATAATCTATACATAAACAATCATAAATTTAATATCAATTAACATAATGCATTCATTCTGATCAATAGTTGGTTTTTGAATTTTAAAAGTATGGACTCTAGTTGTTTATTGGAATGTCAAAAAATGAAGGTATTCATATTCAATTTCATTCCAACTTTTCTATAGTGACTAAGTCCATTGTGTTAAAGGAATGAAATAATAAAGTCATACTTGAAAGCCTTTACTCTATAACCTTAACCAAATTTTAGTTATGGACCTTTTAAAGGTCAAAATTAGATTTGTTTTCGTAAGTCCTTATGAATTAGAGTTTTATTATTATTATTATTATTTTTGCTTGAAGCACATTTTCTTGAATATTTAGAAAATGTTTTGTTCATATGGACTTTGTGGGTTTTCTTTAAGATTTCCTAATTGCATACACCATATTAGATGACATTGATATCTTTTCATGTAGGTTTTAACCTAGGTTTGGAAGAGTTGAAGGTTCACAAGTGGGTGAACATTTGGTAGTGAAATAATACAATAATCCTATCCTAAAATGTAACAACCATGTTCATTTGAAAGGGGCTTGCATGCCACGGTGTACAAATTTTTTAATCACAATTTGATAGTTTTCAATACCTATCTAAGTTTCGGGCATCATAGTGAAAATTTGAAAAATAAATTCACTAAAATTTTGTAATAGATGATTGATTTATGTCCTAGTCTAGCATTATGTTGTGAAATCAATGCACATATGCATGATATAATAGTCCAACAAAGCATTATGTTGATTTGCAAAGCCTTGAAGCATTTATGCAATTCCAGAAAAGGACTAAGAAGAAGTGCTACACTTAATGATAATTTGTCCATGAAATTTTACACATACAAAAAAGAGACCATAAAAAACAATCTTCCCTATCAACATCTTCAATTTTTCTTAAGGTCATGGAGTTTAAATCAAATGATTTTACAATATTCATTAATACATGATGGTATGATAATGTTAATGATTATGATTGTTTAAAGTTGAAAAATGTTCTTCCATTGAAAATTTACTTGGGCTAAATGTGTTTTTAATCATTTGAAAAAAATAAAATGAAATTTTGAATTTCTTAAATAATTAAAAATTGTTGTTAAATAAGGGTTTTTTAAAAACTTGTGTTAAATTATTGGTATACATTTACAAAAATGCACACTTATGATTCAATTTCATATACATGATTCTTGTGACTTCTTTTAATTTTGAAACCCAAATCATTATTTATATGTGATCTTTAAAATAAATTAAAGTGAATGAAATTTTATTTGTTGTTATTTTGATACTATATGTAGTTCCAATTTTCAAACAAAGTGTGTACACCATATCATGCAAACATTTTTTTATGGATTCATATGGGATTTGTAAGGATTGTATTTGCCAAATGAGACACTCTATATATTACATGCAATCTTGATATTATTTATGAAATTCATGACAAACCACTTCTAGCTATCATTCATGCATTTCAAGGAATGGAGATTTTTTTGAAGGACTAGTGAGTAACATGTAGTCATGGTTTACATTGACCATAGTAACCATGAATATTTTATGAATTTCTGAGTATTTAATCATTGCTAGGCAAGATGGAACATGTTTTTATTGTAATTCAATTTCACAATTGTTTATTGGTTGGGAAGACAACGAATGAAACCAAATTTGTTCATTTCTTATCCTTAAACAAGAAGATGTTTTTGACCACCAAAAGTCCATCCTTTTGAAACTTAAACATTTATGTCAAGTATGTCATTTTAGAAAGCAAGACTATTATCAACATGACCCTCCTTGTTCACAAATGCACAATAGCCTTGAAAATGACTTTTTGGCCAAAAAAACTTAAGACAATGCTTATGTAACCTAGTCCAATTGAAGTAAAAATGTTCAAATAAAAATTGGTGTAAAGTTTTGAAAACATGCCAAAACCTTAGAGGGTTCCATTCATTATTACATAACATGATTTTTATGCTAGTTTTTATGATTAAAATTTCAGTCATGATGGAGAGTCGACAAAACTATCTTTAATGAAATTGGACTAGTTGTTTATGCCAAAATTAAACTAAATCTATTGATTGAAATGATTAAAACTATTATTTGACAAGATTGTATTAATTTTTAAAAAATAGTAAATTATGGAATAATGTTTTTTATCTTAATAATAACAATATCTTTTAAATTTTTGATTTTCTTGGGATTGAATCATGGACAAGTCCAAAATGTAATCACATTGGACTTAAGATGGCAATGTTGACAAATTTTTTTTGCTAGGGTTGATTGTTGATAGTTTGGTGAACTTGGGGCAATTTGTCATGATAATGTCATGATCACCCAAAGTAGGGTTTGAACCCTAACCTCTTCAGCCACTATTTTAAACTTTTACCATTTGACCACCATTTCATGTGATGATATAAATTATTATCACAAAATATATAAACATTCATATTTTTTGAATATTGTGCATTATAATTTTAACATAATTAGGTAATTTCATATTGAAATTGATTACACATGTACATATTTAATATCATAATTATTATTATTAGTTTCATAATTCCACTGAAATTTATAATTATTTATAATTCCAAAATTATATAAAATGTATTACATTAATTTTATTCATTAGAAAATTAAATCAACTGAATTCTATAATATTTCAATTCCAATTGTTAAAACATTACATTAATTTTTATAGTTGACTTGGGGAAAATTCAAGTATTAGAATTTAATTTAAATTCATTTAAGGAAATACTCAAATGAAATTAATTTCATTTCTGAAATTACATAATTAAATTTTAATTTTTAATTTTCAAAATCTTAAAAACAAGTTCAAGTTTCAAATGTACATTAGTTTTTTTGTGGGGCAATAATTTTTTAAAATATTAGTTTTAACTTCCATTTTCTTGCATGTCATTTCATTATTTGAATTGTTGTCCCACATTTTTAATTTATGTGATTCATTACAAATGACAAATGGGAACATGAAATCCAAAATATACTTTCATTTGTTTTATTAATTCAATTTTTTTTAAAAAATTATTAATTTAGGAATGCCAAATCATCAATCATATTTAGATGATTGATTTCAATCACAATAGTGAAGTTGCACAACTCCACATGGTTGCCATGTGCATACGCTACATGTCTAACATAATGTCCATTTTGACTAAATATTTGATTTGTAAAAGTCAAAACAAACATAATATTTTAGTTCAAATAAATGCATTTACTATATAATTTTTTTAATTGTGATAGTCCCTAGCAAAAAAACCATGTTTTGTAATAGTATGGAATAATACATATTTAAAGGTTTTAAGGTCAATGTGAAAGCACATTAGGGTGGCCAAGTTTTGACAGATTAGATTCCCTTTTCAAAGTTTTTTTTAGTGTAGTTAAACATTGGCTTAAAATATGAATATTTAGATTATATTGAAAGTAACATTTTTTTCCATTTCCAATTTCAAGTCATGATATTATAAGACATATAAAATATATAATAATAGAAATTTTTAAAAATAATTATTTTTTAATGTTTAAAAAGGCTTTTAAAATAATTACAATTTTTACAATTTTGAAAAGTCCATAATATGATAAATTAAATCACATTCCATTCATTCAATGGATCTTTAGTTTTTAAAACATAATTCATCCAATATCCCAAAGTTTCAAACACATAAGATTAACACATTATACTATAAAAAATCATATCTATGAGTTTTACAGGGTGTGACATAATTTGTTGTCAAGATTCAAAAGTCCATTACTCATTAAATATTTAGAATTTTGATGGTTTTTTTGCATTTTTTAAATGCCAACTCTTTTAGCAATACATATGTGAATCCCTTTTTTGATATTTCAATGAAAATATTAACATTTTATATTTAAGTTTCAAAGAGATGTAAGAAAAATTGCAAGTGTGACACTTAAAAAGGGACTGCATAGTGTGCTTTTACTTGACACTACCCCTCAATCTCATTAACACAAGTCATGACATATGTAGTGCATTTATATATCAATGCTAGCCTTACTATATCATACCAGTTTTTCAAAAACTTCTAGATTTTCAATTCATTGCCAAACATTTAGTTATTATCTTTCGCCAAGTTTACACAAACATTTATTGAATTTTTACCTTTTCTTACAATACCAATAATTACATAAAAATGGTTTAATATGTAGGATATATATATATATATATATAGAGAGAGAGAGAGAGTTGTCCAAATTGACATATTCAAAACATGTAATTTGTTTTATATGGATATTTTTGGTTGGAAGACAAATCCATGCCAAAATGTTGAAAAAATCATCATGCCAAGAAATGAACAAAAGTTCCCTAATTATTGTTGTTTTCCTCTCTTTCAAGTGTTCTTTCATATTTCTTTCATTCTAGAACCATTATTGTTATAATATATATTGTACTTTCCATTATGGTTTGACATAAAATAATTCTCAAAAGGGAATGTTGAAAAAAAGAAGACTACTAAATACTTGGAGAATCAAACTCATGATTGTCCAAACCATTGGTTTTCTAGGTTTTTCTTCATAATCGGAAAGCATAACCATGTATTTATATCATTAAAACAAATCAAAATGGTTATTTGGATGTCGTCATCAAATGGTTACATGTTGTATAGGGTAGTTGCAAACTAAATTGGATGAAATGGACTATCATTGTTGTAAGTTTTTTGTTATTATTGCATAAAATTTTAAATTATGATTGGCTATCACTAAGAGTAATTCATTTATGTGAAGCTACACATGAAGTGTTTCACTAATGAATTTTTTTTTAATAATAATGTCTTGGGTTCATCCTAGAAATATTTTCTATGGAATGTGCTAATCAATTTAAAATTGAGTGTAAACTTTTATTTCATAACATTGTATTTGTATAATGTTTTTGAAACTTTGAAACATAAAACTTTGAATGTTGATAACACTTAAGGCCAAATACTCAAGTTAAAAAAATCTTATTTGTGACGATATCTAATCATATTCAATTTTAAGTTCTTAAAATGGCAAAGTTTTTTTAATATTAATATTAATATTTTTCAATACCAATTATTATTTAAAGTGTTTAAGAAGGAATTGAAAATGGTGGCCCAAATTTTAGATATGAATTTTTTTAAAATTCTAACATCATTTGAGCCAATTTGAAATTCATAAGGCTTAAAATACAATCAAAATATAAAAGATAAGAATTTTCAGAAGGAATTATGAAGTGTCACTTTTGGTCCACCTTCAAGTGTTAATTTTACCTTATATTGCATAATTTTAATCAACTTGGCCAAATATAAATGTGGACCAAGTTCTTCATGTATGGAACACTTCAAAGCTAAAAAATACACATTGTAACACCACAAGTTATGCATAGAATGTGAATTTGGGACTTCAATCTACCATCATTTAACTACTTTAACACAAAAACAAACAAACATTGAGTTGAACAATGAATAATAAAATTAAAGAAAAATCATTACATGCAACCATCGTGAGTTAATGTAGTTCCTAGTGAACAATTAATGTCTTGTAATCATATTACATATAATACTCACTAATGTGTGTATTGATATTACAAAAACATTGATAACAATAATCATTAATGTGTACAAAGATACTACAATGCCATTAGTACAAAAGTGTCATTAGATTATCATTGCAAATTGTAAGTCTAACATACTCACATATAACTAATGTTCACAATTAATTGATTTAATAACATACAAACATAACAAAATTCAAATCATTGGAAAGTGTAGAAGAACATGTAATTCAAATTTGGCCATAATCTAAGTCACTATTAACTTAGACACATATCAAAAATACTAAAACCCAATGACACATAGACAAGGGAATTAAAAGAGAATATCATTGATGGATATTTCAACTTTGCAAGCACATTACATGACACAATTGGGAGTGTCCTAAAAAACAAAGATAGTTGACCTAAAGAAAATGTTCATACATATATATTAGTCTTTAGAACAATAATTATGGCCCCTTTATTTGGACTAAGACTAACACATTAGTTTATAGCCCCTAGAACATTAATGTGTTAGTTTTATAAGACATTAGTCCTATAAACAATCATTAATAATCTCCATTGTTTGAAGTTTATGAACATTATGTCTTCAAACATTTGTATTGTTATCTAATTGGGGCATGTTTTGGGTATATCCTTGGAGTACACCATCCCCATCATGTAAATTAGACTAAAAAAATTAAAAGATACTCTTTGGGGTGTTATTGATTTCAGTATCTTTCATTTGAAAACACTCCAATTGTTAATTTAAGCTTTTTTAATAGGATTTTGAATATTTCTTACTTTTATTTGATTTCAAGGTTCTTTGTTTGTTTGTGCCATTTGAACCAACCTCTTCCAAGCCTAACTATGCCAATCTTTTTCCCTACCCACCTACATGGATATGGGAAGGTAAATTAACATGTGTTTTACATGTGCATGTTAATTTGTATGAAGATACATGTTTGTTTTGTTTGTTTGTGACTACATCTTAACCCTCTTGAATTGTGGGAACCCTTGTTGCTCTTTTGGTACCATTGGAAGGCTCTTGGCAAGGTGGTGCGCATGGTAGTTGTTTACTTTTTTCTGACAAACAAAGAAAAAATAATTGAAATTAAAATGATTTTCATACTTGAAATTAATTTAAAATTAAGATTTTGGTTAGTTTAACAACCTACCTCTTTTAAGCTTAGAATGGTGAACATGGACATGAAAAGACATAATTTTGAAAAATGACATAAATAATAATGAACTATTTACAACCATATGGGAACATAATAATAAAAAAAATAGGTTCAAAAGAAAGGGAGGGGATTTTGCTTAGTTTGGAACCTAGCCTAAAGGGGCAAGGCATTACATTTGTATTTTGGAATAGATTTCAATACCAATTTGTTATTGGCCACCATCCACCATGCTAGTTTGCACAAAGGAAAATATATGTTTTAAATTTGTATTTCCCAAAGCTATAATTTCAATGACGAATAATCAAAATTGGTATATGGGGGATTTTTTGGAATCCTTGATATGGTCATCCATGGACTAGTCCAAAGACAATTTTAGAAATAATTACCTCATTTTCAAGCCTAACTACTTCATTTCTTTCTTAATAATTACTTCATTTTCCTATTAACTTGTTTAATAACTATCTCCCACCTTTCCTAAGAACTACCTCCATCTTATAACTATTTCACTTTTTTTCCTTATCCACCAACATGGATATGAAAAAAATAAAATTAACATGTGTTTTTTCATTTCCATGAAATATATATTAATTTAACTTAAATTTGACATTGGCATAAATAATGATGAATTATTGAAAACCATATGAATTTTTTTTTAAAAAATGAAATTGTTGATTGTCATTGGTAGTGTGAAACAATGTGGAGCCTAAATTTTTAGAATAAGAGGTGACTTGTTCATGATTTTTGTCATTGAGTTAAAATGTTGGAACTTTGTTATGTATTGATTATCTTTTAAAAATGATATTGTTCATTTTCTCTTAGAAATAACCAATGTGAGTAAGTTAACCCAAGTACCAACAACAAAGATTTATGTAACTTGTTGCATATTATGGTGTGGTTGGTTGTGAACATTATTAATGAGAATAGTGTACACCCATTCTCAATTTGCTTAATAATCTTTCAAGAAATTCTTAGATTCTATATGATGGAATCCATTTCTTGAGAATTCCATCATACAGATTTTGTGGACATGTTGAGATTGAATTTGATAAGGCTATTGGTTGCAAATTATGTGTTTGTGTATGGTTGATTAACTTATGTGTCGTTGGTTCGAAATTAAGAAAGAATAAGAGAAAGAAACAATAAAAAAGTAGTAGTTTTGATTTTAGAGTTTATATCTTTGGTGGAAATTGTGTCAAACATTATTTCATAAAATTTTTATTGATCATTGAATAATATGGACTTTCCATTTATGATCAAATTGTTTTAGGATGTTTAACTATGTCTATAATCAAAGATTTTACGATCCATATTATTATGAGTTTGATTCATTTAACCAAAGGGGTTATGAGAAGACACTTTAATTCAAGATGTATCACAATTTTTTAAAATTAAATCTATTCAGTTTAAAATGTTAATGTTGTTTTATTTAGAATTGTCTAAGTTCCATAGCTCAAGTGATATTAAAAAGTACCAAGTATTGATAATTCCCATGAATCATGGACAATGTGTGGGGGTTTGAACTTTGAATTGTTCCCCCCAAAAAATCAACAATTGTGTACATAATATTGTTTTGATGTTTAGAAAAATTCATACACATTATGGGCTTCACAAGTTCCAAATTGTTGGGTAGTTATGAGATCCATTCAATCAGGATGCTTCAGATTGTGTTCTTTGTGTCCTTGGAAAGCTCTTGATGAGGAGGGGTGCATGGGCTTGGTTCCATGACGTTTGAAGTTTTTGAATATTCAATGATTTCTTCACTGAAAATTAAATTAAAGTGTAGCTGAAAATTTCGGAGGAATCGGAAAGATCTTGATGAGCAGGATTTAATGGAATTAATTTGGTAAGATTTGAATTCAGAATGTGGGAGATATTTGATTTTAAAGTAATTTCTGCCGCTGAAAATTTAAATAAATTCCAAAAAACCAGGTTTTGGAAGGAAAAATTAGTTGAGGACGTGGACGAGTTCACACTTGGGCCAATGGCACAGGCCACACTAGTGTTGAGTTAATGGAGCTATGGACTACCTGTATGAGCAAGGTGTACTTGTAGAGAAGCTATGATGAACAATGTACAAACATGTGAAGATGTGTAAAATGATGATGGAGGTTGACACAAGGGGTCCTTGTGAGTGGAGGAGGGGCAATGGGGGAGGAAGAGAGTGGTGACAAGGCCACACAGTACGTTGACATTGCGAAAAGTGTGGGTGAACATCAAGAGATTACCATATATATGTTAACAACAATTTGAAAGACCACTTTCTGGATGACATTCCATTTTGTCGGATGGAAAATTTGTACTTTAACAACATCAGGAATCAACTTGTGATGAGAAAGATTGATGTGTGCCCTAAACCCTAAAACCACTTCTTACACCATGTCAGATGCCAGGTCATAATTTTCATGCTATGCATACACCAGGTGTGAATACGGTTGGTTGTAACACTGACTTTGTCTCTAGCCTAGGTGTGGCCAGACCATTCATTATAATTTGTGCAAATTTGATTTACATGAAAGTCCAAGTACAACACCTAATTACTCTATCTCCACTTATATCCTTTGCTCAAGTAAAAGGCGAAACCAGCTCATTTAACTTACAAGTGGGGAGAAGAAGGCCAAAAGAATTAAGTAATAAGACAGGAAATTCTTTTCAAGTGCACAACAAATATTGTAAAAAAAGTAGCAGGCCAGTGACAGCAGGCAATCATGCACAGCAAGTGGAAAGAAGAACTGCCCTCACAAAGCAATTTTTACTTACACAAGTGCAGGAGGTACAAACTTTTTAGGGTTTAAGTTTTTAAGAAGAAACTTTTTTAAATGCGTTGAAAGTAACACATGGACCTGGGTTTTATTATTATTATTATTATTATATCCTTTTGAAGAGCCTCTAGCCTAACACATAGTTTAGCCTTATTTCACAGGATACAGGGTAATTCTTTCCTTATCAATTTTGTAATGTGTCTAAAGTGTGATTGTCCATAAGAAAATGTAGCCAAATTTGGCTATAAACAAGGTATTACAAGTTTTTAAAGAAATGGCAATGTACTGGAACCAAATACAAAAAATTTGGAGATTTTTTTATTAAAAAAATTGGCAATTGAAAACTCCAAAACTCATTTCATTTTCTCATAAATTTTTTTGCTCTTTGCAAAAATTTTGCCAGGAAAAAAAAAGGCTGGTAGAGAGAAGGGGAGAAGTGTTTTAGCTTCAGCTGTTTCACACTGTTTAGCATCAAATACCCATGCAAAAGAATCAACAAAAAAGCCAACAACACAAAAAAAAAAAAAATTAAACAAAAAACTGATCATAGGGGGCTCAAAATGTAGAGTAAAATATTTTATTTTATTAGTTCAGATTGGATCCCAAGAAAAAGCTGAGAAAATCAAACTAACTCATTACTTCTTAAGTGACCTCTTTATCTGATGAAATACTTTCATTATGCATACATAATAATAATAATAATAATAATTCATTAATGAATGAATACCAGCAATGATGCTTCCATCCTCCTGCCTACTATCATTTAACATCAGTGGCACAGCTCACCCACATGTCCTGTGGGAATCCAAGTACATCTACAGCTATACATTTGTATAAAACTACCTTGGGACATTGATGTAAATCATCCATCACCTCTTCAAGTTTCTTTAATTTATTGATGTCTGTAGTTAGTACGTCTGTACCAGGTTGCCCCCCCCCCCCCCCGGGGAAATTT
>Ga0116229_10012933_pt1 | contig 11916 bp, 11 predicted proteins | sample S1TSphgellanicum_3_FD_87313 | JGI IMG/M metagenome (GOLD analysis project Ga0116229, IMG submission 87313) | Host-associated microbial communities from peat moss isolated from Minnesota, USA - S1T2_Fc - Sphagnum magellanicum MG | ecosystem: Host-associated > Plants > Peat moss > Unclassified... | reverse complement strand
TTTTTTTTTTTTAATATTTTTTTTTTTTTTTTTTTTTTTTTTTTTTTTTTTTTTTTTTTTTTTTTTTTTTTTTTTCTCAGTTAACTAGTAATTAAATGTGTAATAGGGATTGTTAGGTTTGTGAAAATTTTAAAGGACCATTGGAAGCCTTAGAAAGGGAGCATTATTTTCCATGTTCAACAAAATAAGGTTGTGTGTAACCTTTTTTACAAAATTCAAGCCAATGGGATTGTTGGATTTGGTGGTTTAAATTTTTATTTTTTTTTAAAATTATCTTGAGTGGACTAATAGTTCAATATGTAAAGACATGGTTCTAACACATTACTTGTGCACTTTGTTTGTCACCGCCCTTGCATTTTTTGGCTTGTAACTCTTATTGGCTAAAATTGTAAATTGGGCAACCACCTTTGCATGTTAGCTTTTCCATGTCTTTCATGCATAATTTTCATGTAGATTACTATAACATGTGCCATTGATCCAAGTGTTAACTATTTACCTAACTATTTTTTCCTTACAAAAAAAATCATACATTATATTTTAATTGAATTTTCAATGACAAAAAAATACTGAAATTTCAAATCTCATTCATTAAGGTTAAACATTTTCAAATCGCCTTCATTAAATCACTTTCCAAAAATACCAAAAAGGCCCCCAAATTCTGTTTATAATTTATAATTTTGATTTCAATGGATTTTCGATGAAAACTTTATTTAATATTCAATTTCCACCAACAATCAAAGTATGTGAAGGTTCCAATGTATTTCTAATGTTGTAAAATAGATGAAAATTTATGGAAAAGGGTCATATATTGGATGAAAAGTTGAAAAAGAAATTTTCATAATGAATGAACGTTTAAAAAGGATGAAATGTTGAAAGTTCAAGTTATACAATGGACAAAAAGTTAGGAATGGAGAGATGAAATGTAACACATTCATCCATTGTGAAACCTTTGAAAATTGTAAGGCCTTATGATTTTCCTAAACACATTCCTAATGGGAACTGAAAACAAGGTCTTTGTAAAAAATGTGTTTTCAATTTTTCTTCTCCCAAAGAAACCTATTTTAATTTTCACTCCTTCATTATTGTAGGACCTAAATGATTTCGGCATAAATTAAATTAATTTTTATTTTGCCGAATTTATGAAATGCTATATATTACTTGTGTAGAAATTTTTATAAAATTAAAACCTGCAAGATTTCAACAATAAAGTTTGAACTATAGACCCTCAAAAGTTCAAAAGCTTGATATAGAGACAACCTAGACAAACTAGATCGTCCCACAAGCCTAAAAGAATGTGTTTATTATTTAACTTGTTTGATTCAATGGTTTTTTCATTCTAAAATATTGTAGACAAAACACTTTCAATCAAACACTTGTTTTGTAGTATTGTCAAGGTCAATATTGCCACAATTAATTTGTTGCTCTTGACCAATGTTTGCCCAATTTCAAGAATTTTGATCAAAGACTTTTTTTTTAATGCATAAACAGCCCTTTCAACATTTAAAGATGATTATTCTTGAGGTGAGATACTAATCCTTTGTCATAAGTAGCATAATTACAACTTGTCACATTGTTGGCAAGAATATCTTTTGATGGAAATGGTGCTATATCAAAGGGCAATATGGTTTGAATCAATGTTGGGTAGATATTCCAACTATCACCAAACCCTTTATTTGATTGGTTACATGCATATATTTGAGTGAAGTGAGAATTTGAAAGATTTGCCATATGCTTGGAATATTTGTGAAAATGTGTCTCTACATCATGTTTGGCACCTAGAAGATTTGTTGACCTTAAGCTACTTATACAAATGTTTGGGGTCGACAAATTTCTAGGTGCCAACTCATATTTGGCACCTAGTAGAATTTGTTGACCCTAAACCTTAAACCCTAAACCCAACAAATTTTCTATTTCCATAGTTAGCCACATTGTGTTTTAAGTAAGGTCTTAAAAGTGAGCTCTTGAATACAAATGGTCATTGAATTCGATGAAAACAATTGGTTGTTATGTTTGTTCAAAACTTTTGAATGTGTTTTTTGGTCCTCAAAAATTTGGCACTAGAAATCATTTGCACACAATGAAATGGAAGGAAGGTAGAAGTTTAGATTTTAAAGTTTTAATCTTAGTTCTTTTTTTTTTGTGAAATTGAGTGCAATGGTTAAGGTAATAGAATGTGACCATTTACTTTTGTGGTTTTTAGAAGGATAGTTTCATTGATTTGCCAAGTTCATGAGTGTTTTGATACTTACTAGATCAACCCTAATGTTCATTTTGTGTCATATCTACTTTTCCCAACATCATTTTATTTTGTGAGTTTTTCTTGTAACACGTCCATACTTCAAAACTTAAGGGTTGATTTTGTGATTCTTCCATGCTTTCAAAATTTTGGTTGTATTTTAAGGGTTGGAAAATGTTTAGGGTTCAAGGTGTACATTGCAGGACTATAAAAAGCTTGGAGCTTGAAGAGTGAAATTGGTGTACATTGGTATGTTCCCATTAACAATTGACTAATGTTAGAAGGTCCAAAGGTGAAAAGTGTAACATTAAAGGTATTGCATTTTGAAATTCATGATTTGTGGGATTCAAAAAGAATCAACATGAAAATAAAAACATTGGGCCTCAATGAACCAAATAAAACAACAAGAGATGTTTTATCATGACATGTAAATTATGAGTTTGTTGTTATAGGTCACAATTACATTTCAACAACAACATTCCTTGTGCCAACCCAATCTAATCTTCGTACTTGATTTTTTTTAGCATTTGTGTTTGCAAAATAAGGTTCATTGCAATGTCCTTACAAAAACTTGTTTGGTTCTATGCCCATGCAAAACTATAACTTGCATGTAAACCATTAGTTTCACTAATAAATATATTGTAAGGTCATGCAAATTGTGCATATAATGTTTTAAGAGTTTAAAATAATAAAATTTTGAGAACTTAAATGTAAGAACAAATGTATGATTGTCATTATGATCGATTATGAACAAATAGTCAAGTCAATAGTTATAACATCAAAGGGTCATTTGCTAACACTTCATTCTCATTACGTGCAACTATTTGATTGAATATCAAGGTTATATGTAATCCCATTTAAATATTTTCTTTCAAAACTTGATTATAATGTTGAATTTTTTTGTAAGAATTTTTTATCAAGTTGTTTTTGAAAGAAGAGAATGGAATGCATCAAATGTGATTGTGCTTAAAAATATACAACATGTGTATTTCATTTTAAATCCTTTTTATTCAAGATGTTGTCACTATAGTTGTTGCATACTTACTTTGGTTTTGATTCTTAAAACATTGTTTGCAGCTTGGTGTTAAAACATATGCATCTACTTTCATTTATTCTCCCTTGTTATTTAATCATTTTGTTTAATGGGTTTTGCAATTCAAAGTACATCTATCAAGAACACCCACAAACTAAGTTCAAAGTTGAAATGCTTCACAACCCAATGGTTATATTGCAAAATTTTGATGTTTAAATTATAATAGTCAAAAGATTGAATGTGTAATGTACAAGAATTGGGGAGGTATCCTGAAAATCATAAAAGTGAAAATAGCAAATAAGACAATTGATGCACACAAATTTCAACATTTCCAACAAAATGAACAATTGCCATTTAAAATAAAGATATTCAAGTATTTTATCTTGTTTTATTTTGATCTCTTTCAAATAATCAAAAACATATAATTATTGCGTATCATTTTCTTTTCACAATTTAATAAAACTTTTGCAATCCTCAAACAAAGTAATTTTATACACATTTCCAATGAATCATTTACATCAATTATTGCTTCAATGATTCTCCTTATCGCTACATTTTTTCTCCTTAAATTGATCATCAACACAAATATAACCATATGTACATTACAATTTTTTTTCTTTGTTCATTGTTACATTTAATTAATGTACAACAAAATGAAACAGCTAAACATATTTAAAATTGCTCACAACTAGACTTGCTAGATTTAACATACTTAATGATAGGCCAACTTCAAATCCCAAGTATATTTTGTGACTATATTTGTTGTTAATAATATTGCATTTAATACAACTTTTTGCGTTGGGTCTCTTCATTCTCACTTGTGCTTTAAACTTGAATTCTTGGCCTATAACCTCCATTGTTACAAGATTTTCTTAAATCTATAAACATGATTTGTTATTGAAACATGAAGACTACCATCCATTTGTGAGTATCATGAAAAAAACAAACATCACAAGCTTTAGAATCCAAATAACACAATCAACTTGTAGGATAGCAATATTTTGCCCTTCAAAACTAAGGCTGTCCCCAATTAGCAATGTTAAGCATGACACCTTCATATTATCCAATTTTGTGAGAGAATTTTTGCAGGTTTGATTGGTTTGGGGTTTAGGGTTAGCTACTAGTGAGTTTGAAGTATTTTGCATGAGGGGATTCTAGTCCTTATTTTTCACCATGGTATTAGCTTCATCGGTTTGGCTATCTATGGCTTGTTGTCAAAATAGGTCCATATTCCATACCCAAACTTGTGAGCAAGTCAAGAAACATTCTTGATGTGGTGTTTATTCTACCTCACAAACTCACATTTCACTGGAAAAAATGACATAACTCCATCGTTGTGTAGCGATCATAAATTGGAAGGAATTGGTACTATTGAAATGATGTGGGTGTTTTGTATCTTTCGGTAGCTTAATTGCTTGGCTATGCTACAATCATTCAAGACGATGTTGATTGTTAGGAAGATTACAACATGAATGAATCAATTATGGTGTGTCTCCATAAAACACATGATGAACTTAAACTTGTCCACACCTTCAAAGTCAAGTGCTCAAATTAGGTGGTGATTCTTTTTACCCTGTCATACCAGGTGGGTATCACCGGAAAAAAAATTGACAAGATTTTACACTTTAACTTTTTCATGGACAGATGATCACCACTTCAGCTACATCACAAAACTGGAATAAAACTGCATAAGATTGCAGATATGCATGACTAGATGCAATTTTAGGGTTCAAATTACCTTGGGTCATGTTAATTTGACATTTGTTAGATTTTAATGAGCTTTTTGATTAAGGGTTAGGGCTGCCTTAATCTAACATTGATTACATCTAATAAGAAACATGATCTGCGTTAAAACAAAGCTTTGACCAGCCCTAATAACACAACCTTGATCAGCCCTAATAACACAACCTTAATCAGCCCTTAATTGAACTTAACTGGCCTCAAAAATCAATTTTATTACACCATATCCAATTAGGGAGCTTGTTAAGTATCTTTCTCAATTGTTGTTGTAACCAATGGTACATTCACACCCTCGGTTACAGTACCTTCAATCTCTAACCCTAAAACTATAATTCCTGGAAGTCTATAACTAAAAAATAATACTAAAGGGGGTTGATTCCAGTGAAATTTTTTTCATGAAAAGATTTTCACCACTTGGCAACAAAAAAAATCCAGTATGACACATATAAAGGATTCTTTTTTTTCTTTCTGAAATCACCATATTTAGACAATAGGTTTCAGCTGGTCACCAAAATATAGCAGGATACTTAAAATTTTCTACTTTGCTCTCTGACCTGTAGCCAAATTTGGCTGATTCCTCTTGTGGCCGAATCTCCAGTGTGGCTACATCACAAAATTGAAAGAAACAAACCATGGGTTATTCAGCAGCTGACACCTACATACAGATCAATAGACCACAATTAATCCATCACCTAAGTTTCTGGATTTTGCCCCCACAGAGGTTTGCAAACACTGGTATCCTGGAAGTCCTGGCATGTAGCTTCACAGTCCCCAAGAGTTGCAACATTTGGGCATCATTGTACACAGAGAAGGATATTCACAAAAAATGTACCATCAATCACTTGAACCAGGCATGCCATAAAGTATCATTTGGGAAAAGTAGATAGAAACTAGATCCCAATTGAAAAATGAGAACCCTAATGTGCATCACATTTGTCCGTAGAGAGTTCATCATAGCAAGTACCTTTTGGAATTTCTGGTGTTCAAGAAACTTGAAACTTGAAAACATAACAAAAAAGAAGCCAAGATAATACAGTCCGAAATTTTCAGTGATTGATCAAAATGCACATCTCCAAAACTGCAAACAAAAAGCTGTCAGAAAACACCCATGTCGTGTATGCACTTCCAACTTCTAATGCCAATGTTTTCATGTGGTTTGGGACCCAGTCTGTCTTCATACCTCCTGTGCACAAGAACTTTGCATTTTTAGGTCCTTATATACATACATGCACAACCTCAGTGTGCGTGTGCTTCTTATGGAACATCATCCAAGACTTCCACCAGAAATCGCTGAATATGGTCTAGTGCACTCCTCTCAGCATCATCCTGAGTCATGCCATCAACTCGCTTCCTTTTTTTCAGTGAGTGATCTCCCCCCTCAACCACATGAAGGTCATTTTTGACTGTCATCTTCTTCCTGACCTTCTCAAGTTCATTCAAGGGGCACATGTTGTCCTTGCTTCCCTGCCAAAACCCACAATGATTATGACTTTCGATTTAATAGGGTGTTTGTTGTTGTACACACATAGCCTGGAGAGCACAATATCACCCATTCAACACATGAGAATTCAGGTATAAAAAAAATGCCCCCACCCCCCTTACAGTACCTGCACAAACAAGACTGGAGCTTGAAGCTCTAACAGTGTTGTATCACGAAGTGGTCCCTTATCTCCCTGTTGTGGGGGGGAAAAAAAAACACCATCACTCATTCATTGTAAGGAAATGGAGGAGGACTGAAACTTAGGAAACAATATCAGGGTTCAAGGACATGTCATAGAAGTATACTAGAGACTGTGGTAAGAGAGGGTGGAGTTAGGGCACCTTCAGGGGGTAACCCAAACACACCACTGCTGCAACTTTGGTGTCTTTCTTACCTGCAACCATGCAGCTCACCCTTTCCCCCACCACACCTTTACCCTCTTCAGACGAGCCCAAATACAGCACGATTGTATTATAGACAGAAATTGTGTCCTGAACTTGGATCCAAGATGTCATTCTTAGAGAGTTTGCAGGTTTCTTCTTTAAACTTCCAATTTGGTAGAATGGAAAAAGGACTGACAAGACTTCAATGCTCATGAGGACTTGGTTCTCAGCTGCTGCTGGGATTTACAGTCTACAACATCTAAGATGATGTGCAGGTGCAAAAGTCTGAAAGAAAACCCTTGAGCCCATGGATTTGCCAATGAGCACCAAAGGGTAAGACAATGCCAGTACAAAAGTCTGAAGCTCTACAGAGGAGGGGAGAAACAGGAAGAAAAAACCTTGAGCCCATGGATTTGCCAATGAGCACCAAAGGATGACCTGAATGCTTTTCAACAGCTTTCTCAATCTCAGCTATGTGGCTGTCCACCAACTTCTCTGCTTTTGGAGGTGGACCGCGCTTTCCATTGACACAATCTGCAGTTGAATTTCCAATTGCATTATGAAGTGATGTCTCTCGTGTATCTCCTTTTGCATCATGAATGGATAACCCAACAAGGGATGGTGCAGAAAAAGGGATAAACAACATGGTGACAACAAAAGGCTTACATGGATAGTCGAATGTGACCACCTCTACAGCATTGGTGGCAGATGCCAGAAGCTCCTTCCATCTGCCTCACATGCCCACAACCCCTGCATCAGTTTTCTTTTTTGTTGTGTGAATGCAAAATGCATACATCAAATTCTCATGTATAGAAGAGTTCTTTTGGAGTTTGAGGTTTAGGGTTTAGGGTTTAGGATAGCGTACCCACAAGGTTTCACTTGCATCAGCAGTCATGGGAAAAAAGGGGTCACCGCGACAGAGCTAAAAGATAATAGGTAACCGGACAGAGAACGAAAAGAAATGAAAAAGAGACGGAAGAGAAGAATGGCAAGGAGAGCATTTCACAATTGGACAAAAGCAAAGTAGAAGAGAAGGAGACAAAAGGATAGGAACCAGACCTGACCATCCACTCGTGAGATGAATTCCCGCCAGCACCGTGTGCAAAAACCACGACTGGAGCACGACGAGAACTTTGCTCCTCCGTCTCGGATACTCCTCCAGTATCATCTTCTCTCGCTCTTTTGCGGGGTCGAAGCTCCGCCATTTTGCAGAGAGCTGGTGTGTCTGGTGTGTCTTGCTCAGAGAAGAGAAAACTAGAACTAAAACTGGCCACGACCCACAGGAAAAAAAAAATAGCATTTCCGAACTGCCAAGGCTTGAAATAAAGTGCTCCTGGGCACTCCGGCAAATTGGAGACGCGCAAGAAAATTGGAAAAAACAAGCTCAGAGACACAGAAACGTTAGCGAAACACCACACTCCCTTCCTCTCTCTCCTCTCCTTGCACTGCCCCCTCGCTCTTTCGTTCGTCTTCGTTCGCTCAATTTGCGACGGTAACTGTTTTGCGTCCGTCCTCGTTTGTGCTTTGTTTTCGTCGTGCTTTCGTTCCTTCACTTTATGAGGATAAATAACTGTTTTGCGTCCGTCCTCGTTTGTGCTCTGTTCTCGTCGTCATTTCGTTCGTTCACTTTATGACGATAACTGTTTTGCATCTGTCCTCTTGGTTTGCTCTCCAATTTTACGTTTGGAGTTTTCATTCGTTCACTTTAGGGGCCAGAGTGAACCAGCCCCCATGACTGCACCAGTTGGCTGTTCTGTCCATAGGATGAGCTGGATGATTCGCCTCTTTTTCATCCGTCTCTTTACTTTACATTACCCAACATTCTACCACAGTCAATCTTTTCTGGCTGCTGACCGTTGATCATTTTATTTTTGGTTGCCAATTTTTTCCCAACCCTGACCTCCATGTATTACCCACCTACCTAGCTACCCTATTGACCTAAATCTTAGCCCTACCTACAAACTAACAACTAATCCCTTACTTACCTTGGCAAAACTCTTATCTCCTTTTGACTAAACCTCTATCTTTTGGTTACACTTGTATTTTTTTCTTGGCTAAACTTATATCTTTTGGTTAAACCTACATTTATTCTTGGTTAAAGTTATATTTCTTGGCTAAACTTCTATATATTGGCTAAACCTATATATCTTACTGGCCAAACTTCTATCCCTTGGCTAAATTTATATCTCTTGGATAAACCTTCTTTTTTTTTTGTTAAACTTGTATTTTTTGGCTAAACATCTATTTCTTAACAAAAACATATATATTTTACTAGTTAAATTACTATCTTTTGGATAAACCTATATATATTACCGGTTAAACTTCTATCTCTTGGCTAAACTATATTTTTTCTTGGCTAAACTTATGTTTCTTCTTGGTTAAACTTCTATCTCATAGCAAAATCTATATATCTTACTGTCTAAATTTCTATCTATTGGCTAAACCTTTTTTTTAAAAAGTTAAACGTATATTTCTTGGCTAAACCTTTTTTTTTTTGGTTAACTTCTATTTCTTGGCATAACATGTATATCTTACTAGTTAAACTTCTATGTAATTCATATTCCAAAAATTAACTAAATAAATAAATAACACTTCGATTTTGTAAAAAAAAAGAAAAATCAATACACAAGTATGACAAAACTCTATATAATATTCATATATTTTACTTCTCCCTTTTTATGTCATACTTCTAATAGACTAAATTTCCACCAAACTATGGATGAAAATATTGCATACACAAGGCCAATCATGATGTGGTAAACTTGAATGGCAATGGACCAAGTTTCCATAATACCTTCGTGTTGAGATGGGTACTACCTGAAACATAAGAAATTCATCTAGCTTTAGATGCAAGTATTGCATAGTTTTATTCTACTTTTTTTTTTTAAAAGTATTTTTCGTCATAATGGCAAAACAATGGATGAAGGTATTGCATACCTAGGACCAATCATGATGTGGTTAGACTTGAATGGCAATGGACCAAGTTTCCACAATGCCCTCTTGTTGAACTAGTCATTTACCTAAAACATAAGAAATCTAATCGGCATTTTATGCTTTAGATGCATGTATTGCATAATTTTCTTCTACTTTTTGCTTCTTTTAAATATTTCTCATTACGACGATCAAAGGATGGATGAGGGATTGCATACTTGAGACCAATCATGATGTGATGAGATTTGAATGACAATGGACCAAGTTTCTACAATACCCCCATGTCAAGATGGGGCACCTATTAGAAATATGAACTATAAATAACCCAAGTCCTCCCTAGAAAGGTGGCCAAATTGCACCTTTAACATGGGTTGGTTAATGATGTGGGTATTGCAATTTCAAAGGCTTATGAAGAACCAAACCGTTAACAATAAAAGATCAAGAATTTGCAATACTTGCATAGAAAAACTAGTTTATGCACAAAGGGGTCATTTCATGAAGGCGAACAATCTAATTATATATAAGTATTCAAATATAATATCTCTTTAAGGTTATTGTGTGATTACTTCATGATAAGAATAATGAACTTTAACTAACATTCATGAAGGTATTGCTTAAATGTTCTATCATGTCCATAGAATGTGCTAACTTTATTAGATGAAGGTATTGTTCAACGACAAAAATTGGATTTGGATTCAAAATGTGGGAGATATTGATTTTTAAATGATTTTTGTCATTGAAAATTCAATAAATGTAAGCAGCTACAATAGAAATTCTCCTTGGAAATTATTCACATTTACAACAAAAGTAAGCTAGCTTGATTGTTTCAATAGTAGTTCAACATCACCTACAATAGCACCAAAACAAATGAAAAACTGTCAACTAAGATAAAACGTTAGAAATTTCAAAATGTCAACAATGTGAACAACAAGTATACAAAGAAGAAGCTTGAGTTGTAACAACTAGTTTCAACCTTACAACTCCAAGATTAGCTCTCACTAGACTTATAAAATGATTATTTACATGAGCAATGCAAGAGAAAAACAAATTTTGTGATGTCATTAGAGAATTTAAGATTATTAAATCTAAGCACTATCAACTCAAAGAAAACTTTGAAATGAGCAGTTTCACCTATTGCATGGGAGAATGAAGACTTGGAATTCCAAAGATGTGATGGAGGATTTGAATGTAGAGATGGCAAAAAGCTTTTAATTTATGGAATTCACACCTCCCTGCTTGCCTATTGCTAATTGCAATCCTTTTTTTTTAACTTTGTTTTTTTCAAATTTTATGATGTAATCAAAGTGGTGAACATTCACAAAAGCAACAAATTTGGGATTAAGAACTAACTAATGTTTTTTTGGTGGGGATGAATGGAGTAAAATCAAAAGAAGAAAAAGTAAACAATAAGTGTCATCATCATCTGCTTCTTTTTGGAACAAACTAGGAAGAAGAAAAAAACAAGTGTCGCTGGTGTTGTCTTCTTTTTCTAGGCAACACTCGTTGTTGTTTTCTTCTAGAGTAGACTAAGAAGAAGAAGACGACAATGATGGTGAGCATCATCATCATCGTTGTCTTCTTTTTGGAACAAAGTAAAAAGAAGAAGACGACAACAATGAACATCGTCATTGTCATCTTCTTGTGGAGTAAATAAGAAGAAGAAAATGACAATGGTAATGCTCAACCTCGTCATTTTCTTTAGGAGCAAATAAGAAGAAGAAGATGACAATGGAGAGCATCATTGTTGTCGTTTTCTTCTTGAGCAAAATAAGAAGAAAAAGAAGATGACAACGAGCAACTACTCATCATCCTCTTCTTTTTCTACAACTTTGTAAAAAACAAAAAAAAAAACTTTTATAGCTACATAAAAAAAGGGGGAAAAAAAAATGTAGAAGATGTAGAATCCTTATTTTAGCAATGCTCTTCCCGCATCTTTGTTATGCTCCTCTTGTAGCCCAGCTCCTTTCGCAACAATGCTCCATTATGCATCAATGTCCCCCCCCCCCCCCAAGTAACAATAGCAATGTTCCCCATTTTTTCCCCAACAACATTGCTCCCCATTTTTTTTTGCAAAAAAATTTTTCCCCTGGTATTATTGTTCACAACTTCACCT
>Ga0116229_10012927_pt1 | contig 11919 bp, 6 predicted proteins | sample S1TSphgellanicum_3_FD_87313 | JGI IMG/M metagenome (GOLD analysis project Ga0116229, IMG submission 87313) | Host-associated microbial communities from peat moss isolated from Minnesota, USA - S1T2_Fc - Sphagnum magellanicum MG | ecosystem: Host-associated > Plants > Peat moss > Unclassified... | reverse complement strand
CGCACGACGCGCTCGAGCTCACGCGCCGCCCAGACCTGCGCGGCGGGGACACCGAGATCGACTGTGATGCCTTTGAACGGTTCGCGATGCTGCCAGCCCGACGGCGGATCGGCGATGAGCCAATCCCGCGTGGCCGGGTCGTCGACGTCTAGTGCGCCGGGATACGGCGAAGTTCCCGCCTGCGTCCAGTCCATCCACAAGCCGAACTTGAGACCCTGAGCGTGAGCGAAGTCGGCGAGGCTCGCGATACCGTGCGGAAACTTCCTGGGGTTGGCGCGCCAGTCGCCGACGTCGCGAAACCAACCCGCGTCCAGGTGAAACATCTCCAACCCGAGACGTGCGGACTCGATGATCATGCGCCTCGCGCGCGTCTCATCGATATCCATGCCGCTGCCCCAGCTGTTGTCGACGAGCAGCGGGTAGCGCGGATCGCGCAAAGTGCGTGGATCATTGAGCACAGCGCGTTCCCAGCGCCGCAGCGTATTGCCGGCGACGTCCGGTCCGCCGGCAACGGCGCCAAGAAACACAGTCGGCGTCTCGAAGGAGCCGCGCGGGGGTACGCGCGTGGCGGCTTCGTACGCGACCGTGGGGCTGACGGCATTCGCCGTCGTGGGTGGGTCCGGGTCGAGCCCCGCTTCACCACTGAGCGACGCACCGTGGCGAGTCAACGTGATGCGCGTGCGCGCGCTCGATTCGATGCCGATGAACCAGCCTTGACCGGCCGACCTTTGCGCTGCCGTGCCTGGTTCGGCGCCGGCGCTGCCTTCGACGAGCAGGTAGGGAATCATCTCGCGCGGCTGACCGGGATGGGGCCGTGCGTAAGTGCTGGAACGGCCGATCCAAGTGGCATCGTCGAGCAGCGCATCGCGATGCGTGCCGACGTCCGACGGTGTATCGGCGCCTTTCTCGACCCAGAAGCGCTCCAACGCAGCGTCCGGCCTGATCTCCCAGTCGAAGCGCAGGCTGGCCATCGGTGGCAGTCCGATGGTCTCGCCGCTCAAATTTTCGACACGGATGCTGTGCTCGAGCGGACCGCGATCGGCGCGTTCACGCCATCGCCAGACCAGCTTCAGCCGCGGTGTATCGGCAAGGTACACGAGCACGATCTCGCGCGGCTCGAAGCGCGTCGCCTTGGAATCCAGGCGCCAGTGCACCGGGCGCAGGGACCCATCGATGACGAGTTGCGCGGGTAGCGATTCCTCGGCGCGATTCTGCCACGGCGGCGCGCCGCGTAATGCGAGCGAGAGCAGGCGAGGCGCCTCGGGGCCGGCCTCGACGACGATCGCGGTCTCGGCGCCGCCCAGTCGTCCCTGCACGGGATCCGCAGCGATTGAGTCGGTCGCGTGTACTCCGAAGCACGGCGCGCAAAGTGCGGCAGCCGCCGTCACGAGGAAAGCACGAACACAAACGCTCAAGACGGCAGGACTGCCTGGTACGCGCTGTACTGCTCGCTCGCGATGTCCGCGAACGCTTTCAAAGTCACGGGGCCGCGATCGGTCGGTACCTGCCATGCGTGCGCTCCGCCGGGGTCGCGCATTGCCGCTAGCAAACTTTTACGCGCGAGCGGCGACGGCGCGGTGTCGTCGAGGATCCTCATGAGCACCAGAGGACCTGAGCGCAGAGCAACGAGATTCGGATGCTCGGCATCGACGCTCTCGAGGTCACGGCCGAGCGGCAGCTCGAGTTCGATCCGGTCGCCCGAACGCCACTCGCGTCGCACCGCTGCGAATGTCCCCGGCTCGAGCGACGCGGGCTCGAGCCGACCGTTCACGCGCAGTTGGGCGCCCTGCGACCACGCCGGTATGCGGACATTGAGCGCAAAGGTTTGCGCTTCCGGCAGTTGCAGCGTGAGGACCACGAGAGGCTCATAAGGATAGTCAGTCTCGATCTTGAGGCTGCAGCGCTTACCGTCCTGAACCCAGTTGACCGCAGCCGGAACGTAGAGATTGACGAAAATGCCTTCGGGGTCGGTGAAACAGGTGCTGATCGCATAGTCGGTCGCGATCATCGGCAGCGTACCGGAGCAACAGGGCCAACGATACTTGTGGAATCCCTTGTGTGCCCGACCGGAGTAATCGGAGAAATAAAAGGCCTGGCCGTCCGGGCGAATCGGCAGTGCGCCGAGCACCGTGTTGTACATGACGCGCTCCATGCTGTCGCCGTAGCGTGAGTCACGCGTGATCCGAAGCAGATAGCGCGTGAGCTTGAAGTGCGCATACGCACCGCAGGGAGTCTCGAAGCTGTTGTGCTCCTTTGCGAGGCCCGCGCCGAGCGCGCCGCTGCCCGGCACGATGAAGTGTTCAGCCGGCCCCCAACCGCCCGTGGCGTAGCTCTGGGCTGCAACAAACTCGAAGCCGCGCTGCGCCGCTGCGAGATACATCGGATCGCCCTCGGTCAGATAGGCCTGCACGGCGGAGCTCAGTGAGTTGACATGACTGTAGGCGTGCTTGCCCGGGAGCGCGTTCTCGCCGCGCGCCAGTGCGCCAAAAAATTTTCGATATAGCATGCGCCGCGCGAGTTCCAGATGGCGCCGCTCGCCGGTCGCTCGCCAGGCGACGAATTGATTCTCCGGCAGCGTGTAACTCTCATCCCAGGAATATTGGCCGAATTCATCGAGATGGCGATGTTCGTTGCGCGGCATCACGTGCGGCGGCAAATGCGGCAGCGCCGCCGAAGTGGCGCGTGCGAGCGTCGGCAGAGCCGCCTCGTCGCCACAGAGCCGCGCCGCATCGAGCAGGCCGCCGACCAGCTTGTCGTAGGTATAGCAGGGAAAGCGATTGTGCTCGTAGAAGCTGCCCCGCGCGTCGATGGTCGCCGCGAAACCGCGCACGAGACGGCGAACCTTGGCCCGCGTGGGATCATCGCCGGTCGTGGCGTGGAAGCGCGCCAAGGCACTCATCCATTGGCCGAACTGGGAACCGGGCGCGAATGCGTCCGTGCCATACCATCCGCCGAGTTCCGGGCCGGGAGCAGGCTGCCCGGCACGCGACCGGTAGGGCAGCAGCAGCGAGTCCTCGTCCAAGCCCATGACCAGTCGATGCGTCTCGCCGGCTTGTGCGGCAAGCGCGCCTGCACCCATTTGTACCTGGCCGTAGGATAGTTCCGCGAGCTGCGGCGCCGTCTCCGTCGAGCGCGAGACAGCGGCACTCCTGCGCGGATGCAATGCCGCAACCGCAATGATTCCGCCGAGAAGCGTACGCCGTCCCAGATTGACCTGATCGCCCACGATGTTGTCGCCCCCCGCAACCTGCGCGCACAATGCAGCCGGTCGCACATTTACGCAAGCCCTCGGGGAGACAGGGTCAATCCATGAAAACATTGTTTGGCGTCGCGCTGTGGCTGACGCTTTCAGCAGTACCGGCCTGGGCCGGCCCAGGCCCGAGCTTCACGCTCGAGGCCACGGCCGCGGATTTTGGCAGCTACTTTCCCAGCTACCTCGCGAACGGCTATTTCTCGGCGATGACCGCCCCGCGCGGCACCGAGGGCACGCTCGGCTACCTGGTTGCCTTCATGGATTACGCGAAAGACGACCTCTCGCGTCCCGCCGCGATTCCGGGTTGGACCGAAATCGACTACTCGACCGGTGACTCGCCTGCGGGTCATTTCTGGATGAATCAGGTCCCCTTGAGCCCCCACGCGTTCACAAACTATCGCCAAACCCTCAACTTGCTCGAAGCGACCTTGACGACGACCTATCGGTATGTCGACCACGAGCGCAGCACGGACATCAAAGTGACCACGTTCGTGAGCCAGGCGTCGCCGCATTTGGCGGCCTCGCAGATTTCGCTGACGCCGGATTTCGACGGCACCGTGCAATTGTCGTTCGCGCTGAATCTCTGGGCACCCTACGAACCGCGTCTGCCGCTCGCGGTACTCTCGGGCGACGAGATGCAGGAAGCCGTGGCCGCAAACGACATGCGCTTGGCGCCCCTTCCACCGGCGACTCCCGATCGCGCGGCGTTGTGGTACCGCGGCGACACGCACATCGTCGCGTCGGGCGGCGATGTGCGTGACCTGACGCTGCATCTCGACGGCCGTGCGGAACGGGGCCTCACGATGGCCGAAGCCGCGGCCGTGCAAATGCCCGAGAACCTGGGTGCGGCCGAGATCAAGCTGTACGAGAGTCCGTACCGCCTCGCGTTGAACGCCGCGGTCAAGGTCGAGAAGGGTAAAACCTACACGTTCACCAAGTTCGTCGCCGTGTCGCGCGAGGCTTGGGGCGGCGATGCCGGCCACGATCTCGAGCTCGCAACGGATGCGCGCCGCCGCGGCTTCGACGCGCTGCTCGAGGAGCACCGCGCGGCGTGGCGCAAGCTGTGGCAGGCGGATATCGTCATCGATGGCGATCTGCGCGCACAAACCACGGTGCACTCGGATCTGTACTACCTCCTCGCCACGTCGACCGCGGGAACGCATTGGCCCATGGGTGCCTGCGGTCTGTCTCTCGGCTACACCGGCCACGCGTTTTGGGACAACGATTTGTGGGTGTTTCCGGCGCTCCTGCTGCTGCATCCCGAACGCGCCAAATCGCTGGTCATGTTCCGGGCCTATACGCTGCCCGCGGCCGAGAAGCGGGCCCGGGCGCGCGGGTTCGAGGGCGCCATGTATCCTTGGGAGGCGGACCCGGAAGACGGCAGCGAACAAACGCCCCACTTCGCGTATGTGCTCGGCGAGCGTGAGATCCACGTCAATGCCGATATCGCGATCGCACAGTGGCAGTACTGGCTCGCCACTCACGATCGTGACTACCTCGAGCACGACGCCTGGCCCGTGATCCGCAACATCGCGGATTTCTGGGTGAGCCGCGCGTCCTGGAATGCGACCCAGCAACGCTACGAGATTCTGCATGTCACTTCGGTCGACGAACCCTACAATGACATCCCCAATGACACGTACACCAATGTGTCGGCACGCAGGGCGCTCAACATCGCGACGACCGCGGCGGCACTCGTGGGTGAACGGCCGGACCCGCGCTGGGCCGACGTCGCCGCGAAGCTGTACATTCCGTTTTCGGCGGCCGAACAGCGGCATCTGGATTTCGACCCGAGCGTGATCCGCGACCCCAGCCAGGGCAGCACTCTGGACTTGCTCATGTACCCGTCGCTCGATGAACCGCTGACGGCGCAAGTCCGCCGCAACGATTACGATTACACCACGCTCACGGACAAGGAAGGCCATCGTCAACCGCATGGCATGGGACTCGCGCCCGCGTCGATCGCGGCTGCCACGGTCGGCGATGCGGATTCGGCGGTTGCGTGGCTGCAGAGCAATTTCACGAGCAATCTGATCAAGCCGCCGTTCAACGTGCGCACGGAAACGCCGACCAACAACACCGGCTACTTCGTCACCGCGTCCGGCGCTTACCTGCAGAATCTCATTTACGGCTTCAGCGGTCTGAGAATCCAGCCGAAGGGTCTCGTCGCAGAATATCCGCCCGTGCTGCCTCCGGAGTGGAAATCGCTCACGTTCAATCACCTGAACTTCCGCGGGCAACTCTTCGACATAGTCGTCGATCGGGACAGCGCCGGGCGCGTGCAACTGCGGCGCACGCAGCTGCGTTCGCCATGAGCCGTCCAGCACCTTGGTGCGGCGCGGCGCTTGCCGGCATCGCCCTGTGTCTTGCGGCGTTTTCGGCGGCGGCCACGAATCCGGACCCGCCGACGCCGCGCGAGCTGTTCACGGACCTGTTCGATGCCGTCCAGAGCGAACAGGTGTTTGGCGACAGCAAGACCTTCGCGGATGCCGTTCCCACGGCGGCACCGGCAGAGATCATGGCGCGATTTGCATCGGCGCACCCTGTCGGCCGGGAGGCGCTCAAGCGCTTCGTCGACGAAAATTTCTCGCTGCCGGCGCCGCTCAACGTGGCCGCGCCGCCGGCCGAGACCATCGGCATCGCGCAGCACATCGACGCATTGTGGGATGTGCTGACGCGCAGCAGCAATACGCCGCCTGCGTACTCTTCCGCGCTGCCGTTGCCCGAACCTTATGTCGTGCCCGGCGGGCGCTTTCGCGAACTGTACTACTGGGACTCGTACTTCACGATGCTGGGTCTCGCGCGCAGTGGGCGCCACGATCTCGTCGAGCACATGGTTCACGATTTCGCTTATCTGATCGACACCTACGGCCACGTACCCAACGGCACCCGCAGTTATTACTTGAGCCGTTCCCAACCGCCGTTCTTTTTTGCGATGGTCGGCCTGCTGGATGCGCAGGATCCGGCGGCGGCGTATGCACGTTATCTGCCCGAACTGCGCCGCGAGTATGCGTTCTGGATGGAAGGTGAAGCCGGATTGCACGGCGCGCACCGTCGCGTCGTGGCGCTGCCCGACGGCGCGGTATTGAACCGTTACTGGGACGATGCCGATACGCCGCGCGAGGAGTCCTTTCGCGAGGACATCGATCTCTCACGCCGCAGCGGCGGAAATGCGCGCCAGTTGTATCGCAACGTGCGCGCAGCCGCCGAAAGCGGCTGGGATTTCAGCACGCGTTGGTTTGCGGACGGCAAGACTTTGGAATCCATCGACACGACCGAGATCGTGCCGATCGATCTCAACAGTCTGCTGTTCGGCCTCGAACAGGCGATCGGTGCCGGGTGCGGCCGAACGGGAGACGCGCGCTGTGTCGAGGAGTTCAAGCGGCGTGCGGCCGCGCGTCAGAGCGCGGTCGATCGCTACCTGTGGAACGGCGCTCTCGGCGTTTATCACGATTATCGCTGGACCCGGCGCGAACAAGTGCCGCGCATCTCCGCGGCCACGCTCTACCCGCTGTTCGTCGGGCTCGCCGACCCGTCGCAGGCCGCCGCGGTGGCGGCCACGGTGTCCCGCGAACTGCTCGAAGAAGGCGGCATCGTGACGACGCCTTTAGTCTCCGGACAGCAGTGGGATGCGCCGAATGGCTGGGCGCCGCTGCAATGGATCGCGATCGCAGGTCTGCGCCGCTATGCATTGTCGGCAGAGGCCGAGAGCATCGCCTGCCGGTGGATGCACAACGTGAATCGGGTCTACGGCGAAAGCGGCAAGCTCGTCGAAAAATACGATGTGACGGCCGTGGGCAGGCCGGGAGGCGGCGGTGAGTATCCGACGCAGGACGGCTTCGGCTGGACCAACGGCGTCATGCGCGAATTGATGGCCGAGTATCCCGCCGATCTCGGCTCCGCGGCGCGCGGCTGCGAGAACACAGGACGCGACGCTAACGCCCCGGTTGCGACGCAGTGACTCGCAGCATCACGGCGGACGTGGGCGCGACGGTAAAGCGCAATGCCTTCGTGGCGCCGCGGATCCGCTCGTTCGTCCATAGATCCACCGCGTCGACCGGCACGTAAGAAGGCAGCCGCAGAGTTTCCCAGGTCAACTGAATCGGTCGAGGCGAGTCGCCCCGGTTTAATAGCACGACGGCCTGACTGCCGCCGGCGAGCGGGCGCACCCAGATTTCCGCGTCGCCGTCCTTCGACGCGCGGCGTCCCTCCACGCCCAGCGGATCCTGGTCCACGGCGATCACGGCTCGGTTCGTGAGAATCTGCGCGATCGCCGGGTTCATCGTCGCAAGATCGTTGCCCGCGATCAACGGCGCGGCGAGCAGCGCCCAGAGGCTGAAATGTGCGCGGTACTGCTCGACGGTCATGCCGCCGTTGCCGACCTCGAGCATGTCGGGATCGTTCCAATGTCCGGGTCCCGCATACGACTCGAGCCCGACTTGAAGGTCGAGAATGTCGAGGACGCCGAACCAATCCACATGGCGTGCCTTGCCCACCCAGCCGTCGGAGATGTCAGGCGTCGTGCGCCATAAATTGCCGCCTGCCGCGGCGGCCCACAACCACGGCTCATGGATGCCCCACTCACAAATGCTGAAAACGATCGCGCGTCCGCTCGCGCGCAGCGCATCGCTCATGGTCCCGTAGGCCGAGCGGGCATCGAGCGATTCGGTATTGCACCAGTCGTACTTCAGGTAATCGACCCCCCAGGCCGCGTATTGCGCGGCATCTTGATACTCGTGGCCACGGCTTCCGGGCCGTTTTTGGCAAGTGCGGTCTCCGGCATCGGAGTAGATCCCGAACTCGAGGCCCTTCGAATGAATATAGTCTGCGAGCGCGCCCACTCCGGAGGGGAAGCGCTGCGGATCGGCGACGATGTTCCCGGACGAATCCCGGCTCGCCTGCCAGCAGTCGTCGATGACGATGTAGCGGTAACCGGCCGCCTTCATGCCGGAGGCGACCATCGCATCGGCCTGGCGGCGTATCAGTTGTTCGTTGATCTCACAACCGTATTTGTTCCAACTGTTCCAGCCCATCGGCGGCGTCTGTGCAAGGCCATTGGACGGCCGCACGGCCACCGTCGGTTCGCCATCTGCGGCGACGGCGCCCGCAATGACCGCGTTCACCGTGACTGCGCACCACAAGACTTGGGCGATCCGGATGTAGCGACTCATCATCACGTTCCCTTCAAGCTTGATGTCAGTCCGTAATCGCAAGATCGGCCGCGAGCGGGGTATCTTCGCTCGAGTCGCCGACGCGGATCACGAAACGGCCGGGTGCAACGCGCCAGCCGTGCGCGTCGACGTCCCAGTAACTGAATGAACGGCGATCCAGGGAGAACACCACGGGTTTGGTTTCGCCCGGCTCCAGGCGCACTTTTGCGAAGCCCTTGAGTTCTCGCTCCGGACGTTTGACCGGTGCGGACGGATCGGACAAATAGAGTTGTGCGACCTCGGCGGCCGCGGCCTTGCCCGTGTTCTTGACGTCGACGGTCACCTGTATCGGAGTTTGCGACGAGGCCGATGCCGGCACACGCAGATTCGAGAACTCAAAGCGCGTGTAACTCAAGCCGAAGCCGAATGGAAACAACGGGCGTTTGCCCGAACTCGTCCAATAGCGATAACCGACCATGAGGCGATCATCGTAACGAACGTGTGGGATCTGGAGACCGGACGTCGCGGTATTGGCGACCGGATAGTAGTAAGGATAAGAGGCGCTCTCTTCCCAGCTACGGTCGAACGTGACCGGCAGTCTGCCTTCCGGCACATGCTGCCCGAACAAAGTTTGCGCAACGGCGGTACCGCCTTCCTGACCCGGATAATAGAGATCGAGCAACACCGGTATCCGATCGAGCCAGCGCCGCGTATCGGCACCCACGCCCCCGGTCAAGGTCACGATCGTACGCGGATTCACGGCCGCGATCGCTTCGATCAGCGCATCCTGCCCCCAGGGGAGTGCGAAGCTGCGATCCGCGCCTTCGCCTTCCGTGAACTGCGTGAACCCGACCGCGACGACGACGACGTCGGCCGCAGCTGCGAAGCGCTTCGCCTCCGCGGTGACGAGATCCGGCTCGTAGGCAACGCCTAAGCCGCAGCGTTCGCCCGCGAAGCGCGGCAAATAATCGGCGGACACGTCGATCGTCTGACCGGCCGTCAGCGTGAGCGACCATGACGGCGGGACCTGGCCTTCCGCGTGAAGCGGTTCCGGGAGCATGCGACCGTCCACTTTCACTGTGAGGCGGTCGCCATCCCAGGCCGAGGCGGTCGCGAGCACGACATAGGTGCCCGCCACCGCAGCTCGATACTTGGCGTGATAGCGAATACTGCGCGGCGATGGGTCGCTCTGGGCGGGACCTTGTGGATCGTTGTCGATCGTGGACAGCGTCGTGATCCGCGGCGCTCCGGCGAAATGTCCGCCCTTGTAGGTCGCCATCGTGACCGGACCGAGCCAGCGGGTTTCGCGAAAAACGTCGCGCATCGCCGGCAAGCCAGGGTCATACAGCACTCGCGTGGAGGCTCCCAAGAAGTTGGCGATGCCGCTCAACGTACTCACCGATTCGAAGGGCGGCGTATATGACGAGCCGCCGCCGCCCGTTACGGCCGGATGGGCGTTGGGACCGATCACGGCGATGGTCTTGATCCTCGTCGGATCCAAGGGCAACAGCGGGCCGTCGTTCTTGAGCAGGGTCAAACTTTCCAGAGCGCCGCGCAGCGCAACGCCGCGAGCCGCGACCGAATAGGTCGACGCCTCCGCGACTTCGGTCGTCGGGGACAGAAAGCCGTAACGCAGAGCGACCCGCAGCAAGCGCAAGACCTTGTCGTCGATCGTCGACCGTTTGACGAGCCCCGCGTCGAGCGCGGGGCGCAGCGCAGCCGCGTTCAAAAACTTCGGGCTCGGCATTTCGAGATCCAATCCATGATTGGCTGCAGCGACCGTGTCGTAGGTCGCATCCCAATCCGACATCAAGATGCCCGCGAACTGCCACTCGCCCTTGAGCAAGTCGAGATTCAGTAAGCTGCTTTGCGTGGCATGTTCGCCATCGATGAGGTTGTACGAATTCATGACGGCGTCGACGTGTCCCTGCTTGACCGCCGCCTCGAACGCGGGCAGATAAATCTCGCGCAGGGTGCGCTCATCGACATCGGCGCTCACGTTATGCCGGTCGAATTCCTCGTTGTTCAGCGCGAAATGCTTGACGGTCGCGACCACGCCTTGCGATTGCACACCTTGAATGTAAGGAACGACGAGTTCCGCATTGAGGAACGGGTCCTCGGAGAGATACTCGAAATTGCGACCGGCGACGGGCGACCGGGCGATGTTGACGCCGGGCCCCAATAGGAATTGCACACCGCGTGCGCGGGCATCCAACCCAAGACTCTCGCCGAGTTGGCGCGCGTAATCGCGATCCCAGGTGGCCGCCAGCGCCACACCGCCGGCATAGGAAGTCGATGGCCCCCAACAGCGCACGCCCACGGAGGCGTCCGACATTTTGAGCCGCGGCAGGCCGATCGCAGGGGCCGCATGCGTGTACATCGAGTCGACGCCGCCGAGCAACTCGAGCTCCTCGTCGAGCGTGAGCCGGCTCAGCAACTCGCGCGCCTGAGTCTCTATCGCAGCGGAATCCGCAACTGGCGGAGCGGCTCCGGCGCGCATTGCGATCGTGAGCAGCAGGGTCATCCCTAGAATGGAACGCTTTGCAGAAGAATTCATCGCGGAATTGTCGCACGCCGCGCGCTCGGGCGCCCTTCGCATCTAAATCGAACTCAAGAATTCCTCGACCACCTTGGCGCATGCGTCCGGTCGCGACTGAAGCAGCAAGTGTGGACCATCGACGAGCACGTGACGGCATATCGGCAGGCCACGCGCGAGCTCCGCGGCCGCGCGGCGCGGTACGATACGATCTTCGCGGGCTTCCATGACGAGCGCCGGCATGCGAACGTGCGGCAGGACAGCCAGGACGTCGACGCCGAGCACCTCGGCCAAGCGGAGTTGCAATACCCGCGCGTCTACGCCGGCCGTCGCGCGTGCCGCTTGAGTGGGCGCGCGCTTCGCATTTACGGATCCCCACATGAGCGGCGCTCGCAGCCAGCGCGGCAACGACTTCAGCGGCACATGACTCACGAACGATTTTGCCCAACCCAACAGCGGATACGGGTTCGTGGCGAAGGTCGCGCACAGAATCACGCCCGCGAGACCGGCCGGCGGCGATGCGGCAATCCGGATCGCGATCGGGCCGGAAAACGACTCGGCGAGTAAAACATACGAGGCGTCGCGCGGCAGCACAGCGCGCACCAGGGACTCGAGCGCGTCATAGCGCAATGGTCGATCGACCGGATAGGTCACAAGCTGGACTTCGACCCTCTTGGCGATCGCACGCATGAAGTCGACGCATAATTTTCCGGTTCCATCCAAACCGGGCAGCAACACGAGCTTTGGCATGCGGAGACGAAAATTGCGAATACGTTCGCGTAACGTAATGACCTAAGGTTTCGCCGGCGGAGCCAAGGTTCGCGCGAAAAATCCTGCCGTAGCCTCATCGACGCGTAACCACGTGTCATGGCGCAGGAAGCCGTGTATCTCATTCGGAATCACCAATTCCTCGTAGGGCAGCTTGCGCGCCTCGAGACGTCGCGCCAGATCGATGGTTTGCTGAAACGGTACGTTGCGGT
>Ga0116229_10012926_pt1 | contig 11919 bp, 11 predicted proteins | sample S1TSphgellanicum_3_FD_87313 | JGI IMG/M metagenome (GOLD analysis project Ga0116229, IMG submission 87313) | Host-associated microbial communities from peat moss isolated from Minnesota, USA - S1T2_Fc - Sphagnum magellanicum MG | ecosystem: Host-associated > Plants > Peat moss > Unclassified... | reverse complement strand
CCCCCCCCCCCCACTTTTGGGGGACTTCATAGTGTCCGAAGGTCACGGGTACCCACTAGTCTATCAAATAATTAACAACATTTCACTATCCGGTAAATTGATGGAACGTTATGTTTCCTTGTTTATGCTAAAAGAACAAGAAATATTAAATAATGTTTTAAAAGGCCTCATCACGCTAGGTGCTCAGAGTCAAGAGAACTTGCTAAAGAAACTACCTATATTTATTGTCGAAATTTCATAATTTAGAAAAAATAGTCAAAATGGATTTTGAAAAATAAAAATAAAAATCGTCAACTTGGGGTACTTAATACCCCGTTATGAACCAGGGGTACTTTTTGATGTGCTTGCCCAGTATTTTGGTGATGGATACCAGCTGTCTTTTTACTGGCGATATATCGCCAAAATGCAAAATAAAAAAATCGAAATACAATGATTATAGAACTTTACAATCGCTAGAAGCGAGGGGAAAAAGAAAGTAACAATTGCCAGATTCATATATGTGGTTTTCCTTGTGTAGCCAAACATATAGAAAGATGATTAAAGATTTGTATTTAATAGCCAAATTTGGATGAATCTTCCTAGGCATGATCGCCACTTTTTCTAAATCTCCCAATTAATGATCTCCATTTTAGCAACAAACAGAAATTCCTCTAAAAAAACACTGATGGGTACGAAAATGGTAATGCCCTCACCAACCAAAATGGGAAGTGACCCACTATTATACTGACAGCGTCTGGTCATAGGTAACTCTTTTTGGCCTTGCCTACCAAGGCAAGGATATTGTGTTCAAATTCATTATAGAGTATAATAGCTTAATGGATTTTGGCCCCAAGGTAATAGTAGGTCTATTTTTATACAAGGATTTTTGAAAGGTGATATTTTGGCTTGTGGTGAAACTTGAGATTAGTTATAGAGTTACTAGTGGGTACCCATGACCTTCGGACACTATGAAGTCCCCCAAAAGTGGGGGGGGGGGGAGCAAAAAAAGACAAAATTATCAAATATATTTGGTTGGTTTTGAATGTGTAGTCAAAGATTTAAAAGCATGGTTACAATTGTTTACTTCATTTCCAGCTTTATAGCCAATTTTGGCACAATCTTCTTGAGGAAGGTCGCCACATTTTTCTATGGAAGATCCCCACTGTGGCTACAAACAAAAAATCTTAGAAAAATAAAATAAAAAACAACACTGCTAGGGAATGCAGTAAATGAAATGGATGAATGCAATGAAAAAATTGGAGTCTCATCTTAGGTCATAAGGTGAATGAATGAATGGAATGAAAATTTGGAGTGTCATCTTCTAGTCATAATGTCAATGAATGAATGAAAGAAACAACAAATTGGAGTGTCATCTTAGGTTATAATGTAAACAAATGAATGAAATGAGAATTTGCAGTGTTAATTTAAGTCATTAGGTGAATGAATGAATGAAATGAAAAATTTTGAGTGTTATTGGAGGTGATAAGGTGGATGAATGAATGAAATTAATTTGGAAGTGACATTCTATTCATCCTTATGTGTATGTGAATTTGGTAGTATCTTGTGGTAACTTATATTCATTAGTTGTGGAGACCACCAAAGTTGATTTTTTTTCCTTTGTAATTGGCATCTTTGATTGGCCTATGACCAAAAAAATTCATCAAACTTTAGGCAACCCCAAAATAGATATGTTGGAATCTCCTCCTTTGGGCTGCTTATATAATTACTGCTAGGGACGACCTGGGGTCGGTCGCTCCTAGCATCTACCTCCTTTTTATGAGATAAATTGCCACATGATTGTCTCCTCCATTCTATGGATGGATGACGGGACCCCCACCCCCAATAGAAAAAAGAAAAAAATTCTCCCTTTTCCCCTCTCCCTAAAACCCAAAAAAAGGAAAAAATTGGCTGCACTGATTGCACACCGAGCCTTCCTCAGTGCTTGCCTAAAATTTTTATTATGGGCCAATACCCCTTCATAACAGGATGGATACCTATTGTGCTATGTAAATAGGGCGGAATGGGTAATTCCCTGAAACAATGGAGTTTTACAATTTAAGAAGGGCTCGCACCCACCCCTTTTTGCCTTGGATGGAAGAAGGACGGGACGGATGGATGGAAAGGACAACCACCCAAAGATATTATAGAAGTAGATGGTATCTTGAAGGATTTTGGTTTCTTTTAGAGGATTTCTTTAAAGATTATATTTTTGCATGGTGAAATATTTGAATTTTCATAATTCTTCTTTTGCCTTCAGATACTTTTTGATGTAAATGGCAAGGCCACAGTGTGACACACCCCTTGTTCTACATGCAGTTGGCCGTCAGAAGGAAACAAAATGACTGAAGATTAAGTGCATGTGGCATTGAATTCTTGGGCCAAATCGTGAAAAGTAAGAAACACGTGGGAACACTCCCACTACGGCATTTGACCGCAATAAACGAGGTTGGAAATGGGGGTGGGTGGCTCTCGCACCAACAGCCACCAGATCCCCTATCAATTTCCGACCAAGTTGTGAATATGATTAAAATTGAAAATTTCTTATGCAAGTTTTCTTCTTCAAAGACGGGTTGGTGTGGGTTGGGTGGCCACGTGTGTTTTTTTGGCGATGATTTTTTTTCAAAATGCTGAAAATTTCTTTTTGTGGGGTTTATATCGCCAAAATTTGAAAGAATTATTAATTTAAAAATCACCAGATTATATGCGAACTTCCAGTTGGTAGCCAAATATATAAATCGATTCTTTAATGTTTTTTACTTTCATATTTTTTAATCGTCAAATATGGCTAAATCGTTCTGTAGCCAATTCAGCTACATCATAAAATTGAAAAAGAAAACACTGGAACTTCAACTTGGGCCATGTGAGAGGCAAGAAGTTGTTTTTCTTGGACGAATTCCATTCATAGATTCCACGTAAATTTTCTGGAGTTACCTAGTACTCACCGTCTATCCCTCTTCCAATTAGTGAATGCTGAAAGTGAAGCTTCTGGAATTACCCAGAACAGTCCCGCCGTGTTCCGAATTGAAGTTTCTGGATTTACCTCCCACAGGCTCACCCTGTCCATGCGTAAATTCCACGCTACCCACCAGTTACAACCGACCTTGGATCCCCATCCCCCATCATAACCGGCCACTAAAGAAGTCCAATTTTTTTTCCCCCTCTCTGCCCGGTCTGCAACTTTCCTACACCCTTCGGCACTCGGGCGCCCACCGTCCACACAATCGTCATCCCGGTCGGCACGATCGGAAACCCGTTCCAACAAATTCGAGGTCTCGAAAACTTTCGCCCCCCCGATTTCAACAAATCCGAGGTCTCGAAATCCGTTGCGACTCGGTTCCAACAAATTGGAAGTCTCGAACTAGGGTGCCCCTCGATTTCAACAAATTCGAGGTCTCGAAATCTGTTGCTCCTCGATTCCGTCCTCAAATTGTCGGAGTGGCAGCTTCCCCCGGGACACCCAATCCCCATCGTCCCGAAGACCCTGGTTGTCACGGGACGGGCAGATTGAGTTGTGCGCGATCGCTCGCGCTGCGTGTATAAAGTAGCCTCTCCGTCAATAAACTCATTACCTTCTCTCCCTCTCACGCTCTCGACCTGCTGCTCTGGTATTGTTGTTAGATTTCTGAAATTCTGTAGGTGATTCTGCACTCGAGGCTTTGCTTAGAGCCATTTGGTTTCGTAATTCTGTTATTTTTGAAAAATCTAGGGTTTGGAGCCTGTGAGGTTAGTGTTTCTGCAAGGGTTTTCAAGATGCAGATCTTCGTCAAGACTTTGACGGGTAAGACCATCACCTTGGAGGTGGAGAGCTCCGATACCATCGACAACGTCAAGACCAAGATCCAGGATAAGGAGGGTATTCCCCCCGACCAGCAGCGGTTGATCTTTGCAGGGAAACAATTGGAAGATGGGCGGACCTTGGCCGACTATAATATCCAGAAGGAGTCCACCCTGCACTTGGTGTTGCGCCTGAGAGGTGGTATGCAGATCTTCGTCAAGACCTTGACCGGGAAGACGATTACCTTGGAGGTAGAGAGCTCTGATACCATAGACAACGTGAAGACGAAGATCCAGGACAAGGAAGGTATTCCCCCTGACCAGCAACGTCTTATCTTCGCTGGCAAGCAGTTGGAAGACGGTCGCACTCTCGCTGACTACAACATCCAGAAGGAGAGTACTCTCCATCTGGTGTTGCGTCTCAGAGGTGGTATGCAAATCTTTGTGAAGACTCTTACCGGCAAGACAATAACCCTGGAGGTGGAGAGCTCAGATACCATAGACAACGTGAAGACCAAGATTCAGGATAAGGAGGGTATCCCCCCTGACCAGCAACGGCTTATCTTTGCGGGCAAGCAGTTGGAGGATGGTCGCACCTTGGCGGACTACAACATCCAGAAGGAGTCTACACTTCATCTGGTTTTACGTCTGAGGGGAGGTATGCAAATCTTCGTGAAGACCCTGACAGGGAAGACCATCACTTTGGAAGTGGAGAGCTCTGACACCATAGATAACGTGAAGACGAAGATCCAGGACAAGGAAGGTATTCCCCCTGATCAGCAGCGTCTCATCTTTGCGGGCAAGCAGTTGGAAGACGGGCGCACTCTTGCTGACTACAACATTCAGAAGGAGTCTACTCTTCATCTGGTGCTACGTCTGAGAGGTGGTATGCAAATCTTTGTGAAGACTCTTACCGGCAAGACAATAACCCTGGAGGTGGAGAGCTCTGACACCATAGATAATGTGAAGACTAAGATTCAGGATAAGGAGGGTATCCCACCTGACCAGCAGCGTCTCATCTTTGCTGGGAAGCAGCTGGAAGATGGCCGCACTTTGGCTGACTACAATATCCAGAAGGAGTCTACTCTGCACCTTGTGCTGCGACTCAGAGGTGGACTATGAGCATCACCCAAAAAAGCTTGCCCGTTGCTGATGGTCATATAGGCTTTTTTCTGAAGGCTGCTAGCCTTAGTTGGCTTCTGTAACGCTTGCAAGTTGTATCTTGATGTTTTTCATGTTGTATTTTTCAACGTGATTGCAGCAACTAAGCTCTGAATCAGTAAAATGCCTTGCAATTTGCACAACTTGTCGATCTTTGGTTGATTCACCTTGAGGATTTGGTTTTTGTTTGAGAGATTCACTGCTTTGTTTTTTCCTCTATCTGGGTTCATCATGATGCATGCATGCGGTGGTTATGTGGAGGATGGGTTGCCAACAGTTTGAGAGCGAGCAATTTGATCCAGTCTTGAGTTGTACAAATGAAGTGTTTAGGGTTTGTTCTACTTGTTGCATCTGTGAAATTATTGTTTTCAGTGTATTTCTTCTGCCTAGCAACAGTTCAGAGCTTTTGAAACTTAACTGAGTTTTGTGAGTCAGTCATAGATAGGATTTGTGAAGTTATTATGTCTGAAGGTAAATAAATCTCAATCTCCGCCAGAGCATCTATTGGTTGTGAACTGCTAAAGTTTGGTTAGGGGTTTATGTGGGATGTATATGAGCACCAAATTGGTCATGTAGTTTCTGCTTGCATACGATTTTCATCTCTGAGCTTCTTTCATTTCTCTGTCTAGAAACAATTTATCAGGTTGGTTGTATGTAACGGGATAATTTCCGACAAAAGCTTCAACCATTTTTTTGCGTAGGCAATCGATGGCACCTTATATCAGGTTGGTTGTATGTAACAGGATAGTTTCCCATGAAAGCTTCAACCATTTTTTTGCATAGATATTTAATGGCAGCAAGGGCCTTTTCCTGTCAATGTACTTGCATGCTTTAACAAATCTTTGAAGGACTTGAATGTGAGGAACTTCACCAAGATAGTGGCGTACAACTTGTCAGAAGTACCACAAAGGTTTGCTGATTCAAAATGTGTCCAAGCATTCTTTATGTTCTTTCACTACTATTTTTCCCATAGCATCAAAATAATTGGACCAGAAGATAAAAATTACATTTCTACTACCCATCATATTAGAGTACTGGAGATGAGATTATGAAAGTATAGTGGATACAAAACATTCAATTACTAGGGTATGTATTTATTTATAAGTTGGAACATACTGTACTCTTCCTTTTGGAGATTAGTTTATGAAAGTACAGTGGATACAAAACTCAACAAAAAACTCACAACATGACACTCAAGCTTTGCATTCTTCAACACCTAGATTGAATATGCTAAGCAAATGTAACACATTTTGAATCAACAAACCTGTATCCTTTCTGTGCAAGCCTATCAAGACAATGATGAGGAATTATCCATATAATCTCCCATGATGAAAAGTTTGGGGTTTCTTCTTGTGGTGGTTATGTTTGGAGTCAATATATCATAAGATAGATATGTCTACACTAACTACACTCATGCAACTGAACTCCACCTGTCAGCTGAATTGATTCTGTACATGCAAAAAAAGTTCCAACATAGCAGATTGTTCCATTAGACATAAACAAAGATTTTCAGCTAGAATCTGAAGGGCCAGGGCCTGTTTTTGACAGCATTTGGAACTAATAAGAACATTGACGATGTACATGAAACTAAGGTCTGGTTGAAAGGCTCTTGACTTGGGTACTGTGTGCAGCAGATTACTTCAAAAAACTGCCCTGGAATCTGTTGCACTGTTCTTTCTACAAATCTGTCAGGACCATCCACCACTTTGGATGTAGAGAACCTCTTCCCTACATTGCATATGCTACCTCCATGAAGGATTAAGCTTTATTGGATTGTAGCACCAGGCTACTTGGTCACACATCTAACACTTGTCCTTAAATTGAGAACTCTTATGCAATCTTCTACATCTCATCTTGACATATTTATCAATAGCAATTCAGAGCCATAAAAAACATTTGAGAAAAGTTCTATCACATGTGAACACAAAGCAAAGGTACAGAACTGACAATATATTCCACCTAAGAGGAGATGAAGCATGTAGCTCTAGATTTTTTTTGCCATGGAACAATTTAGCATTTCTAGACAGTATTATGCTGGAGCCATGCTCAAATCAATAATTTCTCAATCACCACATTATCTTATTCACATATCATATGCACATGTCAGTAGTGCATACTATACACTTGCACAAATCTCAGTACTCAACTAATGTTTTGATATCTGCACATTATTAGGGTTAATTTCTATGTATCCCTCAATCCTAGATTGTTCATAAGGATTGTTGTCAAGTTTACAATCCATGCTAAATGCTGATCTCCTCTGTGTGTCTTCTTTCCTCAATGTGACATTTTATGCTGATGGAGATCTCGCTTTTTCACAGTGACCTTGAGGCCATGCAGCATAGAAAGCACCAGCATTGTGCGGTATGTCACATGGTGTCCAGGTACCAAGTGGATGTGGAAGAAGCGCAAGACTAGAGCAGCTGTCAGCTTCATTTGCAAGAAGGCGGAGTCCTTGCCTAGACACATCCTTGGTCCTGCCTGCAGCAGCCATCACACTGCAATGATGAACTTTGAATTCTCTCAATGTTACTCAGGCTTTGCACAAAAAATTACAGACTTTACATAGCTTTTTCGTCATGATCCTATTTGCAGTTTGGATAGAAAAAGTTCCAAGGGCTCAGCTAATATGTTGCACTCACTTGAAATGCAGTAAACTTGAAAGGTGATTCAGGTTGGTATATGCCATTTTTGAGCCAGCGGTCTGGCTTGAACTCAAGAGCATCAGCTCCCCAAATAAACTTCATTCGACCCATTGAATATGGAACATACCCAAGAACCCATCCTTTCTTAACCACTGTGCCATCAGGTAACACATCATCTGCTATTGCTTGCTTGCTGTTCTGCCACCACAAAGATCACAACAGTGTATTGATTAGCATCTCCCATACAGTATTTCAGACTTCAATATCTGAAATTCACCAAATGTTTCACTCTCTTCAAGCAATTACATCCCCTAGCTGAAATTTCCAAATGTCTAGCTCTCTTCAATTCCTTGCTTACTTGTCCTTTTCATTTCCTCAAAGATGAAAAATGTGAAGGCCTGTGTTCATTGAGATATCTGTTGGAAAGAACACCTTGTCTTTGTGTCGATACCAGGTTGGAGGTGATCATCCTTTTCACCCCAGACCTTGGACAACAAAACTTTACTGTCTATGGAAAAAAATTCCAAGCAAATGTAGGCTTAATCTGATACCCTAAGCCTAACACTTTTGGAAGCTGACTTTCTCATAAGATTATGGATTATAGAGCCTCTCTTATAGTGATTCCCAAAGCCTGAAAATACTGTTAGGAGATTCAGAAACAGAAGACAGTTAAAAGACTGGGGGTTACATGGATGCAAAAGACATATGGAATGAAACTACTTGGTACCACAAGAAAGACAACAGGATAGAAACCAGTACCAGGGGCACTGCTGGAAATAGCCGCAGAGTCTCTGATAAGGCTGCCTGCAAGTATGCCATCTTTCCTAATGTTTCAAATGTCAAAAGTTTGGCAAATGCTTCAAATTGTGCCTCCTCCACCAAATCTACAAAGTCAGTATCAGTTTCTGCATCAAAGTGTCATTTGACAATTTCATTTCCAAAAATGTCAGGAACTTCAAAAATGCAAAAAGCTGGCTGTGAAAAAATCCACAATGTGTATTAAACCAATCAGCCAAGTAGTACAGAAAGCTACATATTGATGAAATATCCTACCTTGGGCACCCGAGTTTGGCTGTTCAATTGAACAAACCTCTTCAAACACTTTGTCAGCCACCTCCAGATGACAAGACATCATATAGAAAAACCAGGTTAGGGTTACTGCCGAAGTATCTCGTCCAGCAATTATGAAGTTGAGAATAATGTCACGGAGTGTTTTGTCTGTGAGCTTCTCTTCACCCATTGAGCTCAAATGTGTGAATCTTGACAACAGGTCTTGTCTTACTATCTGCAGTATGTTATGAGATCACCCAAACATCAGTTTCTTCCCCTGTACAAGACAATTTCCCTCTTGACATACATTGGCAAATCAGAACTATACCATATTGGAAAGGAAAGGAGGAAGAGAGAAAGTACAATAAACCCTTAACCCTAACCATGTGTGTGTGTGTGTGTGTGAAAACATGATCAAGAGCATGAGTCCAACCTTTGTGCGCCTGAACAATTCACCTGATGCCATTTCAGTCCTTTGTGTCTGAATGACTTTGTAGGTGAAGTTATCAAGCACCTGCATACAATTTTTGAGCTCCCTCTCCTTCCCGACACACATGAATTGTTTCAGTTTCCAAAATGGATCTGTGAAGCGGTAGAAAGAGATGTAATTGGCATCATCAAAGCATCTTGCAAATGGAATGTCTGGCAAAGAAGCTGACAAGCAGCCAAGCTCCACTCCAAACCCTATTCTGCAAGTAGTCTCCAGGGTCATCCGCATGCAAAGATCCTGCACCCCCCACCCCCCTTTCCCTCCATCTCATGATTTTACAGAACCATTTGCAGGAGACAGACAGACACTGGTCATCCTCCTACCTTACAAAACCAGGTTGATGATGCACACATGATCTGTTGCAAGAAAGAAGAGGTGGAATAGTACAGAAATGTGAGAGGAAAGATTTGTTGGATCAAATAAGAAAAACTGCACCACCACCTGTAGATCAAAAGTGCTTGAGGATTGAGCATTGTGGGCCACATGGAAGATGAGTTTCAAGGCACACTCTTGAAACACATCAGTGCTGAAATTACGCAGTACTGATGATGCAAACTCAAAACTGGCGACACGCCGCTGTTGCTTCCATTCATCACCATCCACATTGAATATACCATGGCCAAGTAGCTCTTGAAATATTGTAGTATTTGCTGGTCCCTAAAGTCATGTCACAGCACATCATAGCACACAGCAAACCAAAATTTCCTGAGGAAGTTAGTTCAGGCAGTCAAATACTCTCATGGTGCCACACTGCAAATCCATGTTTCAGAACTATTTCCCTTGAAAACTTTGTCCTGGTATGAGATTCAATCAAGTGTTGCAACATCAAACCAATTGTTTCCCATTGACATGATCAAAGATTTCCCAGCATTCTATTATACAATTTTGCATTATCATCTAAGATGCAATACACAGTTGTGTTTGTCCCACTGCAGTGTGATAGCATTGGGATTTGCAGGAACAGTCCTGGCCAGGATTAATGCCTGTTTGGGTGGGAGAGGAAAAAGTTTGGAGCTTCCCAAAAACAGATTTCTGCAACAAGTCAACTCATATAGAAACTGCAGTAGTGGGACTAATCTAAATAGTGAGAGACTGGCTGCTTGACAGTTTTCAAGCATGTGGAGCTGCTGCTGATTTGCATATAGTAAAAGTGTGTTCCTTGCAGTATGGGAAAGAGGCATGATGAGGCAAAAGCTTTGATCAGTACCTTTGGGTAGTTGTAACATTTGGATTTCAACAATTGCTCCACACATGCAGGATCCACTGTGAACACTCCTGTGAAATTCAACTGGAAAGGAATGCGAAAGCTCCTAGTGTGGCGAAAATAGTCCAGAAACCAGTCGTGCAGCCTGTCCCAATTCGACAACAACTCTGGCACAGCACCTAGCAACGGCCAATTCATTGGACCTGGAAGAACTTGCTGTTGCTTGTAGTACTTGCACCACAGCCAACAACCCAGTACCACTAAAAGAGCTACAAAACTTGCTATTGCCAGTGTGCTCCAGATGAGCCGGATGCGATCCATGGTTGCTACACTTTGCAACACCAACAAAAAAAACACAATGTGTGAAATGTAAATTCTCTAGTACCTAGCACAGATCATGTAGTAGACCTGTACTATGCAGCTAATTTTCAGAGTGATGATCCATCATCCACTCTTTGCAATGGATTTGCACTAGTTTAGTTGCGTTGTTCTTCTCCATCAATTTATAAAAATACCCGAAATCACACACAACACGATTCAGATGTTTGCAGTGCAGTGCATGCAAACAGAATCCTTGCAACACGCGACGCACGTGGTTCCTGTGGCGTGATGAGTGAGCAGCATGGGTCCCAATGGAAGCTCATAGGTCTCTTTTCGAATCAGAGCTTGTCACGAAACCCCCCTTCGCTTCGCATCGCACTTATTAATACCTATCAGACTACATCACATCCCCTATTCACCTCTCCTACGAATTAGATGAGATGCCTCCCAAGTTCAATTTTATTCTTTCCGCAACGAGCCAATTTGCCCCATCACTCAAACAATCTGAAACTATGGATGCTCCCCAAAATAGAAGGTTCTATCATGAAGTATACAGTTCCTGGCCTTTGGCCTAGCTGTATAGGTGGAAGGAGGACAACATTTGCCAAAGCATATGGGATAAAAGTGGGGTGCTATGGAGAACATGTTGTGGAACACATTGGGAACTTGGGGAACATATTGAAAACCTGATGGGAACCCATTGGGAACTTAAAGGGAACATGGTGGGAACACATTGGGAACCAGGGAAAAATGAAAACAATCCTTCCCCCACTCCAAACTTAATAGGAAGGCACCTTCAATGCATGCTTGGGCCTTCCCATTGGCTGCATGAAATTTCACTTCCCAAAGGAGTTAGTCACCATTTTTGGCCTGGGCTAATACCCCTTGCAAAGAACACCCTACCTAGTACTTTGGTACTAATTTTGTTTCATATTAATTGGTTGGGGGTGCCTCACAGTCCAACTTTTCTTTTTTTTGCAATGGGCCAATTTGATTGGCCCATCGCAAAAGAAAATTGAAAATATGGAGGCTCCCAAAAATAGAAGATTCTATGGAAAGATGGAGTGCCTTCCACTTTGGCCCACCTATTAGGTGAGAAGGGGAGAACTTTGGGCAAAACATTATTATTATTACATATAGTAAAGGAAGGATGAAGCTTCCCTTAACTTCGCTCGGTACGGACGAAGGCAGCCTCCCCTGACTCCGCTCGGTACGGACAGTGCCAGTAACTGCTGACTCCGGACGGACAGTGGAAAACTGGAAAGTTAACCAAGACTTTTGAAAACGTTCATTTT
>Ga0116229_10012925_pt1 | contig 11921 bp, 12 predicted proteins | sample S1TSphgellanicum_3_FD_87313 | JGI IMG/M metagenome (GOLD analysis project Ga0116229, IMG submission 87313) | Host-associated microbial communities from peat moss isolated from Minnesota, USA - S1T2_Fc - Sphagnum magellanicum MG | ecosystem: Host-associated > Plants > Peat moss > Unclassified... | reverse complement strand
TGTTACCGAGTTTGTCAGATTGGTGACAAACAGGAGCAACTTCATCCGTGGGCGACAGGAAAGTTGGCGTGTTCAGCGCCTGTATTGCGGCAACAGTGGCTATGACGACCGGACATGCCCTGGCACACGCAGCCAAGCATCGTCACCAATCAGGTGCTAAGGGCACCCCCGCCACCGGCCACACCCATCATCATCACCACACCCAGGTTGCTAGAGTGTCCTACCGCCACCACGGCCACTTGGGTAGCCAATATGCCTATGGCGCTCATGTGATCCAATGCGTCGCCTTCGCCAAGCAGGACGCAGGGATCATCATTTCCGGCAACGCCCGCGACTGGTGGGCACGCGCCGCTGGCATCTACGATCGGGGAAGCCAGCCAGAGCCCGGGAGCGTGCTGAGTTTCCGGTCGACCGGGCGGATGCCACTGGGGCATGTTGCCGTGGTGGCAGGCGTAGAGGACAGCCGTACAATCATAATCGACCAGTCCCACTGGAATAGCCGCGGTATAACCCGCGATATCCAGGTGAAAGACGTTTCCGAAAACAACGATTGGACAGCCGTGCGAGTCCAACTCAGCCACGGCGGCACCTTCGGGAGCATTTATCCCACGCACGGCTTTATTTACCCACGCCCTGATCGCGGCGCTCAGGAGGCTAACGAAACAAACCCGCCCGCGCAGTCCATCTCGGCGAGCCCAGCAGTTATGCGCATCGGCCAGCGTGTGCGGGTGCACGCCGTGATGGAAGTTGCCGAAGCGCCCGTCACAGGTAAGGCGCTGGACCTGACGGTGCCGGGCATATCCTTCGATGCACCCAACCGGGCATGGCGCTGAGGCAGGGCTTCAATATGGCCTAACTGCCGTAGCCGGTGGGTGGGTTGCTCTGCAACCTACCCACCGCACACCGCTCAACATGAGCGACACATGGCATTAGTATTGCGCCGCGCGCCGCCCAAAGATGGCGTGGTAAACTACGAGTACAATCACGGCTCCAACCACCGCCACCAGCACACTGTAGATGTTAAAGCCGGTCACTGGCATTCCGCCGAAAGTGGTGAACAGCCAGCCGCCAACCATCGCCCCCACAACTCCTAGCACAATATCCAGCAGGGCGCCGGACCCGGAGTTGTTAACGATCTTGCTCGCGATAAAGCCAGCAATAAGGCCCAGGACCAACCAGGCTAGAATGGACATAATGCGCTATCCTTGAATGATACGACGCTCCATCAACGGTGCATCGCGCCTCGGGTTGCTTGATCGCGCCGGAACATTCTTTGCCGGGCTGCGTCCTTTGTCCCGTGCATCGCATGTGAAAGCGGGTGTCGTCCGTGTCTGACCAAATCCGCCCGCCCGCCCAAAAGATTGTTCCGCCGGAGCTGCCCGGCGTGAACAGTCTTCTCACGCTCACCGTCATCGTCGTGGCGGTTGCAGCCCTCTACTGCGCGCGCGAAGTGCTCATCCCGGTCACTTTGGCCGGCCTGTTGAGCTTCCTGCTGGCACCCTTGGTCAGCCTCTTGCGGCGCCTGTACGTGCCACGAATCCCTGCCGTTCTGTTGGCCATCGTCACCGCACTCACCCTGTTCCTGGCGCTGGGTGTCGTGATCGAGCAACAGATAGCCGACCTTGCACCCGATCTGCCGCAATATCGGGCGACGATCGACACCAAGGTGCAAACCCTGCGGCGCACCACCCTCGGCCGACTCGAAACCGTGATGAGCCAGGTGGGCGGTTCGTTCGGCGCGGCGCCAATTGCGGGTAGCGCGCGCGCAAAACATGCGCCGCCGGCCGGCACAGCCCAAAACCCAATGACGGTTCAGGTGCAAACCCCGGCGCCGACGGCAATGGATCTCGTCCAAGGCATTTTAGGGCAGGTTCTCTCGCCGCTCGGAACGCTGCTGCTGGTCCTGATCGTTGCGGTCTTCGTGCTGCTCCAAAAGGAGGATTTGCGCGACCGGCTGATCCGTCTGTTCGGATCCACCGACCTGCACCGCACCACGCTGGCGATGAACGATGCCGGACGGCGCCTGTCGAAATATTTCCTCACGCAGCTGGCCATCAATGCGGCTTTCGGTTTGATCATCAGTGTTGGGCTGTTCCTGATCGGCGTTCCAAGCCCCGTTCTCTGGGGACTGGTCGGCATGCTCGCGCGCTTCGTGCCATACGCAGGCGTCTTCATCGCCGCCCTCGTCCCCCTGCTTCTTGCCGCTGGTGTCGATCCCTCCTGGCATATGGTTTTGCTGACCACCGGCCTCTATCTGGTGGTCGAACCCATCATGGGCCAGGTGGTTGAGCCGCTTGCCTACGGCCACAGCACCGGGCTATCTCCGATTTCCGTGGTCATCGCGGCCATCTTCTGGACCTGGATCTGGGGTCCGATCGGCCTGCTGCTCTCCACGCCCCTGACACTCTGCCTGGTCGTGCTCGGCCGCCATGTGAAGCGTCTGGAATTTCTCGATGTGCTGCTCGGCGATCGGCCCGCCCTGACCCCCGTCGAAAGTTTTTACCAGCGCCTGCTGGCCGGTGACCCCGACGAGGCGGCGACGCAGGCGGAAATGCTGCTGCGCGATCGTCCGCTCTCCGCCTATTACGACGAGGTGGCCTTGCGCAGCCTCCAACTCGCAGCGGCCGACGCAGCGCGCGGCGTACTCACGCCTGACCGCCAGCTGCGCATGCGCGACTCGATGAACGGTCTGCTGGAAGACCTCGATGTGCATGATGACGCGCCGCCAGCGCCTGGTGTCGCCGATGATGGGCCTGCGGCGGACCAGCATTTCGAGGGCGACCCCAGATCGCCTGATGCGAATTTACCGCCCTATCTCGCAAACCTCCCATCCACTTGGCGCGGTGCATTCCCGGTTCTCTGCGTTGGCGGCCGCGGGCCGCTCGACGATGCGGCCGCCGCTATTCTGGCCCAGATTCTCGGCAAACACGGGCTGCCCGCCGCTGTCGCGCAGCACGAAACAGTCGCGCGCGCAGCCCTTCCCGAGCTGGATATGCAGGATGTTTCGCTCCTCGTCGTGAGCTACATGGAAGCCACCGGCAGCCCTGCCCATCTGCGCAGCCTCTTGCGGCGTCTTCGGCAGCGCGCCCCCGGGTCCCCACTGATTCTGGCTTTATGGTCCGCGGATGTACCGCCGGAACCTGATCGGGACTTGCGCCAGGCCGAAGGCATCGACGATTTTGCGACTACCCTGCGCGATGTGGTCACCCTCTGTGTGGACCATGCGCAAAGGGTTGCTGGCGGATCAGAGGCGCCGGCCGAGGTGAAGGAAGGCCTTCTTTTTTGAAAAAAAGAAGCAAGAAACTTCCATCTCTGCGCTCGCGGAAATATCTGGTCATGGCCACGACCCTCGGCGCTGCGGAGGAATGAAAGTCTTTTGGTTCTTTTCTTCAGAAAAGAACAACTTCCTTCATTTCTTAAAACCAGCTCGCGTCCCGCAAGGCCCTTGCGTAAGTGCGGCTCACCGGCGCCTCCAGCCCACCTTTCAGCAGCAAAATCGCGCGCCCATCGGCGCGCCGCGCGCCTTGCACCGCCGATCGCGCGACCCACCAGGATCGGTGCGTTTGCGCGCCCTCGATCCCCTCCAATTCCGCCACGGCATCGGCAAGGCGCAGCAGAATAAGGTCGGAGCCTCGTGAAGTATGCAGCCTGAGATAATGATCCTCTGCCTCAACCGCCCAAAGCTCACCGCCCCGCAATTTCCCCGGCAAACGATCGAACAGGCGCGGAGTCGCGCGCACACCCTTGGCTGGCGCTCCCGCCTCGGCCGGCGCCGCATGGGTCATCACCGGCTCGCGTCCAACCAGCGTGCTCAGAGCCGACATGAGAAATGTCAGCAACATCACCGGCGGCACCAGGCCGGCCAGCCGGCGAAGATCGAAGCGGCCGTCCAGGAGCAGCCATTCCTCCAGCGCCCAGATCAGCACGCTCGTCGGCAATGCCGTGGCCACCGCCACGAACAGAAAGCAGGTCCAGGCGCCATCCGGCCAGCCACGCCGATCGCACGCATCGGCAATGCTGCCGCCGATCGCCGACCCGCCCGCGATCCCTAGAACCCAGAATTCAAGCCGCGGCAGGAAGGCCACGCTCTGCGATCCGAATGCGCCGCTGACCGCAAGAAAAAGGCTGGCCAGCAATGTCAGCGCGATGCGCTTGATCCAGCGACGCCAGGCCGCCCACGAAGCGTGAATGACCGGCCCATGCTGTTCGCGAAGAAGCAAGAGCGGTCCGCGCATCCCTCAAAGCCCTCTCGTCAGATGCCCGGCATGGTGTCCGACAGGCGCCATGTCGCGCCGGCCAGATCAGGGGCAATTCCGATGCAAGAGAGCGAACACACATTGCAAGGTCTTTTCACACCCGGTGCATTCCTGCGCCGGTTTATCATCGTCGGAGGTGTCATTGCCGCGACGGTGTTTTGGCAACTGGCGAACCACGGCACCCTGCCGCATGGTGCGCTGCACCTCCACGCCCCCCGGCTCGCATTGCTAGGCGAAGCGAGCCTTGCGATCCGATTGCACGTCGCGGGCGCCATGCTGGCTCTGCTGATCGGAACCATTCTCTTATCCGGCCGCAAGGGCTCCGCGCTGCACAAGTGTCTGGGCTGGGTCTGGGTGACCGCCATGGCCAGCGTCGCCACCAGCTCGTTCTTTATCCACGTCCTGCATACCGGGCATCTGAGCCTGCTGCACCTTCTTAGCGGCTACGTGCTCCTGGCCCTGCCTTTCGCGATTTTTGCGATACGGCGAGGCAATGTCCGGGCGCATCGGCGGACGATGACTGGCATGTTCATCGGCGGCCTCCTGGTCGCAGGCCTCTTCACCTTTGCCCCGGGCCGGCTGATGTTCCAGATATTCCTTGGTTGAGCAGGCACACTCGCCAACCGGACCACAAGGCACGATTTCCCGTGTTGTCCGCCCGCCCGTGCTCTCGCCTGCCCGCGCTGGCGGGGGAGGCATCCAGCGCCTATAACGCTTCAACGCGAGCCCCCGCTTGGCCCGAAATCCAGGATTAAGGAATGAAGCTCATGGAGGATGTCGTCATCGTCTCGGCCGCCCGCACCCCGGTCGGCAGTTTTAACGGAGCCTTTGCGACTGTGCCCGCGCACGACCTCGGCACCGTGGCACTGCGCGCGGCCATCGAGCGTGCCCGGCTCGAGGCCGGCCAGATCGATGAAGTGATCTTGGGCCAGGTGCTCACGGCCAACCAGGGCCAAAACCCAGCCCGCCAGGCCGCCCGCAATGCCGGGCTACCGGATGAAAAGACGGCTTTCGGCATCAACCAGTTATGCGGCTCCGGCTTGCGCGCCGTGGCGCTCGCTGCCCAACAAATCCGCACCGGTGAGAGCGCCATCGTCGCCGCCGGCGGCATGGAGAGCATGAGCCAGGCACCGCACGCCGCCTATCTGCGCGGCGGCACCAAGATGGGCAGCCTCGAACTCGTCGATACCATGTTGAAGGACGGGCTTTGGGATGCCTTTCACGGCTACCACATGGGTAATACTGCCGAGAACGTCGCTGAAAAGTACCAGATCACCCGTGAGGCGCAGGACGCGTTCGCCGTCGCCTCGCAGAACAAGGCCTCTGCCGCCTCCAGATCCGGCCGCTTCCGTGACGAGATCGCTTCCGTCACCGTCAAGGGCCGCAAAGCGGATGTGGTTGTCGATACCGACGAATATATCCGCCACGATTCCGATATCGCCGGGATGCAAAAATTGCGGCCCGCCTTCAGCAAGACCGGCACGGTCACCGCCGGCAATGCCAGCGGCATCAACGACGGCGCGGCCGTCGTCATCGTCATGGGCGCCGAGGAAGCCAGGCGCCGCGGTCTTACCCCGCTCGCCCGCATCGCGAGTTTTGCCACGTCTGGCGTCGATCCGGCCATCATGGGCACCGGGCCGATCCCATCTGCACGGCTTGCCCTCAAGCGTGCGGGCTGGTCGCCAGCCGATCTCGACCTCATCGAGGCCAATGAGGCGTTCGCCGCTCAGGCCTGCGCAGTGAACAAGGATCTTGGCTGGGACATGGACAAAGTGAACGTGAATGGCGGCGCCATTGCGCTCGGCCATCCGATCGGCGCCTCCGGCGCCCGCGTCCTCGTTACCCTGTTGCACGAAATGCAGAAGCGTGACGCCAAAAAGGGTCTCGCCACGCTCTGCATCGGCGGCGGCATGGGCGTCGCCATGTGCTTAGAAAGGTAGTCGTCGGTCATCGGTCCTTTGGGAGTCGAACACACGCCGATGACCGACGACCGATGACCGGCTATGCCTGCTTCTCGTTCGGTTTGTTGATCTCGCAGCGGAAGGAGTTCAGCGTATAGGCCGGATGGTCACGCAGGAAATCGGCTGCGATCGGCTGGGCGCTGATCATGCACTCCATCGCCGAAAGAGGGAATTCCGTTACCGGCCGCTTTTCGATGCACGATTTGGCATCCTGCATCAGGCAGTAAACAAGTACAAGCTGAACCACGCTGTTGGTCTCCTTCGATCAATGGCCTTCCATCACCTGTCTAAGACTCCGTTCTGGGCGTTTTCCCGGTCTTGGAACCCATTGCATCATGAATAAGTCCGCCTAGGCAATCTTTTTGTGCACTGCACCAAAGGTCAACGCAAAGAAGTGGCTTTGCTGGCAACGGCGCAACTTGCGGCTAAGTTGCCGCCCAACCCCCTCAGGAAGAAATGGTGATGTCTCCGCATTACGATTTACTTATTCGCGGCGGAATGTGTGTGCTGCCCTGGGGCCAGGCCGAGGCCTCGATCGGCGTCATCGGCGGCCGGATCGCCACCATCGGCGCCATGGAAGCTGCGACCGCCACCGAAATCGTCGAGGCCTCGGGCCTACATGTTCTGCCCGGCCTGATCGACCCACATGTGCATCTGCGCGATCCAGGCGATGCTACCATCGAGAGCATTCCCACCGGAACGCGCGCCGCGATCCTTGGCGGGTTTACATCCGTATTCGACATGCCGAACACCAGCCCTGCCGTGACCGACCAGAAGATGCTCACCTGGAAGCAAGCTTATGTCGAACGCGAAAGCTTTTGCGATTTCGGCATTTATATCGGCGCCACCAAACAGAATATCGGCGAGCTGGCAGGCCTGGAGCAGCAGCACGGCGTCTGTGCGATAAAAGTGTTTGCCGGCAGCTCTACCGGCGACCTGCTGGTGGAGGACGACGACACCATCGAAAAGGTCATGCGCGCCGGCAAGCGCCGCATCGCCTTCCACTCGGAAGACGAATACCGGCTACAGGCGCGCCGCAAGCATTTTTCCTCTGGTGCCCCCTATGCCTCCCACATGGAATGGCGGGATGAGGAATGTGCCTTCCTAGGCACCCGCCGCATCCTGGCCTTGGCCCGCGCCACCGGGCGGCCGGCGCATATCGTCCATGTCTCGACCGCGGAAGAATATGTCTATCTGCAAGATTTTCGTGACATTGCCACCGCCGAGGTGCTGGTGAACCACCTCACCCAGATCGGGCCGGAATGTTACGAACGGCTCGGCGGCTACGCCGTCATGAACCCGCCGATCCGAGGCCGGCACCATTACGACGCCGCCTGGCGGGCCGTGCGCGACGGACTGATCGACACGGTGGGCTCCGACCATGCCCCACATAGCCGTGCCGCCAAGGAACGCCCGTGGCCGGAAACTGCCGCCGGCCTTACCGGCGTGCAAACCGCCGTGCCGATCATGCTGGACCATGTGAATGCGGGCCGCCTCAGCCTCGGCCGCATGGCCGACCTCATGGCCGCGGGCCCAGCCCGGGTCTATGGCGCCGTTACCAAGGGGCGCATCGCCGCCGGCTTCGACGCCGATTTCACCCTCGTCGATCTCCAACGCGAACGCATTATCGAAAATGACTGGATCGCCTCCCCCTGCCGATGGACCCCGTTTGCCGGCATGCGCGTAAAAGGCTGGCCAGTGGCCACCATATTGCGCGGAAAAATCGTGATGCGTGAGGATGAGGTCGTCTCGCCGCCGGTCGGACGCCCGGTACATTTTCATTAACGGGTGCAATGCCGCTTGGCATTGCACTACATGTGCGCCCGTCAGGGGAGCATATGATGACAGGTTGGACCGCCCAGCAAATCCCGGAACTCCCGGGAAAATACGTTATCGTGACCGGGGCCAGCAGCGGCATCGGCTTCGAGGCCGCGCAGGCGCTCGCGGCAAAAGGGGCCGAAGTAACACTGGCCGTGCGCGATTCGGCGCGTGGCGAGGCCTGCGCCGCCAAAATCCGCAGCACGTATCGCGACGCAAAACTCACCGTCTCCGCGCTCGACCTCGCATCCCTCGCCTCCGTGCGCGATTTCGCCGAACGCATCTCCGACACCGCGCCGCGGATCGACATTCTGCTCAACAATGCCGGGCTCGGCCTGCAAGATAAGCGCGCCACGACGAAGGACGGTTTTGAACGCCAGTTTGGCACCAATCATCTCGGCCACTTCGCCCTGACAGGCCTGCTCATCGCACCCCTTCTGCGCGCGCCCGCGCCCCGCGTCGTGACGATCGCCAGCATCGCGCACCGCCGCGGCGCCATCGCGCTGAACGATCTGCAAACCGAGCGGCCCTATTCCGGCCGTCGCGCCTATGGCCAATCCAAGCTCGCCAACCTGATGTTCGCCCTGGAGCTTGACCGCCGGGCGCGCGCCGCGAAATCCCGCCTGGTCAGCGTCGCCGCCCATCCAGGTGTCGCCACCACCGGCTTTGTCGCCGCGACCCAGATGCCGGCCCTCATGGCGAAACTCGGCCAGTTCGCCATCAGCGTTTTCGGCCAGGATGCGCAACATGGCGCCTTGCCGGGCCTGTACGCCGCCACCATGCCCGATGTGCAGGGCGGCCAGTATTGGGGACCTGACGGCTTTATGGAAATCCGCGGCGTCCCGGCCCTCGCAAAACTCGCCCCCCAGGCGCAGGACAAAGCCATGTGGGAGAAACTATGGGCCGCGTCGGAAAGCCTGACCGGTGTGACCTATCCCCCACTGGCCTAATGGCCTGACATACATCCGCCCACCTCTTTCCAAATAGGCCAGACAATGCCCACCATTGAAGATCGGCTCGTCCCATGCGACGGACTGAACAACTACAACGTCTATCTGACCCGCATGGATCTCGAGCTCCACGGCGGAGCGCAATTTACCTTCGCCGTCACGCATTCCATGCTGCCGGTGGGTGAATTCAGCGTCAGCGTCAACAGCACAGGCCAGGGCATGGACCGCATGACTGTCGACGCACATGACGGTCTGATCGACATCCTGCGCCAATTGCTGTTCCGGGCGGAAAAGGCCCGCCAGGCCCATGCAAGAAATGCTACCCGGGAACCCGTTCAGGCCGACCCTGAAGTCGAGGCCTTCCTCATGGAACGCCGCATCACCCCAATCGCCGGGCAGGAATCCGATGAAGAGGAGATGTAGGAAAATTGTTCTTTTCTGAAGAAAAGAACCAAAAGACTTTTATGCTCGCGCTGGCCTATGGAAGGTGCCCGCGTCGGAACTTGTCGCGTATACTGTGGGATGGGCAAACGAAGCGTCACCCAACACGCTCAAACCTCGGAAACCGTCTCCGGCGTCTCAACCGGCTCCGTCCGCATCCCGCCCTTGGCCCGCAGATGCCAAAGCCGCTCATGGGACGCCATCAGCGGCGCCACAATCGCTTCCCGCCGGTCGGGCTTGGGCGCCACGCGCAACAATACCAATTCGAGCGTCTGCAACAAATCGGCGGCGACCTGAAGTTCTCCCTCGTCGCAGGCGTGATCAAAAGCCGCCTGTATTTTGTCGCTCAACCGTCGACTGTAGCGTTCCTGGTCCGGTGAAGCTGCGTTGGAATGAGACATTTTATAAAAACCGAGAACATGTTCAGCTGACGACTATGACATAGGGTTTTTCGAAATAAAAGTAACGCGCGCGCCACACCTCGCGATTTGTTGAACGGGGCGGGGAAGCCGGCCCCGTTCAGGTCAATGCCCATATGCTACCGCGGGTAGTGGTGCCCGTGATGGTGCCACCAATGCCGGTGATGCCAATGGTGCCACCTGTCCCACCACACATTTTGCAGCAGAGGTGACGTTTCAGCCTTATCCGGAGCCGCAACCGGCGCCACCATCACGGCCGGAACCACCATCGCCGCCTTGGCCGGAAGGCCGCATGCCAAAAAGGTACAGCCGGCCAAAGCCCATAATATCGAACGCATGTGTCTCTCCCTCGTTCTCACGCGCGGCCATTACGCGCCACGCCCCCCGTGGGATTTCTCAAAGCTCCGCGATTTATCTCGCGCCCGGGTTAGGGCGACGGAACCATCCCCGGAAAAACATATTGCTGCACCAGCACGAGCCCCCCAAGCAGCAAGGTCAGAAACACGCTGTGCTTGAACGTGCGGGCGAAAACCCTTCCCTCCTGGCCTTTCAGGTTGGTCACCGCGACGCCGGTCGCGATATTCTGCGGCGAGATCATCTTGCCCATGACGCCGCCGGAGGAATTCGTCGCGGCAAACAAAACGGGATTCAGGTTCAACTGATGCGCCGCCACCACCTGCAAATTGCCGAACAACGCATTGCCGGACGTGTCGCTGCCCGACAGCATCACGGCCACCCACCCAAGAAAGGCAGAGGCGAGCGGGAAAAGCGGCCCGATCGAGGCAGCCCCCTTGCCGAGCGTATAGGTCATGCCCGAGTAATTCATGAGGTAAGCAAGCCCGATGATCAAAGCCACCGTCACCACGGCCAGCCATATCTGCTTGGCCGTCCGCCATGCACATGCGAGAAACGCAAGCGGTCCGCACCCCACGAGGGCCGCGGTAATGGCGCCAGCGACCAGGATCGCGGTGCCTGAAGCCAAGGGCTGGAAGGTCCAGACCAGCGCATAAGGTTTTTGGTAGAGCGTAATAAAAACCTGGTTGTTCAGCCCGGGCCACGGGATCAGATGCTGGTAATTGGCCGGCACATTGAAGTGTGTCCAAAGCACCACCACGATCGCCACCGTCAGCCACGGCAGCCAGCCTTGCCATACATTCACCGTGCTCCGGCCAGCCCCAGGCGCCTTTACCACGGCGAACTCCCCATTCGGCGCCGGCTGCCACACGCGCAGGAACAGAATGGAGATGATCAACGACCCTAGCGAGGAGAATACGTCAGTCAGCTGGTAGTCGCCAAAATTGCTGGTGCCGAACTGGCACAGGGCGAAACTGCCGCCAGCCACCAGAAGCAGCGGCCACATCGCCGCGACAGACCGGCGCCCGCCAAAAACGAACATCACATAGAACGGCAGCAGCAGCGCGAAAAACGGCAACTGGCGGCCCACCATTTCGGCGAGCACGGTTGGTGGCAGGCTAGTGACCTTGCCGAGCACAGTGATCGGTATGCCGAGCGCGCCAAATGCCACCGGCGCGGTATTGAAGATCAACGTGAAGGTAAGTGCCTCAATCGCCGGCCAGCCTGTGAGAATCAGCAGCGACGAGGTGATCGCAATCGGCGTGCCGAAACCAGACACACCTTCCAGCAGGGCGCCAAAACAGAAGCCGATCACGATCAGCACCACGCGCCTGTCCTGCGGCAGGTGCATGAATATCCAGTCACGGAACGCGTCGAACCGTCCGGAGGTGACGGCCACGTTATAAAGTAACAGCGCCGCGAACACGATCCACATGACCGGCCACAGCGCGAATACCATGCCGGCTGCCGTGGCATTCAACGCCATGCCCACAGGGAAGTGCCACACGGCAATCGCCGCGATCAGACCAACCACGAGGCCGGCCAATGATGCCTGCCAAGCTGGCCGCTGCAACACGCCGAGCATGACCAGCACCGCCACCACCGGCAGGGCTGCCACGATGAAAGACATCAGAAGGCTATCGCCGACAGGCGTAAGATACTGATGGAACATAAGGACGGCTCCCGGAAAGCGTGAGCCGGACCAGCTGACCGTGCTCCTTT
>Ga0116229_10012924_pt1 | contig 11922 bp, 10 predicted proteins | sample S1TSphgellanicum_3_FD_87313 | JGI IMG/M metagenome (GOLD analysis project Ga0116229, IMG submission 87313) | Host-associated microbial communities from peat moss isolated from Minnesota, USA - S1T2_Fc - Sphagnum magellanicum MG | ecosystem: Host-associated > Plants > Peat moss > Unclassified... | reverse complement strand
ATAATGAAAAAAAAATAGGTAAGGATTTCTTGGTTGTGTGTGATTGGGGGTAGGGGGGGGGGGAGGGGGGGGGGGGATTGGGGGAATTTAAGATGCCTTGGAGTTGGAAATGTATGTTTTTTTGGGACACAAAGTTTGGAGTGGAATAGCTTTCAAAGTTTAGAAAACAATTGTGATGAAGAACACAAAGTTACTTTAGTATGTTTTTATTTGTTTTTCTTCATGTTCTTTCCCATAATTTGTTATTTTCTTTTTTCATCAATATGATAAGTGGACATATTGCAAAATTTAGATAGAGTTAGAATTGTGCAAATTTAGGTGCTATGAAATAATGTTGATTGAATTGCATTTTGAATTATGTATTTATTCAATTACAAATTATGTGACTAAAAATTAACATGCTAAAAAAAAGAATTTGAATTTAATACAAAGTTGGAACATTAGGATTTACGAAACTATAATGTGTCCCTTTGAACCTATATTGCCACCATAGGTACATCAATCCATTAATGTTTTCTTACATCCCACATTCTTTTATTACGAAATGGTGTAATCATTTTTTCCTCATGTTTTAATGCATATATGAATATCTTTTTTTATCAATCTTTTAGATTTTCTTTATTTGCTTAAAATCAAGGTATTCCCTCCATTGAATGCATGTTGCATCCATTAGATTGGGCAAAATACATCTTCCAATACTTTCCAAGATTATCTCATTATCATTTGCTTTATATATCCAATACCATTTATGGAATATTTGGATACAATTCATCCAATTGATGGTTGGGTGCAAATTCTTTAAGATGTACCAAAATTTTGTCACAATGTCACCCTTTTTCGTCTTTTTTACCTAGTCCTTTTTTACTATGTAAGGACACATTTATGGATGACTATGATAAAATCTAGAATTATAATAATCTAAAAAATAGTCCTTTTGAAAATTTTGACAACTTTTGATTCATTATTTTTTATGGGGATCAAAATATAATGTAAAAAAGGACTACAATAAGGATTAGGCCCTTTTCGTCATGTGTGGTACACCTTAAAGGATTTTCACCCGGCCAACAATTTATCGTTTGTCTATCCCATCATCATTAGTTATTCAATAACATAAGAAAAAACATGCAAAACCTAAAATCTACTAAATGCCCAAGTTTTGCATAACACTTAAATGTAATACTACCCTAAATTTTTTAGATATGTTGTTTCCACCTATCAAATTACCATTACCAAATCATGAATTACAACATAATTCATGAATATGCAACAACTTTTGAGAATGATTATCCCATGACTATGGTTATGATTTTTAAAAGGTAACATTTGAGCCTATAAGATGTATGCCCACTTGATTTCTTCAAGTTCTCAACTAAACATCTATGGGTATTGACCAATATCATAAAATTCAATTTGTCATTGTTGTGTTGTGAATTCAATACTTTAATAATTCAAATGCAATTATTGTATTTTGAGTTCATTACATGTATGGATGTTTAAGGTTTGGCACCATAGATTTACAATCCTCAATTTTGATATTATCAGTAACATTATACAATTAACACTTGTATTTTTGTTCCATGTCAAATCCATCAACATATGCACTTGTTAAATCCTTTTCTTAACATTCCAAGGTGAATTTGAATAAGACTAGAAGCCCAAAAAAAAAGAAAAAAAGCTCTTGATTGTATCTGAATCCTATAAAATCAAATGGATTATTTATTAAGGGAGTAATTACTCATTATAAATAGTTAATATTGATTTACCTAGTTATTTTTCTAGGATTTACTAGCTATTTTGCTTTCATCACCATTTGAAATGGAATTGATTATAAGATTGTTTTAAAGTGATCATTTTTGGAAAGATAAAGAAGAATATTGAGGAACATTGATTGTAGAACATTGAGATTGGAAAATATGGAAGAAGTGCATTGTTTTTCTTTAAAACATGCATTCCATAGCCAGATTTGTTGTTTTGATGTTTTTATCATATTTTTCACGATTGGATTAAATTTCTAAACTTAAATATAAGTTAATCTGAATGACCAATTCCAAATCCATTATTATATGTTTGTTCTAATTTTTGTTATTTCCAATGTAGAAACAATTTTTCAAAATTTATTAGTATTAGTTTCATGATATGATTAATCTAGAGTTAGACAAGAATATAGAATAAGAATTCTATATTTACCATTACCATTGACCAAGTCAAACTTTTTAAGGTTGATCCTAAAAAAACATCAATTTTTAAAAAAATATAATAATACATACCACATACATGATGAGTTGTAGCAAAGGCTCTAGCTAGAAAACATAAATATGAAAATAAACTTGCAAAAGAAAAATGAGATCCAACTAACAATAATGAATGTTTCAACATGACTAGTGTTCTGAAAGTAAAAAAAATTTGATGAGTAAAAAAATAAAAATAAAATGTTATCAATAATTTTTTTAGATGAGTTGTACAAATGATAACCATGAATAACACAAAATATGGACAAGGCCTACAAACAAAGTTGAAAACGAAATAATCTTTACAAATGTTTTGAGTGGGGGTAGCAATTTAAAAGGGAACATAAAAACTTCAAATAAGAAACTTTGGATGAGACTTGCACACAATACACAATTCAAGTTGTTATGTGGACTCAAAACAAAATGAAAGCAAACATGAAATTAAAAAGAAGTGACAACTCATTCAAAAGATATTTGATTAAAGTTTATGAAAAATTGAATAAACACAAAGCTTCAAGATTGTTGGTAGAGCTTGAAATGAGCTTTTAAAAAAAAAATCTTATAGAAAGGAACATGAATGCATCAATTGTAAACAAAGAAAATGCATAAAAAACAATTGTAAAAGAAGTGTTAGAGAAGAACACAAAACAACTTCATAGAGGAGGACAATAACAAGTCTAGTAATACAAAACATTGGGGTATTCCAAAAATGTTCATTGCCATCATAACCAAGCCATATGCACTACTCACTTTTGCCATGTGAGAATGAGTGTGACACAAAAAACCATTGCAATGAGAACTTGTAAATATGTACCAATGGAAAGTGAAGTCCCAATGATGTTAAAAGGTCATCACCCACAAAGTCCTAGCATTAGGTGTGAAACTAGCTTGAATAGTAGGTTGTTTCCAACATGACAAAATGATACATCATCCATAGCAAGTCCTGATGATGTTAAAGGTCATCACCCACAAAGTCCTAGCACTAGGTGTGAAACTAGCTTGAATAGTATGTTGTCTCCAACATGACAAAGTGATACATCATCCATAGAAATAATAATGATTACCATTTCCTTATGTACGTTTGACAACTTTTTTGAAAAAAAAGGTCTATCAATTTCCAACCATTTGTTTATCAAAAGCTGGCAATAGAAAAACCCCAAAGTCAATTCTTTCTAGCATTTCCTAAATTGAAATTCTCTAGCCAAAAGTAAAACCAAAGAAGAGGCTAGAAAAGCATCATAGGTATATATGTATGTAGAAGGAAGAATAGTATTGATATTCAATGACTCAAGCCAAGCGTGCGTGTACATTCCTAATTTCCTTCCTTTTTCTATTCATGTACCATCTTACTACTTCCCTTAACCCTAAAAACCAAAAGAGGAGTTGATGGGTGGGGAGGGGGGAATGCATTTTGGGATCCAAACCCTAATTCCCGAACAGGCGAACACACTGTGCGTACCTCTCGCGCTACTGTCGCGCTCGCGGGGAGTCAGGGAGCAAGCGCGGGAACGCCCACGGTGCTTCTCTCCACCCTGGGTCCAATTTCCGGTTCCTCTTCTGATTGCACCTGTTGTCGAAAGAGGTAAGCAGGAGTTAGTGTTCGCAACTATCTTTTTCTTTTTTTCTTGTCAGGTTCATTGACTGACTGAATGACCGACTGACGGATTGCCTGTCGTTTGCTCTTCCTTTGCTGGTTTGTTTTTTTTGTCGTTTTTCTTGTTGGAAGTGCATGCATTGGAATGGAGAAGACGAAAGGGTTTACGGAACTTAGATAATCTGTTTTCTTTTTTGGTAAACAGATGATTTTGTTAAGTTTTTTGAGTGTTTTTTTTTTTTCCTTCCTCAGTGCACTATCTCTCTCCTCGGTTTCTGTTTTTCCCTTCGTTTCTGGTTGTGGAAGTGTTTTTTTGGTGCCGTAGTGCGATTTGTCCGTTTGATGTCAGGGAAGATAGATTAGGTTATAATACAGAAGGGAAGAATGCTGGTATTGTCGAGTGCCGGTATGACTGAGAGGTACATTCATGTGGAAGGGAGCTATGTCATCGTCTATTTGTGCTAATGAGCAATGTAGTTTTTTTCCCCCACCTCTTTTGCTCTGTTCCTTATAAGGGTGAACTCTCTGTAGTTTCTTTGTGAAATGAGAGTGTGCATCCACAGTGAGTTTGTATGGGAGGAATAGGCTTGTTTATACCATTGACTTTGTTTTCTGTGAGCTGAGAGAGGAAGGGAGAGAGTCTGACAGGAGCTGGGAAAATCATGAGGTGTTTAACTACTAGTATTGTTGCTTACAATGTGGTCTTCATGTGCATTCAATTAAGCAATAGGTGGGTTGGGTGAACAGGATAATTGACCTGGCAGGAGTGTGCACGCAGAAGGGCTCATAGCTGGAGGTGGTGGGTAGTGCCGGCCTGAAAGGTTTTGTTGGGTGCGTTCTCTTCTGCCATGCCTGAAGACAAGAAGAAACAGTTACAGAAACTGCAGGCTTTGGCTGCAAAGAGGAAAGCAGATGGTGAGGGTGGGGGGCAGAAGAAGGCAAAAGCAGCAGCAGTTGCTCACCCTGCTCCCAAGAAGCTATCTCTGAAAAATGGAGACACAAAGCCAAGGCCATCTCCAATATCCAAGGGTAAGGAAAAGCAGAACATAAAGTCAAAGGCCAAGTCACCTGTCAAGAGGAAAGCAGAAAAGTGGGACAGTGACTCAGATACATCTGAAGAGGATGATGGCTCTGCTGGGTCAGAGGAGGATCTCGGAGGAGACGCTTCAGATGATGATGATGGCCCAAAGTCTGCAAAAAAATCTGGAAAGGTTGCTTCCAAACCACCGTTGAAGAAGTCAAAACCCTCAGGGTTGCCAGTTTTCAAGGAGAAAGATAGGGGCAAGGGGGTGGATGCAGCAAAGGACAAGGGCAAAGGCAAGAAGAAAGTAGAGGACAGTGATGATGACAACAACCTTGATGAAGATGATGGTGGTGACTTGTCTGAAGACCCTTTAGATGAAGTTGATCCTAGTAATATCCTTCCTTCCAGAACCCGCAGACACACAGCTCAACCTGTACAGTATGACTTTGGCAATGGCAGTGGGGATGACTCTGAGGATGACAGTGATGCATAGGGCAATGACCTAAGCCTGAAAATGGTGGCAAAACCTGAGGTACCAACAATTGTGTTTTTGTGGATCCTATGCTGATGCAGTCACTGTCTAGCAGCTACAGACTGTTGTTCTTGCTTTTTGGGCTTGTGTCCTGTGTATTGGCCAGCATCATGAGATTGCACCTAATGTGTTTCTGCCTTGCTTTCAACCGGCCCTGAGTCTATCAGGACAGTTTTGCTTTGGTGCCGGGTTTTCTGACTATACTCAGTAGGCATTGTACAGCCTGCCAATTTACTTACAATTCCATATTCTTGTTTCTTTTGTCTATATTTGGTGTTTCTATCTTTTCCTATCCTGCTTGTAAAATCCCATGTCCCAACTCTATCTTCTCTGCATCTAGGATTCTTAATCACAAGGATGGAGACTTTTCTATTGGTTCAAACATGTATTTTCATCTAGGATTCTCTACATTTCCTCTCTCTAGCACTACTGTGTGAGTGCCACTCATGAGCTCATCATATACCAGTAGATGGGTGTTGTGTGTCTCACTAGTGCTTCTGTGCATGCCCCAACATGTTTGTCTTAGCATTGATGAAGAAGAAGCACCCGCCTTGGAGTTTTTTACTTTGCAATTATGTGTCTATGGATAGTGGCAGAGATTAGAGGTTCTTGGTGGTCATAGGATGGCCATCCACAACAGAGGTTCTTGGGTTTGCAGCCATCTTTCATTGGAAAGAAAAGTATGCATTTGGTTGAACTCTCTCTCATGTTTACCACCATGTAAGGGTGCTTTTTGTCTGCAGCTGTTGTGTTATGGGAACCAACGGGGAAAGAAATTTTCACTTTGATCAAGCTGGTCATCAATTTACTTATAGGTCCTGTATACTGTGTGGTGGGGTTACAGGCTGCTGACTGTGACCATGAAGTATATGAGTTCCTGCAGGGGCTTCATGTAGGTGTTGGATTGGTGTGTAAGCTTGGGGTGCATAAATGACATCATAATTCAGGAGTTGTTAAAATTTGGAACCATTCATAGAAATTGGGTGGCCAAACTTTGATTGCAGGCCTATGTAGCCAGGTACTTGTCACTTGGAGTAATTACACCTAATTGATGCAAGAAACAGGTTCATATTGCAAGTTTGGGCTAAAAGAGCTACAACAGCATGATATGCGTTCTGCAAGTTGCCAAAACTTTTGTCCTAGTTAGTCAAGGCCGTTTACCTGACGTTTTCACTCATGTTTTGGTTTCTTACATAGGTATCCTATATCCACACTGGTCAAAGATTGATGATTGATGGGTAGTGCTGAACTGCTGATGACTAATTATGGTTGGCTGCAATGTGATGAAATTCAACCAAAGTCCTCCTTTCCTCTTGTACTAGCTTCCACACACTTCTCACTCTTGCATGGATGCTGTTGGGTCAAGAGGTACCTCTTAACTTTAAGCATTTGTTTCTCATTCTGGGGTGCAGGTGAGGCTAAGAACTAGAAATAAGCCCCAGTTGAAATTGTTATGTCATTGAGCGCTAGTAGGGCATTGTTGACCTGTGGTTGGTGTATCTTGGTTTTTTTTCCAGAACCATGGGCATGGTGGGTATTGAAGTATTGGGACCCATTGTTTAGCTAGCAAGGATTGGTATTAAAAACACGACTAAGTTTCAAGTGGCTGCTTCCTTCCAGCAATTAATCAAAAAAACTTTTAGTAGTTTTTACCTGAAATTTACAGGCTTTGACTTGACAATGGCAATCCCTCATTGCAAAACAAGATTAATTGAGTTTTCTGCTCTTGAAACAGTCATGGGTAGACATAGAACTCAAAATTACAAAAAAATTAAGGTTGTTCTGGGATTTCACCCAAAAGATCCAATTCTGGTGTTCAGATCCCATGACAAATGCAAAATCCAACAACCCTTAACTGTACTTAGGCCAAGCGGAGATCCAACTGTTTGATTTTGCTGTGGGATGCTGTTGTCTTTCCTTGGTAGTATTACTTGAAGGGGTTGGTGGTGAAATGAAAATAGTTCTTACAAAGGAGGTTATTCAAAGCTTGACAATTGTATAATTTAGATTTGCCTTAGTTCTTGGGACCAAAAAAACTTTGGCATATGGTTCCAAGAATCCATGTCTTATTCCCAAGTTCAAAGCACATCTTATAGAGCATGCATACATTGTGTTTAAGCCTATCCTATTTGAGTTTGTAGTAATTTTTTTGTATCTGGTAGTTTGATTAAAAAAAAACCTATTGTTGTAGAAAATATATTTATAGTAAAAGTTGAAGTACTCTTAGTACCTTACATGGATTCAACATTGGGGTGCTGAATAATTTGTTTATTAATTAAAACGTTTTGACATGTAGTATAATACTTTCCAGGATTTTTGGCTTGCATTTAAAATATTTAATATTTCAGCATGAATGAGTGTCAATGATTTTCATCCATTTTGATACATAACATTCATATGTTGCATTTCTTTATTCGTGTTTCTTCAGTTTTTGTTTTCCATGCTTCAATTCACCTCTACAAACTTTAGAATGTAGTTGATTAAACTATGATGAAGGTAGGATTTGTGTTGTTGACAATGGGTTAGAGCTTTAAGCAATGATTTTTGGTGAAATGTGTTTTTGAAACAATATTGCGTTAGATTTTGACATTTATAGAATGATATCCACCAAACATTTGCACTCATAAGATCCCATTTTCTACCAAAGCTTGAGGCCATATTATCTACCAAGCAAAGTGTGTTCAATTATGATGATGAAAAAGAATAGATGCAAAACATGCTAGTCATGATTAAGGCTCATAATTCTTAGGTTTCCCAAACTTTTTTCTCTAAGCAACTTGAAAATTTGGCATTTCAAGCAACAAAAATTTCAAAAATTGGCAAATTAAGAAAAATAATTACCATTAAATTGGGTAAGGTATTATGGTAGTTATTTCCATGAATGGAGTTGTTAATTGTAGACCTATATAAGAGAAATTTAATCAATAATTTCGTGAATCCATTATTGTCATAACATGTGGTGTCGTAAGGGTGTAAATCCATAGTAAACTCTACTAAAAAAAAGACTAAAACTAGCCAAAGGTAGAAACTATTCAACCAAAAAGAGATGCACGCACATATATATACAATGCACAAGAGGAAACTGAGATGAAATTTTTATGTATCCCCTTCTAGACCTAAGCCGGGAAAAGCGTGGCATGGTTTGAGTAAAAATCAAGGTGTTGTAGGAAAACATGATGAATAGTACCAAATGTTGACGGGAATTTAAGTGAGCTCCGTTTTGAGGCAAAAAAGATGGTATCCACCATTGCAATTATTGTAAAACAACATCTGATCAGCATCGTTTCTCCTTTGACATACCTGACATGGATAGTAAAGTGGAGGAATCAAAGTCAATATGATGATGGTAGGATCCAAATTCAGCAGGTGGTAGGGCGCATAATTTTTGGAGTGGTCATGAATTGTGCGTTCATTAGTTCCTTGCAACTTAAACACACCGGAAGGCCTGATTGCCTTAATCTTTAAGATAATGCGATTGTAAAAAATGTCTAAAATATTAATAGGTTGCCGTTGGAGATGCACAAAGTCACCAACATCAAATTGTCTCACCTTGGGTTTGTAATTTCCACCTCGTGTGTGTGCATACTATAAAGTGTTTCGATGTTGTGCAATGGACAAGTTCTCCATGGCCATGGGTATAACCCTTTTTAATAGAGCAACCTTCTCTACAATGACCCTGGCCCAAGTGGATGGAGAGTCCAAGTCCACAACTTGGTTCATTTGAGTAGTAATGGAAGAGGGTGGAATGGGATGTTTCCCAAAAAGTAAAAAATAAGGAGAAAAATGAAACAAAAAGGCGCGTTTGGACATCCTATAACCCATGGCAATGTAAGGGAGGGCCAGGTCCCAATCCTCTTTGTTCCTAGTGAAGCAAATCTTTCGAAGTCCCTTCTTGCATGTTTGAACCATCCTGTCTGCAAGGCCATTAACTTGGGGATGATCTCTTGAAGTTCGACGATGGTCAATGAAAGCATGGTTAAATAGGTCCTGGAATTTTCCCCTGAATTCTGATCCTTGATCAGTAAGGCATTCAACGCAAGCCCCAAACCTACTTAGGACTAGTTGAAAGAAAACTTGGCTGGTGCTATGTGATGACTTGTCCGGTAGCACAACAAGCTCTACCCATTTTGAAAAATGTTTAATCATAATGATGATGTAGACATTACCTTTAGAGGTATGTGGTAACTCTCCAGTTAAATCACATGACTAGCGATAAAACATGCCCTAAATAGGGAGTGGAAAAAATGTGAGCTATCGAAAAGAGAAAGAAGTTTTCATTCTATCACATTATTCACACCTAGCAGACGTCTCGAACTTGAACATACATACCTTTCCAATGGTAATGAGGAACGAGAAGGCTATAAGTATGCTTAATTCCAAAGTGTCCAAGCTTTGAGTGTACCTTTTAAATGAGACCAGGCCGTTCATGTGGTGGAGGAACCACTCTATCACCTTGTGGTAAGCATTGGACGAGGTGATTGTCCCTCCATGAATAGCGTTTGGACCGTTATTGTATATGATCCCGCTAACTTAATGTAAATTGGGGAGGGTATTCCCCATGCTAAAGAAACTTCAGAGTGTCCAAGTCCTCCCATATATCCATAATGGGATGCTCAACCATGTTACATTGTCGTAGTGCAAGATACTTAGATGCATTGGATACATGTACTGTTGGAATTTGGTTGAAGTTTTGTTTGGCTTTTGAAAAAAATTTAGAGGTAATGAGGGGTTTCCGCAATATGGTATCCGCATTCTGATGTGTAATACAAGTCAGTGAATAACCTTGAACTCATACTCTTGAAGTATAAACACCTAACGAACTAACTTACTAGTAAGCTTATCATTGGTCATCAACCATTCGATAGGTTGGTGTTTGATATACAAAGTGAAATTGGTGCCATAAAGATAAGGCCTAAAATGTATGACGACCCATACAATAGCAAGGCATTCCCCCTTGTATGAAGAGTAGTTACTTTCAGCCTTGTTGTTTTAGGATGCATAGGCGATAACATATTCCTCACCTTCTTCATTAAGTTGGCTAACAATAGCACCAATACTAAGAGCATTCTAGTCAGTGTGTAGAATGAAGACTTCGCTGAAATCAAGTCTTCTCAAAATGGGGAACTTTGAAAGCTTTTCCTGGAGTGTGGAGAAAGCTTATTGAGCTTCATCACTCCATGTCCAAGCAACATCCTTATTTAACAATGCATAGAGAGGATGAGCAATAATATTGAAGTTTTGGACATAGATTCTATAGTAATTACATAGTCTGATGAAGCTCTTCAATGTGTGAACATCAGTAGGATTGGGCATCTCCAAAATGGCTACTACTTTGGCCCAATGAGCCTAAATACCATTTGGCAAAATTTTGTGTCCAAGGTAGATTATTGAGGTGACAACAAATTCACACTTTTTGGGATGGATCTTCATATTGATTTCGTGGAACCTCTTGAATAACTTTTCAAGATGAGCCAAGTGCTGCAAGAATCCCTTGCTATGCACTAGGACGTCATCTATGTAACATTTTTAAAAAATTGCCCTTTTGGAAACCTGGTCCGTGAGTTGTTGAAAGAAGACAGGTGCATTTTTCAATCCAAAAGGCATCATATTCCCAATCTTCAATCACATTCTTCAATCCATTCCCATAACTTGTTACTTCCATGGAATGTTGTTTTCTTACAATCCTTCGTAGTGCGCACAATTTGGTTGAAACCTTGCCTGAGATCCATAATTGTGAAGATGTTTGAATCTCCAATGTTATCAAACAGTTCTTCAGGGATGGGCATGGGGTCCCTATCCTAAGGTGTAACTAGGTTCAAAAGCTTATAATCCCCGCACATCCTTTTCTGAGTCCATAATCCAGCTGAATATTTCTTATTAGCATTACTATAATAGCTGCGAAATCAAAACTTGATGGTTGAATGAAACCAACCTCATGGAGCTCTTTGCATCTTTCATCTACCTATTCCCACTCATGCTTGTTCAACCTATGCCTCTTTCGATAGACATGTGTCTCATCTGTAAGGTTTATAAAGAATTGCATGGTCTTACACCTAGCTAAGTCTTTCATTGAGAATGTGAACACATTTTCATACTTAATTAGCAAGTTTGTGACTTGGTCTCTCTCCTTTTTGGTGAGTTGGTTCCCCATAACAAAAGGGTAGTTAGAAACACATGGAATGGAGTTGGAAAGTGTGTTTGAAGAACCTGGTGTATTGGGTTCTCCACTATCCAATTACGTAGATTTATAAAAGGTTGTAATTATTTATCCAAAAATAAATGTACCTCTAGGTGTATTAAAAATAAATTGAGTCAAATTACATGGTACCTCCTCCCTGCCAACACTAAGAGTGAAATGTAGAGTGTTGAAGATAGGGAAATGTACTTGGTCAGGGTGCCATGTGGTCCCATCGCTAGATTTACAAGCTGATTGAATCAGTGTTGGTGTTGTGTACATTTGAAAGAATACACAGGTTACTAACAACCATGTAAGGGAATTCAAGTCCATGCCTTTCCCAAGTAGAGTGTTACATTCTAATTTAGT
>Ga0116229_10012920_pt1 | contig 11926 bp, 7 predicted proteins | sample S1TSphgellanicum_3_FD_87313 | JGI IMG/M metagenome (GOLD analysis project Ga0116229, IMG submission 87313) | Host-associated microbial communities from peat moss isolated from Minnesota, USA - S1T2_Fc - Sphagnum magellanicum MG | ecosystem: Host-associated > Plants > Peat moss > Unclassified... | reverse complement strand
TCCACAGCACAACAAAAAGAACAAACGGAACACAACACAAACCGGATATGGGGTAGTGCGCTGCGTCGGCGAGGGGGGGGGGGAGAGAAAGGAGGGGGGGGGGGGGGGGGGGGGTATTTAGTGTTTCACCCTTACCAGGGTCTCTTTTTTTAAATTTAAATAAATGGGCGAGGTCTCAAGGGTCGATTCTCACCTCAATGAAACCTTACGATCAAATATCAACACGAATATGTGATAATTTTCATAGTGAGAACCAGCATGAACTCCTGGCCAGTTCTCACTTCATTTCTGATACCCACCCAACACTGGTATTTTCCCCCAGTGAGTAAAGCACTGGCAGAAATTTCTGAAATTTCTTAGTGTATTTCCAGGGCGTTTCATTCAAGAGAATTTTTCCTCCATAGAAGGTGAAGTGTTTTATTCTTGCTACCGTCCTCTCCTGACAGAGCTACAGAGTTTTGTCCTACCATAAATTATTAATATGTGCCACCTTGGCGGCTTCGACATTAAATATATTATTTTCAGGAATGTTGAAATTTTCAAAATTTGAAATAACACATATTTGTGAAGCAAAATATTTACTTTTAAAGAATATTCGATTTGTCATAATGAAAATTTCAAAATTAATTAAACTCGAGAGACATTCGAACGTGCCAAGGGACTACAATAGCAGGTGACTGGAAGTATGCAAATTTGGATGTATTCTACAAAGCGAAAGGCTGATGTAAATAGTAACCATAGTGTGGAGGGGCACTAACTTGTAAGTTAAGTCTAGCGTTGTTGTCTGGACTGGACAACACTACCAGACTCTTTCTCTGTCTTTTTGCTTACAAAGTACTGTGGGTTCCAGTGACGGTGGGACCCTACCATCCCCAGGATGGACATCAGAAAGTTCTAGAGGCTGGGGGGACAAAACAGCAATGTTTACATATTCAACTTGGGTGTGTTGATGGTAATTGCTTTAGTGTTTTCCTCGGGAACTACTTGGGCGTTTCACTGGGAACTTCGTCTTCCAGTTGTGTCGTAGAGATCACAAAGTTTTCCCAACGGAGACCATGAGACTCACTGAAGACTCGAGCGATTTTCTTTAGGTTGAGGTTATATGCTGGTAAACAACCACCTTTTCCCTGGGTGGTAGGTCTGTGAGGGGTGGAGGTTTATTTGTATGTTTGGAGCAAGAGGCTTCCTTTTCAGGTGGGCCTCACTACCCATGTTAATTAGGTATTCCAGTTCAAAGTGCTTAACTTAACTTTAGAAGGTTCACAGAGGATTTGATGTATGTTTGTTTATCCCCAACAAAAAAAGCTAACTTACGAGCTAATTTTTTTTTTGACACAACATTTTAAACTTGAACAAAAATTTCTAAGAGGACCCACCTTTGGCAAAGAGATCGAAAGTTGGAATGAAAATCTTCACCTCGGGGTAAGTACGAGAAGTTACTGCGGTGCAAACCGTTTTGTCGCAAATGAAAATGTCTTTCCTGCGCCCAATCATACCTCTCTGTGTTTTGTCGTCTTTCTCTCTCTTCTTTTGCTTCAGCTTAGCACTGTAGACTCGGCTGCGCCGATTTTGCAGCACTTTGTCACGCGGTTTTCTATAAAGGGCCTCTTTAAAAGCGCTTGGTGTATATGTAGCGGCAGTGAGAGAAGGTTGTGTTCATTGTGTTTTTTGTTCCAGGTCTCTGATCAGCAGCGGTAGCTCTATCTCTAGTGTTGAGGACTTTCTTTTTTTGTTTTGTTTTGTTAATATCGGTCGGTTGAAGTGGTATTTTTTCTGTTGCTAGCGTCTGAGAAGTAAGGAAGATCTGGCAAAGGAAATTCAGGTGGAGCAAGAAGAAGCACTGGAGCAGATTAGCAACGAGCGACTGGTGCGAACGCTGTACACAGCGCTAGCAGAAGGGGATGCAGCGAGTGTGCAGGCCATAGTGCACGAAGATCTGGAGTGGTGGTTTCATGGCCCACCTGCGCAGCAGCATATGATGCGCTTACTTACTGGTGTTGCCTCCAGTGACACCTTTGCGTTTGAGCCGATTAGCATCCGCGGCATTGCTAACAAGGTTTTTGTGGAAGGGAAGGGCTCCTCTCCGGGGCTGTATTGGGTGCACATATGGACGGTTAAGGACCAGCGAATCAGCCAGCTGCGTGAGTATTTCAACACCGCTATCCTCGTCACCGATCTGAAGCCGGTGAAGCCGAATCCGCATGTGATACAGAAATATCCTTCTGCCACTCTGTGGCAGAGTCAGTTGTGGAAGTCCAAGGAAGGCCGGTCGATGCCCGGTCTCATCTTGACGATCTAGGGCGGGATCAAAGGGCTTCACAAACAGCGAAGACATGTAGATCATCATGGTCGATTCGGGTTAGTCACCTGCTAGGGGTGTCTTCTTCGTCACCTCAGTATCGGAAATGTAATAGCCCATTTTTGTGTTCTGTGAATCCTTGGTGTCGAGCTATAGAGAACAAGATTGGCGTTGCCACTACTATTATAGGCAGTCCGCTATCAGGTTCCTCAAATCTTTTTCTTTAGAGAAAGTAAAAATAATTAGCTATGGCCTCTAAATTTTTTGTATATGCATTGGGTTGCCAATCCTGCACTCAAATATCACATATGGCAAGAATATGTCTGCCGTTTTCTCAAGTAAATGTTTGTCCTTTCTCAAAGATGCCGATCTGCAGTTAATAGCAAATTCCATTTGTGCGCAAAAATAATTGTTTGCAGCATTCAGTTAGCACAATAACCAAGTATCCCTAACATATTCAGTAATGAGATTGTAGGACAATTGCACACATTGTCAAAATCATGCACCTAACAATCACAAAATGCTTGTGAAGTGGTATGATGGGGTTTATAAAATGGCTGGAAAGAAGTTTCTTATCATTTCTTATCAGGTCTTGAGTAAATAGAGTTTCTGATCATGTCTGTTGCCACAACCTCATGGTGAAAAGCCCCCAATCAAAGGGAAGGGATCCAAGTTTGCCATCAATCTTGGGCATGGGATAAGGGATGAATCAAATTCTACAAACAAAGAAAAGAGGTGCAAGTCTGCAAACCCTAGATCAACTTTAGCGATGGAGGCTTCCTTCCCATTCCTCTGAAATTGGGTAAAACGTGTTGGGATACCTAATTTTATTTTAACGAACAACAATAGCTCTTCTGACAACCGACTGGCAGTTGTAGCTTCCATGCCTACCTTCCAAGCACACGTGTGACATGGCTACTGAGAAATGGAGGGCAAAGTGAGATAGGTTGCATCCACACACATGTGAATCTTCAGTTTTGGGTAATCTTTTTAGCACTATCACTGCGTGGAGCAGATTATGCACAACTTTTATGGTGGGTTTGCTCTCTCTGGAGTTTGGACTCAGGCCCGGAGGGGCTTAGTTTCTTCCTTATAAAGATGGGTCTGTAATTATCAGTTACATTTCTTGAAAGCTTTTATCTAGTTTGAGAAATAGATAGTAAAATGAAGTATTTGGACCTGCAACCACTTGCAAGGTGACCATGAGTCCTAGGCATTAGCTATTTACACTTATCCCCTTCTTCTCAGATGATCTGATCAAAGAATGTCTGTACTCTACTGAATAGAGGGGACCAAGGGGATGTTAAACATGCCCCACGCCAGTTGCAGTATGTGGTTTTGAAAATTGATACTTTTGGTCCCACCTTTAGTATTGCTGTTTCCAGCTGTTCCTTCTTTCCTTGTTGAGTAATCATTTATGCTGCTTTCCAAATGAAGAATGTATGCCAAAATGCATAAATTTTTTATAACCTGAGGCCAAAATGTTCAAGCAAAACTTTCATATCATAGCTTTTTGGTTTGGAAGGGGTATTTTGACATACTGGAGTCCCCCAGCTCCAGCATGCCCCTTTGGAGAGCAATAGATACTGATAAGAATCAATAATATTGCCATAGTGGCACCCCCAATTCTGCAAATAATATGGAAATCTGAAAGTTCAAAATATCTTCCACTGGATAAGGAATTTACCAATCCAAGGTTTGAGTGTTTCAATGGCCGTGGGTTTCTATTTACAAACATGGAAGATGTCATACGTAAAGTTCAAGCAGTTGACCCACAACATTGTTTCATGTACAGAGCAAGAGTAGGCCTTTGGTATCAACACACCAGTAGTTTTTCTTCAAATTTTTACTTAGTTTCAAATCTTAAACCACATACAAGGCAATAGAGCTGGAAACTTTTTAAGGCCACTTTTTACCAAAGTTCTTTGCTGAGGACTCAATGTTTATGTCACAAGATCATCAGGAATGTTAACACCAACACAATAGACTAATGGAAGTTGCAAGTAGAAGTGTGAAAAATGTGTGTAGCGTGAATTTCTAACAATATATTCCAAACTGTAGGGAATTGAAAAATGGGAGAGATCCTTAAATTGCACCTGACATAGTGTATTTTGTTGACACACACACAAGTGTGTATACATATTTGATCAACAGGGTTGTTACAATTTTAATATATATTCAAGCCTCTGGTTTATAGTCTGAACTTTTAGAGTCTAGGGTTTACTTTTTCCAGCAAAGTTTATGGAGAGAGTTTTTAGGTCTTATTACGTCTTGCAAGCATAGCCAAACTCTGTGACTGCAGAGTATCGCTCGTTTTGTGCTTAAGCTTTGTGTTTGTAGTCCTTTAGAGTAAGAAAGCGGCAACTTATTATGTAATTGAGGAGGGTGTGTTGATTGGTCATTTGAAGCCAGTGCATGGTGGAGCAAAGAGCACTTGGGTTGGGAGACAAGCGAGTTACAACCAATACCCGATAGCTGAAGATGTTTGTTGTTGAACCGTTCCTTTTTGTATTTGCAGATGGCCAAAACTATTGTGTGATTTCTACCTCAAAGAAAACTTATGCCTCTATCTGTGTTTCATACCCAATGTTGAAGCGTGTACATTGGTACATATTGAAGTTATCCTTGAAGTCACCCGGCATTTGGGCCTGCCTTTGCCCTCATGCTGAGGTCTGAGCTATCCTTTAAAGTCACCCTGTATTCAAAACTCAGCAGGAGATGGCAAGCCTCTTGTAACCTTCTCTCCTACAACCTTCGTCCAGAAAAACAAAATTGGAGAGAGAGATGCTTCTCCCACTTCTCCAAATTGAAACAAAATTTCAAGAAAGAGTCGCTTCTTCAAATCGCAACAGAATTCCACCTCCTTTCCCATCTCCAAAATGGCAATAAAGAAACAAAAATAGTTAGAGTTGCTCATATCCAAATAGGAATTACGAAAGAAAAATACAATCAAGAACATGGTAGGCCTTTTGCAACCCTCTCTTTTGCAACTTTTGCAACCTTCACTATAAAAAAAATAGAGAGAGAGAGAGAGAGAGATGCTCCTCCCTCTTGTCCAAATTGCAACAAAATTTCAAGAGAGAGGAGTTCTCAAAATCGTAACAAATTTTCACCTCCTCTCTCTTCTCTAAAATCGCAACAAAAGAACAAAAACAATTACAACGAAACAAAAAACAGTCAAAGACGCACACACGCGCAACAAGTCTTGTTTGCCGAGACAACACTTGTCGCATTAATTTTGTCCACTCAAGGAACAAAACATTTCGCACAATTTTGTCTGCAGAGACAACGCTCGCCACACAGGAGCGAAAACTTTATTTGCCTCGAGACAACATTTACCGTCCTATTTTCGTCTACAATCGCTGCACAACAAAACAAATTCACATAATTTAGTCTGCTGAGAGGTACACACACATCCCCATGCCCGTGCAAGCTTTTTTCATGCTTCCCCTACTTCTGCACGAGGGAGGCCTGTCACCCCGCCTCTACTCGTCACCCTGGAGGCAAGCTTCTTTCAAAGCTTCTTCGGAAGGGGGACACGGAATCCACCAGCTTCTACTCCACCGGTGCGAGTGTCGAGCAGGCCAAAACCTTCCTAAAATTCACCAACGCAAATGTCGCGTGCGCAAAGATATAAACAAAACTTTTGGCCCCTTGGCCGATGGCTTTTCAGGCAAATCTGATTTTGGTGGAATAATTTTTTCCTTTGAGGAAAATCTTGGCGCGCATTTAGAGCTTGGTGATGCCTTTCGCTCAAACTCAGGGCTCAAATCCTGACTTTAGAGGACTTTACAAATAGCGTGGTACAAGGGCAGCTTCAACACATGCCTGTCAATTAATGAATCAAATCTGAAGATTCCATGTAGGAAAATGGAGTACTTTTAAATATTCTTATAGATTCTTTATTTTCCTTCACAAAATTTAGTTCTTTAGAAAAATTATTTTGTGAAAATTTCAACATTTTTACAAATATTTTAATTAGTGTTGAAGTTGCCAACAAACTATGACAACTTTATCATTGTGGTATTATTTGTAGTAGGTCAAACCCAAGGTTGTGGGCCATGTGAGGGTGTGGCAGTGAGAAGACCCGGAAGTGGGCAATAAAAAAATTGTGACACCCACCCAAGAAATGGCGGGTGTCACATTTTTTGTCCCATAATGTAGGCACCCAAGGATGTTTTCATTCATTTGAGATACAACATACTATACATAAAATATAATACACTAATAATCAAAACTAAAAATTGCAATTGAATTCACCCACATTTTACATGGTGATCTATTCAAGTAAAAGGTACACCAACGGTGTGCACAAAAGCATGACAAGCATCACTGAAATTTGGCAAATGGCACCCAATACAACCTACAAATTTGGCTTCAACATTGATTATCCAAGCCAAAATCAATTGAACTTTCAAATAAACGTATCTACTTAAGTTACACCAAAGATATTCAACACCAAGGGATGAAAATAAGTTCAGTAGAATATGAAAATGGTAACCAATACACACCAAACACACACATTGGAGCTCTAACAATGTCAATTGAAGCCTAAAATTGTTATAGAATCCATCCACAAAAGAACCAGTCTTCTTCCTCTTTGTTTCCCACAAGATGTCTCCGCAAACAAAAACTACCTTTCATTTTTCATGTTCAAAAAATCGATACATACATTGCAAAACAATGTTCACATGTTGAGTTTCTCTATTTTGTAATGGGTTCACACTTGGGCCAACAACGACACCGGTCACACTAGTAGACTTTGGTATAAGACATTTAAAAAACATTCAATGCATGTCTTACAAGATTTGCACCATGTACACACATTTATTACACATCATGGACATTTACAAATCAAATTTTACAAGATTTTCAAGTTTAATAAACTCATCAATCCATTTTCAAATTAGATATGGATTGTTTTCAAATTAACACAAGCTTATTTAAATTATGAGTTTCGAGTTGGCATCTCCAAAGCTTTATCAAAATCCTAACAATGAAAAAAATGTTTTTTATTTTCATTTGACTCCTTACAATACCTATGTTTTGGTGAGTTAAATATTTGACAACAATAAAATTGGCCTTGTTTATTTTCCATTTCAAACATTTCAGTGCATCATCATGTGGTTTTAAAATCAAATACTTGTTCCCAAAATAGGACAATTCATATTTCACCAATAGTTAGAGAACAAAAAGTCATACCTTCTAGTAATCATTGTATGGCCAAGCACATCACATAAATGATCTAGGTAGTGTTGTATACATGTTACATGGACCCAAAAAAAATGTCTTAATGTTGCAATTTTCACTACAAGCAAAAATTGAACAAATTTTGAGGACATAATTGTTAGACTAGTCAAAATGTACAATTAAAGGTGATTCAAATCTTCAAATATCATTATGATATGAAATTGATACAAATAGGATCGATGTAATAGGTTTTTATAACATGCAAATCACTTGTCACAAAATGATTATTTTAACAAAAGGATGATGAAATATTTCTTTTGATTCGAATACGTCAATGAAATTTTGCACATCAATGTATATGTGTACAAAAAAAAATCTTTCATCAAAGTTTTTTCAAATTAATTTAAAATTATGAAGTTTTAAACTAAATGTAAACCTTTGGTGGTACATTATAATATAATAATGGTGATGATTATGATATTTGTAGGTTGTGAAATGTTTTTCCATAGAAAATTTAAAAATTCCTTTGTTTTATTTATCCATAAAATTGAAGTAATTTTTTTGAATTAGTAAAAAACTGGTATATTGTTATTAAATACAATGTTTTGAGCAAGTTTTATAATGTGATTAGTGTACATAATTTACTCAAAGAAAAAAATACAGAATAATTTGATATTTGTGATTTCATAAAGCAACATTACGCCCAAAGTCAACTCAATGTAATTTTTACAAAATTTTGAAGTAAATGAATTTAAAGTTGTGACACTTTTTGTAGTTTATGTACATTGAATTTTGATTACATTTGTGTTCACTATAACATGCAAACACCTTAGGAGCTGATGAACTTTAAAGTGATTTGCGAAATCAAAACAGTATGCAAAATCATGGTTTTTATGACTCAACATTTTGCGATTAGTATGCAAAAATAATCATGTAGCCATATTTGGACCCTAGTTTTTTCCATCTTTGCAACCATGATCATATACATGACTACATGACCATACCTATAACTAGACACATTAATAGTCATTTTGACCTTGTTTTAACAATTAAAAAAGTGGGATAGAAATGAACATGGATAAAGATAACATTGTCATGTACGTACATCATGGGTAGAAATGAATAAGGCCATGTACTTAGTGATATATGAAATTAAATTTTTTATTGTAATTTAATTCCAATTACACATGCTTTGGTCAATCTTTCAAAATAGACTATTTTACAATGTTACATTATCATTCAAGAATCTATGTGGTGGCTACCAACTCTTTTCTTCTTCAATGTAATTGTTGAATACAATATTTGATAAAAATGAACATGGTCATGCACATACATTTCATATGGAGATAAAAATAAACAATCCATGTTCTAAAAAATATAATGAATTTTTTACTTTTATTTTAATGTAATTTTAGTTGCAAATGTGGTTTAGACCATAACTTATTTAAGGTATATTAGTCTATAACATTACACTTAAAACACAATCCTTAGGCTATATGAGTCCAATATATTTCAAGAACCTTTGTGGTTGAGCTATGGAATTAAATCCTATGGTGCAAATGCACAACCTTGGGGATTCAAGGGAGTTGCAAGATGACATTCCCATAACATTTGCCTTTGTAGTCAAATTTGGACAACTTGTTATCAACTAACGCTAATGGTAAAAACAAGCCAAGGAAAAATTAAGACTATATAATAGTTCACCTTTGCAACCAAAATTTATTATAGTGTGCACTTGGATGATCTTGATCAACATACACAAAACACGATTATACTTGGATGTTGGTTGAGGAGATTTCCAACAATAGGGTGACAATTACTTCCTTTGCATGGCGTCGATTTTGAAGATCCCTTTAATTGACAAAACAAATTACCTTGTTTCAATATGCATGAATTGAGGATGGATGAACCATAGCCTACCAATCAATATATAACGCCAAAGGTAAATCCATTTTTTAAATTGTTGGTATGAACTTTAAAGTGATTCACCATTTTTGCTACCACTTCTAATTGTTTGATGTGGTAGCCTAGGACTTAACAACACATGCACCAACATCAATGTTAGGTTTGGTTTCTTGAGTGGTCAATTGACTTTGTTCCCTGCAAGACAAATCCACCTTCCTTTCAATATATGTGACATGTATAAAACAATGGCAATGCAAGAAGCTCCAAGCATCCAAAAATGTTTAACACCAATATGAAAACAAAAGAAACCCAACACATATAATGATATTCCCAAAACATATCACTTTGTAATCAAACCATAACAACAACTTACTATTGATTGGCATTAATGGTCAAAATAAAGTAATGTGCCTTGAAGCCTTGAGGCCAAACTTCACCTAAGATCATGTGCCTTGGCCAATAATAGGAACTTGCAATTAAAACTCAACAATACACAATGCATGAGGATGATGTTGATCAACATACACAAAAGAACATGACACTCCTTCATTGGGTGGGGGAAAGCTCCATGAACAAATTACAATAGGGTGTGTCCAATTTCATGTGCAAGAGGTCTACTCTAAAGATCCTTTTGACTAGCAAAATAATGTCATTTTGTTTCATGCATGAATTGGACATGGATGAACCATAAGGTGGTGCCATATGTGTTCCACAACATGTCAATGGGCAAATACAAAAAAGAAGCATGTCCTACTAGCTATTAGTGCCTTTTGATGCATTAATCACAATCCACCATGTGAGCGATTGTCTTCCTAACAAATTGATATGTAAGGCAAAAGGTAGCACCACTACCTTTGATATTAATATCAAATTTAAGAGATGTTTCATTGTGTTTTTCTCTCATTTTTAACTTGATGCAACAACTTAAGATTTTTCAACAAATGCATGTAGACCTCAATGTTGTTTGATTTTTCAACCACAGTTGGTTTTATTCCTTGCAACACATCTCCACCCTCCTTTGTCAAATGTATGGAAAAATATTTAATATGTAAGGAGTTCCAAACATCCAAATATATCACTATTACAAATATGTGTTTTTAAGCTAGTTTTTTTACTAAGTTTAGTCATGTTTTTAATCACATTAGACAATAAACAAAATTGGTTGTAGTTATAATAGACAAGTTGTTTTTGACACAAATGCGATTAAAATTATATGACTAACATGACTAAATATGCTTGTTCAAAATGACTAAAATGACTAAGGCTATTAGTTGATGTGACATTCTTAATTTGATTTTAAATTAAAAGTTATATTATTTATATGAATATATAATGACATTATGGAACTTTAATATTTTTGAATTATAGGTGAATCCAAAATGCTACCACCCTTGATTTGTGATTTAACATTGAAATTTTTATTTATTTGTTTGTTTTTTTGGGCTAACATTACTAGCAAATCATGTTAGTTGATGTCATAGGCCTTTGAATCCCCAAATTTGGGATTTTTTGCTGAATGCCTTAAGTAAAATTTGAACCCACAACTTTTTTGGCCACACTCCAAGGCCTTAACCACTAAGCCATCCCCTCACGCGATGACAAAATATATAAACACTAAATATCATATTTTGTATATAAACACACATTTTGAAAAAATTGAAAATTTCTTATATCACTATTTGATCTAATTGATTTGGCAAGTTTATTATTACATTGAACTTTGTAATTTTTTAATTCAAAAAATGTGTAAATCATAATTATTTTGAATACTTATTAATTAAAAAATTAAAATACATCGTTTGAAACTTTGAATTGAGATATATATTCAAATATTATTTAAACACATCTAAGTTATTAACTTTCATGAAACTTTGTGATTTGTTTCCATTTCAAAATGTACAACAACTAAGATGGTTTTAAATATTTATTTTAAAAATTCAAATGTAATGTTTGAAATATAATTATTTCAACTAAAATGTTTACTTTCACAATTACATTGAGTTTTATTTATTTATAGTTTCAAAACATGAACAAATAATTAAATCACTTAATTAAAAAAATCATATATAATGTATTAAATCTTTGATTGAATTATAATCTATAACTATTTAGGTTAAAATATTTTATTATCATAACCATATTGAACTTTGTGATTCCTTTTGATTTCAAAACATTTTCAATATTTGCTTCAAAAATTCAAGCAATGATTTTTTTTTCTTGGGTTAAAATTTTTGCATATAATTATTTGGGTAGATTTGGTTTCCTTACTTTCATCATTTACTTCAAATTTATAATTTTTTAATCCAAATTTTTAGACATTCCATTCATTTACATATTTTGATTTATGCAACATATTTGTCACAAAATACTTTTTTAACAAAATATCTTTAAAATATCATAACAAAAAAATTTCACTTTTGAAATTATGGTATTTAAATTTGTATGCCTCCAATTTTATATCAATTTTTGTAATAAAAGTAAAAAAATTGAATTCAATGTTACAATGTCTTTGTAGAAACAAAAGATTTTACT
>Ga0116229_10012919_pt1 | contig 11926 bp, 10 predicted proteins | sample S1TSphgellanicum_3_FD_87313 | JGI IMG/M metagenome (GOLD analysis project Ga0116229, IMG submission 87313) | Host-associated microbial communities from peat moss isolated from Minnesota, USA - S1T2_Fc - Sphagnum magellanicum MG | ecosystem: Host-associated > Plants > Peat moss > Unclassified... | reverse complement strand
CCGCAATACTGGCCTTCTAGAGCACGATTTAAGATTTCGAATAAACCTTCGATCTGACGACGGACTGGTTGTAATCACTTTTCAGGTACGCTTTAAGGAAAGAGTACATTGGCCAAGCGAAAGCGACTACAGCGGCTAGGAACGGGAAAAGGAGACAAGCAACGTTACTGGCTCCGAGTCTCAATCATAGAAAAACCTCCGGCCCGACGTGGAATCGCTGGGCGAGCTTCTTGATGTGCTTGGTCGTGAGGTTGCGTTCGCCGCCGAGAATGCGGTAACCGAGGCTGGTGTAGGGCAAGCGGAGCTTCCGCGCGAGCATGGCCACGACCGCGGCCAACAGCAGCAGTTCTGCGATATTTTCGATTCGCAAGTCCATGGTGCCTGACGCTACCGCGAATGAAGCGGTGTCACCGGGCGGAATCGATCCACAGAAGGGAGTGCTTCTTTTTGTTCGATGGTAGCGCTTTAAGTTCGCCATGAATTGCCGTTAAAATTGTCCAGGAATGAACTTACGAAAGATTCTTTTGGGCTGGCTACCTCGCCGCAGCCAGCCTCTGGTCGAATCGGGTATTTATGGTCTGGCGGCCGGCCTATCTGCAGTCGCGTTCGAGGTTGCCATTTACCAGCTTTACTCAGCGACCCTCGTGCGCTTCGCTCACTGGGGTGCCTGGAATTTTGCCTGGGCCAGCTTTTGCGTCATCGTCGGGACTTCTCTAGTTTCCGGTGTACTGCTTAGCCGAGTTGCTCCCGAAGCGGCGGGTAGTGGCATCCCTCAGTTGAAGCTGGCATTTTGGAAAGACTTTGGCTTCGTGCCTTGGCGAGTCGCCTGGGTCAAATTCATCGCGGGCGTCCTCGCGGTCGGTGGCGGAGCCAGCCTGGGAAGAGAAGGGCCCTCCGTTCAGCTCGCCTCCACGGTGGCTTCGAATCTATCCGGAATGCTGGGCACGGCCAAGACGGGACGACGACGGGCCAGCGCGGCTGGGGCTGCCGCCGGTTTAGCGGCTACTTTCAACACCCCGCTCGCCGCCATTGCGTTTGTCCTCGAGGAAATCATGGGCGACCTGAACAGCCCCCTCCTCGGAAGTGTCGTCGTGGCAGCCGTGTTAGGCGCGTTCGCCGTACATGCGTTCATCGGCAAGAATCCGGCTTTTCCTTTGCCTTCCGTCGAATCTGATACCTGGAATGGTCGCTTGCTGGTCCCGGTGGTGGCGATTCTTGCAACGGTGATTGGCGTCGCCTTCCAGAAAGGAGCACTGGGCTTGCGCAAGGCTTTCCGCACTTCGAGCTTGAGTCGCATTCCTCCCTCCCTCCGTCCGGCGGTCGGCTCGTTTTTCACCTGGGCGATTGGAATTACGATATTCATCGGTTACGGGCGACTGGGCGTGTTCAGCCTCGGGTATGGTGATCTAACGGACAGTTTAAATGGCCAGATTCTCGGTTGGCTGCCACTTGTGTTGCTAACCGCAAAGGTAGCGGCCACGGTCTGTTCTTACGGTAGCGGCGGTTGCGGAGGCGTTTTCGCCCCAAGCTTGTTTTTTGGTGCCATGACGGGCTGTGCGGTGGAGGAACTCTTTCGCGCGCTGGGAGTGCCGATGGCGGGAGATGACCGCCTGCTGCTGAGCATCATTGGAATGAGCACATGCCTTGGGGCAGTCGTGCGAGCACCGTTCACTTCCATCCTCATCGTCTTTGAGATGACGAGGCAGTTTTCGCTCATACCCGCGCTGCTGGTCGCCGGAATTCTCAGCCAGGCCTTGTGCCGCTGGCTCCAGCCGGTCGGATTTTACGAGCAAGTTTTGGAGGATGACGGCCATCTGCTCAGTACGGTCATGCCTCCGCGTGATTTTCGGGAGTGGGCGACTTACCCGGTATCGGCCATTGCCAATTACGAGCCCGCGCGGTTGATCGACCTGGAGAAGAAAACCCTTGAGACCGCCCTGGAGAAATTTCCCTACATGCGCTTTGTCTACCAGGTAGGCGAGCAACCCCCTGGCGTTGTCTTACGAGAGGACATGATCGCAGCCATCAACCAAACTCGCCCTGTTCCCGTTCATGCAACGCCAACCTGCCTCCGCGCAGATTCCATCGCGCATGTCCAAAGAGAGCTGGTTGACTCCATCCACGGGGTGGTGTTGGTTCTTGAACGGGATGCTGGCCGCGTTGTCGGCTTGGTGACGTTGCATGACCTTTTGCGCGCTCAGCAAGGATTCGCAACGCAACATGGTGAACCCTGAAGCACACCGAGACGACGATGAATTTGTGATAGGGGACTTCGTTCAAACGGAACCCCTTTTCTTGTTCATCAGCCTACCGTCGGGCCCACGTTCTCCACCCAAACTAAACTGCCGCTAAGTCTGCCTTAGCTTCGGTTGAAAGCTCATGATGTTCCACCGCTTCCGGGTTGGTTGCACGGATGATGTCGCGCGCGCGGGTCGCATCAAGGGTCGTACCATGGGCGATAAGGACAAACTTGCCGCTCTTGATCGCGGTCTCGTACTTCAGGACGCTATTCTTCGGGATGCCTTGGCTATAGAGGCCGGCACCGAGCGCGCTCAACCCACCCACGAGCACGGCCTCGCCGAGGGCACCGAGGAGCCATCCGACAACAGGTCCTGCCATGAGGAGCGGCCCAACGCCGGGAATTATAAAGAGTGCGGAGCCAAAGAGGCATCCCCAAATCCAGCCCCAGAAAGCGCCTACGCCTCCCCAATATTTCATGCGGTCACCGGTGGTATAGTAGCCAACGACATTTTCGTCCGTGTGATAGTCGCGCCCGACAATTGAAAGTTGTTTCATGTCGAAACCGGACTGTTGAAGTTCCTTGATGGCGGCTTCGGCCTCGGGGTGGGATTTGTAAATCGCCACAACTGCATTGTTTTCGGTCATAATCTTGTTCCTTTTGTTGGTTTCTGAAGACCCAAAGGATGCGCCGTGAGCCCAGCCTTTCTATGGGGTGTTTACCCCATAACATTTGCGCTCGTCCCCAGCGTAAAATTTGAGGAATGACGACTGAACAATCCCATGCATTTGGCGGCCCCGGAATTCAACCCCGCTGGACTTCCAGCGCGAAGACGGGAGTTGGCACGGCTCTCAGCGAAAAGAGCCACGTCTGGTTCACGTTGAGCCATGGAATCTTCAACGAGATTTACTCCCCGCGAATCGACAAGGCCTGCATTCGCGATATGGGATTCATTGTCACCGACGGCAAGGACTACTTTTCCGAGGAGAAATCTGCCACGGTCTCGGACGTCCAGCGATTGGCCGAAGGAGTGCCGGCGTTTCGCTTGGTCAACACTTCACGCGATGAACGCTACAGCCTTGAAAAGGAGATCGTAAGCGATCCCGAACGCGACACCGTTTTGCAGCAGGTTCGGTTTATCCCCAAGCAAGGAATAATAGCCGACTACCGCCTTCACATTTTGCTTTCGCCGCACTTGGGAAATCAGGGTTACGGCAATACGGCGTGGGTGGGCGAGTTCGAGGGGACGCCGCTGTTGTTCGCGCAGCGAGAGGATAACTGTCTGGCGTTGGCCTGCTCTACTCCCTGGGCCAAGCGGTCGGTCGGCTATGTCGGCTCGTCGGATGGTTGGCAGGACTTGAAGGCGCATAAGCAGATGACTTGGGAATTTACTCGCGCCGAGAATGGGAATGTAGCTCTCACGGGCGAGATCGACCTCGCCAAGTCGGAGGGCAACTTTGTCCTCGCGCTAGGTTTTGGCAAAACCCCGGACGAGGCGGCCCAAAATGCCATTGGCAGTCTGCGAGACGGTTTTAGGAAGACCAAGCTTGAGTACATCGCCGGATGGGAGGCGTGGATGCAGAAGCGCACCTCCATGAAGACAAGCGGGTCGGATGCGGGCGATCTTTCCTTAATCAGCCTCGCCGTCTTGCGCACCCATGAATCGAAGACATTCCCGGGTGGTTTAATCGCCAGCCTCTCGTTTCCTTGGGGAGCGAGCCAGGGCGATGCAGACCAGGGGGGTTATCATCTGGTCTGGGGACGCGATATGGTGGAAACTGCCGGAGGCTTACTCGCTGCCGGTGCTCATGAGGAGGTCCATCGCGCGCTCTCTTTTTTGGAGAAGACACAGTTGCCGGACGGACACTGGCCGCAAAACATGTGGCTGGATGGCTCGCCCTACTGGAACGGAATTCAGATGGACGAGACGGCACTGCCCATTCTCCTGGTGAACCTGGCCCATCGTGAAAAGGTGCTCGTCGAAAAAGATTTGGTCCGCCTTTGGCCGATGATGAAAAAAGCCGTCGGCTATTTGGCCCGCAATGGTCCCGTCAGTCCGCAGGACCGCTGGGAAGAAGACCCCGGTTATACGCCATTCACCGTCGCAGCTCAAATCGCCGCGCTCCTGGCCGCGGCGGATTTTGCCGAAGTGAATCATGAAAGCCTGATCGCTGAGTATCTCCGCGAAATTGCCGATGTTTGGCACGACTCGATCGATCGCTGGATGTACGTGTCCAAGACCGACTGGTGCGGAAAGTTCAACGTCGAGGGCTACTACATCCGGATCGCGCCCAAGGAAAACGGCCAGGGAGTCACGCGGTTCCAGGACGGGGTGCATGTCAAAAACGTCCTTGCGGCCGAAGACATCCGCCGCGCCAACCACCTGATAAGTCCCGACGCGCTGGACTTCGTTCGTTTTGGCCTGCGGGCGGCCGACGACCCGCGCATGCGCGACACGGCAACCGTCGTCGATGCCCTCCTCAAGAAAGAAACCCCGACCGGCCCCGTCTGGCACCGGTACAACGATGATGGTTATGGCGAGCACGAGAATGGCGCGCCTTTTGATGGAACGGGAATTGGTCGAGGCTGGCCTTTGCTGACGGGCGAGCGGGCTCATTACGAATTGTCGGCGGGCAGGATCGACGAAGCGAAAAGGCTGCTCAAGACCATGGAATCATTCGCCAACGAAGGCGGTCTGATTTCGGAGCAGGTCTGGGACTCACCCGACATCCCGGAACGCGAACTCCATTTTGGGCGGCCTTCCGGCTCGGCCATGCCGCTCGTTTGGGCCCACGCCGAGTACATCAAACTGCAACGCTCGCTGAGCGACGGCCAAGTCTTCGACCTGCCGCCGCAAACGGTGAAACGCTACCTGATCGATAAGACCATTTCCCCGCGCATGGTTTGGCGGTTCAACCACAAAATTCGTTCAATGCCCGCCGGAAAGAAACTGCGAATCGAAACCTTGGTGCCGTCGGTCATCCATTGGAGTGTCGATGACTGGAACACCGTTCAGGACATCAAGACCTATGATGTGGGCTTGGGAATTCACTTCGCCGACCTCTCCACCCAGGCGCTTCCCGAAGGCGCGCAGATCAAATTCACTTTCTATTGGCCGGATGCTCATCATTGGGAAGGAACCAACTTCACCGTCCGCTTAGGTTCCTTGTGACGGCAAAACCCACCTCCTCTGAAAAGGAGGAGCCGTCGCAACATGAGGGGAACGCGGACCCGAAGCGGTTTGTCTATCTCGCAACCGCCATCTCGGCACTCGGTGGCCTGCTTTTTGGTTATGACGTGGGCGTTATTTCCGGTGCGATTCTTTTCATCAAGCAGGAATTTTCGTTGTCGCCCACGATGGAAGAAATCGTCGTCAGCTCGGTCTTGCTGGGATCGCTCGCGGGAGCGGCGATCGGGGGCGTCCTGGCCGACCGCCTGGGCCGCCGAAAGTTATTGATCGTCACCGCAATTGTTTTTGGCTGCGGAGCCATCGGGGCTGCTCTGGCTCCAGGTACAACAACACTCGTAACCGCCCGGCTCGTCGCTGGCGTGGCCATCGGCATCGCTTCGTTCGTCGCACCGCTTTACATTTCGGAGATCGCTCCGGTGGCCATTCGCGGAAAATTGGTTTCGATCAATCAAGTTGCCCTAACGAGCGGGATCGTTATTTCCTATCTGATCGATTACGCCTTTGCCGGATCTCAAGCCTGGCGCTGGATGTTCGCGATGGCGGTCGTTCCAGCGGCCGCCTTTGGCATCGGACTGATGTTCATTCCCAACAGCCCACGGTGGCTCCTCGCACGCGGACATACGGATGAAGCCCGAGCCGTGCTGAAGCGGATTCGCAGTGCCGACCAAGTGGAAAGTGAGCTTAGTCAGATTGGGCAAAGTGTGTCGCAGCAGCAGGGAAGCTGGTCCGAGCTGCTCAGCCCGCTTTTGCGCTCGGCCATGATCGTCGGTGTCGGCCTTGCCATTGCGCAGCAGGTCACCGGCATTAACACCGTTATCTACTATGCGCCGACCATTTTGAAATTCGCTGGCATGTCTTCCGCACCGGCGGCCATTCTGGCCAGCGTCGGAGTTGGGGTGGTCAACGTCGTGTTCACTTTGATAGCCATGCAACTGATCGACCGGGTGGGCCGGCGTCCGCTCTTATTGGTCAGCCTGGCAGGAATGGCGGTCAGCCTGTTTGTCTTGGGCCTGGCGTTCTCGCTCCCTCAATTTTCCAGCAGCCTCGCCTGGATCGCCATCGGCAGCCTCATGGTCTATGTCGGCTCTTTCGCGGTAGGATTGGGTCCGGTTTTCTGGCTGATCCTTTCGGAGATTTACCCGCTGGGCATACGCGGTCGCGCCATGAGCGTGGGGACCATCGCAAACTGGGGGGCCAACTTGATCGTGGCCCTCTCGTTTTTGACCCTCACGCAAGTCCTGGGCAAACCCGTCACCTTTTGGTTGTACGGCGGCGTCACCATTGCGGCATGGCTTTTTGCCTACTTTTTGGTGCCCGAAACCAAGGGCAAGACGCTCGAACAAATTGAGGCGCACTTTAGGGCCGGGAAGCATCCGCGGGCGCTATGAAAGCGCGGAGAAAGCGAAACAACCTATGAATGAAGTAGAGCATCCTCTTCACAAGCCTGACCGTGATAGGGACGGCGCCAAGCAACGCCACAGCTCCTACTGGAAATTCGCGCATCGTGACTGGCGTTTCTGGTTGGGGTTGATTTTAATCTTTGGATCGATGTTCATTTATCTGGCCACCCAGGACTTGTCATGGCGGCCTCGTCTTCAAACGCCGCCATCGTCTCCTGCGCTTGGCGGAAAATGAACCCACCCGCATAAATAAAAGAGCGTTAGCACCGCGCCGCAGGGTTACAGAAGCGCTCGGGATAGTTTGCAGATCAACTGAGTTGGTTTATTCTCAAAGATATCAACGCCAAAAGAATCGAACATCATGAGTCTCAAAGGTAAAGTAGCCATCGTCACCGGCGGAAATAGCGGCATCGGTCTGGCCATCGCCTTGGGACTGGCCGCACAGGGCGCAAATATCGTCATCGACTATGTCGCGCACCCGGAGGCGACCGATGAGCTTGTAAAGAAGGTCGTTGCTCTAGGCGACCAGGCGATCGGCGTGAAGGCGGACGTTAGCAAGGTTGCCGATCTCAAAGTTCTGATCGCTGCGGCCATTGAGAAATTCGGGCATCTCGACATTATGGTAAACAACGCTGGCGTCGAGACGCGCACCTCCGTCCTCGATACCACCGAGGAGCAATACGAAAAGGTGATGGAGATTAATCTCAAGAGCGCGTTCTTCGGCACCCAACTCGCAGCCCAGCAAATGATCAAGCAGGGCGGCGGGGGGCGCATCATCAATATCACTTCCGTTCACGAGGATTGGCCGATGCCGGGCAATACGGCGTATTGTCTCTCGAAGGGCGGTATGAGGATGCTCACGCGCACCGCGGGCGTCGAACTCGCCCCGCACAACATCCTTGTCGTCGGGGTCGGGCCTGGTGCCGTTGCGACACCCATTAATCTCTCCACCATGAATGATCCCGCCTTGCTGAAAAAACTCGACGGCGCAATTCCGCTCGGCCGCATGGCTAAACCGGAAGAGATCGCCAGCGTCGTCGCCTTTCTCGCTGGGGACGGTGCCAGCTACATCTCCTCGACGACGATCTTCGCCGACGGCGGTATCATGCAAAGCAGCCCTGGACTTTGATGATTACGAAATGAAGTGCGAACGATTTGCTCGAAGAAGTAAAAGTGAGCAACCGGGTTTTCGGGCGGCTGGTCTACTGGCGGAAAACTAAGGGAAAGGGGCTTGCCGCCCTGGAAACGAGACCTTTCCTGTCGAAGTTCGGCTTCAAGCAACAAACCGAATCGGACCCTCTTTCATTCCGCTAAAACGCCTTGAAACCGTTTTAAAATTTGTAGTTTTATTTGTACTAAACTTGAGAGGCGATCTTGACGACAGAGGCCTCGAAGATGCTCTGGATGGCCGCATCTAACCGGGAGTCAAACTCCGAAGCTGACTGCTGCGCCGTCAGACCCTCGAGTAAGGCGCGCGAGAAGCTGGCAATGATCCCGCGATTTCTGCGCAGGCGTTCGTCGCCTTCCTGGCGCGAATAGCCTCCCGAAAGAGCGAGCACCCGCGCCACGGCGCGGTGCTTCACGAATTCGAGGTAAAAGTCATCCTGCTCGGGCAAGGTGAGCTTGAGGAAGACCACTGGTTCGGCGGGTAGGGCATCCAGTTTCGCGCGCACGGCGCTCTTGAGCAGCCCCTCGGCTTTGCCTTTTTCGGGACAGTGAATATCCACCTCCGGCTCAACGATGGGCACCAAGCCCGCCGCGAGGATTTGCGCGGCCGCCTCGAACTGCTGGTTCACGATTTCCTGGATGCCGTCGGGATTGGCCTGTTTGATGAGCGAGCGCATCTTGGTCCCGAAGATGTGTTTTGCCCTGGCCTTTTCGAGCAGGGCCGGAAGCTGGGGCATGGGCTTCATCAACTGGACTCCGTTGCTCTCCTCCGCCAGTCCGTTGTCCACCTTGAGGAACGGGACGACCCGCTTCACCTCCCAAAGGTAATCCGCAGTCGGACGACCTTCGATGTCCCGATCCATCGTATTTTCAAACAGGATCGCTCCGAGAATTCTTTCTCCGGTAAAGCTCGGGCTGGTGATGATTCGCGTGCGCATTTGGTGCACCAGCGCATACATACCTTCCTCGGAGCCCCACCCGTCTCTGATGCCATAAGCCGCCAGGGCCTTCGGGGTGCTCCCTCCGCTTTGATCCAGGGCCGCGACGAAACCGGGCTCCGCCGTCATTCGCTGAAGTTGCTGTTTGTTCGTGTCAGGGGTGCTCATGCGATCTTCCTCATTTGTGACGATTGCTCTTGCGCAAACGCTCTTATAAATTACCGGTGGCTATGAACCTAGCGGAATTTCAACTCTCGCAAAAACAATCGGCTCCTCCATCCGGGTTGTCGCCCGCTCTCCAGGCCCTTTGGTTCGATGCTAAAGGAGACTGGGACAAGGCCCACGAGCTCGCCCAAAAGGAGGGTGAATCGTCCGGCGACTGGCATAGATTATCTTTTGTCTGATTTTCTACTGCGGTTGCCGCCGCCATGACAGTATTAGCTTTCCGCGCTTTGCCCGCGATGGGGTTTTAACCCCATGGCATCAGGGTGACGTTTGATTTGATTCCACAGGTCACCACGCAAAAGCTCGTTTAGGTAACGTTCAACCGGGTTTGAACCGCATCCAGGCCATGGGCAGGGTCGACGTGGCCATGCATGATCGCGCTCCGTCGCAACGGGGTTCCATGCTGCCCGATGATTTGGATCAAACTTTTCGAGAGGAAACCCAAGGCCGTGTCGATAAGCTTGTAGCCGTCCTCGTCCTGGACCAGGTAATGGTTCAGCGGAAAGAACGAACCGCTGAGTGATCTTCAGGTACGAGTCCGGCTACATTCACTTTAGTGGGATGGCCATTAGTGGACCTGCACCTGCGTCCCAGATGCAGCCTGGTCGGTCTTGGGAAGCGTGAGGGTCAGGACGCCATTGTCGTACTTCGCGTCGACCGAGTCGGCCTTGACCGGGCCGGGTAGTTCCACCGTGCGGACAAATTCGGCCATGCTCCGCTCCGTGCGGACGACCTTGTCGTTGTCCTTGGTCTCATCGACCGTGGTCCGGTCCCCGGAGATGGTCAGCAAGCGCCCCTCGACGTTGACCTTGATGCTCTCCTTGCTGGCCCCCGGCATGTCGACCCGGACGGTGTAATGATCCTTCTCTTCCCGGACATCCAGGTTGGGACTGCTCACCGCCGCGAGAAGCGGTGAGCTATCCATTGGGAACTGGCTGAAGGTGTCGTTGAACAACTGGTCCATCTGTTGATGAAGGTGGTTCAGTTGATCCCACGGATTACCCGCCGCCAACGGACTGGGGGGAAGTTCCCAGTCGTCCGCAGGCAACGGACTCGACTTCGCGGTCGGCGTGCCTGGATGGGGCAGTGCCGGAGCCAGGGCTGGCGGCGCGGATAAGGCGTCGCTGGGATGAGACGCCCGATAGAGGAGATATGACTCGACCCCCATCGCGGCGATCAGGATCGCGACAAAAACCGCCAGGCAGGCGGCCAATACCTTCCAGGTCTGCGCATGATTTGTATCGAATGTTGCTGTGGTCATGGTTTGTTCTCCTTTCTCTTGATTGTAGGTGTTTTGACCGGTCCCTGACCGGGTCGGCTCAGACCGTCCGACTCGGTCCCGGAAGGATCAACTCACCTTGATTTCGATGCTCTTTGGTTTTGCGGCTTCGCTCTTCGGCAGATGGACCTTCAACACGCCGTTCTTGAACTCGGCCTTGATCTTGGTGCCGTCGGCATCCTCCGGCAGGCTGAAGGAACGGAGGAAGCTGCCATAGGAGCGTTCCACGCGGTGGTATTTCCGGCCGTTTTCCTCATGTTCGCTCTTGCGCTCACCGGCGATCAGCAAGATGCCGTTCTCCACGGTGACTTTGACCTGATCTTTTTCGATGCCGGGCAATTCGGCTTTGATCAGGTATTCCTGTTCATCTTCGCTGATATCGACCAGCGGAGTCCACTGCGCTTTCGTGAACCAACCGTTCTCGTCTCGGTTTTGGACCTGGTTGGGCCCAAAAAAAGTTGAAAGCCGATTCGAGAATTCGTCGAGTTCCCGTAACGGATCCCATTTGGCTAAAACACTCATGGTTTTCAATCCTTTCTCGAGCGAGAGATCGGTTGCTCCGTCGCCACGCCTCGCTCATCAACGCGGGGCGGAGCTGGAAGGCCCGGAGGCCACGCGGCCTTTAGCCGAAACTTCCGAGCAATAAATTGCAAAAGCTGTTCCAACTGGAATCAGCAGAAATTACGTTTAGGTAAGGCCCGTAAATTTCGTGCTTCCAGATATTTTTGCATGCGGTCGTCGAGCCATTTCCGCTTCACGCCATCCCGCGGCGAGACGATGCCGGAACATCCTGACTCAGTTTCGATCTCCTACTGGGAAAATTTGGCGCACGGTGTATCCTAATGGAACAAGCCCCGGGGCCGGCTTCAGTCGTGATCCCGGAAAGGTATCTCTGGCTTACTCCGTCGAAAGCACCTGGCGCAATCGCGCAGAGTTTGTCACGGGCCGCGAGGCCATTGTTCAGTTTCTCACCCGCAAATGGGCCGAGGAACTGGACTATCGGCTGATCAAGGAACTCTGGGCGTTTCATGAAAATCGGATCGCCGTCCGCTTCGCCTACGAGTGGGACGATGAAAGCGGGAATTGGTTCCGCTCGTACGGAAATGAGAATGGGGAGTTCAACGCCGATGGCCTGATGCAAAAGCGTTACGCGAGCATCAACGATTTGCCCATCCGGGAATCGGAGCGCAAGTATCACTGGCCTCTGGGTCGACGTCCGGATGATCGAGCCAGGTTCAGGGAGATGCCACCGGCGCCAAGCCTCCGTTGCGCTCGCGTGGCTGCTGGCGCAACCCCATATCGCCGCGCCCATCGGAGCCTGTTTGCCGCCGCCGAGCTGAAACTGACGGCGGATCAACTCAAGACACTGACGGAAGCCAGCGCGTATGAGGCGTAAGTTGGCGAATCCTGTTAATCCGGTCAAAAAATCCGATCAGACGAACCACTGTTCGGCTTCGAAGTCCTTGCCGGGGGCGGTCAATTCGATGG